>Ga0074046_10000042_pt1 | contig 106483 bp, 75 predicted proteins | sample BogForMeECP23OM3_FD_94441 | JGI IMG/M metagenome (GOLD analysis project Ga0074046, IMG submission 94441) | Bog forest soil microbial communities from Calvert Island, British Columbia, Canada - Bog Forest MetaG ECP23OM3 | ecosystem: Environmental > Terrestrial > Soil > Wetlands ... | reverse complement strand
TACGCGATCGCGATATACCACCGAATCGCCGTCCGGCGCTAGCGCGCGGCGCAGCGTTACGTCGGGATCGAGCGTACGGGTCTGGTCGAAGTACACGATGCGCAGCCAATCGGCGCGGCGAATCTCTCCACCGGTCGGAGCCAGGTCTCCCTGCAGCAAGCGGAGCAGGGTCGTCTTGCCGCTGCCATTCGGGCCGACGAGGCCCACCCGCATTCCAGCCGTCAGGATGAAGTTTAGCCCGTCGAACAACGGACGAGTTCCCATGGTGCAGGTTACGTCCTGCAGTTCGATCAGTCTTTTGGTCCTGCGGTCGGTAGCCGAAAAGTCGATTTGAGCCGTGGCACTGCGGGTTCTCTGATTCAGGTCGGCTAGCTCTCCCATCAGTTCTCCGGCCTTGCTGATGCGGGCTTTGGATTTACGGGTACGGGCTTTCGCTCCGCGGCGCAGCCACTCGATTTCTCCGTGAACCAGATTCTCCAACGCTTCCTGACGCTTGGACTGCGCGTGCAGAAATTCTTCTTTCTTCTCCAGAAACTCGCTGTAGTTGCCGTGGACGCGCAGCGAACCATCGGGATAAATGCGATTCAATTCGACCATGTCAGTGGTGACATTCTCTAGAAAGTAGCGGTCGTGGCTCACGATGACGCTGGCGAAGGCCGCTCCCTCAAGCAACTCTTCGAGCCACGTGATTCCGGGAAGATCGAGATGGTTGGTGGGCTCGTCGAGCAAAAGAATATCGGGATGCTGCACCAGGGCTTCGACAATTGCCAGTCGCTTCTGCCATCCGCCGGATAACTCGGTGGCTTGAGCTGCCAGGTCTTCAAAGCCGGCGCGTCCCAGAGTCTCGGCAAAGCGTGCGCCGCGCTCAGTCCCGGAGACTCCGCACCGATCGAGCGCGTTTTCGATCACGGAGCGCACGGTGCTCCCGGGCTTGAATCGCGAATCTTGCTCCACGCAGGCAAGACGGGTGCGCTTGCGGAGCGATACTTCCCCACCGTCGGCGGCAACCTCGCCCGCCAGAATTCTTAGAAGTGTGGACTTGCCCGATCCGTTGGGGCCAATCAGACCAATGCGGTCTCCATCAGAAATGGTGAAAGAGACTTTCTGGAAAAGCGGGTTTGCTCCGAAGGATTTCGTAATTTCCTGCGCGTTGACAATGGGTGGCAATGACTTGCGATCTCCTGAATGTGGATGTCTTCAGAGTATCAGGGGCGCCACGTTACTACTGAGCAATTACGTTTTGCTCTAGATCGAGGGCGGCTTGGGCCACGCCCTCTGGCCTGCCGAGATCGCGCCAATAATATTCATCAGCGCGGAAGGCAAAAATCTTTTCGCCCTGGCCAGCGAGCCGCAGATACGTCGTGATGATAGAAAACGCGCCTTCTTCGCTCATCATCCTCAGCAGACGCGGAGAAATCACGTGGATACCGGAGAAGGCCAGCGCCTGCGATCGCTCACAGGCTCGGACAAGTTGAGATTCCCGATCACTCCCCGCTCGCCGTCCGCAGAGTTGAAGCTGGTCGTCGAACAGCAGGTAGCGAGAGGTCTTGCGGTCCTGTACCGCCAGGGTCGCGAGCGCCTGATGGTCGCTATGAAATTGCACCATACGCCGGAGATCAATCGTGCTGAGGACATCGACATTGTGCACAATGAATGGTTCTTCCGAGCTGCTGGAATCTCCGACAAAGAAGTACGCCGCCTTTCTCAGGCCGCCGCCGGTGTCGAGCAGCACGTCCTCGCGCGAGACTTCAATGCGCATGCCGAAGTTGGCGTTCGCTTTCAAGTACTCCAGAATCATGTCGGCCAAGTGATAAACGTTGATGACCACCTCGTCGACTCCGAAGCTGCGCAAGCGGGAGAGCGTGATCTCCAGCAGCGTGCGGCCATTGATTTCGACCAGCGCTTTGGGACGGTTGTCGGTGAGCGGACGCAAGCGTGTGCCGAGACCAGCGGCCAGAATCATCGCTTTCATGGGTCGTTCACCTGCGCCTGCGCCTGATTCAGTTGCTCCTGCTCGCGATGCCGCACTACTACTTCCACCCGATTCTCGGCGCGCAAGTGTTCCGCCATTTGCTCGGCCAGATAGACGGAGCGATGCTGGCCGCCGGTGCAACCGAACGACACCATCAAGTGCTTGAAGCCGCGCCGCTGATAGGCGCTCACGCTGGCGTCCACCAGCGACTTGGCGCTGGCGAGAAACTGGTGCACGCTCTCCTGCTGATTGAGATACTCGATTACGGGTGCGTCTTTGCCGGTGAGGGTCTTGAAGCGTTCCTCGCGGCCCGGATTCGGTAGGTTGCGGCCGTCAAAAACGAATCCGCCGCCATTTCCCGTGTCGTCCTGCGGCAGGCCCCGGTGAAATGAAAAACTGAAAATTCGCACCGTCAATCTTTCGGGTTGGGACGCCGAAGTCAGGCCCTGCAACTTATCCGACGCAACCATGGTTTTGAAGGCTTCCATCAACGTGGGCAACGCGATGGGCAACTCGGCGTTGTGCAGCAGCCAGCGCAGGTTCCTCAGCGCATACGGTACGCTTTGCAAGAAATGCACTTTACGTTCATAGAATCCGCGAAACCCGTAAGCCCCCAGCGCCTGCATGATGCGGACGTAAACGTAGGCGTAGTAATACTGCATGAACTCTGAGCGATCAAAGTCGAGGAAACCGGCCAGGCTGTCGAGATAATGATCGAGCAATTGCTGGCGCAGGTCCGGGGGCAGGTCGGCCTTGGCGTCGTACAGAAGAGAAGCGATATCGTATTGCAGCGCGCCTTTGCGTCCGCCCTGATAGTCCAGAAAAAATGGCTGGTCCTCGTTCAGAACTTTGCACAACATGACGTTGCGCGACTGGAAATCGCGATAGAGAAAATAATCGCGGCTGGAGCTCAGCAGAAATTTCGTCAAGCGGCTGAAATCGCGCTCCAGCGCTTGTTCGCTGAAGGAAATGCCGGCAAGCCTTAGAAAGTAATACTTGAAATAATTCAAATCCCAGGCGATGGACTGGCGATCGAAGCTGGCGCGCGGGTAACATACTTTGTAGTTCAAATCCCGGCCTGCTTCGACCTGAAAACGAGGCAACACGGCGACGACCTTGCGATAGGCCGCGACGGCCTCGGGAGCGATAGCGCCCTCGCGATGGTCCGAGAGAAACTCAAAAAGCGTGGTGTCCCCGAGGTCTTCCTCGAGATAAGCGCCCTGGTTTAAATCTTCGGCGTAAATTTCCGGCACGGGTAAACCGTGCTGGCGAAAATGCCTGGAAAATTCAAGGAAGGCGACATTCTCTTCACGCACGTCATACAGAATGCCAATGGCGCTGATTTTTTCGCTGGAAAGTCGAATGATCTTGCGTCCCGAACCGCCGAGTTGCTCCTGCAGCGGCTGCACCCGCTCGACCGCCGTGTGGAAATGCCGCTCAAAAAGTTTCTTGAGAACTTCCATGAATTACGCCATTGCCATCCTAAAGATAACATTGGACACACGATCGGGTGGAGTACGGGATATGATGCTCATCCCTAGAAACAGATTGACAACCATATCTCCGCTCGACCTCGACGCGGCGCGCAACACCGGCGACCATTGGTCGTTGGTGAAGCAGATTCGTCGGCCGACTGAACTGCCAGGTTGGCGGAGGCATTCGCGACCTCGAAACTGCGCAGGAACTTCTGAACCTGGGTGCGTGCAAAGTGATCATCGGGTCCGCGTTGTTGATCGAAGGTCGGATCGACCAAGATCACCGAACGACACGAGATTGACAGTCTGGACGCTCTGGGAATTGATGCCCTGGTGGGAATGGCGCTGTATGCCGGCAAGATTCGCGGTTAATTGACCCTGCAGATTCCAACTCAGGCTCGTAACTAAACTAGCATCCTACTGCCTCGAATAGCCTTTTGTCGTTCGACTCCTACTTGGCTACCCACCGTCGGCCGGTGCTTCTCTTAACGCGTCCGATTCCGGTAAAGATTGGCGTCCACCTGCCGTGCCATGGCTTCGATATCGAGCGGAACTTTCAGGAAGTCGGCAACTGCCTCAGCAGCAGCCAGTGGCTCGCGCAAAACACGGTGGTAGTTCATCGACAGGACAGCGACATTGTCTTTCCCGGCGCACCACTTGTCAACCTCGATCAGATGGCGCTGGAAGGCCTCCTCGATTAGGCGATTGTCTCCGCCTTTCTCATGGTTGCCACGGCGGTAAAGCATCTCGTCTTGCGACTTCAGCACCTCGGGCAACGGCCGTTGCATGAAAATGACGCGGTAGTCGAATTCGGCAGGAAGTGAAAACAGCAACTGTGAAATCACCTTGACGACTTTGTTCTCGGCTTCAGCGATACATCCGGGATCTTTGGGCAACTGTTTGATGCGCTCCCATTCAAGGTACCCACGTGGGTTGTCGGTGTCGGCTTTGCGTTCACCATCAGAGAGGACTGGAAGCCCACCCGCCGCGAGCATCTGCATCATTAAGGACGTGCCCGAGCGGGGCAGTCCCGAAACGATCGTAATCATTCGCACCTTTCGCTGAAACAAGCGTGGGCGATAAAGCTCTCAACCGCCCCTTTTTCAGATCATAGAGGAAACAACGGAATCCGGCAAAATGGCAGACTTCGGCTCTACGCCGCGCTCCGCAGGCGGTTTGCCGCATGACCAGGCGAGTGGGTCGACGTTTTTCAGGTCGGCCACATTGCAACACAACGGCAACAAGATTGTCGCCAGCTTTTCTTCTTGAGGTCACGGAAACTTCACAAAGAGTCACTACTATGAGGCAACTGAGCAAAGTTTTCGGTCGGTATCGCCGGTAGATGAGCGTGATCTCGTACTTGGTGATTGCCGGATCGGAGTGGCAAGACGAGTCCGCAAGTTCTGGGATTCGGGGCGGAGCTTCGCCCTGGTTGGTTGTGAGCCGAAGCGAGCATTCTGCAAGACGGTTCATGTGGCTTCGTTTCTTGAAATTAACCGAAGTCGCGCCGCGCGCGGCTTTTCAACGATAACGGTCAGATTAACCCCAGTCCCGACAGGAGCATTCAGTGAGCCAGGCCTCCCCTTTCCCCCGACTAGCTCCGAACTATTACAACAGTGCCGTTGGGGCCAGGCTTCCGGCCCCGATGATCGCGATCCGATCGTCTAACCCGCAGAAAAGTGGCTTGGTCGACGGTTTGAGTGTGGACTTGGAAGATTATTTTCAAGTGGAGGCGTTTGCCTCGCGCATTCCTCGTTCCCAATGGCCGTCTTTTCCGTCGCGGGTTCGACATAGCACCGCTCGTGTGCTGGAGTTGCTCGAACGAAATCGATGTCAGGCAACATTCTTCGTCTTGGGCTGGGTCGCTGAGCGCCAACCCTCACTCATCCGCGAGATTGCACAAGCCGGACATGAATTGGCGTGCCATAGCCATCTCCACAGGCCCCTGTACCAGTTGTCCCCGAGCGAATTTCGAGAAGACTTGCGAAGGTCGCGGGGGCTGATTGAAGATATAGGCGGCACGAAGGTCGTCGGATTCCGTGCTCCAACCTTCTCCATTACCCGCCGATCCCTGTGGGCACTTGAGATCCTTGCTGAGGAGGGTTTCCTGTACGACTCCAGCATCTTCCCTATCCGGCACGACCTTTATGGAATCCCTGGCGCGTGCCGCTGGGTTCACGAAAAACTACTTCCATCGGGACAAAGCATTTGGGAGCTGCCACCCTCGACCGTGCGCATCGGAAAGATGAACTTGCCGTTTGGCGGCGGAGGGTACTTGAGATTGTTACCGATGTCTTTCACGCGCTGGGCGATCAAGACGAACCATCGACGTGAGGGCCAGCCCGTGATGGTCTATTTCCACCCCTGGGAACTTGATCCTGAACAGCCCCGACTGAACGGAAGCTGGAAATCTCGATTGCGACACTACAGAGGTCTGGGGAAGACCGAGGCGCGGCTCCAAGAAATCTTATCAGCGGGTACATTTCAGCCGTTTGTAAACTTCGTGCGAAGCCTGGCGCAGTGCGCGCTGGTACCGAAGGCGGAGATGCTGGTTGCGGCAGACTGACTGCGACTTCGTTTATCCGGCTCGGGAAGATTGAGTTGAGGAATCTGTTGTTAAAGGTGTGGTAACCGTAATTTCATCTGTCTTTCATCGCCCGGTGATAAAAGCGTGGGACGCTAAACTAGTGGAGGCACGTAGCTCAGCGGTAGAGCGCTACCCGTACACGGTGGAGGTCTGGGGTTCAAATCCCTGCGTGCCTACCAATTTTCTGTCGATGGAATTTGCGCCAACCCTGACCTGGGACCACAGAGCAAAGCCAAGCAAGATACCCATCACATCGCCAAGGTGATCCCGTCCGTGCTGGAAATTGTTCCACACCTGCCGGACTCCGGCTGGGTTGAGCAAGGGAGTTGCCTGTGAATCTTGAAACATAAGGTCCTCTGCCCACGGCCGCAGCGACCCTTTCATCCAGGGAACGAAGGGAATACGAAATCCCATCTTGCGCGCGTCGAGGAAACCCTGAGGCAGAAACGAACTCATGGTTTTGCGTAGGACATACTTTCCCTTTCCATTTCGCAACTTCATATGGAGCGGCAAGGAGTAGGCAAACTCCACTACCCGGTGGTCGAGCAAAGGGACACGGACCTCGAGGGAATTTGCCATGCTGGCCCGATCCACCTTGGTGAGAACGTCGTCGACGAGGTACGTCTTTAGATCGAGGTAGGTGATCTTGGAAAGGAAGTCGGGGCCTGGAGCACGATTGTAGAAGTCGCGAAATGCTTCAAGGGGATCATATCCGGCGAGTTCATGCTTGAGATCCGCGGAAAATATTATGTTCCTCAGCGCCTCATCGGCAATGGTGATGCCGTGAAGGTACCCGTCTCGCGCCCCGATGGCAGTTTGGTGCAAAACCCGGCACAAGCGCTCCGGCAATGCGCCATTTTCCCGATTCCCGGTCCATGACCGGAAGGGATAGAGGAAAGCGGCGGGCACCGAGTGGCGAATCCGCTCCAATGCGTGTTGCCGACGGTAGCGGCTATACCCGGCGAAAGTTTCGTCGCCTCCGTCTCCTGAAAGCACAACCTTGACCTGCTTGCGCGCCAGTTGTGAGACATAGTAGGTGGGAATCGAGGAATGATCGGGAAAAGGCTGGTCGTAAAATCCGGCGAGGCGGGTCAGCAGCTTTGCCGGCTCCGCTTGTACGGTCTGCTCGTGATGAGAGGTCGCAAACCTGTTCGCCACGGTTCGAGCCCGGGGCATCTCGTTATATTCTTCCTCTTCGAAGCCCATGGTAAACGTCATCACGGGTTCGGTAGCGAACTCACTCATCAGGGCAACGACGGAGCTGGAGTCAACTCCTCCGCTGAGGAATGCTCCTACCGGTACGTCGCTCAGGAGATGAGACTTTACAGATTCGCCAAGGATCGCCAGCAGCCGTTCTTCATATTCTTGCTCGGTGGCAAGCGAAAGCTGTTCGCCTTTCAAGTCCCAATACTTGCGTTGGCACACTCCGTGCTGATCAAGCCGCAAGTAGGAACCCGGATCCAATGAATAGACATTTCGGTAGATTGTCTTCGGCCCTGGAATATAGAAAAATGTAAACAGATCGGCAATCGCGGTAGCATCGACTTCTAGTCCTACCAAGCCAGAATCGCGTATGCACTTGATCTCGGAACCGAAGACGATTCCGTGCTTTCCCAGGCCGTAGAACAGGGGCTTGATTCCGATTCGATCTCGCGCCAGGAGCAGCTGCTGCTTGCGCTCATCCCATAGCGACAGCGCGAACATTCCGCGGAGCTTCTCAAAACAGCCCTCGCCGAGATCTTCGTAGAGATGGACGATAGCTTCGGTGTCTGAGTTGGTGCGGAAGGTGTGACCGCGCCCCTGTAGTTCCTGGCGCAGTTCGGGGTAGTTATAGATTTCCCCGTTGAAAACAATCCAGATGCTACCGTCCTCGTTACACATGGGCTGCCCGCCGCCCTCAAGATCGATGATGCTGAGCCGGCGATGTCCTAATCCGAGGCTTTGAGAAGTATGGTAGCCCTCACCGTCGGGACCCCGGTGCGCGATCAGGTCGGTGATGCGCCGCAACCTGCCCATCTCGACCGCTTGCCCAGTCTTGTAATTCCAGATTCCGGCAATCCCGCACATAAGGCCAGTCTTCTTTCCTTCTGAGTAACCTACTTTGTCCGAAGATCTTCGCTGTTTACGGTGTGCTCCCCGCCAGACTCTTCCTGTCCCGATGAGTACGGCCGCGCGATATCCGGCGGGGGGCTGATTTCTGAGACCACGTGCCGTGCCTTGCCGCTGGCGGTGGGGGGGATCAACTCCGTATAGCGAACTTGCACTGCCACCGGTGCCCGCAAGCGTCGCGAGAAACCCTCCCGAATGCGCTCTTCGCTCTTCGGGTCGTATTGATGGTTGCGCACAATCTCCACTTCGAAACCGGTCAAGCGCTTTTGCGTGATGCGGAATGCCTCGATCCCCCGAATCTCGCGAATTACATAGATGAGCGAGAGCCCGTGCATGAGTCGGCCGTCGGGAGCAACAATGAAATCAGTCTTGCGCCCGTCCACTCGCTCTAACAGCGGAAGGGTTCGCCCGCAGGTACAACTATGAGCTGCCAGCACACCCACATCCCCCGTGCGGTACCGGATGAACGGCATTTCCGGCGTGTCGAGGTTGGTCACTACGATTTCACCCGCTTGGCCGATGGGCTGCGGCCGGCCCTGGTCATCCACAATCTCCACAATCAGACGGTCGGCGGTAATGTGCATTCCGCCGGCCGGGCATTCATGGGCCACGAATCCGCTGTCACGCCCCCCGTATCCGTTGCCCACCGGACAACCGAAGGTTTCGGCGATCGTACTTCGCCAGTGCTCGTACAAGTACTCCGCGGTCACGAAGACTGCCTTGACTCCCAGCTTGCGGAGGTCGCGCTTCTCGCGGCGCGCATGCTCACATAAAAGCGCGATTGAACTGGGATATCCGAACACGCGACGGCATCCTCGTCGCTCGATTTCGTCGAGGTAGCGCGTCATCGTCTCAGAGTTCATCTCAAAAGCCGACAGCAACCGAGTGCGGAGAACTCGATCCCGAAGGTCGCGCAAGCGATCCTGCTTGGTTAACTCGACCGGCGATCCCCAAATCGCGAACTCAGGGTCTGCCGGCGTCACTCCGAACCAGCTCTCTGCCCTCATTCGGGCGGCCACATCGCTGCTGACTCGGGTGGGCCCCAGAAAAAAAGTCAGTGGAGCTCCGGTAGACCCGCCCGTCGAGAATTTTCGGACTCGGCGCGCTTCCCTGTTTCTCATCCGCTCCAGATTCTGTCGAATGATCTCCTTGGTCAAGAAAGGGATGCATTGCAGATCGGTAGAGTGGCGCAGACTGCCGACGTCGAGGCGCAAGTCGCGGAACAACTCCGCATAGTAGGGAACGTTTGCCACAGCGCAACGGAGAAGTGCGCGAAGGCGCTGAGCCTGAACTTCCTGCAACCTATCTCTGCTGAGCCACTGCTTCCCCTGCATGTCACGAAGCACACGGAAGGTGCTATGACCCTTCGCCAACTCCTGAAGGCGGAGCACTCCCCCTGCCAGGGCCCGGCGCGATTTTTCCTGAAGATCCAAAAATTACTCCGTCGAGATGCTGCTCTCAGTGGGCCAGAATCTGGTCCGATTCCAAAGCCGGGATGCTGTGCTCGGAAGCAAGGCCATAACACTGCAGAAGTTGCGGAAAAACATTGCGCCAGGAAAACTGCTCCGCCCATGAACGAGCGTTCTGTGCGAGCTGTCGGGCGAGGGCCTGGTTCTCCAGGATCTCCAACACATTGTTCGCCAGTGCGTCGGCATCGCCCACATCGCAGAGCAGCCCATTTTCGCCATGTCGAATCATTTCCCGGATACCCCCCGCCCGCGTAGTAACGATGGGAAGACCCGCGCAAGCTGCTTCGACCAGCGCTCCGGGAAAATTGTCCACGCGGGAGGCGTTTACATAAATATCGTGCTGCCGGTAGAGGGAGGGGAGTTCTTCATGCGGGACAGCCCCATAGAAACTGACGCCATGCAGACCCCACTCCCGCGCCAGGCTGGAAAGTCTGCTTGCTTCGGAACCGTCGCCCGCAACGCCCAGTACAGCCCGTGGAAATCGGCATTGCACCTTCTGAAAGGCACACAATACGCATTCAACGTCGTACATCGGCTCCAGACTCCGGCTCACGAACAGCCGTGGGGAAAATTGCCTCCGTTCCACGAACGGAAACAGTTCGGTGTCAGCAATATTGGGCAGAAGAGTCGAAGCGAATCCAAAGTCCTGGAAGACTCGCTGCAGAAACTCCGAAGGCACAACGATCTGGTCGGCTCGTCGCAACAGCGGAAGCGCGGCCCAGGACCAACTCCGCAGAAAATCCGCAGCCTGCCCGCCCCGGTAGTTCAACACGATCTTTGCCCCGCAAAACCTTCCCAGCAATAACAACGGGGCCGAATGCAAGAAAAAAAACAGATAAGAAGCCGAGAAATGGTGAACCACACCTGGGTCACCTAAACCTGGATCACGAATGATACGAGCCAGCGAAATTAAGTACTGGATTTCCCGCAGTATCGTTCGGATAATCGGAATTCGTTCCAGAGCCTTCAACGGTCCGGGGAGCGCCGGATTCGTGGGGATCAGTTCCGCAGCGATGCCCTGGCTCGCCAATTTCCTGGTCAATTTTTCCGCTTGTACACTCATGCCACCGTAGGGAGGAGGCGATGGAGCGACAATCCACACCTGAGGTGGGTTGGAGCCACGGGATTTGAGGTTTCTGCTCATTTTCCACAGGCATAACTCAGGCGGCTGTTCCAAGACTGCGCTTGAATTGCAGGAAGACTACCACCAGAATGTTACAAAATGGCGACGAAACGGTTGCGGATGAAAGAGTTAAGATCCGCATTGCAGACTGTTTCCGGAGCCTGCGGTAACCCCCGTCATAACGTATCGGTCACGATCCGATAACAATCTTGTTTTACACTCGTCGTTTCCGTAGATCTTGTTGCATTGGAAGTTCGGGCTTTGGGCGGCAAATCCAATCCGCTACACGGACGGCGTGAGGTGTCCGCGACGGCGATTTTGGGGAATATTGGCGGCCGTCTTTAGGTTCAAAAGAAAAATTATGGTTAAGAAGAAATTGTTGTTGTCAGGAATAGCAGTTTTGTTCGCCTTTGCGCCGGGTATTGTGTTTGCTGCCGATGCTTCGGGAGTAACGGGCCTTAGCTGCAGCAATCAACATGGACAGACGTTTTGTACCTATGCCGAGCCAACCGCAGATCCTGGCTGGGCTGGTTACCGCTATGATCTCTATGAAAGCGCATCTGGGCCCATCACTGACTTGTCAAGTGCAACGCTTGTGGAGACAGGGTTGTTTGATAATGGGGGCCAGTTGGATAGCACGGCAGGTTACAACCAGACAACACGGCAGAACCCCCTCAAGCCGATGTCGACGATAACGTATGATGGCACGCATGTTCCATTCGGTACCGGGGTCGCCGTACGGACGACGCCAGCCAACCGCACAGCGTACTACGCTGTGATCACTTGGGACACAACCGGACTCCTTGGCAACTCGCCGATTTCTCTCGGGGATAATTCCCTGGCGACCGGTGTTGTGGAAACGGTCGGGACCATCAGGCCGGTACTGCAATTTCTTTCTACCCAGGATGGTACGGGCAAGGTCAACCAGGTACCTTCAAACACCACCGGCATGCCTCTGTGGTTCCAACTCCACGCATCGGGGGGCAGTATGTCGAAGGTCGGTGATTACTGGGCCTTGTGGGGCGACTCAACCATGGGATATCAGGACGGAATACAGCAGGTAGCGACCATCCATTTGGACAAGGCAACCTTTGGTCAGCCAGTGTTAATTGCGACTCCGCAAGATCGCGTTTGGGTAACCACTGGGTTGAAGTCGATCGAAACCTACTGGAATGGCTACGACTGGCAAGGTGATATTCAGCAATATACCGAGAATTGGCTGGACGTAATGCTGCCGTTCCTTGTTTCGTATTACCAACTGGACGTCAATCGGATTTATGGAGACGGCAGATCGATGGGAGGGCTCGGGCAAACGCACTGGGGAATGCGGCAGGTCGCGCAGCCGTTCGCCGCCATCTTTGCGCGCGTCCCGGTCTGGTGGGTTCCGAACGTGACGAGCATGACCAGGGCGGCAAAAGGAATCACTTCAACGATCAAAGCGCCGAACGAACTGGTTGCAGGCACGACGACCACCTATGCCCAAGATATGGATTCCCCGACCTGGGTATCGAACTGCAATAACCCGGCTCCGCCCGTTATGTGGAGCAACGGCAGGATGGACACTTCGTTTCCCCAATACAGCATGTGGACAAATGCCGTAGCAGCTGTTAATGCCATGGAAACCTGCCATCGAGGTTTTGCATTTGCATGGAACAACGGAAACCACTCCACGGGAGGAACGATCGCAGATCAATTGTATTCCCAATATCAAACATCCTACGTTAGAAACATATCGTATCCTGCCTTCACTGGATTCAGTTTGGACAACAATCCGGGAGATGGCACAGCAAGTAAGGGTGGCCCAGCGAATGGGGATCTTGAGGGCTGCATTAACTGCGGTTGGACTTGGAATATTGACACGGATACTCCGACGCAATGGTCCGTGGACATCAGCAACTCTCAAATCACCTCAACCGCCACCACAAATATCACGGCCCGCAATACGCAGTCGTTCTTGCTGAGCCCTGGTGCCACTGTCACCTGGAGCGCGACGGGCAACCAGTCGGGAACAATTACTGCCGACGAATATGGACTGGCAACGATACCAAGTCTGATTCTTGGAACCGGTACGACGACGGTTACCATGAACTATTCGTCTTCAGGAACCTCTGAGACCAAGCTGGCCTCGGGCCAAGCTACACTTCCGTTCTCATGGCCGTTTCCGCTGAGCGGGGCCTTGCCCTGCTGTGCTTCACTCGATTGAGTGTGTTGAAATCAAGTCTCTTGGGCCCGGATCTGTGATGTCGTGTGAAATGGATTCATAGCTTGAGGAGGAATCGAGAAAGTGAAAATTCGAGTACTGGCTTTAGGTCTTTTTCTTCTGTCAGTAGTAAGCTTGGCTTCGAGCCAATGCACGCAGGTTTTTTCGGCACTTTCCATCAACGGCGTGCAGTACAATGTGCAGTCCAGCCAGAACTACCCCCCTCCAGTGGTATCAGGCGTTATACCGCTGAATCTTCAGTTTCGCACTGGAATGGAGGCGGTCCAGGCTTTTAGCGGCGTCAGCTTGCTTTACACCATTGACAATCAAGCCGTAGGCCCGGTGCTGACCAATAGCTTCGCGTGGAGCCTCGATACTTCGAGGATACCGGACGGCACGCACAGTTTGGCGGTGCTTTACGTCAATGAACCGGCACCCGGAAATCCATGCTATACATTCCTCGCACGCCAGTATGCATTCGTTGTTTCTAACAGCGGACGACCCATTACCGGGTCGCAGGTTGTGCCCGTGATTTCGCCGCCGCAAGGATATGGTCCGGTGTCGCCGCAGTTTGCGGATTTCGTAACCTATCCTGGCTACCAGCCGCACGCCGCCTCACATCCTTTCCCCTATCAATACATCGCTCCAGCAGGCGGGGTTACTCCGACCGACCTTTGGGCCGAAGCGCTGCTGAGTTCCACTTCCAATACGGGAGAAACTCTGCCTACCTACTGGCAGTTGCAGAATGGGTCGATTGTAGAGGATGCGCTGTCCACCAATCTGCTCGGCTGTGACGATTTGCGCAAGCCCAAATATGCCTTCGACGTTGCAGGCCCCTTCCGGGAACAGCGTAAGGCGCACTTCGACGGCCCTCAGGATGACGTCGCTGCGTCGAGCTTTGCGACGTTCACGGCCAATCTCGATGGCCCGGGGTTTTACGGCATTGGCATGGACGGCAGGCTGTTCCTCTTGGGTATGGACGGTAGCATGCAGACTCTGGCTGGATGGGTCACAAGCCGCCAGATCACGCCGTTCCACTATCTCGACGGCTCCATCCCGATGTCCTCCGTGCAGAATCAACAAACGCTCATCGGGAATTTCGATGCGCCGTTCTATTTCCCCACGGACCTCGCCATTGATCCGAAGAACCACGCTCGTATCTTCGTTGCAGACATGAACAATCATCGCATCGCGCTGGTCGACCTTTCGCAATCCCCGCCCGTAGTTTCGACGTATGCGGGCGTAACGGGCCAGTCCGGATACCTCAACGGGCCAGCCGCCTCGAGCCTCTTCAATCAGCCCAGCAGCATTGCCATTGCGCCCGATGACACGATCTATGTCGCCGATGCCGAGAATGACGCCATCCGCAAGATTGACCCTGCGGGCAACGTGACGACGCTGGTAGGGCTTGGGCCTGCCTACGAGCCGCCGACTGGCGTGGTCGCCTTGGCCCCGCTCGCCTTTGCTCCGCGCAGCGCGGTTCCCTTTGCCTCCGCCTTCATCAATTATCCCAATACTCTGCGCTTTGATTCCAAGGGGAACCTGGTGTTAGCCGAAACGGTCAGCCAGGCCATTCGCTACATCGACCTGAATGCGCAAACCGTCACGACGATTGCGCAGTTCAGCAGCATGGGCAGCGGCTTCGGCGAAAAAGTGTGGCTGGACGTGGATCGTAACGGCAACATCGGCGAGCAGGACGACATTATCGCAAGCATGGTGAGTGGGAAGCAGAGTGGGCTCTACAGGGTACCAATAACAGGGACGACCGCCATTCCTCTTCCCACGATCACGACGGTCGGCACGGCTCCTATCTACAGTGCGCACACGAAAAGAAGTTCCATGCCCTGGACTTCCGGCCCATGGTCGGTTGCGATTGACGACCAGGAAGGCCGGCTGGTGGTCTCCGGCGCTGAGAGCTCAGGTGTGGTTTCGCTGCGTCTGGTGCAACCGACTGACCCAGCTTTTCAATTGAATCTCACCGACTATGCGGCGGGCAGAGCTATCTGGAATACGGGGACAGTTCCCAATTTCCCTTTTGGCAGCCGCCCCAGCTTCGCGGCACTGCACGGGTACGAGGGACACAGCGGATTAGGGAACGTTTTGAACTTTGATGATGTGGTTTCGATGACGGATGCTCAGCTCGGCGCCTATCTGCAGAATGGCGCGGAGGGTTCGGTCCGGCGCCCGGAGTTGACGGGAAATGATCTGAGGAATGTGATTTACTATATCCGGCGCACGGCCACCGGAGGGAATTTGGCCACCCCGGGACCCAACAGCCCGCATACGACAGCACCTGTGATAAGCGCCATTGCTGCGACTCAGAACGGCTCCACAAGCGCGACCGTGAGCTGGACGACGAGCGAGGCGACCCTGGGATTTGTCGCTTGGGGCACGACTTCAGGCACCTACTTCGGATGGTCGCCGCTCGAATCCAGCTACTTGACGACACACTCGGTAAATGTCCCGAACCTGCCGGCTCAGCAACAGATATACTTCGTCGTACGGTCCAAGGACCAGGCTGGGAATCAGTCCGTTTCCGCCGAGCAGAGCCTTACGCTGCAGTGACCTGCGGACCAGACCGAGTTGCCGCAAGGAGAGTTGGGGATGGCACGCAGTGTCAAGAACAGCCTCGAGCTCTGGGAAAAATATGGCAAGCATGTTCTGATGGCGATGCCCTATGCCGACAGCCTGATTGGCCAAGCCAATGGCTGTACTCTCCAGGACATTGATGGCAATCAGATTCTCGATCTTGCGGCGGGACAGTTTTGCTCGATTCTGGGAAACAATCATCCGAAGTACCTCGAAAAAATCGTCAACCAGATCAAAAAAGTAGTACACACAGGGACACAGTATCTCAGCCCGATTGTTCTTGAGGCGGCTGCGAAGTTCGCTGAGGTCGCGCCCGGCCAACTTTCCAAGTCAGTGTTTTTGTCCACCGGTACCGAGGCCAACGAATGCGCGATCAGCCTGGCCAAAACATACACTGGCAAGAGCGGAGTGATCGGCTTTAACCGCGGCTACTACGGCCTTTCGGCAGGCACCAAGAGTCTTACTTCGATCTTTGGCACCGGTGACAGGCACGGTTCGGGGCCTGCAGTTCCGGAGAGTTTTCGTTTTCTTGCGCCTCATTGTTTCCATTGCCCGGTAAATAGCCGCTATCCGGAATGTGACTTTGTTTGCCTTGAGAGCTCAATCGACGGTACCCTGCCAAGGCCTCGTGATATTGCAGCCGTCATCGTGGAGCCGATATTCTCCGCGGGAGGCATGATCGTTCCTCCACCCGGCTACCTCAAGCTGCTACGCGACTTCGCCCATGAAATCGGGGCATTGCTGATCGTGGATGAAGCTCAAACGGGATTTGGCCGTACCGGGAAGTGGTTCGCTTGCGAACACCATGAGATCGAACCCGACATCCTTGTCGTGTCTAAGAGCGCCGGTTCCGGTTTCCCGGTCTCCGGGGTAATTACCAGCGACGCCATTGCCGACGAGGTTGCTGCTCAGGGCTGGCAACACTTGGCCAGTCATCAGTCCGACCCGCTCTCCTCCGCTGCCCTGGTTGCAACCATCGATATCGTGCGCGAAGAGCATCTCGTCGACAAAGCCGCCGACGATGGTCGCTACTTTATGGAACTTCTTCAATCCCTCAAGGCAAAACACTCCATAATCGCCGACGTACGCGGGATGGGTTTGATGATCGGGTTGGAAGTCGGCAACTGCCAGGGTGAATCATCTGAGCATGAACTTTGCAGCCTCATTGTCGCCCTCTGCGAAGCCCGCGGCGTGCATCTCACCTACACTTATTTCGAACCGGTTATCCGCCTCCTGCCCGCGCTCACTATCACTCGGCAGGAGATTGATCTGGCAGTTTCAGTCCTGGACGAGGCGATTGCCGTCGCTCTCGGGGGCAACATCACCATGGACAGCCTGAGGCCTTGCAACCGCTACTCGCGCAGCTTCATTGAAAGGCTGGGCGATAAGAAGACGATAAAGCAGATCGCCTCTCGCCTCTATAAGACTAGCCCGAAATACTGGATGAAAAAGCTAAGAGAGCGCACTGGCAGGTGACGGCAGGAATTGACATTGGGGAGCACGTTTTCAACTTGAATTAACGCCCGCGTCGCTTTTCCTTAACAATTCCAGACTAATCTCCTGATTCTAGGGTGTTTTGCTCGATCGCTGCGGCGTCTAACCCGGTACCAGTGGGATTTACACTGCTGTAACAATCCGTTCGTGAGTTGTGCTGTACATTTTCATAGGTGGGTAGGAGCAAGATCGCAACGGACTCGCCATTCCGGAAGATGCGATGGTGAGCGAGCCCGACTTCCGTTGAATACAACTACATTTGGCTCAACCACATGCAACTAGACCTTGATTATTTTCATCTGCTGGCCGAAGCGAGGAATGTTCGCTCCGGGGAAGGCGCCGGGAAACTCCGACTCGCGGTGATGGCCGACTGTGCCGCCCAGCACCTTCAGCCACTTCTTCGAGCCCTATTTCACCGCAAGGGCATCTGCGTCGAGATCTATGAGGGAGCATTTGCCGCCACAGACCTGGAGGTGCGCAACCCGGCCTCAGCGTTGTACGAATTTCACCCTGAGGTCGTTGTGGTTCTGCACTCGGTGCAGGCATTGCGGGATAGGTTTTATCGACGCGGCGACTCGGAATCCTTCCATAACGAGCTGTTCCAGCAACTGACGGGTATCTGGGATTCAATAACGTCGACGTCGCGCGCACTTATCGTTCAATCCACTTTCGTAACTCCGATTGAACGATTCTTTGGCAACTACGATCGTAAGATCAATACTTCGTTTTCATCCACAGTTTCTTTACTCAACTCCTTTATCGTCGATGAATCCAGGCAGCGAAGAAACTTGCTCCTCCTGGACTTGGAGTCAATAGCCTCATGGACGGGGCGTCGATCCTGGTTTGACGAACGGTTATGGGCTCTCGGAAAGTCCCTCTGTTCATTGGACAACCTTCCACTGGTAGCTCAGGGCATTGTCGACATCGCAGTCGCCGCTCGGGGTCAAGCGATCAAGTGCATTGTCCTCGATCTGGACAACACCCTCTGGGGTGGAATTGTCGGCGATGATGGACCGCATGGCGTCCGGATCGGTAGCCACGGAGACGGTGAGCCTTTTTTCCGCCTGCAATGCTTTCTGAAAGAGCTGAAGAAACGGGGCATCCTTCTTGCGGTTTGTTCGAAGAATGAGCGGGCCAATGCATTGGCGCCATTTCTCGAAAACTCGGAGATGGTGTTAACCCTCGATGATTTTGTAATGTTTGTCGCGAACTGGAATAACAAGCCGGAAAACATTCAAGCGATCCGACAAGAACTAAACATCGGCCTCGATTCCATGCTCTTCCTGGACGACAGTCCTTTTGAGAGAGCCTCGGTCCGAACCATGCTTCCCGACGTCATCGTGCCAGAACTACCTGAAGATCCTGCGGAATGGGTCAAGAGCTTGTCGGAGTTGAACCCGTTCGAGGTTGCTTCGTTCTCCGCTGAAGACATGCAACGTTCCGACTTATACCTTCAGGAGGCACGCCGGCGAACCGCATCGGAGACGGCTCCGAGCTTCGAAGCGTTCCTGGAATCCCTGGACATGACGATCGAAGTGGAGCGCTTCGTCCCAAAGCATCTGGGACGGATTGCTCAGTTGCTGCAGCGCAGCAACCAATTCAATCTCACCACGCGCCGGCTTAATGAGGCAGAATGCGAAGCCATGATGCTCGACGCAGACGGCTACATTCCCTGGTACGCGACCCTGAAGGACCGATTTGGGGACCATGGGCTGATCTCCATTGTCGTGCTTCGTCCGGAACCGGAGACTGAGACACTCGCCGTCACCGATTGGCTGATGAGTTGTCGAGTCCTAGGGAGGGGAGTTGAGGAATATCTCATGAATTCTGTCGTCGATCAGGCTCGCCAGATGAACTTGAGAACGATAAGAGCCTCTTACATACCGACTCCCAAGAACGACATGGTAAAGGATTTCTTCGGCCGCTTCGGCTTCACCAAGGTTAGTCAGACGCCCGAGGGAGCGACCGACTGGACCCTCAATATATCCTCTTACGAGGACCGGCATGTGCTGATTCGTCCTGCTACCGAAATGGGCGCTACCACGATCTGAAAGGATGCAAAGAGCTTATGGAAGATGTCATTGCGGAACGCTTGACTCAGACATTTAGATCCACGTTTGGCAAGCGCGATATTCAACTCTCCCGCAGCACAACGGCAGCCGACATCAAGGAGTGGGACTCGCTCATGCACATCAACTTGATCGTTGCAGTTGAGAAAGAATTTCGAGTCCGATTCACAACCGTAGAGGTGATGTCGCTAAACAATGTCGGGGATCTGGCCGACACAATCGCCCGGAAGATTAGCAAGGTATAGGAATGCAGTTCCTGTCCATAGAATATCTCTGCTTCCTGGCGGTAACCGCAATTTGTTCCCGGTTCTGTCCGGCGCGTTGGCGAAGTTATTCGCTCTTGGTTGCATCGTATTTGTTTTACTGCACGTGGAGCCCTCTCATGGCCGTGGCATTATTTCTGGCCACGACGCTTTGTTATTTCACGGCCCTGCGGCTGGAAGCACTTCGAGGTCGTGCCGCCGCATCCGCGCTTACATGCGGGGCGGTTTCGGCGCTGGTTCTATTTCTTGCATTCTTCAAGGTTCGCCCCCTGGTCTGTGCATCATGCAACCCCCTGATCCCACTCGGAGTGTCCTACTATACATTTCGTTTGATCAGTTACTTAGTGGACGTCTACTGGGGCAAATATGACGCCGTTCACGAATTCGTCCCCTTTGCTGCGTATGTTGCTTTTTTTCCTCAATTGATTGCAGGTCCAATCCAAAAGGAATCTTCTTTTCTTCCACAGTTGCATGGCGAAGTAAGACAATTCCGAACAGTGGAAGGTTTAGTCAGAATGGCGCTCGGTTTCGCCAAGAAGAGCATCGTGGCTGACAATCTAGGGTTGTTTGTTGGTTGGGCGTACGGTCACTTACATTCGGGTTCTGCATTGCCGAGTGTTGTTGCTCTTTATTTGTATCCGCTTCAACTGTATGCGGATTTTTCTGGATTAGTGGATATCGCCATTGGCAGCGGGCTAGTCCTCGGGATTGACGCTCCCGAGAACTTCGATGCACCGTTTTCAGCCAAGAGCATTACTGAGTTCTGGCGCCGCTGGCACATGACGCTGACGGCATGGATCCGCGACTATGTGTTCATGCCGGTGCGCATGTTGACGCGAGATTGGGGAGATTTGGGCTTGGCCCTTAGTCTCACCATCAATATGTTGCTTATCGCATTGTGGCACGGGATCACGCCGGGGTTCGTGGTTTACGGTCTATTCCACTCTTTTTTTCTTGTAGCAGAAACGCTGACGGTGTCGCAGCGTCAAAGATATTACATGGCGAATCCCGTGTCGGAAAAAGCAGCGAACGTGCTTGGCCCGGTGTTCGTATTTCATGTGGTTGCCATTGGTAGCGTGTTTTTTCGAGCCCCCTCGTTTACCAACGTCGTACAGTTATTCGCGGGTCTTGGTTCTGGATTGCATCGCGTCGGAATGGACTTCTCGGCCTTGGCAGCGCCGCCAAATCATCATGCCTGGATTGCTTTGCCCGCCTACGTGCTGACCACCGCGGCAGACACATATCGCCGCCGGCATGGATTCCGATTCCCCGCGCTTGCACCTCGATATGTCAGATGGTCTGTGTACGGCAGCGTGACAGCGGTGTGGATTTTGATCGCGCTAACATTGTTAGGTAGCGAAAAAGGAGCGGACCCCTTTGTTTATGCGATGTTTTAGGGATATCTCCATAGCCGTGGGTGCGGTGTTCCTGGTCCTTCTGCTGTTCGAACTGGGCTTGCGCGCAACCGGCGCAAAGTACGAGTCCTCCTTCTACGAAAGCGACCCGGTGCTCTACATGGCGCTACGACCGAAAGCGGAAGGTTGGGAAGTAAAAGAGGGTGAGAATTTCGTTAGAATCAATAGCTGGGGAATGCGAGACGTGGAGCACAGCTTAACGCCCTCGCCTGGGACACTGCGTATCGCTCTGCTGGGCGACTCCATGGTTGCTGCACATCAGGTTCCGCTCGACAAGACCATGGCGAGGGTGCTCGAGGCAAAGCTCCAGAGCCAAATCGGGTCAGCGGGACACTCAGTCGAAGTTCTCAACTTCGGTGTGGGCGGTTATACCCTCGCCCAGGAATTCTTGCTGTTACAGAACAGGGTGTGGGAGTTTCATCCCGACATAGTGATTCTTTTCTTGTCTCCTAGTTCGGTGCCTAGTTGCAGCCGGAGTTTGTATACGGTAAATGTCCCGTTTTTTATTATGCGCGACGGACAGCTTACTCCAGATCCGGCGAATCACGCTCCCGACGCATCTTCTCCCGAAGCACGGCACTGGCATGCGTTGTTCGGTGATCTGATGAACCGCGGTCGACTTTTTCAACTGATTCGTAAAGCAACCCAGGACGGTATTCCGCATGAGGTCGCAAAGCTCAGGGGAGTCAAGCCTACTCGCAACAATAACATAATGAATATGTGGCTGCGAGCTCCGTCTTCACCTGAGCAGGAAAACGCTTGGCAGATCGCTGACGGGATACTCGGACTAATGGCCCGGAATGCTCACGATCACGGAGCGGAGTTCTGGCTGTCGGCGATCGGACCTGAGATCGAAGAGAACCCGAATGCAACGGACAGGACAAGATTTCTACAATCGCAGGGCATTCCGAGCTTCGACTACTCGGAAAGACGACTGAAGTCCATTGCCGCTACGTACGGGATTAAGTTCATTTCGTTGGAGTCGCCATTGGCGGAGTATGCGGAACGAAACCACGTATCCCTGCGAGGGTTCTTCAATACTCGTCCGAACTACGGTCACTGGAACGAGAACGGAAATGCGGCTGCGGCTGCCATCGTAGCGGACAAACTTCTCCAAGAGTGCGTTAAGTTCGGCCCTGATGTCCGGTCAATGGGAAGGAAGCTTCCGCGTAGCCAGGGCAGCTCATGAGGCGACTCCTGGTTCGCTTGCTGCACATATCTGTGTTACTCGAAGTATTGAAGTATATGGTTGCGATCGGTGTCAGTTAGCTGAGGAATAATGGATGCGCGCGCCTGTCTCAAAACTGTACCTGAATCTACTCAAGTCCGTGCTGACTGACACCGTGTTCGAGGCGGGTCCGGACCCTGAGACTTTGAGCCCAGCCAGCTACGTGCAGAGCCTCATCAAGCACTGCATAGAGGGACGTGCTTTAACGATGGTACCGACGTCACGTCTGGATAATATCCAAGCGTGCATTGAAGACGTGATCCGTAACGATATCCCAGGCGACGTCATTGAGGCTGGCGTGTGGCGCGGCGGCACGGCCATTTTTATGAAGGCCGTGCTTGCCGCACACAATTCCGGACACCGGCGCCTCTGGGTCGCAGATTCGTTCGAAGGACTGCCGGTGCCAGATGCAGAACTTCATCCGGTCGAGGCGAAAGCGCATGAAAGCAAGCTGATGCAAGATGTCTATCATCATTTTGCAGTCGACCTGGACGAGGTCAAGAGCAATTTTTCCCGCTTTGATCTATTCGACGATAGCGTTCAATTCCTCAAGGGGTGGTTCAAGGACACGCTTCCGTTCGCTCGTATCGATCATTTGTCGGTAATCCGGCTTGACGGGGACTACTATGAGTCCACGATGGACTGCCTAATAAACCTCTATGACAAGCTATCGCCCGGCGGATATCTGGTCGTGGATGACTACGGACAGGATGATTGGACCTATTGCCGGAAAGCGGTTGATGAATTCCGGCAGGCAAATAACATAACGGATCCAATGATCAAAGTAGACTCGACCTGCTATTTCTGGCAGCGCACTGGCTGGACCGCGGGGCGCTACGACCATGATCGTTGTCGGTGCGATACCACATAATATGGCCACAGACACTTTCGAATTGTTCTTGGAGGCGCACCCCCTCTACAACTCGGCATATAACTCCTTGCTTGCGGCCAGTAGACTTCTGGCGACTTCCGCGCAATTGGTCTACGAACTCCATCCAGAGGCGTTAGGACCTGTAGCAGACGATATTCTGGCATTCGTCCAGGGCTCCTATCCACCTGATTACATCGACGCATACGTCTCACGGATCGATAAGATGGCAGAGTTACAGAAGAAGTTCGACGCGAAGCCTATCCCTGCAAACCTCGGTGACTCCACGGTGGTTAGCCCGGAGGCCTACAGCCTGGCGCTCCTGCTTTCCATCGTGTTTACGAATCACCGATTTGAGATTATGCAAGCACTGGCGAGGTTTTTCCGGGATCTGCCTCCGGATTCGGCTGGCCGCATCGCATTGATTGGCTGTGGCACTGGCTACGAACTGAAGTTGGCCGCAGAACTGCTGCCGGGCTGGAACATTGAAGGCTATGACACCGATTCAGATATGCGAGCAAGGGCGGAGCAGTTGTTGAAATTCTTCCGTGTGCCCAAGACAGTGGACTTTCGAGTCGCATTTCCCTTAGATGCGGCCAGCCCTCGGATCAGGACCCACTACGACACGATTGTTCTATGTGAAGTGCTCGAACACCTGCGCGATCCTGGTCGAGCGCTGAAGATGTTAAGCGACTGCCTCACGGACAGTGGCAAGATGTTTGTCACGATGGCGATCAACATAGCGCAAGAGGATCACGTTTTTCTGTATCCGGATATCGGATCTTGTCGGCGACAGATTCAGGAGAGTGGCCTGACAATCGTATATGAGTGGCTTGCTCCCCAGACGATTCGTTTTCCCCCAGCGAACCGCGAAACTGGCTTCAAGAAGGGAAATTATATTGCGATCGTTGAAAGAGTGTGCAAGCTACCAAGGGTTGCCATATCGGATTAGTGGGCGAGCGCTGCCGAATCACCCGACCGGCTCGGCAAGGCTCGAATAGGAAAAGAGCTAATGCATAACATCAGAGCAGCACGCCGGCAATGAAGCACATCATAGTGTTGCTTTGTATCTATCTTGTCGCGAGTGCGTCTGCGCAAACCGCTCCGCCAGTCACAAATATCCACGCGGTTCAGCATGACGGTCAGACTTTCGTTACATGGACGGATGCGGCCGCCGGCGCTGATGGCGAGCACTATCGCTATGACTTGTACCGCAGTACAAGTGGACAAATAACGGACTTGAGTCGCGCAGCGTTGGTGCAAACAGGGATATACAATAATTCCGGCCAACTCATCGGGCCCAAGCCTTTTAGTCAAGCGACGCGTCAAAATGCAGCGTTGCCGATGTCGAAGGTTCAAAACGGCGGTGCGGCTCTACCAACGTGGTCAGGCCTCGCCGTCTGTACAAATACGGACAGGGCCTCCGCGTACTACGCCGTCGTTACACGGGATGTTACTAACTTGCTGCAGCCGTCTCCTCTCTCCGCGGACAACTCTCTTCGGGTCCCTGTAACAGAATCCCCTGCGCCAATCGTTCCAGTGCTGCAAATTCCGAGCACCGATCAGAGCCGGAAACCCTCTTGTTGTTCAATTTCAGGCAAGGCAAACCTCCCTTTGTGGCTTCGACTTCACGGCTCCGGAGGCAGCGCGGCCGCATTGGGTGATTTGCAGGCTTATTGGGGAGACTCGACGATGGGCTACCAAGACGGGACGCAGTCGATGTTTGCCCTGTACGAAGATCATTCCGGGAGTGCATTTGCTAAAGGTGGTGTAAGAAAGCTAATCATGACCCCACAGGACGCCGTGTGGTCGATCGACGGAAAGTCGGGAAGCGAGACGTATTGGTACGGTTACAAAGTCATACCCATGTTCGCGAAAGATCGAAATGCGCACGTCTATCCGTTTACGCGGGCCAAACTTGCATTGATTGTTCCGTGGGCGATTCGACACTATGCCGCGGACCCAAACCGCATCTACGGGATTTCCGAGTCAATGGGCGCATATGGCCAGACTCAATGGTCTCTCCGGCATGCCGATATTTTCGCTGCCATATTCATGCGCGTGCCAATCCTCGGCCCGTGGCTGCATATACCCAGCCTGCTGGACGTGACACCAATCGGCACACCAAGGACTGTCGCCGCCACCAACGATACGCTGCCCGACGGCACCCTCTATAGCAATGATACCGATATCGCCACATGGGTGGCCCGAGATTGCTCTCGCAACTTGCCATATGTTTCCTGGTCCTCTGGCCGCAACGATATTGGCCTTGCGAATCACCGCATGTGGTCGTATGCCGTCCAGATGGCGAACGCGCTTGGAACCTGCCACTACGGGTTTTCTTTCATCTGGGGCAATGGCAGGCACGATGGCGCTACGGCTAGCTTGGAAAACACCCTTCTCGAACAATACCAGACAGTATTCTCCAGGAACATTAGTTACCCAGCATTCACACACTTTAGTCTGGATAACAACTACGGCAACGGCGACCCAAAGGATGGGACTCTAGCCGGATGTGTGAACTGCGGTTGGCGATGGAAAGTGATCACTGACACGGCGGATGTTTGGTCCGCTAGCTTCATGAACACTCAAGTCACGGCGCGGTCCATAACCGATGTTACCCCACGAAATGCGCAGCTCTTCAAGCGTGCGCCCGGAATGGCAGTGAAATGGTCAGCATCGACTGGGCAGAAGGGCTTGGCGGTTGCGGACTCCTATGGGCTCGTCACCATACCAGGCGTCGAGCTGGTCGCTGGCGCAGAAACTGTTCTCACGATCCAGTAGCGTATTCTCCCGTCAAATGCCTGCTACGTACTCGACCGAATACGTGGCGCTTCCGATTCCGGGTATAGCTGGATTAAATCACTCTGACGCAGCACCCGGTAAACGCGCTCAATGTCTTCGGGCTTCATTTCAGACTTCCACTTATCCGCGGACTGAACGGGATCTCTAAAGATGCCGTAGTAACGTCGAGAGTCCTGAGTGAGCTGGTCAAACTTGCCGGGCCGTGCGCCCAAGGTGCTCGCTTTGATGAAATTCGATGTTTGCTCATTCCAGGTCAAACCTGAGAACGAGAACAACTCCTTCGCTTTACCGGTCGGGTCTAAACAAACATCTTCATAGCGCACGCCGATACAACGCCCTATGGCCTGTGTTTCGTCCGCAGCCTTTTCATTCGCCAAAACCCAAATCCATGCCATGCGCTCGACGGGGTGAAACTGCCGTAAGTGATCGACGGTAAGCCCGCGTTTCCGTGTGGCGCTTTCCAAAAAGATTCGCATGATCCCATAGTCCTCGCTCGCCGAGACAGAAGAAGAAAACTTGTGCTGCGCCTCGCCGCGGAGAGTGGAGGAAATGGATGCACAAGGATGGCGCGTAATCCAAATCGCACGACAGTCCTCCATGATATGCAGAAATACACCGAGCCGACCGAGAGAATCTATTGATTTCCAAACGACGTGTATCTCCCCATGGTTTACGGGGACGCACTGCAAAATAGGCAATTTCAAAGGAAGGGAGGAGGTAGCCAGCGCACTCAAAACGCTAACTCGGTGAAGCTGCTGAGCCATCCCAGAGCGGTACTGCTTGGAGAAGATCGGTAAACTTCCAGCGACGTGAGTCTTGGCGAGCGTGGGAAGTTGCGCAAAGAAACGACGAACTGGCCCCACAAACTGTTCTGCCTCTTCCAGCCGCGGGGACATAGGAACATCCGGTAACGCCCGGTCGGGTTCGTGTTTGTATAAAGTGAGAGGATGGCTATCAAAAATTTTGCCTATCCATGATGTTCCAGATCGGGCCATTCCAAACACTAAGAGAAACTTGGGCCAATTTCCCTTGCTCGCAGGATACTGTAGACGCCATTTCATGGGTTCGGGAGCAGAGCTAAAGGCAGGTTGACTGCCCGAGAGATCTTGCATTTCGAAATTGTCCGATCGCGGCACTTGAGTCCATTGATAAAGCAGCGAAGCGGTCGCAGCTTGCAGCACCGTTATGATCTTCCGCAGCCACGACTCGTGTCAATCTCGGTTGAAAATAAAATCCGTCCGTAATAAAAAAAACGGCATAAACGAAAAATGCAGATGATTGCACATCCTGATGCTCTAAAAGAAGAATGAGGAACCCCGAAAAAGGGGCAGTCATGGGCACGCGGTGTTATTGATTCGCACGATTTTAATCATCTAGTCATCTCCGTGTAATCCAAGCGTGGGAAACTGAGTCAGTAGGGCAGGTTTGTGCCTCGGTTGGCCTTCCGCCGAGGTCGGCGGCTCCGCATTGCGGCCGGTCGACTAACCTCTTTAGATGCTTGGGAATATGAGGCTTTCACGTCTCGCGGTTTTCGTTAGCTTCTTGTGCGGGATAATGTTTTTTCTGAGTTCCGCGACCTATTGCCAAGTCCGCGCGACATGGCAGATCGAGGTGGTGGACAGCAGCCGCGGCAAGGCTGCCGGTTCTTTCAGTTCCTTGGCAATAGACCGCTTCGGAAATTTCCATCTTGTTTACTCCAACCTCGCTGGGACGACGCTACAATACGCTTTCCGGGCGAAGACGGAAAAACGCTGGGACAAGACAACTATCGATGCTCTGGGTGGCAGCTTTGAGACGCTTGCGGTTGACTCGCATGGGTGGGCGCACATAGCCTATAACTCTCCAAAAGTGGCTGGGCTCCACTATGCCGAATGGGATGGCAAACAGTGGCAAAAGTTGCTTATCGACCCCGTAAAGACAAATCACGAGACGTCGATTCAGCTGGACTCCCAGGGTTACCCGCGAATTAGCTACTACCGCGAAGAATACTCAGATCGTCGTAGTGCCAAGTCCCTGAAGTATGCTTATTTCGACGGCAAGACGTGGTACGTCCAAACGGTGGACCATCGTTCGGGTACGGGCAGCTGGAACTCTCTTGCTCTTGATCGGGAAGGCCGGCCCCATATTTCCTACTCGATTGCTACGGGCTTTCTGGGTTTTGCTTATCTGGACCAATCGGGATGGGAACATACTCTAGCTGACTTCCAAGGCTACAAGGGTAAAAGATATCTGGATAGCGACAGTAGTCTGGTGATTGGTGCGGACGGCGATCCGCGCATCGCCTATATCAATGGAACTGCCCGAACCATCAACTACGCTTGGCGGGAAGGGACCGTTTGGCACCAGGAAACCGTCGATTCTCTGGTGGCTACGGGAGCCGCCGCCGATCAAGTGTCCTTGAAGCTTGATAGCAAGGGACGTCCGCACATCGTCTACTATGACTCGGGCCTGGGTACGCTTAAGTATGCGACTCGGGATAAGAAGGAATGGCGCACGGAAACCATTGACGACGGCAATGCAGGACAATATGCGTCCTTGTGCTTGGACGAAAATGATCGGCCCTATGTTTCCTACTACACATCTCTCGACAGGGAACTCCGCATTGCCCATCGGCAGTCGTCCGTTCCAGTCCAAGAGCAGTAGCGGGCAGAGCTGAGAATTTACGGGACCATTGGTGGACTTGACACAACCATGCCTGACTCGCAGGTGCTGCGAATTGTGAGATGTTCGTTTGTCGCGATATTCGTAGTGTGCTTTGCTTTAGCGGGGTGGCCTCGGGCTGCTGCGCGCGATGCAGCGTCGGCAACGTCGCCGGGCGGCGTTCATGTCAGCTTGACAATCCAGGAATCCATCTATGCGGGAGTGGTCGGAATACCCAGAGAACAAGAGCCGGTCAGCGTGGGAGTGCCGTTAGCCGATTCAGCGGGTATTCAGGAAACCTCACAACTTGGGCTGGCGGGTGCTCCGGCTGGTCAGTTTCGTGTCTTGGGACGATGGCCGTCCGGCAATATCGAATGGGTGCTGGTCGATACCCTGGCTGATGTCTCAGCCGGCAAGGGCAACAGCTCGATTTACCTTACGAGCGGCTCGGGCAACTTTGGCGGTCCCGACCTCGCGACGGAAAGCGATTCCGGCATCAAAATATCCACCGGTGCGTCGACCTTCGTAGTGCGGAAGAAGAATTTTGATTTGATCGATGAAGCCGTAGCGGGCGGTCGCTCACTTGTGAAGCCAGGGGCGAGTGCGGGGCTGGTCGTGGTCGGCCCTACTCCTGGCAATACCACTTGCCCTTGCTCGACTGTCTATGCCAGTTCCAACGACGCCACCTCGGCCGCGGTCATTGAAGAGAATGGCCCGGTGCGAGCCGTGGTCCGGGCAATGGGTCAGCTAGAGGACAGCGCGGGACATCCCTATATGCGCTATACCGTACGGCTGCATTTCTATAAAGGAAAGACCCGAGTCAAGACCGTAGTCCTGCTGCAGAATGCCGACTATGGGCCTTCGCAGTCCTTTGCGTCCGCCTACAAGGGATTTCTTTCCTTTGAAGCTCGCCTTGCACCGAGCCTGGGCGCAAGGAGAACCTTTTCTTTTGGCACGACGGGTTCAACGGTGGCGGGATCGTTCGTTGGCGACGAGAACGCCTACCTCTACCAGGCTTATTCTGACAAGATGGAGGATCCGCAATGGTCGTCTCCCGACACTCGCGCCCGCTATGCACCACGTTCGTATATCAAACGAATAGTAAAGCAGCAGGAGGGATCGCATAGGATATGGAGTTACAGTCAGGAAGGCTGGGCGGTGTTTCATAAGGACGCGAGTGTAGCCCATGGTGGACGCTCTGATTTCTCTGCTGGCTGGGCTGACCTGTCAGATTCAAGCGGCGCTGGGGTCGAGATTGGTGCGTACCAAGCAGCAGCTTATTGGCCCAAGTCTCTCCAGTTTATGAACGGTGGTTCTGAGATTCGTATTGGCATCTGGCCAGAGCAGTCATTATTTGGTTCAGGCGGGCAGGATTACTATCAATCATGGCCGCAGTACTCGATGCAGACCATTTATCTTGACTTCCACGCCTCCAGCTTGCGGGATGCTGCGGCGGAGTTTGGAAGGTCTCAAGACCCGCTGGTCGCGCGAGCTCCAGCGTCTTACTATAACGAAACCAAGGCATTTCTCTACCCGATTGTTGACCCCGAGCGCGAGGACCGCTATTTCAAGTCCCTCAGCCTTGCCTGTTGCATAAAGGATATTACTTCACCTCGAGTCTATCGAACTTACGGCTGGCGCGCTGCTGGCGCGGGCAATCAAGCCGAGATGCGTTGGGCAAGCTTGATGCTATGGCTGCAGAGGGGTCAGGTTGGCAGATATATCGACGCATCCCACTTTTACGCGTTTCAAGTTGAGCAAGTCTTCCCGCGTTCCGACTACAATCAAGGCGTAGCATTCAACTGGCGGGATCGCCCCGAATCAGAGCTCGATCCGACCGGATTGCCGGACCGCATTACTTCCTCGAATAACAACGTTGGCTGCGACCCCGGCGAGATGAAATGCGGTAGAAACTGGATCGACGAGGCGCACGCGCACTGGTATGGGATGATGGACTTTTACTTCATGACCGGCGACGAGACAATCAAAGATGCCATTCAGGACGGTGCAAGCGATATCTATGGCAACCCCAACCTCAAGGTCGTAAAAAACGGAAATTACTGGAATCCTAGAAACGTTGGGGCGGCGCTTATGAGCGACGCCCGATTGGCTATGTTTTACAGAGCCATCGGAGATACTCGCTCCGCGGAGAATGCCCTACTCGCCGGGACTCAGATACTGAGTAAGCAAGTATGGCCGGAGCTGCAGGTGTCCGGATTCGGCACTGCTTCGCAAGGTGTCAGTCGAACGCGAGGATTGCATTTCGGTTGTTGCCCCCGCACTGGGCAGAGAGTGGTGATGCCATTCCAGGAAGGGATCCTCAGTGAGGGCCTTTGGGAATTTCTGCAGGCGGAGGGACCACAGTGGCCCCAGCGTCAACTCACATTCGACCTTGCATATGGCATTGCCAGTTGGACGTTAAATGAGGCATGGCGAACTAACGAGAAGGGAGCCGGTTGTAGGGCGGGCTCGGGTCCAACGTATGAAATCTTCATTGACCGCCCAAACGTTAACCTTGATCCATCCTGTAGCCAAACAGTATGGTTCAATTTCCATAATTACGCCAAGTACACGGGGGATACAAAGCTTTGGACCGACAAATTCTCTCAGTACATCAAACGTCTCGGGAGTGGTTCATTCTATGCTGAATATGGAACCATTTTTGCAAGTGCAGTCGTCAGTGAAGTGCTGGACCCCGAATCCCTTCAGCTTGTGGTCGTCCCGCTAAGGGCCAACAGAGAAAGCCCCACTACCTACCGTCTGAGCTGGACCGTGCCCGCGGGCGCGCAGAGCTACCGACTCAAGTACTCTTCGAACAACATTGTGGAATGGCTGAATTTCGATCCGGTTACCAACCAGTTCACTACGGATCCTATTGCCAATGTGCCTTGGTTTGCGGCTTCCGACGTTAGCCAACCGCCCGCTCCCGGCCCTGCGGGAACCGTTCAAACATATGATGTCGAAAGGTTGGATTCAAGCACGCAGTGGCATTTCGCTCTTAGAGCATATGTACAGAAACAACAGTAAGGCAACGGAAATATTTAAGTGTGATTTCGATCTAAGTGCCCGAGAAATGAGAAACTGCGAGCTATTAGTCTGAGTCGTGGTTTGCTGCAACTGACTTTTGGTAATGTATTCCGTCACCCCAAAGCGGGTGCTTGAGATTGACCAATGACGTCTTCAACGATACAGCCACTAACGCTCGACTGGACTGAAACGGAAACACATCTCCGATATTCGTTGAGTGACTACTCGCTATTTTCTCTTCGCCTGGTCGGGCGTACTTACGCCGTTCCCATTGCGCCATTGCTCCCCGCCACGTTCAAAGCGGATCTTGAGGAATTCCTCAGATCGGCGCCGGGAAACGTTCCCTTGTTGTGCATTCGCAATCTCCCCATTGAGCAACATGTACCCCGGCTCCAATCGGTTGGTGGAAGATTACAGTACACCCTCAATCAGTGCTACCAATACTATGCAGATTTGGGGGGAAACTTTGACCAGTACCTGGCGTCCCTTTCGACCAAGACTCGGTCGACACTTAAGCGCAAGATCAAGAAGTTTGCGAGTTTGAGCGGCGGGAATGTGGATTGGCGCGTGTATACTGCTGCCGACCAGATGCCTGAATATCACAGGCTAGCGCGGGAAGTGGCGGCCAAGACCTATCAGGAGAGATTGTTCAACGGCGCCATCCCCGGCGATGAGCGATTCAGGGCGCAAATCAGTAACCTCGCAGCTGCCAATCTTATCCGAGGGTACCTTCTGTTCTTGAATGGTGCCCCGATCGCATATCTCCATTTACCAATTCAAGACGGTGTTGTCGAGTACGCCTATTTGGGCTACGATCCCGCACACGCCGAAGTGTCGCCGGGTTCGGTTTTATTGTACTCGGCACTTCAGGACCTCTTCGCAGCGCAGCAGTTCAGTTATTTTGACTTCAGCTATGGCGCGGGCCAAACCAAAGAGGTGTTTTCGACCGCTAAATATCTACGAGCGGACGTATTTTATTTCGCTACTTCACTTAAACACTACGTTGCGGCCTATAGTCACATGGCTTTGGATTCAACCTCGTCCATGCTAGGACGCACTCTCGAGCGCATTAACCTTCACACTGCAGTCAAACGGCTGTTGCGACGGACGCGAGCGGCAGCGTAAGCCCGTCAAAATCACCGGCCCGCAGAGTAGGCGACGATATCCAGTTGGGCTAGGAAAGACCGGGAACTTGTACTCATTATGCCGCGAATGCTAACACGAGCGAGATCGGCAATCCGAAGGCACGGCTTTACGGGACTCATCCCCTTATTTGTCAAAAATGCGAGGCACGTGTGGAGAACTATCCAAGACGGTCCTCAATCAACCCACTCGACTTTTGACGAACAGTTCCATCTGGAAACGGAGCGCATCTCCGAGATCGGCAGCCTCGATATTAAGTCGCCCAATTCCAAGTATGCGGTCCGGTATCAGCCCTCCCCGCCCGAACTGGTAAGGGAGATTCTGTCGCGCCTGGCAATCGGCTATGGGGACTTCACATTCGTAGATTTTGGCGCGGGCAAGGGGCGAGTATTGCTGATTGCGTCCGAGTTTCCGTTTTCCCGAATCGCCGGAATTGAATTTTCTCCCGAGCTCGTAAAAGCGGCTCAGGAGAACATCAAGAGCTTTCGCAGTCCGCGGCAGCAGACAACACAAATCGATGTTGTCCACGCCGATGTTGTAAATTACGAAGTGCCTGAAGTTCCGCTCGTCTGCTATTTTTATAATCCTTTCCAGTGGCCGATCATGGAGCAGGTCGCCAGCAGATTGGGCGCGAGTAGCAAGAGCTGTCAGCGCGATATATACGTAGTATATGTTCAGCCAGAGCACCGCGACGTCTTCGATAAGTCGGATGCATGGATGTGCTATATTGACGATCCATTGTTTGTCGTATATAGATCTCAGTGCAACATCAGACAGGCGCGATGCGTCTAAAAGACTTAGCTAAGAGTCTGGCCGGATATGCGTTCGGGAAGTACCAGCTTATCAGACTGTATTGTAAGACATTAGACGGCGATGCCGCCGATGCTTCTGGCACGCTCGAGTGCAGGGAAATAAAAGACCTCAATGTGATTCACGAATTGGGCACCGAAGAGATCAAAAACCACGCGTGGTATGGGGCGCAAGGGCAAGGGGCGTTTGGCTATGGCATAATCCAGGATCAAAAGCTTGTTTGCACCTGTTGGTACTGGACAAAAGAGGATCGACGACTGCCAGCGCGGTTTTTCTCCAACCTCCAGGACAGTGACGCCGTGATGGTCGATTTGCTTACATCGGAGAGTGCGCGGGGGCGCGGCTATGCGAGCGCACTCATCCGCTATTCGGAACAAAAGCTGAAGGAGGCAGGTTTTCGGCGACTTCTGACATGGGTCTGGCATTCCAACAACCCTTCGATTCGAACGTTTGAGAAGTCGGGGTGGAAGTATACCGGGTTCTTAATCGAGGTGCAGCCGTTCCGAACCAGTAGACGCATACAAATTAGGCTTCGGCCGCGGTAGAAACTCGAAGGACCCGACCCGATGTTGGCCCGCAAAACACGTATTTATCTGACCGTAGATGTGGAGACTTCCATGGGAGGCGCATGGCGCTACCCAGAGCGCCGGCCATTGTCAATCGACAAAGTGATCTTTTGCAAGAATGGCGACGCTAGTTATGGCTTGCCGCTGATTGTGAAAGAGTTGAACAATTACGGGTTGCGTGCAACGTTTTTTACAGAAGTATTCTTCTCACAGTGCCTTGGTGCCGATCAGGCGAAGATCGTTTTCGATTACCTGCTCAATGAACGGCAAGATGTGCAACTGCATACCCATCCAGTATTTCGCTATTATTCAGCGGCGGTCAAAGACGGCACGCCTGAGGCGTTTCGTCGATATAGAGCGCTGGGCGACGCGCTGTATGACAAAGATGTCGAGACCCAACACGTTCTCTTGTCTGAAGCATTCGATCTATTTAGGACTTTTGCCGGTGAGCGCCCGGTTGCATTTCGGGCTGGCGGTTTTCTGGGTGACTACAATACGCTCGCGGCTCTGCAGCGTCTGGGGATACTAATCGATTCCAGTTATAACCCGAGTATTGCCGCGTCATTCCCGAAAAGTCGTCCGCTGCCGAACGTCGTACAGCGCATCGACGGCGTCACTGAGATGCCACTTACGAATGCTGTGTCCGGCTTCGGTGGATCGCAGGGTTGGAAGCCCCTGGCAATTTCGTCTTTGAGTTTTGCTGAACTGAGGGCCGCCCTGACGCAAGCCCACGCAGCGCACCTTGAAGACGTAGTGGTGATTTTTCATTCCTTCAGCACGGTGAAACCTCGCGATGTGTTCTATTCAAGTTTACGGCCCGATTGGCTGGTGATTGCGCGATTCCGGCGGCTACTCCGATACTTGGCTGAGCATAACAGCATGTTTGAAGTCTGTACTATCCGGGATGCAGCCTCGGGGCCTGAGCGCTTTGCTGCTGGCCAACCGGCTCCCAATTTGAATCTTGGATTTGTTAAGCCACTCCTTCGTAAGAGCGCGCAGGCATTGAACCGTGTCTATTGGATTTAGAGTGCGAAGCCGTATCGTGACCCTTGCGAGGGAAGTATACGAAAAGACTGCAAAGGGCAGTGAACTCCTGCTCTCAAGGCTCGCGTGCGACAGAAAACTATAGGTGCCCAGAATGCTCAAATTTGATTTCGATCTTAGCGAACAAGAGCGGGAACAAATGCAGGCCATCAAACCCGAGTCGTGGTTCACTCAAGTGGCTTTCCGCAACGCAACCTCTCCCCGACACCCAGAGGCCGCTAATCTCGACGCCAACCACAATTTGAAGACCAAGATGATGTTGCCCTGGATCAAATCGAAAGTCCAGAATAAGCGCGTTCTCGATTTGTTCTGTGCGAACGGCGCGTTCTCGTTCGAAGCAGCTCTGGCCGGCGCGCGTGAAGTCGTGGGACTGGAATTCAGCGATGACCGGACGGCATGCGCGCGATTCATCGCCAGTACTCTTTCAGGAAAAACCAAATGCGCCGTGCCGCGATTCGTGACTGGAGACGTATACGAGTTGAAGAACCTGTTCAATGAGCCCTTTGATGTGGTGCTGTGTCTTGGCGGGCTCTACCACATTCCGGATCCACCCTACGTTCTGACTCAGATCCGGTCCGTGACGGTGGATACGCTGATCGTCCAGACCTCCAGCGTGCTGCCGGGACGATCGAACCGGGCTAAATTCGTAGTCCGGCAAGACCTGCAGCACCGAGGGTTGACAAGTGTCGTTGGTGGACGCGGGGCATGGCACTATTCGGCTTCTTGTTTTGAGAACATTCTGCGGCACGCTGGATTCAAGGTGTTGGAGTCGACTCGTCCGCCCCTTTTCTCGCGCAAACGATTTCCCTGGTACTGCGCTGTGGCAGAACCTGTCTGAGTTCATTACGATTCATCAGAAGCAGAAAGGAAGGTAAGAAACCATTTTCCGTTTAAAAGGGTTGCGATCGCGGGACAGATCAAGTGCCAACCCAATCCTCACGTGGTGGCTTCCGAGGCCCCTCTATTCTGAGTTTTTGCGCGATGCGAAGAGCTTGCGGTACAACTTTCGCGTGGCCGCGATCTGTGCTGGATGGAGAAACGTAGCCCCGTAGAGTGTCCAATACCAGGAATTCGCGGGCCAATAGGCGATCGCTTTCCGAAGCAACGGGCGAGCGTCCTTAAGTTCACTCCGGCGGAATTTTGCATACGCCACGGCAGCATAGGGCTTAGCCATCCTGCGTTTCACAGCGAAGCTGCCGAGTTCGTCGATTGCTTCAGGATATAGCCGCAATATCTTGCTAAGCACGGCGACCTCCCACGGCACTCCCTTCCACATTTTGAGGCCGAGCCCGCGGGTCGACATGGAAGGGTGGTAACGATACATAAGCAGCGGTTGGTCTACGGCGCCAAGTTCGAACTGCCGAGCCATCCTCAACCACATCTCGTAATCGCTGCCCACCAGCAAATCTTCGTCAAAATAACCAACCTTATCAATGCACTCCTTGCGAAATATTACCGAGCCTGAGCCGAAGAGGGCTCGCATGAAAAGTGCGTGAAAGATCCGGCCGCTGGGGAGCGCCATTTGAAAACGCTCTTTGACACTGGCATCGATAATGCCATTCTCGTCGAAGGTGCTCATGTCTGTGTAAACCAGAGCGCAGCTCGGGTGCTGCCGCAGGTACTCCATTTGCAACTCGAGCTTGTTCGAACACCAGAGATCGTCCCCGTCGAGAAATGCAATGAACTCGCTGTTCGATTCCCTTATTCCCCGATTTCTAGCCGCGGGTTCGCCCTGGTTTTTCTGATACACGTACTTGATGCTGTCTCGATAGGACTTAAGTACTGCCGCCGTGCCATCGGTCGAGCCGTCATCCACGACGATGACTTCCGTGGGAAGGCGAGTCTGTGCTAGAACACTTTTTACTGCCGCAGCAATATATGCTTCGTTATTGTACACGGGGATTACTGCGCTGACTGTCGCTTCTTTCATTTCCATCTTCCTTATTCTGACTCGGCCGGACTGAGCAAGCGGTATCGACTCAAAAGTGCCTGCGTCAGAGTTTTACCTTTCTCAACCTCACCTTTAGAAAAAAACCCGACAAGGTACAGAACAATCGGGAATATCACAAATAACGCCAGCTTCAATGAAAGCCTTAATGCAATTGAAGGAAGCGTTACTAAACTAGAAACGAAGTAAATCAAAGTTGCAAAACCGATCAATGTAACCACTCTTGTGAAGACATATGGAATTGGATACGCTCTCTGCGAAACAATAAGGGATAGAGCTGACATGAAAAAGAAGCTGAAAGCAGTCGCCCAGGCTGCACCGAGCATCCCATAGCGCGGAATCAGCAGAAGATTCAACCCGATATTCGCTGCCGCGCTGACCAAACCAACCGGTCCCAGGTTCCTTGTCTTTTTCGCGATATAAGCTCCCGCGAGAAAGAAGCGGTTGGTGCCCTGAAACACATAGGCCAGCGCGACGATGGGCACGACCATATAGCCAGCATGAAAATCGGCTGACGCAACCAAAGACAACAATTCCTTGATGCAGATCGAACAACCCAGCGCAGCCGTCACTAAGACAAAACCGTAGTACTCGAACAATCGAGCAAACATCGCGCCGCTTTTTTCGCGCTTGGCGATGTCATAGATTCGAGCTTGCCAGATCATGTCGAAAGGTTGGACTACTAAGAGGCTAACCATGAAACCAAACTTGTAACCGAGAGCATAGATCCCCACCGTGGAAAGCGTCGCGAAGTGGCGCAGGAAGAAGCGGTCGGAAAAATTGACGATAAAGGCCGCCGCACTGGTAATAATCAGGGGAGCGCCAAAAGCAATAATGCCTGTCAGCTTGCTGTAGGAAAATGAGAGTTTCACACGTCGCACAGTTTGCACGGCCAAAGGAATTGTAACCACTGTGCTTGAGATCAAACTGCTGTAGAGAACGCCAACGACGCCGCTGTGCCGAAACGCAATAAAGTAGATATTCAGCACAAGCGAGAGAACCAGGCTGACCAAACCGGTGCTAACAACAAGAGTTGAGCGCTGTCTCGCCCGCAGGTAGCTCACGCACACAACATAGACGGTAGTTAGAAGGAACGACCAGGATTCAAGTGTGACGTAGAAATGAAGATCCGGTCTGTCTAAGATAAGCGTGGAAAGTGGGCGAGAGAATCGCATTCCGCAGCCCATGACGACCAACCCAATGAAGAAGGCGAAGATCAGCACCGTGCTGACGGCCTGATTGCGATCTTCCTCTTTGCCGAAATCGTTATACTGCCGAACCACCGAGGCGTTCAGCCACATTGTGAGCACCAGCGTGGTCAGCGTCAAACTGAGGTCAAGCAACTCAAGCGTGCCATAGTCTGCGGGAGTGAGATAGTGGGTGTAGAACGGAATCATGAAAAAGCCCACTAGCTTTCCCAGCACGTTGCCCGCGCCGTAGATCGTCGCATGTTTGAGTAGCTTTCGTAGTTCTTCGATCATAACGTGTGGTAGATCGATGTCTCGAGTCGCCTCGGGCTCCGCGGCGCTAGGCGGTCTGAGGCGCTAATCTAGATAGCCCAATCCCTTCAATCGCTGTGCGATGATATCTTGTTCCGCTTCTCCGTAGTTCTGCGCGACGCGAACCATGCTGTTATCCACCTCCTCGTAGCGGTTGGAAGAATCAAGATTCAAGATTTCCTCCAGTACTCTTCCGTCCATGTCGCTGGGGACGGGAAGACCAAGTATGCGGAGAATAGTGGGCGCGAGGTCAATTAGATTGGGGCGGAATCCCGCAGTGGGCTGCCTCACAAAGTCGCCATTAATCAACAGGACTCCGTTGTGACGGTGCGTGCCTTCCTCCGATACCTTTGGTGGGGCGTCATTCAAGGAGAATGAAAACCCGTACCCATCCACCGGGATCAACACTAGGTCGGGCACTGCAATGTCATTGTTCGCAACCGGGTAGATGTCAACGCCCCGCATGACATCCTGCAATAGTCTTTCTCCAGTGCTGGGATGGCGGAGCTCACGAAAACGAGCAACGAGATCGGCCAGAAGTGTTTCGTATTCTCGACCGGGCCCGACGATTCCTTTTGGTCCCCGCCCAACGAGATTCACGTACAAAAACCCCATTTGATAAGCGTATATGACGGCGACCCTGGTTCTATTCCAGTCCCAGGTAGAACCACGCGCGCCGAGGACATCGCCCGCGTTGTCCACCCATGAGTTATGATCCTGCTTCGCGCCGCCGTTCCTCAGGCCATCCTTAGCTTTCGCGAGCGTGCGATAAAGTTTCCGAACCGTCTTATGTTTCGATTCACAAAAGAGCTGTCTAACTCCTTTCAGGGAGTCTTCCGCTTCGCCTGTGACGCTAAGATATCCCCATTTCCTCAGATAGAAGTTAGGATGGATGTTGCCCATCAAACGGCCAAACCCGTGATCTGAGAGCACGATGGTAGTAGAGTTTAAAGGCGCAACTTCTTTGAAGAGTCTTCCGATAAGCTCGTCGAAGCGACGGTAGCAGTTGCGTGTCTCCTCGACCTTAGGGCTGTGATCGCTCGGATCGCTACAGCCCCGCTCTATGTAAGTCCAGAGCTTGTGTTGAATCCAGTCGGTCTGTTGGAAATGGACCATGAAAACATCCCAGGGTTCTTTTCGCAGGAAATCCAGTGCAATTCTCGCCTGCTGTTCGAATCCAGCCTTAAGTTTGTGGGTCAGTTCGTTGAACTGAGCATCTGAGCGCAGCGGCTGCAGTTCGCTGATCCAAAGATTGTTCTTGTAGTCCGGAAACATCCGACAAATGTCGCCACTTACTTTGTCGGGATATGAAAATGTCGCGCCGATGAAAGGAGCATCCCAGCCTGAAACCAGAACACCATTGACCTGGTACGGCGGATATGTGTAAGGCAGGTTGAGCACCACTACCCGCTTGTTCTTTTCACTCAGTATCTGCCAAAGCGTTTTGCTCTGAATGCTCTGGGCATTATTGATCGTCCAGTTGTAATGCTCAGGACTGAAACGAGCGAAATCAAAAATGCCATGCTTGTTGGGATGCTTGCCGGTCATGAAGGAGGTCCACGCGGGAGCGGTGACAGGGGGTACTACTGACTCAAGATCTGCCGCCACAGAATGTGACATCATCGCGCTCAGGTTCGGCATGTATCCCTGGCTAATCAGCGGATTGAGCACGTCGAAGGTTGCTCCGTCTAAGCTGATAATGAAAACCTTTTTATCGTTAGATTTCATTTCTACTTTCTCCCGGCAAAGCTTGGAACCTTGAATTGACTATTCCACATACCCAAGCCCTCTAAGACGTTGCTCGATCAGTTCGACTTCTTGTTCGGCATATTCCCGTGCGTCGAGCGACCTGGAATTATCAACATCTTCGAATCGTACGGGAGAGGAATCGCGGAAGATCTCTTCAAGAACCCTGCCGTCCATGTCGGCTGGAACAGTTAGGCCCAAGGCATGTAGAATCGTCGGCGCGATGTCAATAAGGGCTGGGTGGAAATTCGCGACAGCGTGCTTAAGTCCAGGCCCTTGCATGAGCAGTACACCGTTGTGCCGGTGGTCTCCCCGCTCGCCGTTTTCAGGAAGAAAAGGTTCCGATAGACCAGCTCCAACCACGTAACCTTCTATCGGAATCAAAACGATATCGGGCAGAAGTACGCCATTTGTTTCTGGGGAGTAGATTTCGGAACCCCGGGCCACGCGGGCGAACAATTGTTTCCCGGTCTTCAAATCCACGAGGGCACTGAACTCGGCGATCAGATTGGACACGAGACGATCGTAGTCCTCGCCAGGCTCGACGCAGCCAAAAGGCCCGCGACCCCTGACGTTGATATAGATAAAGCCTGTTTCACTACCGTTGACCAGAGCCGCTTTGGTGCGAAGCCAGTCGATCTTGCCCTTCTCACGCGGGACGGTCTCGTTTGCCATATCGGCCCAGCTTTTGTATTTCTTGACTGCTTGCCGGCCTTGAATCGCATTCCGGGATTCTGCCAGAGCGCGATAGAAGCCTCGCAACGCGCGGAAGCGAGAGTGCTTGAATGAGCGTTTAACCCGTCCCTCCACCTGCGGCTTAAGGTGATAATAGCCGAGCTGCCGCAAGAGATAATTCGGGCAGATTGTGCCGCGATTGCTGCCGAACCCATGATCGGAAAGAATGATTCGAACCGGATTGAAAGGCACGACCTCTTCGAGTAGCCGCCCTACGTAACGATCAAAGGCCTGGTAGCATTCGCGTACCTGCTCCAAGCGCCCCGTCTTATCGCTGCCATCGCGACAAGCTCGTTCAATGTAACCCCACAACTTGTGCTGAATCCAGTCTGTCTGTTGGAAGTGAATCATGAAGACATCCCACGTTTTCGTCTTAAGAAAATGGGATGCGAGCGCCGCACTCTGTTCGAAACTGCGGACAAGTTTAGCAACGAAGTTATTAAAATCAGTTTCCGAATCAGCGGGAAGATAATTCCACAAGGTAAGATCCAACGCAGAGCCGTAATCAGGGAACAGTTCGAAAATCTCCCCGCCGATCTGTGCTGGATACGTGAAGGAACTCATGGTCGGAGCGTCCCATCCAGCGACCATTACGCCATTGACTTCGTAAGTCGGATAAGTGTAGGGCAAACCCAAAACCACAACTCGCTTTTTCTTGTCCGAAAGAATTTGCCAGATGGTCTTACTGCGAATATGTTGGGAACTGTTGATTCGCCATTCGCAACTGTGGATGTCGAAGCGCAAGAAATCAAAAATGCCGTGTTTATTCGGGTTCTGGCCTGTCATGAACGACGTCCATGCCGGTGCTGTCACCGGGGGAATTACTGATTCAAGATCCGCGGCGGGGCCATTCTCCATGACGCGACCAAGATTCGGCATGTAACCCTGGCGCACAAGAGGATGAAGCACGTCAAATGTCGCTCCGTCTAGACTAAGGATGAAGACTTTGGCAGCTTGATCACTCACCGAGCACTCCTTATAAATAAACTGGCCTTACCGCAAACCATCTTCTCTACAGCCAACGTTCCCCATCGCTCCAGTTCCGAGTCGTTGGTTCTGTCGCCCCACACACTAGTCTCGCCTCTGATCCGCCGCTTCTGCCCCCCGGATCTTCCTGATCGCCGCGCTGACCAGCGACGGCAACTGTGTAGCGACCGAATAGCGGAGAAAAGGGAACGGATCGTTCCACGCAAACATACCGTAGATACGCTTTCCCGCCAGCGCGCTCCAGGTCTGTTGCAGGCTCAATCTGCCCTCGTAGAAACCTGCCAATGTGTGCCTCAGAAACGCATCTTCCGCCACCCATTTTGCGCGGCGAATCGGCGGAGCCACCGGTTGAATGGGTCTGCCACTCAGATGACAATACGCAGCCCAAGTCAAGTTCACGTGACTGGCACTTCCCAACTGATGCCAGTCCCAGTGGCGGGCGTTGATCTCGATCAGTTTGAGTGTTCCATCTCGTGGATCGCGCTTGTACTCAATTTCTGCCAGGCCTTCATACGCCAGGGCACGGCAGAGGCGAACGCTGGGTTCGAGCAGATCAGGAAGTCGATCACTCTCCACCACGCAGCCGGTGCCAAACTCGTCGGGGCACTGAATAAGTTTTCTAGCCGTAAAGTAGGTCAGCGGCTCCAAGTCGCGACGGGCGTACCCGCCCCAAACGACAATCTGATCGGTCGCGCCCGGAATCCACTCTTGTAGCAGAACTTCGTGCTGCACTTGCGAGATTCGTTCGTAGATTTGCTGCAGCTCCACAATGCTGTTTGCGCGAAACGCTTTTCTGCCTCCCACCGCTTTCCAGTTATTGCCTTGCCGCCAGTGAACCGAACTGACAGGCTTCAGTACACACGGGAATCCCACGGTCTCCGATCGAGATTGCAATTCCGCGCGATCGGCGACTACAGCGGTTCGCGGCACCGGAACACCCGCCCTCATCGCTATCTCGGATAATGCAGCCTTGTCGATTACGCGAAACAAAACATCCCGCCGCGGGATCGCCAGCCTGTAGAACGGTTCCAGGTTGGCACGGAACCGATCCAGGAAAAGCATGTCGGCATCGCGCGTAGGAAAAATAATCGCGCCGTGCAGATCGGGAGCTATCTGCAACAGAAAGTCCGCCAACTCACGCGGCTGTTCTTGTGAGTTGGGAGCAACGCGCACTTCACAGAGACGCGTAAAGTTGCCATAGATTCGGGGATGAGCGGAAAGCCCCACCACGCGAACCCCGGTCCCGGCCAATTGGCGAGCTATCCCCAATCCCGAATGGAATAGGTTTAGCACGATCACGGACGGCAACCCGGCCGCAGTTTCCGCGGCGGGCGTCAACTGGACGTTCTCGACGGCAATAACCGGCTTTTCCATAAGTGCTATTTCATTCCGTCTGAAATCTGCTTACGTCCAACAGTCTGCTCTACGGCGAAACCCGTATGCCGATGATGATTTCTTAGCTCACCCTCAGGCAGCGGCCTCAGCCCGCAGTTGCGAATATTCTCGACCAATCGAGCTTTAGTCCAAAAAGTCCACGATCAGGCTCGTTGAGACTAAATCTCCTGAGCTCGAGCAGATCCTGTTCCGGTCCGTTTATGCCGGAAATTGTGGTTACGGCGGTTTGAAAGCCGGCGGCCTGAACGATGTTTTTGGCGTCGCCACAGAAATCGGCGTGCTTGCCAAACGGGTAAGCGAAATGCCTCACGGGAGATTGAAGTCGATCCTCAACGGTTTTCTTGGAGCCGAAGATTTCTTCCTGCAGTCGTGAAATGGGCAAACCTCCCAGAACTGGATGGGTGATGGTATGCGCGCCGAAAGAAATGCCCGCTTTGCTCATTTGCCGGATCTCGCTCCATGCAAGCATGGTGGCCGGCAGATTTAGCTCGCTGGGGACTCGCAGGCTTCTGAATAGCTCAGGCAGCCAGCAAAGACGATTGCTCTCGTTCGTCATCCGGAGCCAGGCCAGTGCCAGATTCATGGCTTTCAGCCGATCCGTCGCCCCTTCCAGCGTGACACTCGGGCCGCCAATCCCTTGCAATGAGAATCGTGGTTCTGATGTCAGCTTGAAAGCAAGACGCACCTGGTCATACCAAGGCAGTTGGCCTGACTCGATATAGCCAGTAGTCAGAAAAATGGTGGCTGGAATCCCCATCTTCTCGAGGATCGGGAAGGCGTGAACGAAATTGTCACGATAGCCATCATCAAATGTTACGGCAACGGAGCATCTCTGGCCGTTCGATGGCAACTGCCCGCCGGCGAGCTGATCCAGACTAACCAAATGAAAGTGCTGAGCCAGGTACTCCATCTGCGCGCAAAATTGGGAGACGGGAAGGGCGTCAAAAAACGGATCGCGATCGTCGTTGACCCGGTGGTATCGGAATATCGTGCAGAGCGGAACCGATCGCGAATGCCACCATGAGGCCCCTTGCTCGCCGTCCTGCCGCGTGTACCGGTCAGCGAGGCGTCGGCTGATCGCACCCAACGGCGTGTCAGAATAAAGATGAGATACCGACCACCGCGCCAGCCGCGTTGGCAATGAAGTGCTCTGCATGGCCCGATCCCAGCGCCTCTGTCTCCGCGAAATGAGCAGACTCTGTCGCCAGGAGAGCATCATCTCTGGAGACAGATTGCGTACAGTTTCGCGCAAAGATCTGGGTAACGACGGTAATGACATTGAAACCCAGGCTGCAACCGGTTTCCTTGACAGCAGTACACGGCGGCTTACTGTTTCATGAGCGCCCCAATCCAGCTTGTGGCGAGCCGTGCCCGCCAGAAAGTCGTATTGCTCCAAACCCCTGTCTATTCCATCGCGCACGATCCACGCCCGAAGAGCGATACCAGGACGCAACGCCTTGAAGCAAGGATCGTAACCTTCCTGCAGAGCGTAAAAGCGGTTGTGATATCGAAACCCGAACTGGAGCGCGAGCGGACGTTCGCCCCAGACCAGACGATGGAACGCCAACCACCCCTTTTGCAGAGTGGAGTGGCTCAGTTCACGGTAGAACGAACGTCTGGATTCGCTTCGGAACACTCCGGGCCGCTGTCTGCTTTCCCAACGGCGAGTGTGGAGATCGAACAACTGTGCAAGCCAGGTATCAAGATCACATGTCAAGTCGCACTCGGTCGGCGTGACTCTGAGTTCCTGCTCGAAGTAGGTAAGAGCCGAACGCACTTTGGTCCGAACCCGTGGGCGCAGCCTATCCAAGTAATCGTCCCACTTATCCGGTAACCGTAGCGCCGAGCAAGGAATGGTTTCAGAAACAGACTTCCACCCGCGGTCGATCGCAGCCTCGCTCAGCGCAGCTAGGCAAGGAGAGTTTTGCGGAACGCCCTCGACTTGGATCCAATCCCAACGCTCAGGCGTGGACTCGAGGAATTCGAGGAAGGAAACGAGTACTTGGCGTTCTTGGCCGCGCTTGGTGAAAAAGTCCAAATAGTCAGAGTCTCCCGAACCGTCGCCGAGAATTCTCAAGTGCGTCCATGCTTTGCATAAGTGGCTTGCCCTATCCACGTATAACGGCGCAATCCCAACCAGGTCGCTGCCCTCCCAAGCGGTCAAGACGAAAAGCGATCGGCCATTGCCATACGCCTTCCACCACGCTTGGCACCATTCCCACGTCAAAAAAATCGTGTCACTACAACTCTCTGCGAGCAGGCGGTTCCAATCCGCGCTTAAGTGCCGCAGTTCGTCCCAATGCTCGTAGACAGCGACTCTCATAATGCCGTACCTGCTACGTGCTTCCGATGCCACAACTCCAGCATCAGGAAGACCCAGAGCAAATCTCCGAAATACGGGGTGTCATCTTGTTCCAGGTTTGACATTAATTTTTCGATAAACTCCCTCCGGAAATATCCCCGCTGATATGCCGCCGGAGAGAGCAGAACATCGTGGGCCATGGCGCGCAGCTTGGGGTCGGTTTTCAGCCAGATCCCGATGGGCAGACCGAATCCATGCTTTTTCTTCTGCAGGATTTCGGCTGGCAGGAACCCCTGGGTTGCGCGCTTGAACAAATAGCGTTTCTCAAAACCCTTCACCTTCAGGTGAGCTGGTAGTCGGCCAGAAAACTCGGCCAGGGATTGATGTAGATACGGAAAGCGGACGTTGATCCCTTTCTGCTCGGCCGTGCGCACGACCTTAGGCAGGTCTTCGTCACCCAGCGTCATGTTCATATCGATGTGCAGCAAGCGGTTTAGTTCGGACTGGGCCGGCGCCGCCGCGTAATGGGCTCGCACAGCAGCCAAGGCATCGCCGTTAACGCACGGCATCGCGTCCCCAAGTACGTCCTTCGAGGGGAACACTTGAAGCAGGCGCCATCGGCAATATCGTTCTGGATTGGGGATGTTGGACCGGCGGATGTAGGCTTTGGTCTTGCCGATGAAACCCCGATCGACGGGAATTGCAAACAAGGCAGGTTCTACCAGTTTGCGAAGTGTTCTCGGAAGTCTCTGGTAGAGGTCATACACTTGATGGATGCGGTAACGTTCGTTTCCTCCGAAGAGTTCGTCTCCTCCATCGCCAGCAAGCATGACTGAGACGCCGTGATTCTTGGCCAGTTCAATACAAGCGTAGGTGGGAATCGCCGACGCATTCGCAAAAGGCTCATCAAAAAGGCCTACGATTATTGGAATAAGGTCATACGCCTCCTCCGGACGAAGGATGCGTTCGAAGTGCGTGAGGCCAAAATGACGAGCCGCCAGTTGGGCGTACTGACGCTCATCAAATCTCTGCTCGGCAAAACCAATAGAAAATGCACGCGCCGGCCGTTGCTTGATACGAGTAAACAATCCCGCAATGCTGCTGCTGTCGGTACCGCCGCTCAAAAAACAGCCAGCCCCTTGGGGATCCAGGTCGTTGGAAACCACGCGGACAGATTCTTCGAGGCGAGAGAATAGTTCCTCAGCTAACTGTTGCTCCGTTCCGCGTGCATCTTCGGTATATTGCAACTTCCAGTAGCGCGCCTTGCGACTTTGCCCACGCTGCCAAATCAGGTATTCGCCCGGCATCAGCTTGAAGACACCCTTATACGCCGTCATGGGAGCTGGAACCACGTTGAAGTTCAAGTAACCGACGATTGCGCGAAGGTCCACGTCCTTCCCGAGAAGCCCGCTGACAAAAATGCCACTGGGATGGGAGGCGAAAATTAACGCGGACGGGAGTTCCGCATAACACAGGGGTTTCACGCCCAAGCGGTCACGCACTAACAGTAGCCTCTGCTGCCGCTCGTCCCAGATTGCGAGAGAGAACACACCATCGAGTTTCTTGACAAAACCCTCGCCATGCTGCAAATAAAGCTCGGCAATCAAAGCTGCAGGTGTGGTTGCCGGAGACGTCCCGTTGACGCGGTCCTGCAATTCTTGCTGATTGTAGATTTCCGCATCGCAAGCAACCACCAGTCCATTCCCGGAATAAAGCGACGCACTTGCATTGATGGATGTCACACCGAAGCCCGTTTCTTGCCTCACACAATGCGAATGAGTCCCGCCATTGCCGCTGTCCATGGCAGACACCATAGCCGCGACCTGCTCGGCCCTGGGTTGAGCTCCATTCGTATTGACCGTCCCGCAAATTGCCATCGGTGTCACTGCCTTGGTTTTGCCGACTTCAATTCCAACCACCGTTACTGGTGCCACGCTCGAGCAGATGGCATATAGATCGGATTCGCTGAATCCCCATGTTTCTTGCCCAGAGCCTCCTCGTATAGCTGCGTATAGTTGCTCAGCATACGATGCAGGCTAAAACGTTCCTCGGCCCGCCTTCGGGCATTGCCGCCAAGATCATGGCGATACTGCGGGTTCAACGCCAACGACTTCAAGTGAGCGGCAAGCCTTGTCGCGTCGCCGGGTTCGAATAGAAGTCCCGATGAACCTTCCTCAACTAATTCGGGATTTCCCCCCACCCGCGTCGCCACACAAGGCACGCCTACTGACATAGCTTCCAGTAATGCGTTGGACATTCCCTCGGCCAAAGAAGGAAGCACAAAGACGTCGAAGCTATTCAATTGCGAAACTGTATCGGTCGTCTCACCAACAAAGACGGTTTGCGTAGCCAGCAAGTTCCGAGTTTTCATGTCTGCTTCCAATGTCTTTCGCTCGGCGCCATCGCCAACAACCACCAGTTGAACCGGAACACCGAAGGTGAGAAGCAAATCCGCGGCCTGGAAGAGAGTTCGGTGGTCCTTGATTGGATCCAAACGACCCAAAGTGCCAATCACCAACGTGTCGGGACCGACGCCCAACTTCTGCCGCGCCGCATGTCGAACATCCTCTTGGGGCCGGAATCGCTTGGTATCTACGCCATTGGGAATTACGCGCATCCGATTTTTTCCGATCCACAATTGCTGAGCGTAATAAGCCCTCAGGGAATCCGAAACCGCGAACACTCGGTCCGCGCATGCGAAACAAAGCTGCCGCATCACATTGCGTCGCCAAGGCTGGCGGCGATAGGTGGACGACTCCAGTCCGTGTTCACTGTGGATCACTGTGCGCACACCGGCCATGCGAGCTGCCACAATCGCTTCGATCGCTCCCCAGTTGCGCGAGTGCACGATGTGCGGACGTTCCCGCTCAAACACCCGCTTCAACTTGCCAACCAGCATTTGCCTTCCCCCACCGGAGCGGCCCAGGGAGATCACGCGCGTCCCCGTCTTCGCTTCCGTCTGCGGAGAAGGCGCAACCGTGCATACGATTTGCTCGAACGCCGCGGGATCGAGCCCCGAAAGAAGCTTTCGGATGCCCTCCTCGGTTCCTCCCGTCCCGAGGCTGTCGATAACGTGCATGATACGAAAGCGGCTCATGGTTAGGCGTTCACCGGCTCCTCCGTCAAGAGAAGACCGCCTCCTGAGTTCTCGTCTTGCGTGCTCGCTTCTGACATCCTAAGTTTTGCTAACGCCGATAAGCCCACGCTGAGTCCGATCAGGTGGTACATCAAGTCCAGGTTTTGCCTGTTTATGAAGAAATTGGGGACGACGTAAACACAAAGCACAATTTGAATAATCAAAGCATAGGAAGCGAGTTCCGCAAGGCGAGGTATTTTCTTAAGCTTTCTTCGCGTCCACCACATGTCGAGAATGGCCAAGCCGACGAACGTGGCAAATAGCAGCGCGGATGGAATTCCGGATTCAGCGCCTAAGCACACAAATGCATTGTGTGCCACCCTGGCATGATATCCCGGGAAATACTTCTGAAATTGAGGCAGGAAATTGAGCGGACCCACCCCAAAAATGGGATGAGCCTTCATCATCTTTAGTCCTGCTTGCCATGCCTGTAAGCGCCCCAGGGCCGAAGGATCAATATTCGTGGTCTCACTGACTTTGCCGGTCGTGAGTTTCTCATATGCCCCCTGAAAGGCCGTCGAAATAGTTTTGTACCGATCCAAGGCTTTTTCAGGGGCCAAAGAGATCAAGGCGATAGGGGCCAGGGCCAGGGCGGTGAGTCCCAGCACCCTCTTCTTGGAGTACCAAATAAGCAGAAAAGTGGCCAACCCAAGACCGAGAAGGCCGGACCGGGAATAGGTGCCAATCACAGAAATGGCGCAGCCCACCGCCGCTGCCCGATATCCCCAGCGCACCCAAAAACTATGCTCCATGTTGGACATGCCAATGAGAATTACGATACCCATGTTCAAGCAAAGGGCGAACTCGTTCTGTTCCTTCATTAGGCCGCCGACTCCCTGTGCTCGAAATTGTTCGCCCGTCACAACGAAGTCGAACGCTGTCTTCGCTCCCAAGAATCCCACCGCCACAGCGAGCACGTTGAGCACCGCGCGAATCCGTGACTCCGTATTCGCCATGGCTGCGACCAAATAGGTAATGATCAAGATATTGGTGTATTGCAGGAATTTTGGGAGAGCGAGTACGCGGTCGGTAGCGAATGCCGTAGCCAATCCAATCCACGCCCAAAACATGGTCATTACGATCAGGCCGTGAAAGCGCAGAGGGGAATACGCCATTTCGAAGAGGCCATAGCCGGCGAGCGTGGCCAAGGCGAGCATCATCGCGCCGCTGGTGAAGGCATACTGCGGCCAGATAAAATCATTGGGCCGCCCGTGGGAGTACCACAGATACCACAAGATACCGTTGAAAGGCGTTACGAAACACATCGGCAACGCCACAAAAACGATCACCCGGACTATGATGCCTCGAATCATGATGATTCTTCAGGGAAAACGCCCATACAAACCGGGAAACTTGCAGTTCGATCTAGGCCATTAACTCAACTTCATCCTCTCGTGCTCGGGTGGTTTGCTCCGCGGCAGCAGTGCGTACGAATTGTTCCAGTTGCGAAGGCAAGTCCAGGGCTTCGATGTAACGCTTCACCGCTGCGCGTTTGATACCCGTTCGCTGGGCGGGATCGAGCAAGTGATCTACCGCGCGAGCCGCCAGCAGCCTGGGCTCGGCTTCCGCCGCTAGGAGCAAGCCAAGAGCTTGGGGCAATGCAGCTGCCGCGACCGAACTTGCCACCACAGGAACATCCATCGCCAAAGCTTCCAAAATTTTGTTTTGTACTCCTCGTGCAATCCGCATAGGCGCGATGGCGACAGCCGCCCCTCGCAGATAGGGGCGAATGTCGGCCACGGTGCCAGTCACTTCGATAGCCGGGTCTTCCGCCAGACGCATCACATGGGCAGAGGGATTTCTCCCCGCTATCACGAAACGCAACTTGGGAACTTGCGAGCGAATCAGGGGTAACACTTCCCGGCAAAAAAACTGGACCGCATCAATATTTGGAAAGTAATCCATGGTTCCGGTGAAAATCACATAGGGTTGCAGGCTCCGGATTTTCTCCGGAACCGGAACTGTTTCCGGCCGGTAATACTCCATATCCAGCCAGTTCTGCAGCACTTCGATCCTTCCGTTTGGAACTTTGGACCGTAACAACTGCGCTTCAGCTTCCGTACAAACCAAAGTATTCGAGAAGGCATGCACGAGGGTAGACTCGTATCTTTGCAGCCTGCGGCCCTCGAGCTTCCAGAGCCAGGAAAGCGGGCCACGCGAACGGCTGGAGTATTGCGTCCATTTGTCCGAGTCCACGTCCACTAAGTCCAATATCCTGGGTAAGTGCGGCCATGGTTCGACATACTGCGCCATCGACGAACCGAACACGAAGACTAAATCGTAAGATCGCGACTGTATGGCATCCGCGATGCGCTTGGCCATAGTCTCCGAGTAAAAGAACGCTGTACTCAAAGACTGCCCGATGACCAGAGCAGACGCGGCATGAATCCGGCTACCGATCGCAGAAATCGGTTCCACATAACATGACTGGCAGTAGTTGCGCAGATTCGCGCTTTGACACTGGTCCTGCGGATCATCATAGAAGCAGAACAAGTCAACGTCATGGCGCTTGCTCAACGTTGTCAGTTCCCAAAACGAGCGAATCTTGTCCCCCTTATTCGGAGGGTAGGGCAACCGATGAGCTAAGAAAAGGATCCGCATATCATCCAGACTATTGTCACTTCATACTCTCAAAGGATGTGACTTTAACAACATATCTGCTTACTCATCACCACGGCTCACCCTTAAACCCGTAACTATCATTACTTTCCAGAGGAAGCCATGAAGACACCGACATACCCCACTACAAACAGTAAGTTGGCGGGCGTAGCTCCAAGCGACCAAAAACGCCGGCGATGGGACTTCATAGTTAGACGTGGAATCTCTCCAAAAACCGGCACCTTGAGCCGTTCAAGAACCTCCCGTTCCGTCTTCACTGCAGGATTTAAAAGTTCCAATATAGCCACCACCAGCAGCGAAACGACCAGGCCAGCAGCTGCCCCAATCCCATCAATCAGTGGTCGATTGGGTGTGGCCGGCTTTTCCGGTGGTTGCGCGGGATCCACCAGGACAAAACGTTCTCCCTGTTGTCGCGCTTCAACATCCGAAAACATATCCGCGCCGAATTTCCGGTCTTCCAGGCGTTTGTAGCGGTCCTGCGCGACGGAAAGATCGTTGGTAGCTGCCGCCACCTGCTCCTGAACTGCCGGAACCCCTGCAATTGCGACTACATGAAACTTGATTTGGGATTCCAGTTCTGCCTGCCGTGCTTCGTGCTTTCGAATTTGTTCATCCGCTTGCGCGATCTGACTCTCGATCGCTGGATTGTGATGTTTCTTGCTTGCCGACTCCGGTCTCCCTTGTTCCTCCAAGTCCTTGATCTTCTTCTGAAGAGTTTGTATATCTGCCGCTTTGCTCAGCACATCTGGATAGCTGGGTCCGTAGTGCGCGCGAAGTTGATCCATTTCTGCTTGCATATGCTCCAATTGTTCTTCCAGTCCAGTGTTGGCGGTATCCAGATTCACCACGTCCGGACTGGAAGCCAGCAGGGATTGTAACGATGCTTTCTGCTGTTCGGCCCGGCTCGTTGCATCCGCCTCCTCGCGTAGCGCCAATTGTGCTGAGGTTAGCGCCTGTAGATGCAGATTCTGAGACTCCGGGAGCTCGGTGGCATAGTGTGCCCTCAGTTCCGCGACTTTCTGAGCTTTCTCCTCCACCTCCTCCTTCGCCTTTTGTAGTTGACCATCAAAAAATGCGGCCGTGCCCATTACCTGTTGCTCGCGAACCTTCATGTTCTCTTCTATGAAGAGCGAGGCGAGGCGGTTGGATACTTTGGCAGCGAGGATAGCATTGGGCGCAGCGAACGTTACATTGAATGACTTCAGAGCTTTTGCCGGCGGGGCCGTCGTAGTTACATCGATGGTGACCTTCGTTCGCATCATGTTCGTGATGGCGTCCTGGGTCTGTTTCCCCTTCAGGTTGCTATATAAACCCAGTTCGTCGGCGATCTGACCGAGTCTCGTGTCCGACAATATCTGTTCTTGCAAAATAGCCAACCGTTGGTTCGCATCGATAGTAGCGGTTGATTTCACATAACTTTCCGGTACCTTTCCCGGGTCCACCATAATTGTGGTGCTCGCCCGATATTCGTTGGGAATCTTGTGTGCGACAATGGCGACCATCAAGGCTATCGCCGCCGTTGTTGTGGCAATCATCACCCTGCGTCGCCACAGAAGATCTGCATAGTCGCGCAGACCAAAATACTCTAGGCCGGCAAGACGTCCGGTAATCGTGCTGCCTTGCTTCTCTGTATTCGTCATATTTCTCGAACCCCCAGGTGTTTTTTCGCCCTTCATTTGCGGTTCGAACTACCCTGGAACAACCAGGTCTTAATTCTTCAGAGAAACCAGTATCTTTCTGGCATCCTGAGCAAAAGCAGACTTCGGTCCCATTTGCAGCGAGGCTTCCAAGAACTCCTTAGCCTTTGTCGGATCTCCTGAGCGCAGATAAGCGATCCCCAAGTGATAGCTGTACTCAGGATTCTTTGGCACCAAGGACAGGCTTTTCTTGAATGCCTGGATGGCATCGCTGAGCGTGTTCTTCTTCAGGTAAATCCATCCCAGCGTGTCACAGATCTCGGGGTCATCTGGTTTAGCTCGGTTAGCCTCTTGGGCCAGGCGAAGCGCTACATCTATATTTCCGCCGTGCTCGGCATAACTCCACGCTAGGTTGTTCTTGGCCACAGCATTGTCCGGTTCCAACTCTATTGACTTCTGGTATGAGCTCTGAGCCTGGTTCCAGTTGCCTTGCACGTCCTGCACCTGGGCAATGTTAAAGTACGCGCTTCCGGACTTCGGCGATAGCTGGGCCACATGGTTGAAAGCGTCGAGCGCTGCATCATATTTCGATTCCGCGCCCAGCACTAACCCCAATCCTTGCCACGCCGGTATTAGCTGTGGATCGATAGAGACCGCCTTCTTAAAATAAGTCTCTGACTGTCCGTTCTGGCCCATCTTCGCCGTCAGTTCGCCTCCAATTGCATATCCTTCTGCCCAGTTAGGCCTGTTTTTCAGACTATTCTGGATGAGGGAGAAAACGGCATCTGGCTTGTTTTCTGCTACGTAGGTTAGGCCCGATAAGTAAAAAGTTTCCGGTGAGTCGGGCTCGGCTTGCGCAGATTGCTGCAGGAATCGTCGCGCTGCATCGTACTTTCTCTGATTGAACATGGCCCATGCCAGAGCTCGGTAGGTTAGGGCGCGGTCTTTGGCCTGGGGAAACTGGTCCAGCAATGGCAACAGATCCTTTTCTGCATGCGATGCGTCGCCCTGTTGTGCCTGCAGGACAGAACGAGTGATATAGGGCTGAAGCACGGCCGGCTTGCCGGCAACAGCTCGGTCCAAGTCCACCATTCCCGCTTTCATATCTCCAGCATCTAACTTGATTCCGGCCAACAGAATGCGCGCCGGCGAAAAGTCCGGCTGCAATTCCAGGGCACTCTGCAATTCTGCTTGAGCCAGCGTTGGCAGCTTCTTCTGCAGTTGGGCCACGGCAAGATAGTAATGCGCTTGGACCGACCGAGGGTCTGCGCGGGTTGCATGCTGCAAATCAGTCATCGCGTCGTCGATGCGTGTTTGTTGAAGGAGGATCCGCCCGTGTAACACTAAGCTATCAGCGTTGTCCGGCGCGGACTTCAAGACGGAAGTAATGATCTTTTCCGCCTCCGGCGCGCGATTTGTCGACATATAAAGCGACGCTAGCGTGTTGCGCATCGCCGTGTCGTCGGGATGCTTATCCACTAGTTGCAGGAGTTCTTTCTCCGCGAGATCAAACTTTTGGGTTGCGATGTAGAAGCTGGCGAGCGCTCCCCGTTGCTTTGGATCCGACTCCCCCATTTCCGAGAGTTTCCTGAATACTGGTTCTGCTTCGGCCAAGCGCTGCTCTTGAATGAGAAAAGCAGCCAATAAGTATTCCGCCTCGATGCTGGGGTTTCGCGCGACGTAGTTACGAATCAGGGTTTCGGCCTCTGCCGTTCGATTCTGTTTCAAAAGCAGTCCGGAAAAGGACGCCGTTGATGCGAGCTGAGCGGGGTCATATTGGATTGATTGCCGAAAGCTGTGCTCGCTCGCCTGATAATCCTTGTCTTCCAATTGCAGATTTGCCAGTAGGAGCCAGGCGTCAGCATTAGTCGGTTGAGACTGCAACACCTTTTCGACGGCCGACCTTGCTTCTCGCCCATTTCCCTTCCCTCTGGCACATCTCGCCAGAACCAGCAACGCCCGCGGATCGCCAGGGTGCTGCACCAGCACCGCATCGGCCTGTTCCTTGGCTTCATCATAGTTCTTCGCCAGCAAGAAAATGTCGGCCAATGTCAGGCGTGCCTCCTGATTCGATGGTTCGAGTTGCACCGTGATATTAAGCTGCTGCGCGCCACTAAGGTAATCTTGGCGGTCGATGTAGAGCTTACTCAGCTCAAAATGGAGAATCGCGAGTTTCGAATCCGCTTGAATCGCCCGCCGGTATTCGATGATCGCTTCATCGACCTTTCCCTGTTTTGCGTATTCTCGAGCCTTAGTCAGTCGCTCCTGTGCAAGTTGCGTGGGAGACGACTGTTTACAGGCCGTCCCACAAATCACCAAGAAAACGAGCAGGGCCAGTCGAGTTCGCAGAGCGAATCGGCCAGGCTGCAGCATCGAACCCGCACGGACGTAAGGTCGAAGGCGTTTAAACATCATTGCTCCTCACTCTTTTTCAGGTACCCAAAACCAGCGCAACCCCACAACCACACTCTTTTCCGGCGCAACGATTCGCTCGTTCCCAATAATGTGGAGATAGCGCACTTGAGAGAATACGGACCAGTTACGGCTCACTAAGTAGCGGGCCTCGGCGGTGGCCAGTTCGCCGCTGGTGTTGCGTGTGTTCAAAATCTCCTGCTGAACATAGCTCCCTGTGGCTGAGCAGTTGAAGTGAGTGCTGAATTGCCTGTGCACATTCAAGTCATAACGATTATGGAAACCGTCACTGATGATCCCGCTGAAACTGTCGCTGCGAGCGAAGGAGAGGATCACTCCACCCTTGTGAAACTCCTTGGATAAGGCTAGAGATCCGTGCACCGTCGTTCGCGTTCGGCTTGGCGAATTCGTCCTCTCCTGCCCGGCGGAAATTGACCACGCGGGGCCGGCGGTCGCGGAGACCCCAAAGCTGGGCGCGAACTTATGGCTCCAGCCGACGCTGGCCGCGTGGGAGTCGACATTGGCCAAGGATGTGCCGCTTGAAGTTAGCCATCGATAGTTATATTCCGCGCTGATCGTATCTTTCAGACTCAAATGATCGCGCCAGGTAACACCGGCAGAGAAGGTTAGTGAATCTTGAGTAGGGATGTCGCCCGACGATTGCCCTCCCAGATAGGTCGATAAGCGGGTGTAGTCCTGGTGGGCATGGAATGTCAGTGTCGAGCTCTGCGTGTAACTGTCGGTGAGGGTTGCGGCGATGCCGTTTAAGAAAACATTACGGCCGCTTGACAGGAAGGCATTGCCAACCGTAAAACCTGAGCCAGGATCGTAGACAAATCCCCTCTCTTGCTCCGTGCTGTGAGTCGGTGCGTATCGAAGACGATCGCCGAGCGTCCAGTGCCAACTCCCGTTAAGACGGCGCAGAGTCCGTATATCACCAGAGGCAGCAGAAAAATCCTTGATCGTCCGTATGGAAGAAAGCCAGATAAAAGGCTCGTACTGCAAGTTCGCCTGCCATCCGGCAAATTTTGTCGCATAAAGCGCCAAGGCGCTGACGGAAGTTATCGAGGCGCCAACCGGCACACTCTGATACTGGGGATTACTGTTGTAGCCTTCGAATGCTGTTAACGAAATCAAAGAGATGGGCCCCCAGTGGAACGGAGTGAGCAAATACTTGTAGGGTAAGCCGGTCACGAATTCGACCAGGTCAGGGTCATTGTAATCAGTATCCGATGCCGAGTCCTGTGCCGCATCCGCCTGCGGTGGGTCTTCCTCTGCTGCAACATCGAGCTGCGCGGCGTCTGGATCAACCGCCGGCACCGAGATTGCCGGGGCCGGCTCTTCTCTTTGGGCGCTGGCGGTTTTCGCCAGGGTCAGCGTGGTCATCACAGCGGCAAAAGATGCGGATCTCAGACTGATTCGCAATGCCAACGCCAGTCGCTGGGCCGCTGTTTTCATAGTAGACGTTTGACTCCCGCACTTACGGGACAACGATAGTGTCCCCGGGCTCCAATAAAATATTTTGCTCGGTGTGCTTCCCTTTAATCACGTCGTCGTAATTAAAAGGAAAGCGAACCTCTCCCTTGCCTTGTTGGCGAAGGATGTAGATTTTCTTTCGCTTGGCATAATCCTTGAGCCCGCCCGCCTGGGCGATGATCTGTAAAACTGTGGTTGAACTATTGATCATGAAAGGGCCTTCGCGGGCAGCGTGGCCGATGAGATACACCTTCCGGCTGCGAATCTCAGTCACCGCAACTGTGACTTGCGGCACATTTACGAACGGCTTCAATCTCTCCGCCAACAGAGACTGCACCTGAACCGGCGTCATACCCACCACTTTCACTTCTCCCACCAGCGGGACAGTGATTTTCCCGTCCGGACGAACCACAACGGCCCCCGAAATTTCCTTCTCTTTCCAGACTGTGACTACGAGGGAGTCTTGTTCACCAATAATGTAGGCATTGGGATCAATCTGGCCTTTCTTTCCCTCCTCTGCAGCAGGAACACTCGTACTTGCAGCTGGCATCGCGCCAGGTGCCGGCGAATTTCCCGTCCCCTGTTGTTCAGAGGTCTGTCTGCCCCATCCAATTCCCTCGAACAGGAGCAGTGCACCCAAGGCAGCGCTCAACAGCCGCGACGACGCCAGGCGCGAAATTCTCTTTGTGCTCAACCGATTGCTGGCAGATGCTCCTTGACGAGCATCAACGTAAGTTGCCCGCTGCTCATGTCTTGCGAATTGGCCCCTAGGTTTGTCCATATGGAATATGCAACCTACCGAACTTGTGCCTCCCCACCACAGCAGATGCCGGTCAAGGCTCATCATGTTACCGATTCCACATTACAGTTATGTAAACGAACTTGCCTGACCCCGTGTTCCGAAAAGACGACGTAGTACGCCGCCGGGGCCTTTCGAATTTCCTGGTAGATGCTCTTCGGTGCTGGGATGTATAGAAATGTGCAATAGTCCGAAAGCGCAGTCGGATCTAGGTTAAAGACCGAGTCATTACCCGCCGCGACAGCCTTCAGTTCGGAACCGAAGATGAGTCGGGAGCGATCGCAGTGATAGAAAAGCGGTTTCTTCCCAATGCGATCGTGGGCCAATACGAGCTGTCGGCGCTGACCATCCCAGAGCGCGACAGCGAACATGCCGTGAAGTTGAGCGAAACAATCCTCGCCCATTTGTTCGTACAAATGCACAATGACTTTGGTGTCTGAGTTGGTTCGGAAAATGTGTCCCTTGGATTCCAATCCCGAGCGCGACTCCACGTGGTTGGAGATCTCGCCGTTGAAGATCACCCATATCCTCTGATCTTCATTTGCAAGTGGCTGCTGCCCGCTCTTCACATCAATAATGCTTAAGCGGCGGTGTCCCAAACCCACGCCCGCTTCCAAGTGATAGCCAGCGTCGTCGGGACCCCGATGCCAAAGCGTATCTGCCATCCGGTGGACGGTTCGCGGCTGTACAATCTTACCGTCGAATTCGACAATTCCGCAGATACCGCACATAGCGTTCCTTCAGTAGCCAATAGTCTCGAATTCATGGTGTGGTCACTAACAGCACCAACGCCCACTCAAACGCAGCGTGCTACTCGCAATGCGAAATCTCGGACTCCGCAATGGCACTATCATTGATCGCGGTGCTCTATGGGAAGACTCGAACCATGGCCGGTCCTAATATCTTGGTTACGGGTAACGGCAGGGCCTTCCATAGAGCTATCGCCAAATTGAATTTTGGGTTGGCCGGAGAAAAGTTGGGCACGCTCTTTCTGCGTACGAGAAAGAACTGATACGGCAGAGACCGCTCTCTCATGTTCCATTGGGTCTTGAAGCTATAGGAACCGGAACCCAGCTTGCTGCGACCAAAATCGAAAAAGCGACCACCCGCCTCCAAGGCGCGTCTCATGACTTCGTAATACATGAAGTTGTTAGCGGCCAACGGTCGGCCCTCGACCAGGGATCCTCCGAAATAGGGGAAGACCCCATCTCGAAATCGGAAGCTCAGCACGGCAGCGAGCGCTTTTTGTCCGCCCCAAATCGTTGTCAGTTCGCATTGCCCGGCGAACTCGTCGAGGACTACCCGGAACAAGCGTTTGGCGAAAACCGGCGTACCCAAATGAGAAAAGCTGCGAGAATAAATCTCGTAAAACGCGTCGAGCTGCTGATTGTCGACTACCGATCGCAGTCCGTTCTTCTGGCCTTTGCGAATCATGTATCGCGTGTCGCGCGGAAATCCACCCAGCAATTGCTCAGCGGTACGAGGCAGTTCCAGATCGAAGGTGACATAAAGTTCCTTGGCGCGGAACCCCGAAGCTGTGACTGGAAATTGTTCCCGTAACTCCAGGTACTGAACACGCTCTCGTTCGGCCATCACGCAAGCTGCCCGACGCAACTGCTCGCTTACTTGTTCGTTGTCGGAGCAAACGCCGCCGTACACCGCAATTGGCGTAGAGATCAGGCTTCGTCCGAACAGGACACTTGAAACCATAAACAATGGAAGCACGCCCCGAATGTTGCCCTGTTCTTCGACAAACAAATAGCGTGGTTCAAACTTAAACGCCTTCTCGATCACGCGCTTCCAGGCTGTTAAATGAAAGACTGAAGCTGCGGGATGGCGATAGACATATTCATCCCAGGCCAACTGAAACCGGTCTTCGTAAGAACGCACGATGGCGTTAGAGGATATTACATTGGATGACGACGATTGCGGGTGGAAACCCAGGCTCTGCGAACAGTCTCCAGTCGATTTGATCTTTTCACCGTTCACTGCTCCAAGCCTGAGGAAGCTGTCAAGTTCCGGGGGAGTAGCTCCCTGCCACATGGCCTATGCACCTCGAATTAACCTTTCTTTCCGTTGTAGGGCGAGTAGCCATAGGAATCCGCCCGTGGTTCTTTGTTATTCACTACCACTCCTAGTAGTTTTCCTTGCATTCGATTCGCCGCGCAGTCCATCGCGTCCCTTGTCGTCTTGCGGACGTGAACAACCAAAAGCGCTGCATCACAGGCGTTTAACAACAACTCAAAGTCTGCAACCGGGGCCGAAACGGGGACGGAATCGACGATCACAAGATCAAACTCCTGCTTCGCTCTTTGTAGGAATTCTGGCCACCGAATGCCTTCCAGAATTGCCGGCAAAGATTCGTCCGTCACGTTCCCCGCCGATGCTACATAAAGATGAGACAACGTCGTAGCTTTGACACATTCCTCGAAAGGTGCAAGACGCTGCAGGAAGTCTGCAAGCCCAGCATTTTGCTCCAAGTCTAAAGTCCGAGTTATACCCCTCAGGCGTAAGTCGCCATCCACCAGCAGAATCCGCAATTGCTGCAATTGCGCCAGACTTATCGCAAGGTTCACAGATGTAAAAGTCTTCCCGTCTTGCATTTGAGGGCTGGTGATTACAAGCGTGCAAATATTTGATTTGCTTCGTGCATTCAAAAGTCGTGCCCGCAGGACTCCGAAATACTCTGCGGCCGCCCTTTGTTCGGGATCGACAAGCAGCGGGAAGGCGGCATTTGTGCGCAATTTTACGGGTTCGCCGTCAAGTGAGGGAAAAGGCTTGTGCTGATCGCTTATGCCCGCCGCGCTCTCTTTTTCCACTTGAAGCACGATTTCCTCGCAGGAACCAGCCTCCCGGCCCCAAACTGCCTGATTGTGAAGCGAATGAGACAAGGTGGTACCAATCTGACGTGGCAAGGCCAGCCGTTTCATGAGACTAGCCGCTGTTCGTGAATGTTTGGCGACAGTCAGATGAATAAGCGATTAAAATCACGTCGCTTCCCCATATCTATCTGTTCCGAAGTTGAGGTGCCCTTGGTCTTGCTTACGGCGAACATTAGGCGAACCGCCGCGTATCATGTGTTCGCGACGCAACTAAGAAGACTTATCGAGAGCTTATCCCTGCGATCGTGCTTGCGCCGCCGCTTGGATTGCTGTAAACTCAGCTCGGCATCGTTAGTCTCCCCCGTGCCTCCTTTGTTTCGGTAGAGTTGCGCGTGTCATCTTCAGGTATCGTTTGAACTTGTCTTCTTCAAGACAAAGCGCTTGCGCGAAGCCCTAAGACTGTGATGGTCTGCGCCCAGTCGCTTCTCCAAGTGTCAAAGAAGGGTGTTGCATGGCGTGGTCGCTGTCAATAGCGGGCCAGAAATTAAGAAAAAAGCTTTGCGCCGCGGCTCTTGTCCTTGTGGTTTCTGCCAGCGTGCCGGCTTGGGCGGGCACGATTCTGGGCCTGTCAATTGGAAGCGGTGGTAGGGTTGTGTATTGGTCCAAGCCGAGTAAACCCTGGCTTTCTGGATCAGGAATCAAAGTCGAAGACCTGATGTTTCGAGACGACGTTTTGCCAATACTCGGCGGCCGACTCGCGTTCTCAGACAGAGATTTTCTGAGTTATAACGGGCACAGTAGGTCCTGGGGGGCTGGGGGAACTCTTTTAGTTCATGGTTGTGTCAATCTAATTCATAGTCGCGGGTGTAATAAGAAAGACTTTAGAGGGATATTGTTCACGGGGACGTTTCTGGACGCCAAAATAGTTGATGTTAACGGAACAGAAATGCTGGAAGCTCAAGTCAAAGACCAGATCAATCCCCAGTTAGCGGCGCTCTTGCACTTGTCCAGCACACCTTACGTTGGACAACTGGATTTGAAGCTTTCAAGTCTTAGAAGTAACCGTTGGTGGACGTGCGATACGGTTCAGGGTGGCTCGCTGGTTGATGGAAACGTTCCGGCGCCTTCCTCAATCTGGCTGCTGGGTTCGAGCCTGCTTGGCTTGGGAGGCATACGTTTCGGCCGCGCGCTTCTCGCGAGAAGCCCGCTTCGTTAGCCCAATTATCTTTTGGCCGGAACCGCGCGGAGACAAAAAACCAAACTCCACAAGGCCTTCTCGTCGAGGTTGATGAGCGAAAAGGCGCCTGGGTTAAGATTTGCCGGCGGAAGTGACAAAACTACCAAACTGGCAAGTCAGGAGCTGGGTTGCAACCCGGCCGTAGTCAGAAAAGATGCGTGAACGAGGAATTCCTGCAGCGTCCATTCCGTATCCGACGCATTCGTCTGGATGTCAGCTCCCAGACTGATCACAGCCACCGCCGCAGGTTTTCCCAAGATCCGTGCTTTTGCCCGCAGAAACCGGACTCGTGCACGATTTGCGGTATACTCGCCGTTCACCCAGTACCAAGTCCAGACTGAACGGGACACTCTCCTGGATTCCGTCAAGCTTCGGCAAACCTCAATCTGGCGACCCCCAACAATCGCGCTTCCGAAACCGTCAGCGTTGAGCACCCATGGCTTGGTGTTGGGGAGTCCATCGGACGGAGTCCCTGGCTCCATTCCATGGCGACCCGAATACAGCACCCAATCGAGATCGACTCGATTTTTCTCGTACTTGTAACTTTGACTGAATTCCCTGTCGGGGCCATGCCACTCTGGAGCCCATCCCGTATCATCACCCCCTGTGGCCTGCCAAGGTGCGGTCACTGTCACCGGCGGGTCAGCCCACCCGTTCGTAGTGGCCGATCGGTTCCACAAGTGCACCGCTAAGAATGGGGCGATGACGATCAAGATGGACGCCGTTGCCGCCGCGAAGAATGCAGCCTTGCCTGGCGAGCCATCGTCTTTGGTCTCCGCGGTTGCGGCTTCACGATGGTTGGCAGCAATTCTCGTGATCGGCTCCAGCCGCTGACGCCATCGCAGACCGATGACCATGAGTACGACTTCAATAAAGACGGCAAAAAGCCCACCATACACGACGTGATCAACACCTACGGCGAGCTTGTTGCTCGTGATATATGCCAACAAAATAACTCCGTACGCCCGCAAACCGTTCCCGACAATCGGCGCCACTACTGAGGCGCACATAAAAATTAACCGGCGCCATCCTGTCCGGTACATCAAGAATGAAAAAACTGTACCCAAGACAAGCGAAGAAAGCAGAAAGCGGATTCCGCTGCAAGCCTCCGCCACCGTCCAAACGCTCGAGGGCAAGAATATCGTATGGTTTTCCAATACTGCGGGCACATTCGAAATTGTCAGGGCGTGAATCACGAACCAGCCGGTAAAGTTTTGGAGCGGCTTTATCAGGCTGGTTCCGAACGGAACAGCAAAGAAGAGAAATAGGAGGGGAAAGGCCATGCGGCGAACCATGACGGTTCCGAGGATCGTCCACACGATGACGATCAGAATTGAAATCACGGCGAACTCTTGAACAACTTTCACTTCTCCCAAATTTCCCACCAGCCAAATGAAGGTGAGAACTCCCAGCAGCGGCAACCCCCAATAGTTCGGGACAGGCTTGAGACCGATAATGTTTTCTCGACGAACCCAGAGGAGGTAGACGAACAGGGGCAAAACCAAAAAGCAGTGCGAGAAGGTCCGGCTGTGAGACCAGGTGTCAACCATCAAGAAGAGTGTGTGGCGGAAGGAAACCAGGGCCGTCGCAGAGCAGGCTAACAGGAGAACGAGCCAGCGCCAACGGCCGCCAGTCTTCAATTGGCCGAGGACATCCGTTTGCACCCAAGATGACTTGTCCGCCACACCAATCTCATTCTCCATCAGCTAAACTGCTCCTCTTTCACGTGATACTTGCGGAGCCAAGCCCCCACATTCCGAGTTGCCGACTCGAAGTGCAGGGCTAACCAGTACAGCAGTAACTTTGGGAACTCGGGTAGCACTATAGCCCTGTTCCTTCTGGTCTGCCACCACAAATCGCGGCGTAGCCCCGAACCCTCCTCATCGACCGGCAACAATCGAAATCGGATGGAGGCGGGCAAAAAGCACCGGCAGCACAGCCGCACACGCCTCAGATGGGGAGCACTGGTGACGATAAGAACGGACCTAATCTCGCTGCGGGTTGCCAACCAAGTTTGCAGGGCACGAATCTCGCTCAACGTCCCCAAACGTCCCTTGTGGACAAACTCTACCGCACTCGTTCTATTGCCCAGATGGACGAAGAGATGCCTCTGCGACGGAGGAACCGAAGCTGCCATCTGGGGGAGATTCAACCGAACAGGAAAGGGAAGATCGCCGAAGGAGCGGATCTCAAACCTTCCTACACTTATCAACAGTTGCGACACTCGCCCTCGCGAGAACATTTCCAGCGCATAGTTTTTTCGGCTTTGCCGACCTGCGAGGGCAAAGATCAAATCCCCGCCGGTCGACGAGTCCGCACAAGCCAACCACCCATAGAGACGGATCAGAAACCTTTGCAAAGTGCGGGGCATGAACCGACATCCTTGGGTCAGATCAAAGGCCACAAGAGCCACGCTCCGGCTCTTGGCCTCGTGGGAGGGGCGATCACGTCTCGATGACTAGAAAAAACAAGCCGCTCAACGCATGATTGAGCGGCTGTTTCCTTAGCTTGGATGTCGATCACGCCTTGCGTCCTTGAGACAAAACAACTTTTAGGCGTAAAGCTTCTTCCTGCAAATACCGGCAAACCCCAGCAGACCCGCGCCAAGCAACGTCAGGGATGCAGGCTCAGGCACCGGATAGACTACCCCAGAGATGGCCTGTGCTTTTACCTGCTGACCGGACAGTAGCGCACCGAGATTCACATCCGATTTGAAGTGGATTGTTAGCTGAACAACCCCCTTGTCGTTAGGAAACGCAGAGCTCAAACTGCCACCGGTCACAGCGAAGTTGACCTTCAGCATGTCGTTAAAAATGCCGCCGTTCCCAGCGGTCTGAACGATGTCAACCAAGGACAGGTTTCCAGTCAACAGGTCGCTCGCACCCGCAGTACTCCCATAGCTGAAGGCCACGGGCATCGACTGACCCAGATCGTAGCAACCAGACCCGCAGGAACCGGTGCTGTACACTGAAGCCCCGTTGTTGACGATGCTATAGAACCCTGTGCTGCTTAGTAAGGGTCCATATCCGGTGGCATCAACACCCATAAGGCCGAAATTCACATTGAAAACCCCACCGCCAGCTCCCGTGAAAGTGACCCCACCACTCGATTTTCCCAAAGAGATGTAGTTGCCGGCAAAGGCCGGGGCCGAACATATCAGCAGGACAAATGCTGCCATCAGGACTAGCGCAAGCTTTTTCATGGTGAAGCTTCCCTTCAAGGCGCGATACTCTCTGCGCTGCTGCGAAAACCATACCAGCGCAGTGTTAACACACAACTACAGGAATATTATTTTTTTAAGGCCAGACGGACGGCCTTTTGCCTCCCTAGAATGCCAAGGGAACCGGTCCGCCGCCTCGCGGTCCGGCTAGACAAGCCTTGACACCGTATTTTAATGTTCCCGCAGGCGTCCAGGATGCGAAGCATACGGTATTCTTGAGTGTTCTTCACCGACGTTCCGGCATTTGCAGGTGACTAGCCAGAGTCCAGCATCGCCGGCCTGCGGTGACGATCCGCCATTATGCCATCATGGAGAACCTGCTTTGAAACCGGCACACACTGATACTTCCCCGCCGTTCGTTCTCCATGTCCTGGATCATTCTTGGCCCGTCCTGAGCGGATATGCGATCCGCAGTCGAAACTTGATTTCCGCGCAGCGGGGCATCGGGGAGTCGATTCAGGTGGTCACGGGCCCGCTGCATGAACTGGATGACCCCACCGCGACCGATGTAATGCTGGATGGCGTCGAATACCTCCGTACTCCCATCAAAGGACGATTCGCTCAGGCTGCCCTGCGACAGCGCTGGCCCCTTTGGCGCGAATACGAGGTTGTCCGAGCGCTGCGCGGCAGAATACTGGAAATCGCGAACCGCCACACAGTGCGCATCGTCTACGCTCACTCGCCCGCTTTGTGCGGACTGGCCGCTCTACAAGCAGCCCGCAGAAGCGGTCTGCCGTTCGTCTACGAAATACGCGCGTTTTGGGAGGATGCCGCGAATCAGAACGGCAGCGGCGCTTCCTCATTGCGTTCTCGCCTGACCAACCAACTCGAGACCTATGTTGCGCGAAAAGCGGACGCCGTCGCGGCTATCGCCAAGCCCATGCTGGACGACCTTCAGTCGCGTGGCATCTCCGCGGATAAGCTTTTCCACGTTCCCAACGGAGTTGACACGGGACGCTTCGAGCCACAGAGCCGAGATGAGACGCTGGCCCAAGAGCTCCACCTCGTCGATCGCCCGGTCTTCGGATTTTTTGGTTCGCTCTATCGCTACGAAGGCATCAGCTGGCTGATTCGCGCGGCGGCTCAGCTTCGCTTACGCGGCCACAAATTCAGTATTCTAATCATCGGCCGGGGGGAAGATCAGCCGCCAATCGAGGAGGCAATCCGCGACTGCAACGCCGCGAACTATGTCCGTAGTATGGAATATGTACACCACGAGCAAATTGCCCGTTATTATTCAGTCGTGGACATCACTGTGTATCCTCGGCGGAGCCTCCGTTTAACCGAATTGGTTACGCCGCTGAAGCCCCTCGAAGCCATGGCCCTTGGGAAACCCGTGCTTGCGAGCCGCGTGGGCGGCATTCGGGAACTCGTCGAGGACGAGCGCACGGGATTGCTGTTTGAGCCAGAGAACATTTCCGATTTTTGCCGCCAGGCAGAACGTATGATTTTGTCGCCCACTTTGTGCGAGTCATTGAGTCGGCAAGGTCGCGACTTCGTCGTGCGCGAAAGAGATTGGAGTATCCTGGCGAAACAATACCGGCAGATTTATGATTTTGTGCTCCGAAGCGCAGGGACCCAGCCAACTTAGCACTTCTCCTGGAATGTGTTTCAAGCAAGCATGACTTCAGCTCAGATCAATTCGCTTCAAGATCCCCATGGCCGCTAATCCCTGGTTCTCGTCCTGGAATTGCGACCTGTTGCGAATTCTTTTCCGTTGCATACCCCACAGTACAATTACAGATGATTTCTGCCAAGCGCTGCTTTTCAATCCCCTCTTGAGTACCTGGGTTTTCGCAGCTTGCTCCTACGGATTTTGGACGAAGGACGATGAACAAAGGGCGCGGCGCCGCCACTATCTGGTCAGCGCGGTAATTGCGTTCGGCGTCGCCGGTCTGGTGACTCTCATTCTGCGTCCCTGGATCCACTGGCCCGCGCCGGTTCTCAATCCGGACTTTCAACCGCTCTTTCCACGCTATCTCTGGGGAAATGGCGTCGTCAATTGCTTTCCCAGTCACTCCACACTTGCTTATTTCACAATTGCCGCCGGCTTTTGGCCGTTGAATCGCCGGTTGAGTGTCTGGTTATCGGCCATGGCGCTGCTCTTCGTCTCTTTTCCGCGCATCTACGAGGGGGGGCACTATCCCGTTGATGTCCTGTTTTCGTGCCTTTTAGGGATTCTGGTGCTCGTCGTACTGTGGCGTCGGCCTTTTCTGGTCAGGGTGTCGAATCGGCCGGCTGGGCCGAAATTAGCGACCGGGGCGGTTCGGGATTTGATCTTTTTCCTTTGGGTGTTCGAACTTGGTGAAGGATTTCGCGGTACGGAGCTACTCGTCAGTACTGCTCGACACGTATTGTCCTGGTGATGATGCTGGGGCGCACCCTGCTTCAGCACGGTCGAGAGCCTCGAGTTATCCGGCTCAAATCCTTGTCCTCTGCGCCCCAATATTATTTCCGTCAGATGAGATTTCGGGCGGTCGGCATTGCACTCCGACTCCATTGTTTGTTTGTTCTTGCCGCTATCTGCTAGGAGGCGCTTATCTCCGAAATATCCATAAAAATTAACTCTTCGTTCATATTTCTGTGGCCAAAATCTAACATAGAATAGTTTACAGTCGATTACCGAACAGCAGGCAATCCGAATCCATTTGCTGGTTTTCATCTCGGGTTTCTATGTCGGTACAAGCAACCGCGCTCCTGAAGGGCTCTCTGTGTTTATCTTTGCGTGGCCCGGAGTCGGCCAGCGAACGTCAAGTCTGAGGAGAGCGAATTGACAAATTACCGAGAGCGAAAGGTCTCCGGTGTGGGTGGGCCCATGTACGTTGCTGAAAACAGGAAAACCCTTAATTATCGAAAAGATGTTTTGCCAACCGCGACACGCGTCGTTCCCCTGATCTGCGTCGTAGAGCGCGAATCTACTGTCGCAAAACCTGCGCTCAGCCACTTGGAGCACGAGGGCTTTGCGGTCCGTACCCTTTCGCTAGCGACCGACGCGATTCAGCGACTGAAGCAGCTCCACCCGTCTTTGGTCATCATTGAAACGTCGACGACATCGAGAGGATCTGCCTTAGAGCTGTGCCGTGGAATTCGATGCGTCCAGTCTCTTGCTTGGACTCCGGTGATTCTTCTTGCCGCAACCACCTCGGAGGAGGAACGCATTCTTGGACTGGAGTCGGGTGCGGACGACTACATTACTGAATCGTCCAGCGCACCTGAAATCGTAGCACGAGTGCGAGCTGTGATGCGTCGCTTCGCGCGACAAGAGCATTATTCTGGGATGCCTCAAATCGCGCTTCCGTTTCTACATTCCTCAGTAGGAATACTGAGTCCTCCGGTAGGGATCGGAGACATTGAGATCGATCCTGCTGCAATGAGGATTTCGGTTCGCGGGAGTGAGGTCGTGACCACCAACCTCGAGTTTCGCTTGCTGTACTATCTCGTCCACAATCAGGGGCGGGTGTTCACCCGCGACCAGTTGTTGGACGCAGTCTGGGGCGCTGAGTTTGTGGAATTGCGCAGCGTGGACGCTTGCATTCGCCGCCTTCGCCGCAAGATTGAGCCGGAACCATTGCGTCCGACTTACTTGAGGACCGTCCGGGGGGCAGGATACTGTTTGCAGTTAGCCGCCGCTTAGCCTTGTCAGTTCCAAGAGACCCGCCGGTACTCAACCCGAATCAATCGTTGACCTAAGGCTGCTGCGGGGCGGCCGCGCTGGCCGCGGCCGGCCCCGGAAGCATCCGCAGTTCATGTTTCATCCATTCCAGGTTCGTGCTGTTGGGGAAAGCCGCCTTGAACTCAGGTATAGTTTTGTAAAACGCGAAGGCTGCTCCCGGTGGAACCGCCGCACGCAGCTTTGCTTTGACTGCCGTGGGTGTGTCGGTCTCGAACATATTCTGCTGCATCCGGAATTTCTTCGCCTGAATCTTCGGCAGCCACTCGAGCGTCTCCAGGGTCGCGGCTTTCTTTAAGAACTCCGGTTTCACGTAGTCTGCCCGTTCGTCTTCCGGCACAAACGGAGAGGTGGCTATCCAGGTCGGCCAATCGCCCCAGGGATCCAGCACATCCAGCACTTTAATCCGCGGATCGACCGCCGAAGCGAGAATCGCAATGGTGGCTCCCGACCCTTGCCCGAATATGCCCACCCGGTTCATGTCAAGATCGCCGCGAGCGGCTAGGTAGTTCAGCGCCATCTGCACGTCGTGCGCGGTGGTGCCCAGGCATTCCTGCAGGTCACTGAGGAACCACTCCTTCAGCGGACGATCGTGATAGCGATGTCCAGTGAGCGCGGAAACAAAGCCCACGGCGGCAAAGCCGTCCTTGGTCAGGGCTTTCTGAAAGATCTCATTCTTGTAGGGGTCCGTGTCCGTGGGATAGCCGTAAAGATTCAAGATCACCGGAGGATTCTTGACTCCATTGGGTTTTATTAAATACACATCGAGTGGATCGCCCCACCGCCACTGCAGCCTGATCAATTGAACTGTGTAGTCAGGGTGAGAGTCGTCGACCAAGGCGAGCGCCGGAACTGGCCTCAAATGGCTGCTGCTCAACGCGGGAGTAGTCCAGTCCTCGGTCACGCCCACAAAACGTTTGTCATTTGGGTCGGCTATAGGCGGCGATGCTGGCAACTGAGCGGAGATGCTCGGCGCCATAGATAAGAGTGCAATTCCAAGAACGAGCGTTCTGATAAATACGGATGGCGGCAGATTGAACATCATCTTTTCCCAAAATTGCAAGGTTTTCAACTGTAGGAATATCTCGGTGATCACGATCATGACGCTGTTGAGTTGTTTATGTGGCTGGACTTCTCATCGTCGATTTTGGCCGATGGCCGCGCTGCTGTCAAAAACGCCGGGAATCTAATGTCCGACCCCGGCGTTCTTTGCCGACGTTGTATCCATCCTAAGCCTCTATCGTGCTGGGCTGAACTTCAGCGTGGCCTTCGCACCATTTATTCCTCCGCCCCTCATAGCAGCCTGGGCACTTGTTGGAATGGTGCACTTGCTCGTGGAGCCGGTGGTGGTGAAGGGCACTGTGTAGTATGTGTTAGGCGCGATGGTGTTTCCGGTTGTGCCTGGATCGGTAAGTATACCGGTGCAGGAACTTTCCAGGATGGTGTTTCCGGTTACGGTGTTGCTGTTGCCAGTGGAGATTCCTCCACTGCTGCAGGAAGCGTCCAAATGCACGCCTGATTCGGCGCTATTGAAGATGGTATTGGTCTTGACCGTGTTCCCGTTGGTGCAAACATCGATGGCATCGTAGGCCCAAGTGCCAAAGATTTTGTTGCCGGTGACGGAAACGCCGTCGCCAACGTTTGGGGTGTCGGTGTACAGCCCGATGGGAATCTGGCTGTTGCCGACAATGTTGGTGGTGACCGCGATTCCGCTGCTTTCCAAGGTGTCGTACAGCAGAATATCGGCTGAGGCCCAAGGGGATGTGGGATCGTAGATGTTGTCGATCACGGTGTTAAGGGTGATTTTCCCCGTGGCCCCAAAGCCAAGTTGAATGCCGTTCTGAGCCGCACCCGGGATCGGAACCAATCCGGCCCCCCGAACATAGCTCCCGGTGACGGTCAGCGTCGTGCCCAGATCATTTCCCGTAATTCCATTCTTGTTGTAGCTATGAACTGAGCTGTTTTCCACCGTCACGGTGGAGGACAAACCCGTGGCCGTCTGCACGTATATGGATTCCCCAACCTGGCAACCACTTGGAATGTCATTTGGTATCTGGTTGCGTACCGCGACTTGATTCAACGTGCCCGAGGCACTCTGAAACAGGATGCCCTGCACATCGGGACCGCAAGCAAGCTTATTTCCCGTGCCGTCCACCGTCAGATTACTGATTAACACCGGGCCCGCCGTATTCTGCACCAAAATCTGCGCCGCGATGGGTGAAGACGGATTGTCCACATCAACTGTGTTGGCGACCAGGCCGGTTGTGGGAGGCAAAATCACGACCGCATCTTTACCCGCATATGCAATCCCTTTGAGAGTAAGTTTTTCGCTAATTACCACCTGTTCGCGGTAAGTACCGGGGCAGATTTGAATTGTGCTTCCGGCGGGTGAACCATTTACCGCCTGCTGGATGGTCGCATAGTTTGGAAGAGACGTACAGGAGCCGACGGCGACTGTAGAAGAAAATGCTTGTCCGCTGAGTGCGGCAAGCACGAGCAAGGGCAGACAAGCCAAAGTCATAAGACGAGTGTTACGCATTGGGATTCCCTCCGCAAAAGTTATTCTTGCGCTAGCTGTTAAAAGGCGGGCCGATGAAATGGCCCGCCTTGCTGTTGAACTGTTTCCCTACGCTTACTGAATCGCTCTACGAGCCGGACTCAGGTCGCCGTCGGGGTTGGAGCTTTGAATAATCTGGGTCTGTTTTTCGGTGGTGACGCCGATCGTGGTCGGGATGATCATTCCGCCCATATCGCCGCCCGCTTCTGGTACGTTGGTAGCTGCCTTTCCAAGCTTTACTTTGTTTCCGTCTTCCTGTTGATAGTGCGAACGCACCAGTTTGAGACCAAGGTCCGTCGTCCCTGCCACTACCCCTGCCGGAACATAGTCGGGCACGAAGTTGACAACACCCGCCTGCGTGGCCTTGACGAGCGCCACCACGTTGGTCGACGGGGTTCCGGTGGCCACCAGCCGCAGGAGCGACCATGAGCGGTAAGTGCCGTTGCGCAGGTTCGGGAAGGAGAAACCGTTGCCCCAGATGACATGCTCAGAGCAGGGGAATGCCCCAGAGCAAGAAGCAGGCAGGTTAGCAGCGGCTGGCAACACGCCGTTGCCGGAGGGTTGGCCGGGATCGATAGACTGTCCAGCTCCGTAAGCCGCGAAGATGGGATCGACGCCGTCCAGTTTGATGTAACCGTAGGCGGGGTTGTTGGCGATCGAGCTCACGTTCCCATAGCTGAAGAACGTGAAACCGATGCCGTCCTGTTGAGTGTTGAATGCGGTGAATGGGTGTGATGAACTACCGCACGGGGACGAACTACTGGGTCCACTATTGGAACAGAGTACCGACTTTACTTCTTCGCCAGTACCAATCGCGCGGTACCGTGCACCTTTGCCCGACGGATTCCCAACGCAGGTTCCTGCCTGCGCGGCGAGTGGGTTGTTGGCACCCACATTGGTTTCCATGGACAGCCCTTCAACCGCGCCAGGGTACAGCGTGGGGTAACGCATTACGGTCGCTTCCGTTGTGTTGTAGGTGCCAGACAGAGGCTCGCGCAGGAAGATATTGATTCCACCTGAGAAAGCCGGACCAAAGGCGCTGGCGTCGCAGAGTGTGCCCGAGAATGCCTGTTGCAGTTGTTGTTCGGTCGCCGTGTTCAGGTTCGCGAGTGCACCCGTTTTCGCGGTTACGAATACGATTGGAGCCGCACCCACGGCCGTGACGGTGTACGCAGCCGGGAGAGTCGTGCCGGTGATTGGGTCTTTCCCAGTGAGGTTGAACGCCAGAACATTGGCCCAATCATTCGAGGCGTGACCAGGATAGCCACTAACGATCGGAGATCCCACGCCGTTTGCTTGCGCGGTCGCAGCAGCATAAACCGGGCATTGACCTGAGGGGTTGTTTGCATTGTATCCGAGACCATCAAGCCCGTCGCTGGAGCCACCACCCGCTACACTGCCGCCGAGAATAGAGTTCACACGGCAAGCGGCGAACGCGGCATCTTCCGGACGAATGTCCGTTGCGCCCACGGTGATAAAGGTCCCGGTCGTGAACAAGGATTGAATAGCTGACGGCGGCAACGTATCGGACGTGCCACCAAAAAGGGCGGAGGCGATTACATTTCCAACCGCCGGGAAACTACCGTTAGTGACCACGGTGCACTTGGGCGCGGCGAAGTAGCAGCGCATTCCGACGACTGAGTCAACCTTGATGTACGCCCAGACGTTCGCCGGGCTAGCGCTATCCCAAACGATCCAGGTCGCGCCATTGTCGACAGTTGGAGTCGTCGAACGATTGTCAACGAGATTGAAGTTAGCGCCGCTGGTGTAGTGGAAAGTCGCACCTCCGCCAGAAACAATGCTAGTTCCGTTATTGTAAGCACCCACGGCCATCGCCTGCCACATGGCCGACGAGCCCGCAATGACTACCTTCAGAGTCTGAGCCTGTGCCTGAGGCACAATGCCCGCCATCGCGGCCAACACCAGCACCGCGAACATCACTTTGATACGCGACATAATTGATTCCTTTCGCATGGTTTCGAACATCACTTGGTTGACGTGAGGCGTCGTGCCCCACGCAGGCAGAAAACTTCTAAACTTACTCGCGCCACATTGTCCGCACGCGACTGATACCGCGTGAGCTGCCGATCCTGGATAGAACAACTCAACGCGGTGAGATTTGAATTTCAGGTCGGAGTGTATCTGTTTTATTGTTAGGGTCGTGTTAAAACTCGGCTATAAGTTTGTGAAAATTTCCCAACCTGCCCGGCGCGGAAAGTGTCCTGCATTCTGCACCTTCTTACACTGTGATGGTTAAGGCGATGGAAGTGAAATGCTTCCGGCTTTAGCGAGTTTGTTGGCCGGCGACTCCGCTTGTGCAAAACGAGAACGATCGCGCCCCTTGTCCCCAAGCACATTGGGAATCTCGGGTAGAACAGATTCGAGTCTACTTGTTGACCTGCCACGCCACATTAAAGTTCGGAGAAAACTTTATTAAAGAATGGCTACATCCACTGCTCCTGGCGCAAGAACAACCGCAAAATTTTCACACTCTTTTAATCTTTTGAACCTGATCGCTCATATACAATCGCCGCTTGCCTTTACATCCTACAAAAGCATGTTGTTCCGGAGCCATGAGTGTGAGATCGTCCGCACTTTGCCGGTTTTCCCGCGCCATCAGTTTGCTTACGCTGGTGCTTCTGGGTCTGTCGTTTGGTGCCGCTCAGGAACAACCGCAAGCGGCGGCGGAGAAGGCCGCCATTAACGGAAGGGTAACCGATCGGACCGGCGCCGTCGTGCGCGATGCGAAAGCGGTGCTCACCAGCGCTTCAGGCGCAAGACTGACAGTTCCGGTCAATGACAAGGGCGTATATTCCGTGACCAGACTTTACCCCGGGACTTACACGTTAACCATATCCGCGGCCAACTTCGCTGATATGGTTTTCGCCAACTTCACGCTGACGCCGGGCAAAAAGTTGACGCTGGACGCCACCCTCGAACCCGCGAGCGCCAAGCCAGCAGTCGAGGCAAGCGGTGTGGAGGCCTCGGAACAAACTGCTGCTCCTCGATCTCAGAAAATTGCGGGCGGCAAGGGCGCGATCAGTGGAACGGCGACCGACCAAACCCTGGCTGTCGTACCCGGTGCAAAAGCCGTGCTGACGAATGAGGCGGGTGAGAAACTTGAGACCCAAACCAATGAGAAGGGCATGTACTCCTTCACCGGACTTGAGCTGGGGACGTACACGCTAATAGTAACTGCACCTAATTTCGCTGCGAGAACCTTCGACAGCATCGCACTGACAGCGGGCCTCGAACTAACGCTGGACGCTTCCCTGGAACCAGCTCGAACAAAGGAAGAAGTGAACGTGGAGTCCAGCGGTGTGGGACAAGTGGAGACCGAGAGCGCCACCGTTTCCGGCACGATTACGCAAAAAGAAGTAGTGTCGATTGGACTCAACGGCCGTAACTTCACTCAACTGATCGCACTCGCGCCCGGCGTCAGTAATCAGACTGGGCAAGACGAAGCCAAGGTCGGAGTAGTGGGCAGCGTGAAGTACAGCGTGAACGGAGGCCGCGTCGAGTACAACACTTACGAGGTCGATGGCAGCGACGTGCTCAACACTGGCCTGAACGGCGCCTCGAGCACGCTTATCGTCTACCCCAGCCTGGATGCGATCCAGGAAGTGAAGGTACTAACCTCGAACTACGGCGCTCAGTACGGGCGAACGGCGTCGGGGACGGTGCAGGTAACTACGAAGCCTGGACTCGCGAAGTGGCACGGGAACCTCTACGACTTCGTCCGCAATGAAGCGGTCAACTCGCGCAATTTCTTCGACGCCGAATATACCGTCCCACCTCCTCTCGGGCAGACTGGAGGGCACACGTTTGGCAACCATGCCCCGCTCTATCGCCGCCAGGATTTCGGGGGGACGATCGGCGGTCCGCTTTACATCCCGGGCGTTTTCAACACCAAAAAAGACAAGACCTTTTTCTTCTACTCCGAAGAGTTCCGCCTGGAGAAGACTCCCACGGAGTACAACCAGGCGGTGCCGGGGCTGAAGGAGCGTGGTCTGATCCTGTCGCAAGGGACGATACAAAAGAACCTGGTAGCAGGCCCCAACGGAACCCTTTACCAGGACTTCGACTTCAGTGATGTGTGCCCGGTGGGTGCCACCACCGGTATTATCAGCCGTCAGCAGTACCCCGACTGCCCCGCCTACCTCACGCAGAGTGGTCTCAACGAGATACCTTCATTGGGGCGGCCCGGCAGTTCGACGGCCGTGGGGGGCGCCGGCGTGGATAAGAATGCGCTGACGATTTTGAACTCGAACCTGATACCGCTGCCGAACGCTCCATACGGCTGCAACTTCAGCCTGCCGAATCTCAATGCCAACCTCAGCAACCTCGACCCGTCCGACCCCAACCACTGTTACAACGGTGCAGTTTCGCCTTCCACCTACTGGCGGGAGGAGTTGTTTCGCATCGATCACACACTGACCGACAAGCTCAAGCTGTCGTTTCGCTACATCCACGATGCCTGGGACACGACAGTATTGACGCCGCAGTGGGGCGTCGTGCGCAACACTTTTCCTACCGTGCAGAATACCTTCAATGGTCCGGGCATAAGCCTGGTGGCGCGTGTGACGGATACGATATCGCCGACGCTAATCAACGATTTGGTCATCAGCTACGTTAATTCTGGCATTACCCTGGCCGACAAGAACGGTCCGGGTGGCGCCCGGTTCCAGCGTGATCCCACGCTGGACCAGCCGCTGGTCATTACCGATCCGTCGAATCCTGCCGTGTGCGATCCGACCACCAGCATTGACCCTGTGACGGGGTTCCCGGAATGCGCCGTAGGTCACATTTTCAATAACGGTTTTAGCGGCAAGATGCCGGGAGTCAATTTTCTGGGCACGAATACCGCTTACGGTGGCCGAGGTTTCGCGGCCGATCCCTCCTACATGCCGTGGGGCCATACCAACCCAACCTACTCCGTGCGCGACGACATGGGCAAAGCGATGGGCAAACACACGTTGCAGTTCGGCGCGCAATACGCGTACTCGCAGCGCAATCAGACTAACAATGCCATTGGCGCAGCCTCCGGCAACTTGCAAGGGCTGCTAACCTTTAACAATCTCACCCACAGCACGGGAAACGTCTTCGCCGATTTCCTGATTCAGTTTAACACCGGTAAAGAGACCAATGGTGTCCCCGCTCCTCAGCAGGGATTCATTCAGAGCTTTACCCAGGACTCGGCGCAGGCCCGCTACTACCAGCGTTACCAAATCGCCGAGCCTTATTTCCAGGATGACTGGAAGGTAACTAAGCGACTTACCGTGAACCTGGGCCTGCGAGTCAGTCTATTTGGCACGTATAGCGAGAAGAACCGCAACGCGTGGAACTGGGTGCCTGCCAAGTTCAATGCAAATCGATTTGCCGTTGACCCAAGTTATGGTGAGCTGCTGGATTGTGGAACCATTCCTCGGACGACTCCGTGCACCACGGCTGATAATCCCTCGCAGGTGCCCTTCAACCCAGTCACGTTCGCATTGGACCCCAGCGTTGTGAGCGGCTTGGGCCTGGTCCAGTGCGGCGTGGGCGCAACTCGCGCAAGCTGCATGAAGGGGCATCTGTTTAACCCGGCGCCGCGAGTTGGTTTTGCCTGGGACCCGTGGGGAGACGGCAGGACCTCAATCCGTGCCGGCTATGGCATTTTTTTTGAGCATGGCACCGGCAACGAGGCCAACACCGGCTCCCTCGAAGCTAGCGCCCCAGTCGTGCTCAGCATGACGCAACAGCTTCCTCTTAATTATCCCTGCATCGGCAATGTCGGGTATGGGATTCCGGGGGCGGGAAACAATTCCGAATGCACAAGCTCGTTCGCGTCGGCGGGCTCTGTTGTTCCCCAATCGGGCTCGACCTTTCCTCTCGATGTCACCTCCATTCCGACCAAGGCGACTTGGCCCTACGCCCAGCAATGGAGTTTCGGGATTCAGCGAGAACTGTCCAAGGCGACGGTCGTGAACCTTGCTTACGTGGGCAGCAAGGGAACGCATTTGACGGTCGAGCGTCAGCTCAACCAGTTACATCCATTGCCGGCAAGCGAGAATCCCTTCGGCCCGAACGAGCCGCTGACCATCGCCGATTGCACGGTTGCTCCGATTTCAGCGGCCAGTGGTAGCTCCCCAGGAGACGGCGTTACCCCGTTTCTTCTCCAGAGTGGAACGCTGGTCACGCCGCAAAGCCCAGCCTACGTGCATTTGCAGGCAGCATGCACGAATCCAAACATTCCGAACGTCAATTCTCTCCCTGGGCGGCCGTACCGAGGTCTGGGAAGAGTTCTCTCTTTGGAGAATATCGCCAATTCGAGCTATCACGCACTTCAGACCACGCTGCAACATACCAGTGGCCCTCTCACCGCCGGACTCTCTTATTCTTATAGTCACTCGCTAGACGATGCATCGGATCGCAGTGATCCCGTCCTGGTCAATTCCTACGATCTGCGTGAAAACCGCGCCAGCTCGAGTTTCGACGAGCGTCATCTGCTCAACATCAGCTATGTCTATCGGCTACCGCTCAAGAATTTTCGTCGCTTCACCGACTGGGCCAACGAACGGCCGAAGGATGCGAACGCGAGAGAAAATTATTCAACCCTGGCCAATGAGCTTCTCGATGGCTGGGAGCTTTCGGGAGTAACGCTTATTTCCTCGGGCATTCCCTTTACCGTGGTCAACACCGCTGGCAACACCGGCATTTCCGTGACCGACAATGCCGGCGTCTCCAGTGGGCTCGGCATCGCCGCCTCCTACCCCGACGTTGTGCATGGATTGCCTTCGCCCGGCAACAATTCGCGAAGCTTTGGCCCGCTCATCGGCAATCCTTCCCAATTTGTGGCTCCGCGGGGGCTCACCTTCGGCAATGCCGGCCGGAACGTCCTCAATAATCCGCGGCGCACCAACTTCGATTTGGCGGTGCTGAAACATTTCAAGATCCGCGAGACCGGTGAACTTGAGTTCCGGGCTGAGGCTTTTAATGTTTTCAATCATACTCAGTTCCGAATCTACGATGTCGATAACCCGGGCAGCACTGGAAACAACATCATCAGCTGCTATGCCGGCCCGGTGTATTCCTCCGGGTTCCGCGGTAGCGGAGCCGATTGCGTCACCGGGGCTTCCTTCTTGCACCCCGTCGATGCTCATCGGCCCCGCACCATACAGTTTGGTCTAAAGCTTGGTTTCTAAGATGTCGAAGATCATGCAGACATTAACTAAAAATCCAACGTCCTGCCGGACGCACCGTCAAATGCTCTCGCCCCGGTTTGGTGGAGCGTACGTGAAAAGTCTGTGGATTTTGGTGCTGGCCGGCACCATGACGCTGGCCGCATGCGGGAGCGGTTCTTCCAGCAGCAACTCGCAGATACCGCTAACACTTGAGGGCAACTGGCAGTTCAACATGGCGGAGCAGATCAACCCCGATTTGAGCCAACCTTCGTTTACGGGTGGGCTGCAGGGCGGCTTTCTCCTGCAAAACAATGGCGCGGTCGCCGGGCAGGTGACTTTCTCCATCACGGCCATGCCGCCCGCCGGAAGCGGCGGCACCCCCACACAGTGCAACAGTGGCACCGATCAGATCACCGGAACCATCAACGGCCAGGCCGTGACTCTCACTGCGAGTTCCGCCGGCGGACAGACCTTCAACTTGACCGGTACCTTGAGTCTCGACAACTCGACGATGACCGGCTCCTATACTTCAACCGACGGAGCCGGTTGCGGCATCGCAGTCACACAGACATGGAGCGCATTCCTTGTGCCGCCGCTCACCGGGCCGATCCAAGGCAGCTTTCACAGTACGGGCGGCGCCGCCGGACTGGCCGAACAAGAGTTCCTTGTGTCGGGGGCACTCAGCCAAGCCGCGAACACCGGAGCCGCCAGCGCGACCGTCACCGGCGACTTAAGCTTTATAAATTCGCTGACCAGTCTCAGCGACTACCCCTGCTTTACTTCCGCGTCAGTGAACGGCCAAATCAGCGGCAATACCGTCACTCTGCAGATCATCGGGACTGGCCAATCGGAATTGGGCCTGATCGGCGTAACCGCCGGTTCCAATGGAGCAGCGACAAACCTGAGTCCCGTTACCTTCACTTCTGCCTACGGCGGGCACATTCTCAGCGGAAGCGGTGGGCCGTCCTATTTAGTAGCCACAAGCCTCTGCCCCCAGACCAACTCTGGCAACGCGCCGCTTACCGTCTCAGACGCCGGAGACTACGGCAACATCTGCCTCGCCGTGAACAATACCACCGCTTGCCAGCAACAGATCACGCTGACTCCGTCCGCCCTGATCTTCCCCTTTGAGTCGGCGGGCTCGCCTCCCATCATGCAGACCGTCACCCTGGCGAACAATTCCGGCGCTGCCCTAGGGGGTCTGACCTTAGCCTTGGCCAACAATAACAATGGCGGTGTTTTTTCGGAGATTGACGCTTGTGGCCCCAACGCGGGATCGGAGCCCTTCTCTCTCCTTCCAGGACAGTCTTGCGTCATCACCGTGACCTTTACTCCGGCCTGCACCACCCAGTGCGGGTTGCCGCTGACCGCGACCCTAACGGTGAACAGCCCCACTAACGATGCCATCTTTAATTTGCCCATCACCGGCGGGGTCAACGCCGCCTCGGCCTCCATTCCAGAACTCGTTTTCAGCGCGGAGGGCATTTCGGCAGCAAGTCTTCCCCCATTGCTGTCGCTCATCGACCCGAGCGCACATCCGGTGCAGCCACTGCCCAACGCTAGCGCTCGACCCTTCCAGGACGAAGAACATCATGCAGAAGTTGACTAGAGGCCCGTTGACCAAAGACCCGATGCGACGCCCTACCCATCCCGAACCGCTCTCGCCCGGGTACACAAAGAGCCTGTGGATTTTGCTGCTCGCGGGCATGATGATGCTCTCGGCCTGTGGCGGCGGCAGTAGCTCCACCGACTCGCCGAGCGCAACCCTTGCGGGAAACTGGCAGTTCTCGCTGACGAATCCCGATTCGGCCTATAACTCGGGTTTTCAGTATGGCCTGCAGGGCGGGTTTCTGCTGCAGAACAACGGCGCGGTGACGGGACAGGCGGTTTACTCCGTCGCGGCAATCCAAAGCAACCAACAATGGGCTGTGTGCAACAGCGGAACGGCCACCATCACCGGAACGATCAGCGGCCAGGCCATAAACCTCAAGGCGGTAGCTGGCTCACAAACCTATACGCTTCAAAACGGAACGCTGAGTTCTGATGGCTCGACCATAAGCCTCGGTACCTTTACGGCAACCCAGGGTACGGCAGCAGACGGTAGTATCTGTGGAATCGCAACCACCACGCCTCTGGCATGGAGCGCACAGTCCGTGCCCCCGCTCACCGGGTCAATCACCGGCACATTTCACAGCGCGGGCCTCACCCCTCGCGATCAAGATTTCCCAGTGACGGGGTCCCTAACCCAGGGAGAAAATATCGGCGCCGGCAGCGTGACCGTCACCGGCACTTTGAGCTTTATCGACCCCACAACCCTTCTAAGCGACTACCCTTGTTTCCCCGCTGGTACCGTTTTTATCAATGGTGAAATCAGCGGCAATACCGTTGTTCTGCAGCTCATTGGAAATGACGGATCGAGTGATGGTCAGATTGGCATAGCGGCCAGCCAAGCATCCTCTCAATCTCAAGGTCCCGTTTTCTTCGACTCCACTACCAACGGCTACGTTCTGCATTCCCATGGAACCGATACTAATGGTTCCGCCGCAGGAACAGCCTACATAGTGAACACCAAGGCCTGCACGGGCAACCCCGGCGACTTTGGCTATATCTGTCTGGCGCTGAACAGCACCACCGCTTGCCAACAACCGGTCACGCTCTCTCCAGCCCTCCTGACCTTCCCGCCTCAATTGCTCGGTTCCACCAACCCAAACACGCAGATGATTACCCTTACCAATAACTCGGGTCAGGAACTGGATAATTTGACCTTAGCCTGGTCTACGACATCGGGCGTTACGAATTCGGGGGACGTTGGCTCTACCGATTTCACGGGAATACCCGATTTCATGGAGGCGGACAATTGTGTTCCTGGGGGAGAGACCTTCACCAACGGCTCGGCGACCAGCCCGAATTTCTCTCTCGCCGCCGGTTCTTTCTGTTCCATCACGATTTCCTTTGCCCCTCAGGAAAGCTGCACCTGGCTGCCGGGTGGGGGAGGAAACGGAACTGCCCCGGCTCAGTGTCCGCTCACCATGATCCCACAGCTGACGATTCAGAACGTTCCCAGCGTCGACAACGATACGAGCTTTGCCGTGCCCATCTCCGGCACGGGGTTGAGTTTTGTTCAGCCCTCGACTCCCGAACTCGATTTTGGTGCGGAGGCATTCGGCGAAACCAGCCTTCCTCAAATGTTGTCCTTCACCAATTACGGCGCAACCCCGGTGCAGATCTTGGCCCCTCGAACATGCATGGGCACATTCAACGAAACCCTCCCTCTTCCGCATCCGTTAGTGGCCACCACCCCAGTTCCAGGACTGCAAGTGGTGACCGGCGCGGGTCAGGACGTTGCCAATTCCACAATCCGATACACTTGCGACTTCGACTCCAATACCAGCCAGCCCAATTTCCAGATTTCCGCGGACACCTGCAGCGGAACATTACTCGCGCCTCAGGCCGCGTGCAGTCTGCAGATTACGTTTGTACCGCAGTCGCTGGCCACCTACTATCAGGCTCTGGATTATTTTCTCGAACTGAACACCGTGCAGTGTACCGATCCCGTAAATGATCCGCCGTCTCCGTCCAACCCTTGCGAACTCGATGGCGGACGTTTTCCCGTGGAATTAAAAGCGAATATAAACAGCCCACTGAGAATGTCCCCCGCCGCGGGCTTGGATTTTGGGATTGTGCCAGTGGGCAAGTCGGGTGCCACGCAGACGGTTACGCTCCTCAACGATCCGAACGTAACGAACGCGCCGACGGTGACCTTCGTAGGCAAGTTTGTGGTGAGCGGCAGCTACGCCGAAACTGACGACTGTCCTTTTAGCCTGGCTCCCGGCGCCAGCTGCACTTTGACCTTAACTTTCAAACCCAAGTCGGTAGGCTACAATTCCGGACAGGTCGCCATTAATTACACGCCGAACCCCACCAACCAGGTTCAAACTGTCTATCTCCATGGCTGGGGGCACTAACATGCGCCGCTCGGGCATATTCCCCGTGGAAGCTTTTCTAAGTGGGATCAAACAGCCACGTTCAAGACCAGATTCCGTCGTAGTGAATGGTGAAGTAACTCTTAATGAAGTGACTCAAGGAGGTTGGCCGTGGTGAACAGACGATGGATTCTCATTCTGCTCTCATCGACACTGATTTCAGTGCTCGCCGGATGCGGCAACAGCGGAAGCACTTTCAATGTGCAGAATCCGCCGCCGCCGCCGGCGGCAGGCGTCTCCATCGCTTTCCAGCCCGTGCCCCCGGCATCGGTTCAGATCGGTTCGACAGCGTCTCTTACGGCGGTCGTTAGCAATGACTCTAGCAATGCTGGAGTAACCTGGACTCTGACCTGTTCGGTCACCGGCAACTGCGGCTCCGTCTGTGCTCCGAGCCAGGCCACGGCCACATGCGTCGCGACCGCGAATACCCCCAGTGGTTCGCCCGTAACCTATTACCCACCCTCAGCCTTGTCCGGAAACACCGAGATCGTCAACATTGTGGGTTTCGCGACCGCGGATCATACCAAGAACGTTCTCGATTCGATCACCGTCACCGGCTTCGGCAACAATCTCCAGGCGGGCAACTATGTTCTCCAGGCCCAGGGGTTTGATGCCAATACTGGAGAACCTAATTATCAGTTCGCGGCCGTGATCCAGGTTGCGAACGGCGGCGCCGGTAGCGGCAACGGTGTAATTACCGCTGGCGAGCAGACGGTCAACTTCTTCGATAGTGCCCTTGCCACCCCCGCCCTAGTGTCCAAGACGGACACCATCTCCGGAGGCAGCTATTTCCTTGGCCCCGACGGACGGGGAACTATTACCATCAACACGGCGGACACCGATATTGGCGGGAACGGGATAGAGACTTTTACTTTCGTTTACCTCAACCCCAACCAGGCCCTGATTGCCCAACACGATATTGTCCCAGCAAACACCTTGACCTCAGCAACTGGAACCATGGACTTTCAAATCCCTGGGGCGATCACTGCGATGCCGACGGGCAGTTACGCCTTCGTCACCAGCGGTCTCAACGTTACTGCGCCGTCAACGCCCCAACCACTAGCTTTGGGCGGCATTCTTAACATCGACTCGACCACTGTCTCGGGGAACAACGCAATCGACGGTACCTATAGCTGGATGGATGAGGTTCTCCCGAACATCAATTCCCCAGGTGCGCCGACCGTTACCTCCGCCAAACCGCCTTCTTCGCCACCTACCGGGTCCTTCTCTACTCTTACCCCCGACCAATTCGGTATGGTCACCTTGAGTTTGACCGTCCCCTTTGTTCACAGTAGCCCTAGCCAAGTCCAGTTCACTGGCTATATCGTGGACGCCAACCACATAGCGCTGATTGAGAGCGACAACACCTCCGGATCCGGCTTTGGTTCGACCGCCGGTGTCGCTATCGCCCAGGCCACCCCTGCCCTCGGCCTCTTTGACGCTGGTGCGGTCTCTGGTCAGTACGTGTTCGGTGTCACCGGTACTGACCTCTTCAACTTCAATACCATACCCGATACCATGCTTTCGGCCGGCGAGATCTTTTTCGATACGGGCGGCAGCGGCAGCACCGGCACCCTGGACAGCGGCGATCCACCGACGACCGGTCCGACGAGTATCAATTTCATGGACACGCTTCTGCAGGCCAACGCCTACGCAGGCCCAAGCGGTTCCTGCAACGTGAATGGCAACGGCCCGGCTGGCGCCCAGATCAGCGCAACATTCGGCGGAGCGTCTTCGGTCTATACCGTCGACACTGTAGGAATCGGTGGTGCCGGAATCGGTCGCGTCAAAGCGGCGTTGAGCGCCATTACACCCCAGCCGCTATGCGGAGGTTTTACCTCTCTATTTCTGCTCTATCTCACGGGGGCGGCGGACCTCGGGCCAGTCGGGGGCGTCCCGGCGAACTGCCCGTCGACGCCTACTGGAACCTGTCCCGCTCTGCTGATCGCCATCGGTAATGCTAACTATCCCTTTATTGGAACCGGAATCGCTTATCCGCAAGTAACTACTCCAACATTCCTTCCCCCCGTGTCGAACATAGCACCCGATGTCCTGTATGGGGTTGGCTTCACGCAGTACCTCGGTAGTAATTCTACCGAATACGACGGCACAGGCCTGATGACCGCGGCCCCAAAGAACGATTCCTTGTCGGGTAACGTGGATGTCGGCACCACCGCTACCATCTCGACTGCCCAGGGCTTCACCGGGACTTACAATAATCCCACTGGCAGTAGCGGCGGCTGTTTCATTACCGTCGGTTCCACTGTCGACAATAATCCCTTGTGCTACCCAGGTGATCTTTCTGGTAGTACTGCATTCCAATCCAGTCTGCCCTCCGGCCAAATCGCGGTGCATTTCTATCCCATTGATGGAAGTCTCGGCAATCCCGGCGGCTTCTTTGTTGAAACGGACTGGCTCCAGCAAATGGAGGCGAACCCTGGGACGCCGGCGCAGGTATCCTTCGGATACGTCGCCGCCCAAGCCCCACTGGTTTCTCCCTCCTCTTCCGCCAAGCACCACTCCGCCACTGACAAGCGTGGCCGGGCCGTACCGAAGTAGCCGGGGGATTTTTGTGGCAGTAAGGGACTACACGATCCACTGGAAGTTATACCCCATGGTGCCGGTTGCTGCCGGCCACCATTTTCGCACCATAAGTCGAGGCACTGGCAAACGTAACCTGGCCAATGGATGCACAAACGCGCTTTCGCGCTGGACTAATGATCGGAATCAGATTTGACACGTAGTCAGACAGGGGTGCAGAGCCACAGGGTTCGCAGGCCGGGGTGGGTAATGCGATAGCGGTGGGTTTGGGGAATGCGCTCGATGATGCCGTGCAAGCGGAAGCGGCGCAGGTGATAGGTCATTTGTCCTTGGGATAGGGGTTGGGCTGGTTGCCCGAGCCGAGAGGCGAATCGTTGGCGAAGGTCGCGGTTGGAAAAGCCTGCGGGAAGCAGTTCGCCCGATCCGCGTGGCATAGGCGCGCGACAGCATCAGCTCATAGCCCCAACTGTATGCAACCCACGGCCGATTCGCCGCAGTGCGCGACAGGATGCCGGTGTGCGGGACCGCCAGATGATCGATGATCCAGTCACCGACCTTGAGATGCCACCCGATGTCGGCGTCGAGCACACAATACTTCGACTGGAATGCGATCACTCCCACGCCGGTTAGCAGGGCGACCAAAGCGCATAACTGCAGAAATCGAATTCGCAGAAGCACCAGCAACCCCTGCATAGTACTCAAAGCGCAGTACTCCTTTAAGTGTCAATGCTAAGACGTCAAGTATTCCGGTTCCACGTCGGATACTGCTTTCGATGCGGGCCTTCCCTGGTGCTGCGATTCTGAAATCTACTGTTGGGTCGGCGTCTGCCCTGGGTTTTGCTGCGGTTGCGAAACGACTTGGGTTGGGCCGGTGTTCGGCATTGACTGTCCACCAGTTCCTTGGGTTAGGCTTCCCAGGTTTGCCGTGGGCAGACTGGGATTCACCGGCCCCATCAACTGGCCGCCGCGATCAATCCCCTGCACGTAAATGAAGAGCCAGTCGTTGTAATGGTCCTTGCCGAAGAACACGCGAATGGTCTTCGCCTTGCTTGTGCTGGCGACGCCCAGAATCGGTCCTCCACCGAACGTCGGCCCGTTGAAGCCCAAACCGGAATTGGAACCTGCATCGGAATTCGAAGATGACGATCCAGGCGAATTCGAATTTCCCGATGCATTCGAGTTGCCGGAAGAAGAATCGGCACCCGAATCGCCATTCTCGGAAGTCTGGCCACTCGCGCCGTCCGTTTGTGCTTCCACTTCGCCTTGCGCCGGGAACCCACCTTGCCCCCCGACCCCATTCTGCCCGGGCAATACCGGCCCATTGTTCAAAGCGATGTCGGCCTGATGGAGGAGCTTGAAGTCCTTCTCCTTGCCTGTGGCCGAATTCCGGCTCATCGGATCTGTATAGCGCTTGCGGAGGAAGCGTATGTTGTTGGTATTTTCCAGATCCTCGAGGCGCGAGGGATACCGCCCAAGCTTCCTGTAGTAGTGTTGAATCGCGCGCATGTAAGCCGTACCGCGGTGTCTCAACTCCTCTTCGCGGTCGCGCCGGATCTGCCGCTTGAGACCGGGTAGCACTGCGACCAGCGCAATCATAATGAGCGCCAAGGCAAGCATCAGCGTGATCAGCATGTAGCCGCGCTGCTTCAGGCGATTGCGCAATTTTGCAGTCGAGACCTCGGACGTGGAACGCTCAGTTGAGATCATTCAATTCCAGCGGAAAAAATGAAAGCGCGCCGCCCCCGGGGGAAACGTCAACCAGCACGACCGTACGAATCTGCCCGTTACTCAGCAAGTAGGACTTGTTAACAAGTTGGGTTTTGCTTCCCGAGGCAGTCACGATCATCATGGTTTGCGCAAAGCCACTGGACGGTATTGTAAGGCTGATGTAAACGCTCGCCTGTCCGAATAAGAGGGAAGAAATGATCGGCTCGACCCGGCTAATGTCGGTGCCGGGTCCAACCATGTAAATATCCACGCTGGGCGGTGCGCTGGGAGAGGCGTCTATAATGCGGACCTCCGCCTGGCTGGATAATGGCGCCGTGTTGTTGTCAGGCAAAAGAATCACGGTCGGGGCTGCGTAAAGTCCCGTCAGGAGTACCGTAGACTGCAACCCGCTCCTAAGGTTGAGGGCGGTGCTGTTGATGACGGGCGTGGTTGTACCGGTCAAGAATACTTCGATTGGATCACTGCCCGCCGAACCCGACTTGTATCCCGATGCCGGCACCGTTGCCCCGAAGCCCACATTGGTAGACACTGGTTTTCCGTTAAGCGAAATGTCGAGATTGTCCGGAGCGTCGGGGATGGTCTGCACCAGTCGATACTGGGCAGTGCTTGAGGTTGAGCCACAACTCGGGGCAAGAACGCAGAGGGTGAACAGCGCTAGCACAAAGAGTGGAACTTTGAATAGACGAGACAAACACTTCTCTTTTCGTAGGGCAGTTCTGACGTGAGCGAGCCGTATCAACATGTCTATTCTAACCTTTGCCTTTACAGGCTTGTGTGAATTTTGTATGACAGCCGAGGGCTTGCGGACGACGTCATCGGCTTCGCCGGCCACCTTGCGCCACGTGATGTTCGCGGTCACGTCGCCCTTGGGCAGCGGTGGGGCGTAGAGCGTCCCCTCACGCTTCACCCCGTGACGGGCGCTCGAACGGCAAACCTCCCTTCTCCGGTAGTAGATTTTGCCGGAAACTAACCCTCAATGCGTGTCAGAAATCGGGGGGGCCGCTCACTATGTAAGGGTGCTGTCGGAAGCATATGTGGTGAACGAGTTGAGGTAAGGGTTGGCCGCCGCTCAACGTGTGGATCACTCTATATCTTCACCGTTAAACGGTAGCGAAATTTTAATGAACCGATGCTAGGCTTAATTCTTCGATCCCGCTGCAATTCATGCGAAGCCCTGGTAGATGAAAAGACGACTTGCCATCGCGGCGCCGTTGTTTCTGGCAGGTCTGCTCGCATTGCGGCTGTTACCCGTTGCTTGGCTAGCAGCACCGCAATGGGAGGTAACGGTTGTCGACGACCAGGGCAAACCCATTGAAGGTATGACGGTGAGAGAGACTTGGCAGAACTTTTCCGTCGAGATGCAGGGGCATCTGGAAGATCGCCAAACTGACGCGGAGGGATATGTTGCCTTTCCCGCTCGCAATTCGGAGTATTCTGTGCTGCGACAGATCGAGGCCGCACTATCGCAACTCGGGCGCTTCAGCACCCACTCCGGGTATGGGCCATATGCGACTGTTTTTGCGTTCGGAAAAGGTTTTGAAGGTGGCGCGTCATCCGGTGATCGCGTAATCGATTGGACCGGCTTCCCACCGGACGTTCAATCCCTGATCGTGGTGAACCCTGCGACTCTCCCAGAGCACGAACAAGGGGATGGTTCTCATTAACCGCTCGCGCGCTTTGGATGAGTTTCTCCATGCCGTCTTTCAGAAACAAATATGAGCCGTGCTAACAACGACACTCTCATCCGTTCTCTTTGATGAATGTCTCACCTGATGCTCGAAGTACACGGGGCGAGTAGCTCCTGGATGCTTGGATGGCGGGTAAATCTGATGCTATCCCAACGCTGGCAATGGAGTTGGTGGTTATACTCTCCCCGGCGATCTTCATTTGAAATTAACCCAGGAGTCACACTGCCGTAACAATTCTCCGGTACTTCTTACTCTTCTGGTTGTGTGCGTTTTCGTGAAGAACCTGAAGTGTCGATTCCATTTTGCGGCCTTTTACTTGGCTCGGTTCCGCTTGGACATTTCATCGCTGAACAGGCACCCAGCGGTCGTTGTGGGAGAGGGACAGCAGTAGGGTTCGTGATCGGATGGGCACATCATGCGCTTCGATCTAAACATGGAACATTTGCAGGCGACAGACAATCCGCGTAGCCCTGACCTGATCTACGTCGTGGAGGACGATCCCGATGTGTCTCGCCTGATCGAACACAACCTGCGGACCGCGGGGTACGAGGTCTCACCATTTTTCTCCGGGGCGCAGGTGGTTCCCATGGCAGCCATGGCGCACCCCGCGCTATTTCTTCTCGACATTATGTTACCGGGGATCAACGGCTTCGATCTCTGCCGCCAGATCCGCCAGCACGAACAACTGGGAAAGACCCCTGTCATTTTTCTTTCCGCCAAAACTCAGGAACCAGACCGCCTTCTGGCCTTCGACGCTGGCGGCGACGGATACATCACCAAACCGTTCAGCCCCCGTGAGTTGATTGCGCGCATCCGCAACGTTCTCCGGGTTCCGCCGGAGGTCCCCAATCACGAAATCATTCAGCTGGGAGATCTGGAAATTGATCTCGCTTCGATGACCGTTTGCGTGCAGGGCAGGACGGTGCTGACGACGGTGCGCGAGTTCCGGTTGCTCGAATACCTGGCCCGGCACCGGGGACGCGTTTTTACACGCGACCAATTGCTTGACGCGGTGTGGAAAGAAGGCTCGTTTGTGACCCCGCGGTCGATAGACGTTTTTGTGCGCCGCCTGCGGGAGAAAATCGAGCAGGACCCGCGGCATCCCCGCTATCTGAAGACGCTGCGCGGAATCGGCTACCGCTTCGAGGCCGGGCGCTGACGCACCATTACGTCTTTACTACCGGTAGAGAAAAGGACGACTCGTATCAGGGTATGCCTTCAGGCATACCGCATGTGCTGCGCTATGAATGCGCCTTTGGGCGCTGCGTTGGGGAGAAGTTTCGTCACAGATCGACACCTTTCCCGCTTCAATTCAGTTTTCCGACGGCCTTTTCCGCAGCCTCCAGTATCTTGCCGTCCTTGATCACCCGGGCGAGGGTGTTGATGTCGTCGAAGAGCGGCCGGTCTTCGTCGAGTCTCTTCACATGATTCCGGATAACCTGGTATGCCGCCTCCGAGGCCGGTGAAGGTTTGACCGGTGCCCGCAAATCGAACGCCTGAGCAGCCGCCATCAGTTCGATCGCGGCGACGTGCCATGCGTTCTCCAGAATCTGCCGGGTCTTGATAGCCGTAGTCATGCTCATGGAGACGAAGTCCTCCTGGTCGGCGGCGGCGGGAATCGAACCGGTCGCCGCCGGGTGACTGAGCACGCGGTTCTCACAAACCAAGGCTCCGGCAGTGTACTGCGTGAGCATGAGACCGGAAAACATTCCGGCGCCTTTGGTCAGGAAGGCCGGCAACCCCATCGACAAATGAGGATTCATGAGCCGGTTCAGTCGCCGCTCGGAGAGAACGGTCACCGTGGTCACCGACATGCCAACCATTTCCAGAGCGAACGCCAGCGGAGTGCCTTGGAAATTTGCGCCCGTGAGCACCGTGTCTTCGTCCGGGAAGAAAACGGGATTATCGGCGGCGTGGTTGAGTTCGGTTTCCAGCATGTAGCGGCTCCAGACGAATGCGTCTTTGGCAGCGCCGATGACTTGCGGGCTGGAACGGAGTGAGTAGGCATCCTGCACTTTCTTGCCGGGCCGTTTCAGGAGTTCGGAGCCGGCGGTTAGCCGCCGGATGTTTTCGGCGCAGGCCTGTGCCCCTGGATAACCGCGCACGATGTGAATCCGCGGATCGTAAGCGGCCATGTTGGCGTTGAGGGCTTCCAGAGTCATCGCCAGGCAGACTTCCTGGGTCTTGAGCCACCTTTCCGCATCGAAGAGTTCCAGGCAGCCCATGCCCGTCGTGAGATCGGAGCCATTGATGGTGGCCAAGCCATCCCGCTCGCGGAACGTAATCGGCCGAATGCCAGCGGCTGCCAGCCCCTCCTTCGCCGGCAATCGACTGCCCTTGTAGAACACCTCGCCCTCGCCCATGAGCGTGATGGCCATTTGCGCCATCGGTGAAAGATCTCCGCAAGCGCCCACTGACCCCTTCTGGCACACCACCGGGGTGACGCCCCGGTTGAGCATCTCGATCTGGATTTCCACGACCTCGCGTCGAATCCCGGAATGACCCCAGCAATGAGTGTTCAGGCGTGAAAGCATGCCCGCACGCACATCTTCTTCGGCGCAAGGTTCTCCACAACCCGCGGCATGAGAATAGAGGAGGAACCTCTGGAATTTTTCGACCTGCTCGGGAGTCAGCACAACTTCGGCAAGTTCGCCAATTCCCGTATTAACCCCATACATGATTTCGCCAGCACGGATCTTGCGCTCGAGAAGGTCTCGGCACTTGTTGATCCGTGCAACCGCCTCCGGATGTAACTGGATGGCCTGACGATGGCGGGCGGCAGCCGCGACATCCTCAATCTTCAACGAATGCCCGTCCAATACCAGGCTGGTCCCTGCTTGGATTGACTGCACTTGATCCAGCACAACGGTCATGCACTACCTCCGCGGTACGTGGCGATGCCGTGAACCGTTGACGCCTGTCCATCGCGTCCGGCCCGGTAGACCACTCTGCAATCTAGCGCTCCGGACTCCCGGAGTGCTGTGACCAAAATCACCCCAGGCCTGGACGCCGAAGCTTTTCCGCTCTCACTTCGACTCAACCAGGCAGTAGGAGCCAATCGGCTCGTCTTCTTCTTTGTTTTGGTCCGGTCGATACATCTCCACGTTCTTGCAATCGTACATTCCGTGGTTTTCGGGGAGTTGCAGCATCAGGTAGTCACCGCCCGGCAGAGCCTTGCAGCTTGTCACTCCCTCGTTACACTGCAGGTCAAGAGGTTTCCCGTCTTTGAGGACGTGAACAATAACAACTCCGGTTACCACCACCGAGTTTTTCACTTTGACCGGGGTTTTCTCCTGCGCCAACCCTTGTGCGGTAGCCAGGATGACGAATGCCGCGGTCAAAACGGCAAACAGAGAAACGGTTTTCTTCATATATGCCTCCGACACTCCGAAGCTTTTTCCAGCCCGTCCATATTCTGCGACTTGGGCGGCCTTCTGTCTATGATCTCGGATCACGTGTCCTTTGCGAAATTATCACCTTCAGTAGTGACACGAATCACTGAAGAACCAAGTGAGCGGCGAGGAAAATAGGTAACGTGTAAGGCTTTTCCTACTAGATTCGGTCCCATACAACGAGAGAGGGCGTCGCAAGTGACTACGGTGGCCCGGGAACCGCACTCCATCCTGCAAGCAAACCAACTGGAAAAGCTGATCGAAGCGGTGTCGCGCCAGGGCTACGAGATCCTTGGACCCACCGTGCGCGACGGGGCAATTGTCTACGACCGCCTGGAATCGGCCTCGGGGTTGCCCGCAGGTTGGACCGATCAGCAGCAACCCGGCCGTTATCGACTCCAGCGGCGCGATGATCAAGCACTCTTCGGCTACACCGTGGGGCCGCAGAGCTGGAAGAAGTATTTACACCCAGCCACGGTGCAGTTGTGGTCGGCCGAACGCCAGGACTCGACCTTCCGAATTCTAAACAACGAGACGCTGCCGAAACACCCGTACGCATTTCTTGGAGTGCGCGCCTGTGAGTTGGCGGCCATCGCGATACAGGACCGCGTGCTGCTCGAAGACAAGTATCGTGATCCCATCTACGAAGAACGCCGTTCGCGCGCGTTTGTCATCGCAGTGCAATGCACTCAGGCAGCGCCAACCTGTTTTTGTGCGTCCATTGGAACGGGACCGAAAGCGCAAACCGGTTTTGATCTGGCTCTGACGGAACTGGCCGGACCGGGTGGCCACCGGTTCGTAGTGCAGACGGGAAGCAAACGCGGCGCCGAACTGTTAGCCGAGTTGCAGACCACACCAGCAACCGACGCAGATTGGCATGAGGCAGAAGCAACGGTGGACCGGGTGGCAGGTCAGCAGGTGCGGAGCATTGACACTGCAGACATCAAAGACCTGCTCTACCAAAATTTTGAGCACCCACGCTGGGACAACGTCGCCGAGCGGTGCCTGAGCTGCGCCAACTGCACCATGGTTTGTCCCACGTGCTTCTGCACCACGGTCGAGGACGTGACCGACATTACCGGCGACCACGCCGAGCGCTGGCGCCGTTGGGATTCGTGCTATACACAGAGTTTTTCCTACATCCACGGAGGCAGCGTCCGCGCATCCAGCAAGGCTTGCTACCGTCAGTGGATGACCCACAAGTTGGCTTCATGGATTGACCAGTTCGGCACTTCCGGATGTGTGGGCTGCGGGCGCTGCATTACCTGGTGCCCGGTGGGAATCGACATCACGGAGGAAATCCGGGCTATTCGGGAGGGAAACAATCATGGAAACCCTTGAGCGCATCATCGCCGATCATCCTTTCTTCGCCGGTCTCAATCCTGAATTTGTGGCCCTGATGGTGGGCTGCGCCTCCAACGTAGTTTTCAAGGCCGGTACCTATATTTTGAAAGAAGGCGACCCAGCCAACACCTTCTACCTGATTCGCGCCGGCAAGGTGGCGGTGGAGGTCGTTGCCCCCCAGCACAAGCCCATCATCGTATCCACGCTCGAAGTGGGAGAACTCCTCGGGTGGTCGTGGCTGATGCCGCCTTTTCAGTGGAAGTTCCACGCCCGCGCCGTCTCCGATGTGCGCGCTATTGCTCTCGACGGCAAGTGCTTGCGCACCAAGTGCGAAGAGAATCACGATCTCGGCTACGAAGTCTTGAAGCGCTTCGCCCAAATCATCGAGGAGCGGCTGGAGGCGACTCGTCTCCAACTCTTGGATGTTTACGCGGTCACACGATGACTACCACCACAACCAACCCGATGGTTTCGCAGCCCTACCTTGTACGCGAGGTCGTCAAGGAGACCTACAACACGTTCACCCTGACCCTGGAGCCGGAAAACGGAGCAAATGGAACCTTGTTCCAGCCGGGGCAGTTCAGCATGTTATGGGTATTCGGAGTAGGCGAGTTGCCGATCTCGATCAGCGGGCCCCCGTCGCAGCACGACAAGTTGGTGTACACCGTGCGCTCGGTGGGTCGGGCAACCCACGCGCTCGTGAGCCAGGACGCCGGCTGCAGCGTCGGCGTGCGCGGTCCCTTCGGCGTTGGCTGGCCCGCAGAGAAGGCAAAGGGACGGGACGTCATCGTGGTCGCGGGCGGCATTGGACTGGCTCCGCTGCGCCCCTTGATTTATGAAATTCTGAGCAGCCGCGACGCCTACGGACGCTTAGTGATCCTCTACGGAGCACGCAGTCCGCGGGATCTGCTTTATCGCAAGGAATTAACTGCCTGGGCCCGCCATCGCGACACCCAGGTGCTGGTCACGGTTGATTACGGCGGCCTGGCCTGGCGCGGGCACGTCGGCGTGGTGACCACCCTGTTCAAGTACGCCCGGCTCCAGCCGTCACGTTCCACAGCCATGGTGTGCGGGCCTGAGATCATGATGCGCTTTGTCGCCCGCGAACTCGAAGGACATGGACTCGCCCGCAAAGACATCTATCTTTCCATGGAACGAAACATGAAGTGTGCCGTCGGCTTCTGCGGACACTGCCAGTACGGGCCACACTTTATTTGCAAGGATGGGCCGATTCTCCCCTATGAGCAGCTCCGGCCGCTGCTGGAGAAGTATGAGCTCTAAAAGCAAACATAAGCCCAAAATCGCCGTCTTCAAATTCGCCTCCTGCGACGGCTGCCAGCTGAGCTTGATCGACGCCGAGGACGAATTGCTGGGAGTGGTCGGGGCCGTCGATATTGCCTATTTCCCCGAAGTCACGCGCACCATGCTGAAGGGGCCCTACGACATCGGCCTGGTGGAAGGATCAGTCACCACCCATGGGGATGCCCAGCGCATCCAGGAAGTGCGACGGCAGTGCAAGACGCTGGTCGCGATCGGTGCGTGCGCCACTGCCGGCGGCATCCAGGCACTGCGAAACTGGAAAGATGTCGATGAGTTTATCCGCACGGTATACGCCACGCCGCAGTACATCAGCACCCTCAAACTCTCGACACCCATCGCCGAGCACGTGCCGGTGGACTTCGAACTGCGCGGCTGCCCCATCAACAAATACCAATTGATCGAGCTGATCACCGCCACGCTCGTCGGACGAAAGCCCAACGTTCCCGCCTACAGCGTGTGCCTCGAATGCAAGCGCAAGGCCAATGTGTGTATCGCGGTGGCCCGCGGCATCCCTTGCCTGGGCCCCGTGACCCAGGCCGGTTGCGGAGCGCTCTGCCCCGCTTACGACCGCGGTTGCTACGGCTGTTACGGTCCGATGGAAACGCCCAATACGGCTTCCTTGACCGACCAGTTCCGGGTTCTCGGGCAGACCGACGAGCAGATCTCGCATGCGTTCCGCGGATTCAACGCCTGGGCTTGGCAGTTTCGCAAGGCAAGCGAGGAGTGCGAACGAAAATGACTGGACGCGCCTCAAAGACGATTCGCGTGGAAACGCTGGCCCGGGTGGAAGGCGAAGGCTCCCTCTACATCAAGCTGATGGGCGAGAGGGTAGCCGACGTGAAGTTGAAGATTTACGAACCGCCTCGCTTCTTCGAAGCTCTGCTGCGAGGCCGGCACTTTTCGGAAGCGCCTGACATCACCGCCCGCATCTGCGGCATCTGTCCGATCGCTTACCAGATGAGCGCAATCCACGCCATCGAGCGGGCACTGAACATTCGCATCGACCCCAGTGTCCGGTTACTGCGCCGCCTGTTTTACTGCGGAGAATGGATCGAAAGTCACACCCTGCACGTGTACATGCTGCATGCGCCTGACTTTTTAGGCTGTCAGGATGTGATCGAAATGGCCCGTGATCATCGGGCGGTGGTGGAGCGCGCACTGCGGCTGAAGAAAATCGGGAACCGTATTGTCCAGTTGCTCGGCGGCCGGGAGATCCACCCCATTTCGGCCGCCGTGGGTGGCTTCTACAAGGTGCCCACGAAAAATCAGTTGCGCGAGATGGTGGACGACCTCGAGTGGGCGTTGGAAGCATCGCTTGAAACGGTCCGCTGGACCGGCACTCTGGAGTTCCCGGATTTCGAGCAGGACTACGAATTCGTGGCCCTCCGCCATCCGGACGAGTATCCCTTCAACGAAGGGAGGCTGGTATCGAACCGGGGGATGGACATCGACGCCGCCGAATACGAAGATCATTTTGTCGAGCAGCACGTTAAACACTCGAACGCCCTGCACTCGGTAGTGCGCGGAAGGGGCTCATATCTGGTGGGGCCACTGGCGCGCTTCAACCTTAACTTCGATAAATTGCCAGAAGTCGCACAAAAGGCAGCCTCCGAAGCCAAACTCCGGCCGCCGGTCAAGAATCCCTTCCGCAGCATTTCGGTGCGCGCGGTCGAGTTGGTCTTTGCCTGCGCCGAGGCGCTGCGCATTATCCGGGAGTATGAGCCACCGGCGCTTCCGCGAGTCGAGGTGGCAAACCGCGCCGCCGTAGGCCAAGCCATCACCGAGGCCCCCCGAGGCATCCTTTATCACCGCTACGCTATCGATGATAAGGGCCTGATCATCGCGGCCAAGATCGTTCCGCCCACCTCGCAAAATCAGAAGCGCATCGAGGACGATCTGCGTGAGTACGCCGCGCGCCTGGTGGCTTGGCCTCAGGAAGAAGCAACCTGGAAGTGCGAACAGGCGATTCGCAACTACGACCCATGCATTTCCTGCGCCACACACTTCCTGAAACTTACGGTGGAGCGAGCCGAGGCGGACGGTCTCTGATTCATGCGGATCATCTGTTGCGGGAATCCCGACCGAGGCGACGACGGCGCCGGAGCGCTGGTGGCTGGCCGCCTGCGAGACCTTGGAGTAGAAGCCGAGACGCGCACTGGAGAAGCCTCGGAGCTGCTGGAGGCGTGGAGAGGGGCCGATCACGTTGTCCTAGTGGACGCAGTCGAGACAGGCGCGCCTGCCGGTACGGTGTGGCGATGGGAGGGCTGGCAAATAAATTTTCCAACTCGCCGATCTACGTCCACCCACGGATTGGGTTTATCGGAAGCCATCACTTTGGCTCGTGTCCTCGACCGACTGCCACACCGGCTGCGAATTTACGGAATCGAAGGACGGCAATTCGAACCTGGAACCGAAGTCTCACCCGAGGTGAAGCTAGCGGTGGAGGAAGTGGTCCGGCAAATAACAATGGAATAGCCTCAACGCCTCGATGGCTGAGGAGATCGCCTCTAGAATCCCCTCCCCCGTGTGATCTCCCTCCTTGCTGTGCCTCCGTACCCTGTGTTTGACTTGCTGGTTGACAATCGCGGCCCTTCTCAAGGCACCGCGATGGGGCGACGCTAACCAACGAGCGTTCGCTCTGCTCAGGAGGCTCGTTCACCCATGGCCGAAGTCGAAACCAAGTCTCTTCCCGAAAACGCGTACCGACCGCTGAAGCCCGGCGAAATTTACATGCCGCTGGTGCCCGCCAGCATGGCGCCACCGGAGGTGACCTGGCGCGCGGTGCTGTGGGGCACGTTTCTATGTATCGTCTTCAGCGTCGCGACCGCCTATTCCGCCCTCAAGGTCGGCCAGGGAATGGAGGCAGCGATTCCCATCTCCATCCTCGCCATCGGCTTGGCGCGCGTCTACCAGCGGCGCTCCACCGTGCTGGAGAACATGATCATCACCGGCATGGGCGGCGCCTCCGCGGCTGTTGTGTCGGGTGCTGTCTTCACCGTGCCCGCGCTTTACGCTCTCCACCTCGACCCGCATCCGGTGCAGACCATCTTCATCTGCCTGGCCGGTGGCTGCCTTGGCATCCTCTTCCTCATTCCGCTGCGGCGCTACTTTGTGCGCGAAATGCACGGCAAGTTCCCATTTCCCGAGGCCACGGCGATCACCGAAGTCCTCGTAACCGGGGAGAAGGGCGGCTCCCAGGCCAAACTGCTGCTGCAGGCCACCGTCATCGCCGCGGTTTACGACTTCTTTGCCACCACGTTCCACGTCTGGAGGGAGTACCTGAACTTTCAGTTCGTACCCGTGGTGCGATCACTGGCCGATCGTGGGCGGATGGTCTTCAATTTCGACGCGATCAGCTTCATCCTCGGTCTGGGCTACGTGATGGGCCTGCGCATTGCCCTCATCTTTTGCGCTGGCGGCATTCTGGTGAACTTTGTGCTGGTCCCGTTGATCTGGTTTATCGGCAGCCACATGGGCGACGTGACTGTGTATCCGGCCACCATCCCCATTTCGCACATGGCGGCCGCGGACATCTACCGCAATTACGTGCGCCTCATCGCTGTGGGCGCCATCGCGACCGCCGGGATCGCCGGCCTCCTCAAGTCGCTGCGCGTGGTGGCTGGATCGTTCGGCATCGCGCTGCACGCCTTCCGCCACGGCGAAGCGCCGCACATGGAACGCACTGACCGCGACATTCCCGTCACCACCATCCTCCTCGGCGTGGTGCTGGGGGCAATCGCAGTGGCCGTCTTCTTCGGACAACTTCATGTTTCGGGGACCGTGGTGGCGTTAGGCCTGGTGCTGACGTTGCTCTTCTCATTCTTCTTCACCACTGTAGCTGCCAACGCCATTGCCACCACCGCCAACAACCCGGCCAGCGGCATGACCTTGCTGACCGTCATCGTCTCCGCCCTGGTGTTGCTGAAGTTCGGACTCTCCGGAACCACCGGCATGTTCTTCGTGATGGCCCTGGCCGGCATGGTTTGCGTAGCCCTGTGCGCTTCGGGACAATTTATTACCGACCTGAAAGCCGGCTACTGGATCGGTTCCACGCCTGCGGCGCAGGAGAAGGTGAAGTTTATCGGGGTCATCGCCGCGGCAATCACTGCCGGGTTGACCATTATTCTGCTGGCCAAGGCCTTCCAGTTCGGAGAGGCCGTGCCCGGCGACCCGCGCCAGGTCCTGGTGGCGCCGCAGGCCTCCGCCCTGAAAGCGGTGGTGTCGGGATTCATGAGCGGCCAGCCCGTCGCCTATATGTTGTTCGGCATCGGCGCCATGGTCACCGTAGTGCTGGAGATGCTCGGCCTCTCTTCCATGGTTTTCGCCCTGGGAATCTACTTGCCGCTGCAGCTCACCACGCCCATCCTGACTGGCGGATTTCTCTCGCATCTGGTGAACAAGCGCGGGGTGAAGACAGGCGGCCAGCAAGGCAGTACCATCCGCGAGCGCGGTATCGTCCTTGCCAGCGGCTTGATGGCGGGCGGCGCACTAGGCGGAGTGATTGGGGCAGCTCTGCGCGTGTTGCCGAGCTTCAAGGAAGAGTGGATTCAGACGCCTTTCTACTCTAACAATGCCGTATCCCAAATCGTTTCCGCGCTGCTGTTTGTCGGGCTCTGTCTGTACGTATGGTTCGGCTCACTGAAAAAAGTTTCCGCTGAAAAAGAATAAGGAGATTCTCATGGATTCGCTAGGACGATTTGTCGCAGATGCAGTTCTTGGTATCGACACACTTTGGGGTGGCGACGTCATGTGCCCCTCGGGCACAGGACGATTCATCGCCGATTGCTGGTTTTCCGATGAGCCTCTGCCCGTTGCTTACACGCATCCAGCCGCAGGACGGCTGCGCAACTGCGGAGGTGTCTCGGGCAAAAACGTAGATCGCGATGCGGTAGAGCAGTATCTCCGGGAAGTGAATCTTCCTAGAGCTATCGCGGGCATCCGCGAAGAAGCAAGAAAGCTCGCAGGAAAACCTGCCGCCCTGCGCAAGCCTTATCTGCTCAGCCTGGCGGATTGCCTCGACGTCATGTGGGACCTCGCTATGGAAGTCCTGGGCAAAGGCAAGGCGGTTCCCTACCCTCGCTGCGTGGAAGCCGCGACGGGCAAGCCGCCCGAGCCTTCCAAGCCGGAGAAGAAGCGCGCTCGCGTTGCCGAATTGCTCGGCCGGGCTGGCTATGACTCGTCGGACTCGAACCAGCTGTTAAAGGCGGTCGACACCTGGCGCCGTGAGCGCGTGGCCCCGTTGGCATCGGTGAAAGCTCTGAGCGCGGCGGTAATCGCGCAGCTTGACCAGCTCTGCGCCAAGAATCTGCTGCCCTACCTCCCGAAAGAACTGGCGCCCGTGCCTCGCGCCAACATCGACTTTCTGCCCATCAAGGATGCCTGGTTCTCCGGCTCCATGAATTACCTTGGGCGCGCCCGGAATGCGGACGGCTCTCCCAAATATGAAGCCACCTACGAGATCAATGCCTCGCTGCAGATTTCGTTTCCCGAGTTTGAACATCTTGTCAGTCACGAGGTTGTGCCCGGCCACGTCACCACCTTCGCCTATCTGCAGGATTTGTACGTGCGCGGGAAAGCCGGCTTTGAGACTACCGTGCTCACCATGAATACGCGCGCTGCCACGCTGTTCGAGGGCATCGCCAATAACGCGATTCTGATCGCGCACGGCGTCACGGAAGTCGAGCAATTGCCCGACGAAGATTTGCAGATAGGAGTGCTGCTGGCCCTGTTGCAGGACGATGCCAAGAACCAGTCGTCCTATCTGACCTGGGGCGAGGGAAAGCCGCAGGCGGAGGTCGCGGCCGCCCTGCGTTGCGATTTTCTCGTCACCGAGGAACGCGCCGACAAACTCTCTGGCGCTTGGGGACGCCATCCCTTGCTAGGACGAATGTATCTTCCGGCGTATCGGGCAGGAACCGAGCGGGTCGCACAATTGCGCCGCATCCACCCGGCGAGTCGCATTCTACCGGCAATCTACGGCTGCGCCGGGTTAGTGGATATCGTGACGATCGACGAGTTGTTGAAATGAGATGAGCTGACGTTGTTTATTGCCCTGCAGTTGCAGCCTTGGCTGCCGGTACCGAAATCGCGACCGAGTCAGGTTCGGTCCAGACGGCTTTGCCGCTGGTCAGATCCAGACGGTGCATGGTGATCTTGAGACTGCCGCGATCGACATCCACCATGATGTAGTGGTAGTTTACTTCCTTACTCTGGAAGGGGTCGTCCTTAGCGCGTTCAATCGGATAGGCGTGCGCTCCCGCACCGCCAGTCACGAAATAGGTGACGCCGCCGTGCTCATGGCGTTCGTAGTTATGGACGTGTCCGGAGAAAACCACAATCCGTGCGCGCTGGTTCTGCTGCCGCCCTTCCAGCATTTTGGCGAGCTTTTGCTCCTGAGAGCGGGCCGAGTGTCCTCCGCCGAATGGTTTCATATCCGACGAACTGGTGTAAGGAGGATGGTGAAGAACAAGGAAGACAAAGTCCACATCGTCAGGAATATGATCCAACTTCCGTGTGAGCCATTGCGCTTGCGGGCCGGAAGTCTCGTCGAGCGAACTGTCCAGCACCAGCATCAGGGTGTTGGCGGCGCGGACCGAATAGTAGACGCTGTTCTTCAGATCGGGGAAACGCTGGAAATAGTTGGCCAGTGCAACTTTCTCATCGCCGTGAAGATCGTGGTTGCCGAGCGCGGGGTAAACCGGAATCTTCTTTTCGCGCCACACTGCGGTCTCGCTGTCCCACACCTTCCAGTCGTCCTTATCGTAGCCGTTGTAGACGATGTCGCCTCCGAAGGAAATGAAGGCGGGATTGGTCTCCGCGATCGCTTTTACCAGCGCCTGGCGCACGGCCGGATTTGCCGCTTCGGTGTCCTTGGGATCATGGAAGCGGGAATCTCCATAGGCGACGAAGTGGAACGGCGTGGTCACCTGCAGTTGCAGTTCCACCGGTTCGGCTTGCGGCGCTGCCTGCGAATACGAGCGCGAGCATGCAACGCAGGCGAGAAAGAGAATGACAATCGGCAATTCTTGAAGACGTGTCATTTAACGACCCACAACCAGTATCTCAAATTGCCCCGCTTCGGTGGTGGAAAGGTAGAGGCGTTTAGTGGCGGGATCGAACGTCATGGTCTTCGCCCGAGGCGCAGTCTGAATGATGTCGATGGCCGTGTACTGATCGGGAGAATCCTGGTGAAGCACGTTGATCGTGCCGTCGCCGTTAGAGAAGAAAACCAGGCCAGCCTCGGAATCGAAAGCGGCGGCGTCAACGTGATCGCCGATCGGAAGGGTCTGGATAACTTTTCCAGTATCGGCATTGACGATGGCTGCCACCTTGCTGCGGCAACCGATGAACAGGCGCCGGTTCTTGCGGTCCATGGCCATGGCTGTGGGAGTCTTGCAGGGATCCAGCGGCCATTTATTGAGTACCTTCAATTGCTGCGAGTCGAAGGCGACAGTCATGTTTTCTTCTTCCAGATTCACGAAGACTTTGCCGGCGCCATCCGCGGCAGCGAACTCCGGCCCGCCACCGAGGTCCACCCTGCCCACGACCTTGCCGTCAGCAGCGTTGATGGCGGTGGCACTCTTGCCATCGCCGTTGAACGTGAACACACGTTTCGAGGCCGGATCGTAAATGATGGCGTCCGGTTTGTTCCCGGTCGGCACTTGGCCGAGGATCTTCAGCGTCTTCGTGTCGAACATGGTCGAGTTGTTCGATTTGCCGTTGCTGGTATAGCCACGACCGAATTCCGGCGCCAGTGCGATGCCGTGGACACCAGCCGTGTCCAGAATCTGGCCGGAAACTTTGTCCGCATCGACGTCAATGACCTCGACCCGGGTTCCGTGGGAAACGTAGAGCCGGTGCGCCTCGGAGTCAACCGTGAGGTAGTCCCAGCCACCCTCTCCCGCGACAGGAATCTTCTTGACGACCTTGTAGCCGCTGCCTGCGGCTGCCGCCGAGAGGCAAAGGGCGAAAAACGCGGCGAAGACAGCGGCAATTCTCGGGAATCGGTTCATCGTTAAACTCTCCATAGGAACAATTTTACGCTGGAACTCTGAAACGGACCGAAAGACGGTAGTGGGTCTGTAGGATGACTGACCCACTACCGGAAAGACACATCCAAATTCCGAAATTTCAGAACTTGAACCGCACCATGAACTGAAGCTGCCGCGGCGTGCCGGTTCCCGTGTTCCCGGGGGCGGCGTTGTCATTATTGTTATTGTAGTTGACCGACGAGCTGATGATTCCGAAATCGCTGGGAGCGGCCAGATTCGCGGAGTTCGCGCCGGGCGCGTAAGCCAAGGTCAACGATCCCGGATCAGCTAACTGCACGTGATTGAAGATGTTGAACGCCTGGACGGCGAAAGACATGTTCAGGCGCTCGGTGAGCTTGGTCTCCTTCGTGAGCGCGAGGTCGATCTGCCAAACATGCGGAGCGCGAATGATCCCGTTACCCTCATTGCCGAAACGGGTGAAATTCCCGTTGGCATCAACCGGGGGCGCCTGGAACGCCGCCAAGTTAATCAGAGGTGAGCCGGAGCTATTTGGGGTAGCAGGGCGAGGGTGAGACAAGGTTACCGGTACACCTGGAACGATGTCGGGCCGCTGGCTGGATCGGTCGTCGCCGTTGGGAAGAAGATAGGTACTCGCGAAAGGACTAAGTGGATTGTAGAACTCGTTGTTGGGATTAATTATGGGTGCACTAAGATCCATGAAAACGGTAATTGGGTGCCCCGTGTGCCAGAGGCCGATGCTGCTCAGGCTCCAGCCGCCTAGGACCTTTCCAACAACCCCTCCTTCATTGAGAAATTGTTTGCCGGGGCCGAAGGGGAGTTCATAGACCGTGTTCACGGTTACATTGTGGCGAACATCATAGACGCTGGGCCCTTTATCGCACGACAGGCAATTGACGTTTTCGGGGCCGTTCGACTCGCCGCCACCGACCGAACCGTCATTGATGGAGTGCGACCAAGTGTAGCGCGACTGGAAAGAGAAACCATTGGTCATGCGCCGCTCTAATGACAAGTTGAGGCCGTGGTAAGTGCTGGAACCGATGTCGCGCTTGATATCGATGGTGCCGAACGGATCTCCGCCCGGGTAGTAGGGGTCCAAGGCGCGGACGCAATCGGTTCCGGCAGAGTTAATTGTGACGGGCTGGGTACATAAATTGGTCATACCGCGCGAGAAAAGGCGAACGCCGCGGCTCCCCAGATATTGGGCAGAAGCGGTGAAACTGGCGGGCAATTGCTGCTCGAGGGTGAGGCCCCAGGTTTCGGCGTACAAATCGCGGCGTCCCTGCCGCTGCAGCGCCCGTGGACGGTTGGCAGTCTTCGTTGTGATACCGGAAAGATCGGGATCTTGTTGCGCATAAGCAGGAGTTATAGTCGTCTGCTGATTGACATCGAAGCGGAACGTGTCACTCTCCAGTCCCGCATTCAAATCGTCGTTTTGCGCGGCGCCATGATAAATGCCAAAGCCCGCACGAATTACAGTTTTTCCATCGAGTGCCGCTGGCGCCCATGCCAGAGCAATTCTCGGGTCGAAGTTCCTATAGTTCGCGTTGTAGAGGTCCGGATTTCTTGGACAAGGCGGCGTATTGATTGGACCGGGGTTGGGCGCGACGTTATAAGAACCCGAACCCAAACACACGCCGTGGAATTGGTTCAGGTCAAATACGGTCGTCCGATTGGTCGCCTCATTGGCAACGCCGTAGTCGTCCCAACGAATTCCTGCAGTGAATGTGAACGTTGGCGTAACCTTCCATTCATCCTGAAAGTACGGCATGTAGAACGTCCGCCGCAGGCGATGGCAGCACCACGGGGCGATGTAACTGATGTTGGAGAGTGCACCTTGCGACACGGAATAGTCGTCGCTGAACGTGAGGTTGTTATTCGAGGTTTGGCCCTGGTTCAGCCAGATGCGGCGAATTTCCATGCCGGCTTTAAATGAATGTCGCCCATGAACCCATGTCAGGTTGTCAATTCCACCGAAGGTTGTGCCGACCTCGACATCGGTGCTCGTGTTGTTCAGCGTCACGAAGTCGTTCGTCGAGACGCTGTAGGGTAACGCGCTTCCTCCCGGATTGTGAAAGGGCGAGCGATTGACATAGAGCTTCGCCTCGTTGAATAACGTGGGGCTGAAGGTGTGCTGCAGTGCCAGCATGTAGTTTGCAGGGTGATTAATGACCGCCTGATTGTCGCCGGGGACGGTTGGGTTGGTAGCGGGCGCGTACCAGATACTGATGTCGCGCTGTGCGCGGCCGTAAAGAAGAGTCTTGTCGCTGATCTTGTGGTCAATTCGTACCAGCCAAGTATCTTCGTGTATGGTCGTTTTTCTTCCGACTGTCAGGAGATCCTGGTTATTCGCAATGCTGGGATTGCTGTTGTCGCCCTGCCAGGAGAAGGAGCCATCGGGAATGACGAAGCGTGGCGTGCAACCGTCGATCGTACCTACGGATGCGCGCCACGGGAACGCCTGCATGATCGAGCACATCGTGGAGCCGATACCAAGACTTTGTGCCTGATCTAAGACGTACTGCTGGTAGGGCACGGTGATACCCTGGGGTTCACCCGTCGGGAAGTTGGCGCAGCAGATTCCCGCGGGCACAATCATTTGCTGCCCATTCTGTTGGAGCTGCCGGAGTCCTTCGTAGTTGATGAAGAAAAAAGTTTTCTTCTTCACAATGGGCCCGCCGAGCGACATCCCGTATTGTCCCATCCGGAATGGCGGGACGGCCGGATTACCGTTGATGTCAAAGTCAAGGAAGCTTCGGGCGTCAAAATAGGAATTCCTGAAATAACCATAGACCGTGCCGTGGTAGTCGTTGGTGCCGGATTTCGTTTCGGCATCGATCTGGCCACCCGCTTGCGTCCCATATTCGACATCATAGAGTGCGCTGTCGACGCGATATTCTTCGATCGCATCCTCAGAAATCTGCAGGCGCGTCGTCGACTTCTGCGATTGCTCCTGGATGCCGCCCGCGTCAACGCCGTCGATCTGGAAGTTGTTGTCGTCACGAGCGCGGCCTGCAAACCGAATCGTTCGCTGGTCACCTCCGCCATCGTCCTGGGCAAAGGGCGTGAGCAATGAGAACGTGGTCCAGTCGCGACCATTGTCCGCAAGATCCGCGATTTGATCTGGCCGAATCACCGCCCCGGCTTCGGCCGATGTGCGGTCGGCGGGTTCATTGGGGGCAATGACTTCAACTTTCTCCGTAGGCGCTCCCACCAGAAGCTTGATATCCAGAGTGTGCGTCTGACCGACAAGTAATTCGACGCCTTCAACCACACGGGTCTTGAATCCAGTATTGGCAACGGTCACCGTGTAGCGTCCCACGGCCAGGCCTGGAAACCGGTAGTAGCCGGCCGAATTGGTGCGCTGTTCCTGCGCGAGGCCCGTGTCCACCGCCAGGATCTTCACGCTGGCTCCGACGATAGCGGCCCCCGATGGATCCGTCACCGTGCCTTCGAGCACGGCGCGATCGATCTGCGCAAATGCTCCAACGCAAGCGATCATCAGAAAGAACAACGCCAGAAGAGGGGTTTGGGCTAGAGCAAAGAGTGAGGTTGAGGGAGAGGAATGTCGGAGTCGCATAAGCCTCCTGATCTGGGGAAAGATACCTTTCCCTTGCAAATACATTCGTTTTGTTGCGCGGTAAGCAGCGATTCTAGGAATGCGTTGTGAAAGCGTTGTGAATGCGACGTTACCGGTAGGTTAATGTTCAGAGCCCAATCGCTACGTAAGGGTTCGTCCCTCCTGCAGGCAAATCACGGCCGAGCAGGATCCCTCAGCTCTTAACCCGCTGGCGGGGTCTCTGGGGGTGCGCGCCAGGCTAAGGGGCTGAATCCTCCCTGTGACCAAGATCACTCGTGGGCGCGGTGAGAATCACTGCAAGGGCCCCATTTCCCTGTGTATCTTTAAGTTAGGGAAATCCCGGTGTTAGGGGCCCAAATGCCTCGCAAACTTGGCCCAAAGCTGATTCTTTCGCTCACCGTACTGATCGTTGCCATCAGTTGTGTCAATGGATACTTCAACTTCCGCACCCAGAAGCAACGTTTAATCGAGACCATGATCCTGGGCGCGGATCAGCTTTCGCGCAGCATTACCGGTGCCGCCTGGCATGCCATGCTCGACGACGACCGCAAGGCCGCTTACGAGATCATGCGCATGATTGCCGACAAGCAAGGGGTCGATCGTATCCGGATGTTCAACCGCGAGGGCAGGCTGATGTTCTCG
>Ga0074046_10000041_pt1 | contig 106553 bp, 98 predicted proteins | sample BogForMeECP23OM3_FD_94441 | JGI IMG/M metagenome (GOLD analysis project Ga0074046, IMG submission 94441) | Bog forest soil microbial communities from Calvert Island, British Columbia, Canada - Bog Forest MetaG ECP23OM3 | ecosystem: Environmental > Terrestrial > Soil > Wetlands ... | reverse complement strand
GCGCTGTTGTCCCCGGTCCTCGGCCGCGTCATCGGGCTCAAGTTCACCGTGGCCGCCAGCCTGGCGGCGATCGCGGGCGGTCTGTGGCAGATCTCGGCGGTGTCCGCGGTTACCACGACCTACGCAGACGTGGTGCCCGGCCTCCTGCTGGTCGGGCTGGGGGCCGGTCTCCTGCTGCCGACGGCGACGAACTCCGTCGTGGGATCGGTCCCGCAGGGCGACTCCGGGATGGGATCAGCCTCCAACGCCGTGGCGCTGCAGGTCGGCGGCGCGCTCGGGGTCGCTGTGATCGGGAGCGTGCTGTCGACTCGTTACCAGGATCACATGACCACCGCGCTGGCCGGCCGGCACCTGCCGGCAGCTGCCACGCAGGCCATCCTCGGCTCGCTCGGCGGTGCCCTCGCCGTGGCCGCTCACGCCGGGGGCGCCGCCGGCGCCCTGCTCGCGCATTCTGCCCGCGCCGCGTTCATGAGCGGCAACGAGATAGCACTGGCCGTCGGCGCCGCCGTCGCCCTCGGCGGTGTTGTCCTCGTACTCGCACGCCTGCCGTTGCGGGTTTCGCGGGACTCACCGGATCCTCAGCGGCGGACGGTGAGCACCGGGCCATCGCGGAACGCTCATGTCACGGCGGGAATCAAGAATGATGCGGTCAGCCAGGAGAAGCCAGACGCGGCCGTTCACCTTCGTGCCGACAGGGGTTAACCCGACTGGTCTCCATCTACCCATCCCTAGCGTTATCCCCGCTGGCCGCCAGGACGCGCCCCCCAGTCCGCGGCCGCCCCAGAGTCCGTGACCGGTGGTCAGGGATCCTCCTTGTCTACGGTAATGGGTGCCATAACCCCCGGAACTGCGGACAAGTGCCGGGGGAGCAGGTCTGGCTGACGGCGTATCGGGGCTGTTAACGTCGGCTTCGGCTGCCCGCGCACCAGCTGGCAAGCGCTGACCCTCAGCGGCGAGGAGACGACCATGGCCCAGATAAAGATGGCAGAGCTCCACGGGGTGTGCGACGACCGGTTCGGGGCGGTGCGGGACGCGCTGGCGCGGAACCTGGACTCGGGTGAGGAACTGGGCGCGTCGCTCGTGCTGGACCTCGACGGGGACATCGTCATCGACATGTGGGGCGGCTTCCGGGACCAGGCCCGCACGGTCCCGTGGTCGCAGGACACCATCACCAACGTCTGGTCCTCGACCAAGACGGTGACCAGCCTGGCCGCGCTGATGCTGGTCGACCGGGGTGAGCTGGACGTCGATGCCCCGGTCGCGAAGTACTGGCCGGAGTTCGCGGCCAACGGCAAGCAGGACGTCCTGGTCCGTCATCTGCTGTCGCACGCCTCCGGGGTGTCCGGGCTCGACCAGCCGGCCGTCGTCGCGGATCTGTACGACTGGGAGCAGTCCACCTCCCGGATGGCGGCCCAGGCTCCGTGGTGGGAGCCGGGTACCGCGTCGGGCTACCATGCGCTCAACTTCGGGCACCTGATCGGCGAGGTGGTGCGGCGGATCAGCGGCAAGCCGCTGAAGCAGTTCGTGGCCGAGGAGATCGCCGGGCCGCTGGGCGCCGACTTCCAGATCGGCGCCGCGGCAAGCGACTGGGGCCGGATCGCCGACGTGGTCCCGCCGCCGCCGCTGCCGTTCGACCTAGAGGCGCTTGACCCGGCCAGCCCGGTGGTCAAGACCTTCACCGGGCCGGTGATCGCCGCCGAGGACGCCAACACGCCCGGCTGGCGGCGCGCCGACATCGGCGCGGCGAACGGGCACGGAAACGCCCGGTCGGTGGCCCGGGTCATGTCGGTGGTCGCCCGCGGCGGCGAGGTCGACGGGGTCCGCCTGCTCAGCCCGGACACCATCGACCTGATCTTCCGCGAGCAGACCAACGGCACCGACCTTGTGCTCGGCCTCCCGCTGCGTTACGGCATCGGCTACGGGCTGCCGCAGCCGGCCAGCGTGCCGTGGATCCCGGACGAGAAGATCTGCTTCTGGGGCGGCTGGGGCGGCTCCATGATCGTGATGGACGTGGGCCGCCGGATGACGATCTCCTACATGATGAACAAGATGGGACCGGGCATCGTCGGCTCCGACCGGAGCACCGAATACGGACAGGCGATCTACGACGCCGTGACCAGGTAGGCACACGGCGGCCCTAGGGGCGCAGGAGTTCGCGCAGGGCGGCCAGCACGTCCCGCACCGCGCCCGGCGCGGTGATGTCCGGGTCGCCCAGCGACAGCGGGATGCCGAGCCCGTCGGCTGCGGCGACGGCCAGCACGGCGACCTTGTCCGGATCGTGCCGGCCGCTGAAGGTGCCCAGCTGGACGCCGCGCCGCACCACGTCCGCCACCAGCCGCCGCCAGGCGGTGTTGTCGCGCAGCGCGTCGGCGCGCATCTCGGGGTCGCGGATGCCGAAGTGCCAGGACTCGATCCACAGCCGCCCGGCGTCGGGCGCGTCCGGCTCGTATCCGGTCAGCGACTTGGTGAGGATCCGTTCGAGCTGTTCCCACGGGTCGTCCATGGCGGCGACCTCCGCCTCGAGCGCGGCGATCTCCGCGCTTAAAGCGTGCCGGAACGCCGCCACCAGCAGGTCCTCGCGTGAGCCGAAGTAGTACTGCAGGGTGCTCACCGGGACGCCGCTCTCGGCCGCCACGTCGGCGAAGCGGGTGGCGTCCGCGCCACGGTCCGCGATGACCCGGCAGGCGGCCTCGAGCACTGCGGTCTTGCGGCGGCCGGCCCGGCGGCCGGGCCCGCGGCTCCTGGGGTGATCAGAGCCGCGGGCCGGCACCGGAGGCGCTGCAGACGTCACGTCTGCCTGGGTCACAGCGAGGCGCTCCCCTCGGTCTTGGCGGGGGCGGTGATCCCGTCCGCGAAGTACCGGGGCAGGAACCTGGCGGTGATGAGCATGATGATCACTCCGATGACGAGGGAACCGGCGCCGATCAGGAAGATACCGCCTACGCCGTGGAAGCTGGAGTAGCTGCTCGCGGCCGGCCAGTAGGACTTGATCGACAGGATGAACGCGCCGAGCAGGGTCAGCCCGCCGACCAGCGGCAGGATCCCCTTGACCAGCAGCGCGTGCGCGCTGGTCAGCAGGTCACGGCGGAAGAACCAGACGCAGGCGAACCCGGTCAGCCCGTAGTAGAAGGCGATCAGCAGCCCGACCGACGCCGCGGAGTCGGCCAGCACGTTCTTCGACACGGCAGTCAGCAGCACGAAGAACAGGGCCGAGACCCCGCCCATGACCAGGGTGGCGATGGTCGGCGTGCGGTACCGCGGGTGCATCCGGGCGAACCAGCGCGGTATCGCGCCGTGCGCCGACATGGCCAGGGCGGCGCGCGCGGTCGGCATGATCGTGGTCTGGGCGGAGGCGGCGGTGGAGGTCAGCACGCACAGCACGAGCAGCTTGCCCGGCGCGCTGCCCAGCACCGAGGTGGCCATGGCGCCGAGCACGTCGGTGCTGTGCGCGGCCAGGAACGCGGGCCCGGCGTAGGCCAGGGCGGCCGCGCTGATCACCGCGAAGATGGCGACCAGCATCAGCGTGGCCATGACCGCGGCGCGGCCCGGGGTACGCGCGGAGTCCTTGGTCTCCTCGTTCACGCTGAGCGCACAGTCCCAGCCCCAGTAGATGAACACGGCCAGCAGGAACGAGTTCGACAGGCGGCCGAACGATCCCGTCCACGGATTCAGCCATCCCGCCGAGGGACGCGCAGGTTTTGGATACAACAATTTTCCGGGGTTCCTTGGCTGCCTGGCCCGCGGCTCCCCCTCCCCGTAGTCCGCAAGCCCGCCTTCATAGTCATCGTGGGTGGTTACTGGTCCAATAAGGGCAGTAACCACCCACGATCATTGCAGCCCATATCTTGGATGCGAACTTATGAGCTAGACAGTGCGGTTGGGAATCAGGCGGCCCAGGTGACGTCTCCGGGCAACCTGCGCGGAAGCCGTGCTCTAGATCTGGCTGTGCCGCTTGCCGGCGCCAGCGCCAGCGCCGTGGCCGTGGCCGTGGCCCTGGCCGGGGCGCCCGCCGGGCTCGCTGGCTCCCCGTGCGACGGCGATCACGGCGAGCAGCGCGGCCAGCGGAACGGCCAGGGCGATGAAGTCGGAGGAGGTGAAGTTGCCCAGCGCGTCCAGGGCGCCGGCGAATCCGATGATCAGGACCGCGACGACGACCAGCCCCCATCCGTGTAGGAACAGCCGCAGCGTGAACGGCGGCGCGGGGGGCGTCGCCTCGGGTACGGCGGTCACGGCCTTGGTCGCGCGCCGTTCGGTCAGACCCTCGCGCACCCGGGCGATGATGGTCAAGTCGCCCGGCTGGTCGGCGATCAGCAGCAGGTCGTCGGGATGGGCCGGGTCGGGCGCATGCGAGACCGCGCCTCCGCCCACCGCCCACGTAACCACCTGGTGCGGGGCCGACGACTGGACGCGGTAGCGGGCCTGCTCGCCGGCGATCACCTCGTCCGGTCCCTCGATGACCTCCGGCGGCACCGCCTTCGCGCGGGAGGCTGGTTTCGCCCGCGGGGCGCCCTCGATCGACGGGGCACCCTCGATTTCCGCCCCGCCGTCCTGATTCGGGAGGCGGCCCGCCGCCCTGGTCTCGCTGGTCACCAGGAACTGGCGCCGGACCAGGAGTTCCGCCAGCCGGATCTGGCGCGCGTTCACGCTCCAGGCCATGGCCACCACGGCGACGGCCAGCCCGGCGGTTCCGACCGCGAGCCAGGCGGCGACGGCGGGGTGACTGGCACCTTCTGCTAGGGCAGCGAACATGTCGTCTCCCTACTCGGGGCGATCGCGGCCATGCAGGTATTAAAACATATAATCGAACAGACTGGAAACCCATTCGAGTTATTCGAACCCAATTAGTCCCACGGCTGGCCGTCACCCCTACGGTGCCCGCCGACGTCGGTGGCAGCAGCCTTATCGGCACCCTGGGTCGTGGGCTCGCTGACAGTTTCCTCCGGCAAGCACCAGTACCCCAGTTAGCGGATGGCGGTGCCGAACAGGTGCCCGACGCCGTAGGTGAAGGCCAGGCCGAGCGCTCCGCCGATGACTACCCGCAGGACGGCGCGGCGGACGTCGCTGCCGCCCAGGCGGGCGCTGAGCGCACCGGTCAGGGCGAGAGCGATCAGGACGGCGACGAAAGTAACCGGTACCCGCAGGCCGGCCGGGGGCAGCAGGATGGCCAGCATCGGCAGCACCGCGCCGGATGTGAACGACAGCGCCGATGCGCTGGCGGCCTGGACGGGGCTGGGGATGTCGGCGGGGTCGATGTGCAGTTCAGCGTCGAGATGGGCGGCCAGGGCGCCGCGGGCGGTCAGCTCAACGGCGACGGTGTGGGCGGTCGCCGCGGAAAGGCCCTTGGCTTCGTACAGCGCGGTTAGCTCGGTCAGCTCGGCCTCCGGGCTGGCCGCGAGTTCACGTTTCTCCTGAGCCATCTGCGCGCGCTCGCTGTCGCGCTGGCTGGAGACCGACACGTACTCACCCAGCGCCATCGACACGGCCCCGCCGACCAGCCCGGCCAGCCCGGCGGTGAAGATGGGGCCGCGGTTCGTCGTGGCCCCCGCCACTCCGATGACGATGCCGGCCACCGACACGATCCCGTCGTTGGCCCCGAGCACCGCAGCCCGCAGCCAGTTCAACCGCCCCGCGGTGCCGCCGCTATGCGGCTCCTGTGGGTGAGTCGGCCGCCCGCTCTCCGCCGCCTGGACCTGAGCCGCGGAGGGCATGTCGTCATCAGCGCTCATGCCCTCCACCAAACCACCTGCCCTCAGAGCGGGTAACGCAGGATCGCGGCGACCGAGTCCTTTCCCGGCACGTCGTCACGGCGGACAGCAAGCACCCTGCCTCCGCTGAGCCACACCCGGCGCGCTATCTCGTCGATGACGCCGTAACTGGCCGCGTCGTCGGTCGCGCTGAGGGTCAGCGCGCCGGTCGCCTCGTCGATCGAGCCCGGGATCACCTCGTCGATATCGACGAACACCACCTCCACCGCCCCGCGGGTGGCCGCGCGCGCCACGTCGGCGACATCATGAGCCGCCCGCCCTTCTGACCAGCGGCGCTGGTAGAGCTCCTGCAGTGCCTGCAGCTGGCTCGCATGCAGCTGGTCGAGAACCGACCGTGCGCTGAAGACCAGATCGGCGTCCGGTGTCGCCTCAGGGTTACCCGAGATGGTCATCGGGGCCAGCTGGGGGTACGTGTTGACCGATCTGAAGATGCTGTCGAGCGGTTCGGCGGCGGCGAGGATCAAGGGCACGTCGAGCCCGTTCAGCAGCGGGCGCAGCGCCCGGTCGATCTGCCGCGAGTACTGGTGCAGCCGGACCTTCTGCCCTTCGGAGCCCTGGATCTTGCGCCGGGGAGCACGGCCCTTGATCGAGGACAGGCCGACAGCGGCGGCCGCGCTGGCCGGAAGGTCGGGCACCGCCACCTCGGCGGGCTCGAGGTCGGCCACCACCTCGAGCAGGCGGACCGAGTTCTGAGCGAGGGCCAGCACGAACGCCACCTGCGGGAACGTGACAGAACGCAACAGGGGCTTGAGGTGGAACCGGTCGGATACCTCCACCAGGTTCACCAGCCGGTTCGGCAGCCTGAAGGTCGTCAGCGTATCCGGCGTCGCGAACGCGGCCAGGCTCCGAGCCTGGTAGCGCCAGAATGCCTCGTCATCGGCCAGGTCCGCGAAGGCCGCGCCGATCTCGGCCACGTCGTGTCCTGCGCCCAGGTCGCTGAGCTGTCGCGCGGCCTCCGCGGCCAGGTTCTTCAGCTCGATCCGCTCCGCGGTCCCCGCTGACGCCGGATCCGTCTCCAGATAGACAGAGACGCTCGACGGGCTGCGACTGGCCAGCAGCCGGTCGATCTGGGCCCGGGTCGGAATGTCGGTGTGCAGAGCCATATCCGCTTTCCCCGATCAACCTATGGCGAGCCACCGGCCCGACCTGGCCACCAACAATAACGTGGGCGCCCTGGCGCGCTGCTGCTAGCCCCGGTTCTTCGGGCTGACTGAGCTCAGCGCGTCGTCCAGCATCGGCGGGAAGGTTTCCGGATGCCGGGCCAGCAGGTAGGCCGCCCAGCGGAACCGGCGCCCTAGGCCGGCCTTGCGCGCGCGCGTCCAGCTGGGGACGGCGAGGGACCAGCCGGCCTGGGCCGCGACCGCGGCCACCGCAGCGCCCGCCCCGGCGCCGGCCCCCTTTGCCCACAGCGGCGGCGAGCCTTCCAGGAACAGCGCGGACAGCGCGAGGATGCAGACGAGGCCGGGGACGATGAAGGCCAGGCCGCCGGCCAGCGCGCCCAGGCGGGCGCGGACCCGCCAGGCGCAGAAGATGGCCAGCTCGGTGGAGGCCGGACCGGGCAGCAGGTTGCAGGCGCTGATGGCGTCCTCGAATTCCTGCGCGTCCAGCCACTGCCTGCGGTCCACGCATAGCTGGCGCAGCAGCGCGATGTGCGCTGGCGGGCCGCCGAAGCCGATGCAGCCGATCCGGCCCCACTCCCGCAGCACCGTGGCCAGGCTCGCCTGGTGCTGCCCCTCGCCGGGCACGGCTAGCCCTCGCGGCCGATGAGCACGAGCAGGAAGCCGATCCTGGTCCGCAGCTCGGCCGCGACCCGGCGGAACGCCGGATAGCCCTCGCCGGACGGGTCGGCGATACTCCAGTGGATCAGCTGCGGGTGGCCGGGGAATTCCGGGCAGACCTCGCGGACCCGGTCGCACAGGCTGATCACGTACCCGAACGACTGGCCGGCGAACGTGTCCAGGTGCTTGGCCCGGCGCCCGCTGATGTCGATGCCATGCTCGCGCATGACCAGCACCGCGTTCGGGTGCAGCGGCTTGGGATGGCTGCCCGCGCTGGCCGCCTCGATCGCGTCCCCGCCGAGTTGGCCGATCAGCGCCTCGGCCATCTGCGAGCGGGCGCTGTTCCCGGTGCACAGGAACAGCACGCGGGTGCGGACCCGGACCTGCTCCGCGGGCGCCGGGACCAAACCCAGGCCCGGGTGCAGGGCGTGGCCGGTCTCGGTCAAGAGTTCGGTGCAACGGGCCAGGTCGACGCGGTAATAGGCGTCCCGGCGGTCGGCCGAACTGCGCCGGGCGGACACCAGCCCGCCCGCCCTGAGCTGGCCGAGGTGGTAGGAAACCAGGCTTTGCGGCTGGCCGAGCAGATCCCTGAGCTCGCGGACCTGCCGGTCGCTTCGGCCCAGCTCGGTCAGCAGCCGCCAGCGCAGCGGATGTCCCGCCAGCCGCAGGAACCCCGGCGGGGCGCTGCCCGGTGCTTCGGTCACCCACCCACGGTAGATCAAGCCAGATCAATGGATCAATCCCATTTGTTTGATTTGTTTGGGCGGGCGGTCAGCGCGCCGCCGCTGGCCCAAGCCCTCCACCACCCAGCCATCCCAGGCAGCGTTTTCTGAAAAGAAAAAAATTTCGTCTCTGGAAATGGCGTTAGCAAGCACACACGACCTCCGAGGGTTCACCCAGCGGCCGTCTGGAGGAGTCGATTCCGCCTTCCCGACTAGGACATGAGCGCGAGCAGGACTGCCTCGGCGGCCGGGACGTCGCCGACGTACAGCGGCGGCGCCAGCGTGTGAGAGTCGGCCGCGACGATCTTGACGTCGGTCAGGCCGATGGTCAGGTCCACGGGATCGGCGGCCAGCTTGTCCCGGACGGCGGCCGTGGCCCGCGCGAGCGCGCCGGGCGGGGCGCCGGCGTGGTGGCCCATCACGAGGTGCAGGTCGTTGTCGAGGTCCGTGGCGCGGGCGTGGTACTTGTGCAGCACGTTGGCCGCATTCATCTCGCGCCGCAGCTCGTCAAGCGGCCGGCCGGCTCCGGCGAGCGAGACGGTCGGCCATCCCATCAGCACGAACGCCTGGTCCTGCACGCAGAAGGCCCGTTCGGCCAAATGCTGCCCACGGCTGGTGAAAGGAATCTCCTGGCCGGGCCGGAAGCCGCCGATGCGGACCCGCAGCGGGGTGGCCCCGGCCAGGATGTCCATCACCCGCGGCAGGTCCATCTCCCGCCGCAGGCCCGCGTGCGCGAGGAGGTACGCGTTGACGACGGCGCCGGTCTGCGGATCGCGCACGCCGTCGAGCGCGATCAGCGTGGCGTGCACCTGCTCCAGCGAATAGGGCCGGAAATCCGCGCCGACATGCTCGGCGATCAGGGCCCGCACGCCGGTCAGGAGCTCGCGCAGCGGCCCCGTCTTCGGCCCGTAGAAGGCCACGGCCGAAATGAAACGGCTTCGCATGCCCGCGATGGTACGGGCGGTAGGTTGCCGACATGAAGTTCGGGCTGGTCGTAGTGCCCTTCTCGGCGGACGAAGCCGGGCAGCGGGACGAGATCTCGGCGTTCGCGAACCGGCTCAGGTTTCGCTGAGCTCCTGGCCCCTAGCCGTGGCCCGGGCCAGCTCGCGCAGCCGGCAGAGCGGGGCGCCGGGCTGCCCGGTCAGCACGTGCAGCCCGGCCTCGGAACGGGTGATGTCATCCGCCGCCTCGCGAGCCCGCTGGGCCGATTCCGTGGTGGCCGACGACAGCACCACCAGGCTCGCGCGGGCCAGGCGGGCTAGCCCGGTCACCTCGGTGACGGGCAGGTCGGCCGCCAGGTGATGCACCAGCCAGCGGTCTTCGCGCAGGCACGCCGTGGCCATCAGGGCCGGCAGCCCGTGCCGTTCCCCCGGTGGCGTGCTTACTACCGCGATGCCCCGCGGGCGGCCCTGCGGCTGGCCCGCGCGGGCGGCGATGAGCCGCTCGCAGATGGCGCTGGCCCGGTGCTCGGCCGCGATCGTCGTCCCGCCGCCGGCCCAGTCCGCGCCGATCCGGTACAGCGCGGGCGAGATGACCCGCTCGCACAGCTCGGTGACCGGCACGCCGCCGGCGAGCCGGTCGAAGATGTGCCGCGCCAGGGTCTCGTCACCGGAAACGATCGCCGCGTGCAGCCGGTCGGCCTGGACCGTCCAGTCACGCACCCGGATGTGGGGTGATGGCGCCGTGCCCGAGGCCCGGCGCGCCGCCAGGGCGCGGACGTCGTCCTCGCTGACGTCGTAGCCGCGCCCGGTCTTCCTGGCGGGGAGGATCCCCTGCCGCACCCACGCGTACGCGGTCTGATAGTGCACCCCGAGCGCCTCGGCGGCGTCACGTAGCTGCATGAGTGCCTTCCCGGTGCTCAGGTACCCGTGGATTTAGTGTAATTTAGCATTTATTAGTTCATGGCGAGCGCCGCTGGCACACTGAGGGGACTGGAAGCGCATATGGGACTGACTTACTCCAGCGTGGTGGACGCGGGCCGGGACGAGGTGTTCTCCTGGCACGCCAGGCCCGGGGCGATCACCAGGCTGGCTCCGCCCTGGCAGCCGGTCCGGGTGATACACGAGGCCGGGTCGCTCCGGGACGGCCGGGCGGTGCTCGGCCTGCCCGGCGGGCTGCGCTGGGTCGCCGCCCACCAGCCGGACCGCTACGACCCGCCGCACGCGTTCGCCGACTCACTGGAATCCCTCCCGCTGTCCGCGGTACTGCCGTGGCGGCACACCCATGAGTTCAGCCCGGCAGGCGAGCAGGCCACGCTGGTGACCGACGTGGTCGACACGCCGCTGCCCGCCCGGGCGCTCCGGTCCATGTTCGTCTACCGGCACCGGCAGCTCGCTGCCGACCTGGCCGCGCTGGCCCGGGCGCGCGCGATCTGCCCGGACACCCTGACGATAGCGGTCACTGGCTCCGGCGGCCTGATCGGCACCGCGCTCACGGCGCTGCTGACTACCAGCGGGCACCGGGTCATCCGGCTGGTGCGCCGGCTGCCGCGGCACGCGGGGGAGCGCTACTGGCGGCCGGAAGACCCGGGCCCCGAACTGCTGGACGGGGTCGACGCGGTGATCCACCTGGCCGGGGCCTCGATCGGCGGCCGGTTTACCCCGGAACGCAAGAACGAGATCCGCGACAGCCGGATCCTGCCCACCGGCCACCTGGCCGCGTTGGCCGCCGCCACCGCGGCCAGGGGCGCGCCGGGCCTGCGGGCGTTCGTCACGGCGTCGGCCATCGGCATCTACGGCCCGGATCGCGGCGAGGAGGTCCTGACCGAGGAAAGTCCGCGCGGTGAGGGCTTCCTGGCCGACGTGGTCGCCGACTGGGAGGACGCCACCACCCTGGCCGCCGCGGCGGGCATCAGGACGGTCCGGGTCCGCACCGGCATCGTGCAGACGCCGCGCGGCGGCATGCTCCGGTTGCTCAGCCCGCTCTTCGAGGCGGGCCTCGGCGGCCGGCTCGGCAGCGGCAAGCAGTGGCTGGCCTGGATCGGCCTGGACGACCTGCTCGACGTCTATCTGCGGGCCGTGCTCGATCCCGGCCTGTCCGGGCCGGTCAACGCGGTCGCGCCGGAGCCGGTGCGGAACATCGACTACACCAGGACGCTGGCCAGCGTGCTGCGCCGGCCCGCGGTGCTGCCGGTTCCCGGGCTGGGGCCCCGGTTGCTGCTCGGCGACGAGGGGGCCAGGGAAATCGCCCAGGCCAGCCAGTACGTCCGGCCGGAGCGGCTGATCGCGGCCGGGCACCGGTTCCGCCAGCCGGAGCTGGCCGGGGCGCTGCGGCATCTGTTCGGCCGCGAGGAAACGGCCAGGTCGTGACCAGGCGAAACATCGCCATCATCGGCAGCGGCGTCAGCGGCATGACCGCAGGCTACGTGCTGTCGCGTACGGATTACGTAACGCTGTTCGAAGCCGACGGCCGGCTCGGCGGCCACGCCGTCACCCACATGGTCGTGCCGCCGACCGGCCCCAAGAAGCCGCCGATCGGCGTCGACACGCTCGGCCAGTTCCTTCAGGACGGCCGCTTTTGCGAGTACTTCACGGCTCACTTCGCCCTCCCGCTGGTCGCCGCGGTGTGGTCGTGCCCGCCGGGGACCGCGCTCGGCTATCCGGCCAGCTACCTGTTCGCGTTCCTGGCCAATCACGGGATGCTGTCGCTTTCCGGGTCACCGCCGTGGCGGACCGTGACCGGGGGATCCCGCTGCTACGTGGAGCGAGCCGCCAAGCGGCTGCCCGACATCCGGCTCAGCTCACCGGTGCGCGCGGTGCGCCGCCACAGCGACGGCGCCGAGGTGCACGACGCGGCGGACCAGACGCACCACTTCGACGCCGTCGTCATCGCCACCCATCCGGACCAGGCGCTGCGCCTGCTCGACCCGCCCACCCAGGCCGAACGGGACGTGCTCGGCGCGTTCGGCTACACCCAGAATCCGGCCGTGCTTCACACGGACCTCACGCTACTGCCGGACCGCCCGAGTATCAGGGCGTCGTGGAACTACGAGCTAGCCGGCTGCTGGCCCGCTGAGGGCGGCCCGGCGCCCCGGATCAGCTATCACATGAACCGGCTGCAGAAGCTGCCCGCGGGCAAGGAGTACATCGTCACGCTGGGCGGGCAGGGGGTCGTCGATCCCGGCACGGTCATCGACAAGATGGACTACGCGCACCCCGCCTACACGCCGGCCTCAGTCGCCGCGCAGCGCCGCCTGCCCGAGCTGAACACCGCGGTCACCGCGTTCGCCGGCGCCTACCACGGGTGGGGCTTCCACGAGGACGGCTGCCGGTCGGGTGCCGAGGCGGCCCGGGCGCTCGGAGGCACCTGGTGACCGCCCGGCTGTACGAGTGCCGGATCACGCACGCCCGGACCGCCCCGCTGCGCAACGTCTTCACCTACCGCACCTACCTGTGGCTGGTCGACCTGGACCACCTGCCCTGCTCCAAGCGGCTGGGTCCCCGGGTCCTGGCCAGCTTCCAGGCCCGCGACCATCTCGGCGACCCGCGCCGCGGCATCCGGGAGAACCTCGACTGCTTCCTCACCGCGCACGGCATCGACCTGGGCGGCGGCCGGGTGGTGATGCTGGCGCACGCACGCGTGCTCGGCTACGTGTTCAACCCGCTGACCGTCTACTGGTGTCACCGGGCCGACGGCACGCTCGCCTGCGTGGTGGCCGAAGTTCACAACACCTACGGCCAGCGGCACGCCTACCTGCTGCACACCGACGACTGCGGCCGGGCCCAGGTGCCGAAGGAGTTCTACGTCTCGCCCTTTTACCCGGTCGACGGCCGCTACCGGATGAGCCTGCCCGAGCCGGATGCCCGGCTGGCCCTGGGCGTGGTGCTCGGCCGCCCGGACGGGCCCTCGTTCGCCGCCAGCGTGCACGGCCGGGGCGTCCCGGCCACGGCGCGGGCGCTGATCGGCGCCGCCGCACGGCACCCCTGGTCCACGGCGGCCGTCTCCGCCCGGATCCGCCGGCAGGGAGTGAAGTTGTACCTGCGCGGGCTGCGGCCAGTGCCGCGGCCCGCTCACCTACCCCAGGAGGGGGTTCAGTGACCAGCACTAGCACGCAGTACGCCGCGCCCCTAGACGCGGGCCGGTGGCCCGATGTCGCCGCGGTGGCGGGCTCGCCGGTGCGCGCGGCCGTGGCGCGTGCCCTGTTCAATACCGCGGTGGCCCGGCTGCCGCTGCGGGTCAGGCTGCCGGACGGCCGGGTCTTCGGCGCGGGGGCCCCGGCCGCTCCGGTCATGCTCTTGCACCGGCCGCGGGAGTTCTTCCGCCGCCTCGGTGCCTCCGGCCTGATCGGGTTCGGCGAGTCCTTCATGGCCGGCGACTGGGACTGCGCCGACCTGACCGGGCTGCTTACCGTCTTCGCCGCTCACGTCGACGACCTCGTGCCGCCCTGGCTGCAGCGGCTGCGCGGGCTGGCCGTGCGACGCCAGCCGCCGGACGACGCGCAGACCATCCAGGGCGCCCGGCGCAACATCAGCCGCCACTACGACCTGTCGAATGACCTGTTCGCGCTGTTCCTCGACGAGACCATGACCTACTCCTCGGCGCTGTTCGGCGCCCGGACCGACGGCACGCCGGTCCCGGTGCCGAGCAGGGCGGGGCCGAACGGGGACGGCGAGCACCTGCTCGCCGAGGCGCAGCGCCGCAAGATCGACCGGCTGCTCGACCGGGCCGGGGTGGGGCCCGGCTGCCGGGTGCTCGAGGTCGGCACCGGCTGGGGCGAGCTGGCCATCCGGGCCGCGCGCCGGGGTGCGAGCGTGCGCACCGTCACGATCTCGCGGGAGCAGCAGGCGTTCGCCACCCGCAGGGTGGCCGAGGCCGGGCTGGCCGGCCAGGTCCGCGTGGAACTGCGCGACTACCGCGACGTCGAGGGCGAGTTCGACGCGATCTGCTCGGTCGAGATGCTCGAGGCGGTCGGCGAGCGCTACTGGAACACCTACTTCGCCGCCCTCGACCGGCACCTGGCGCCCGGCGGGCGGATCGGGCTGCAGACCATCACCATGCCGCACGACCGGATGCTGGCCACCCGGCACACCTACACCTGGATCCAGAAGTACATCTTTCCCGGCGGGCTGCTCCCGTCGATCACCGCGATCGAGAACAGCCTGACCGAAGCCACCCGGCTGCGGATCACCGACCGGGAGGACTTCGGCGCCCACTACGCGGAAACGCTGAGGATCTGGCGGGAGCGGTTCCGCGCCCGCGCCGACGAGGTGGCCGGCCTCGGGTTCGACGAGGTGTTCAACCGGATGTGGACCTTCTACCTGTGCTACTCAGAAGCCGGCTTCCGGGCCGGGTACATCGGCGTCAGCCAGCTCACCCTGGCGCGCATATGAGCGCGCATATGACCAGCGCCAAGCCAGACGGCTCGCCGGCCGAGGTCATCGCGGCGCTGCTCAAGGACCACGCCGGCCTGAACCTGCGGCTGCGCGCCTGGGACGGCAGCGAGGCGGGCCCCGAGAAGGCACCGGTCGTGGTAATCCGGTCCCCGCGGGCGCTGCAGCGCATCCTCTGGCGCCCCGGCGAGCTCGGCCTGGCCCGCGCCTACATCAGCGGCGACCTCGACATCGATGGCGACCTCACCGACGGCCTCCGCGACATCTGGGGGGCCCTGAGGGACACACCAAAACGCGGTATCGCGCTCGCCCCGGCCGCGCGGGCCGTGGTCCAGGCGGCATCCGAGCTCAAGCTCCTCGGCCCGCCGCCCGACCCCCCAGGCTGCGAGCTCCGCGTCCGCGGCCGCCTGCACAGCCGGGCCCGGGACCAGGCGGTGATCGCCGGCCACTACGACCTGCCCGCCGCGTTCTACCGGCTCATCCTCGATCCCAGCATGGCCTACTCGTGCGCCTACTGGTCCCCGGCCCATAACCTGGCCGACGCGCAGCGCGCCAAGCTGGAGCTGATCTGCGGCAAGCTCGGCCTCGAGCCCGGCCAGCGGCTGCTCGACATGGGCTGCGGCTGGGGCTCGCTGACCCTTCACGCGGCCCGGGCCCGGGTCCAGGTCACCGGCGTGACCCTGTCCCGCGAGCAGGGCGCCCGCGCCCCCGGCGGCGGCCCGTTCATCGAGTCCTACATCGCTCCCGACATGGACATGCGCCCGGTGGGCGACACGGTCCGGCTGATCGAGAACGCCGGTTTCGAGGTCATCGGGGTCGAGGCGATGCGGGAGCATTACGTGCGCACCATCCGGGCCTGGCTCGGCAACTTCGAGCGGAACCTGCCGGCCATCGAGGAAATCCTCAGCGAGGAGCAGGTGCGCGTCTGGCGGCTGTACCTGGCCGGCGGCGCGCTGGCCTTCGAGGAGGGCCGAATGGGCGTCGACCAGATCCTCGCCGTCCGCCGCACCCCAACCCCGCGAGCCCGGGGCGCCCGGTGAGCGGCCTGCCTATCGGGCCGTTCGTCGTCACGCTCGGATGCACGGCGGCCGCGCTGCTGGTCATGATGGCTGTCACGTTCGCCGTCGCGCTCAAGGTCGGCAAGCACAGCGTGGTAGACACCGCGTGGGGCATCGGCATCGCCCTGGTCGCCCTGGTCGCCCTGGTCAGCTCGCTCGGGTACGGCCAGCCCGCGCGCCGCGCGCTGCTCGCGGCCGCCGCGGTCATCTGGGGCCTGCGGCTGGCCATCTACATCGGCTCGCGCAACCGGGGCAAACCCGAGGACCCGCGCTACCGCGACCTGCTCAGCCGGGCCAAGGGGGACAGATGCGTCTACGCGCTGCGGACCATCTACCTGCTCCAGGCGCTGATCTTGTGGGTGGCCTGCCTCCCGATCCAGGCCGGCCTGCTGGAGCGCGCCCCGGCCGGTCCGCTCACCATCGTCGGCGCCGTCGTCTGGCTGGGCGGTTTCGTCTTCGAATCCGTCGGCGACTGGCAGCTGTCCCGGTTCAAGGCCGATCCGGCCCGTAAAGGCCAGATCATGGACCGCGGCCTGTGGCGCTACACCCGCCATCCCAACTACTTCGGCGACTTCTGCATGTGGTGGGGCCTGTTCCTGATCAGCCTGGGCTCGGCGGTGGAACTGCTGACCATCGTCGGGCCGCTGCTGATGACCTTCCTGCTGACCCGCGGGTCCGGAAAGGCGCTCACCGAGCGGCGGATGGCCGACCGCCCGCAGTACGCCGACTACGTCGCGCGGACCAGCGGCTTCATCCCGCTCCCGCCGAAACGGCACAGTGCCACCGACGCCCGATAGCGCCAAGCCCGCCGTACCGGGCTGACCCGCCGCCCTCGGTCTAGGGAAATTATTGGCCGAACGAGTGGGCCCGTGGTTCACGGGCGGTCGGCGGTCATCGTGCGCGCGAGCTGGGTGCGGGATTTCACGCCGGTCTTCCGGTACACCTTACGCAGGTGGTAGTCGACGGTGGAGGGGCTGAGGAACAGCTGCGCGGCGATGTCGCGGTTGCTCTCGCCCTGGCTGACGAGCCGGGCGATCTGCGCCTCCTGCGGGGTGAGGCGGCCTCGACCAGCTCGGGCAGCACCGCAGTGCCGATGAACGGGGCGTCATCTTCATAAACGCCGAGCGCGTACTGCAACGCCGCCTCGTAATTGCCCAAGCCGAGCTCGAGCACGGTCAGGCAGTACTGGACCCAGATGCTCTGCGAAACGCGGCCGGCGTCGGTCGCCTCGCGGGCGACCTCGGCCGCGACCCGGCGCGCGTCCGGCTGGCGACGCGACGGCCCCGTCAACGACACCACCCGCGAGATGCAACTGGAGGCCCACATGCTCCGGATAGCAGAGGAGCTGCGGGTGGCGGGGCTAATTCCCCGGCTCGACCAGCTGCCCAGCCTCGCGGAAGTCCCCGGGCTTGGCCGGCTCACCAGCCGCGAATGGGCGGTAGTGACCCGCCTGCTCGATGGCCAGCGCGTCTCCGCTATCGCCGCCGACCTGTTCGTCAGCCAGAGCACCGTCCGCAATCATCTGTCGTCCATCTACGCCAAGCTGGGCGTGCACAGTCAGGTGGACCTGATCCGGCTGCTACGCCAGCGGCCCCAGGCCCCGCCGAAACGGCACAGCGCCACCGACGCCTGACCCCCCGCTCCAGTCTCGGGAAATTGGTGCAGGCGAGATTGGGGGCCAGTGATGTGTCGAGTCGAACGCTGCCGCCGCGACACCGCACGGCGGTCGCAGTGCTCATACTGAGTGGCGCAAGCGCAGGTCGGGGGGGAAGGGCCTGAGGTAGGTCTGCTCCGCCAGCCACCAGAATTCCCCGCCGCTCGCGTAATGAGCGAGCAGCGCCATCGGCACGCTGAGCGGTTCCTCGCCGCGCCGGTAGGCGTCGATCCGGGCCACTAGGTCGTGGCGCCGCGCCCGGCCAAGCTCCCGGCCGATCCGGCCGTACGCGTGCTGCAGCGCGTTGGCGTGGCGGCCCCGGGAGGCGCGGCTCGCCATCGTGGCCAGGAACACATCCCGGTACAACGAAACGGTCTGCTCGCGCGGCGCGGTGCCCGCCGCGGCCACCACCCGCCCCGCCGCCCGGTATCGCGCCGGGTCGTGCGCCAGCAGCTGCAGCTTGTGCCGGGCGTGGAAGGCGACCAGGTCCCCGGCCGACCACGGCCCGCTCAGAAAGGAACGCAGCCGGGCCGCGGCGAAGATCCGTTCAACGAACGCCTCCCGCAGTCCCGGGTCGTTCAGGCGGCCCTCGTCCTCAGCCGCCAGCAGCGGGAACGCGGCCAGCACCCGGGAAGCGTACAGGCCGGGACCGTCCCCAGCGGCCTGCCCGTCCTCGCGGTAGCGCGGGACGGCGCGGATGCCGCAGCTCGGCGACTTGGCCTTGAACACGTAGCCGTCCAGGTCCGCGGGCAGCGGCAGGGCCGCCATGGCCGCCGTGTGGTCGGCGGTGCCGCCGCGGTTGACCAGGCGCCCGTCGGCGGTCAGCCGGATCGCCTCGCGCGGGGTCCCCAGCCCGATCGAAACCTCCGGGCAGTAGGGCACCCAGTCCACGTACGGGTCAAGTGAGTCGGTGAGGAACCGGTAGCGCTTGTGCCCGCCGTTGAACCGCACCTCCTCGCCGAGCAGGCAGCTCGAGGTGCCCACCCGTGGTCGGCCCCAAGTCATGCCCCGACTTTAGTGGAAGCTGGCTCCCATCCCCGGCTACCCCGGCCCGATCGTCGAGCTGTCCTGAGGCAAGCCGCGGCCCGTTCGGGGTGAAAATCTCTTTGGGACCGAACGGACCGCGGTTCACGCCTCGGCTCAGCCCTGCGGCATTAGCACGGTGTCGATGATGTAGACGGTGGCGTTCGCGGTCTGGACATCGCCGCAGACCCGTGTTGTCGGTGGCCCGCGATGATCAGAGTGCCGTTCGGCCCGGTGACCGCGGCCGTCAGCTCGGCTACGCCCAGCGCCACGGCCCCGGTTAGCAGGCCGGCCAGGCCCGATGTCTTCATCACGGCGGCCATTCGGACCTGTCCGCGGACCGGATTGGCCACCTTGGAGATTCCTTACGAAGTTATGCAGGAGCAATCCGGCGGCGCCCGGGCCTCGAATGGGGTGCATGAGCAGGCCTGAAATACGACAGTGGCAGCCGGAACCGGCGGCCCAGGAACCGGATCTGGTCGCCCTGCTGGCCCGGGTGGCGCGCGGCGACCACCAGGCGTTCGAGCTGATCTACGGCGAGCTGGCCGGGCCGGTGTACGGGGTGGTCCGGCAGGTGCTGAGAGATCCGGCCCAGTCCGAGGAAGTCGCCCAGGAGGTGCTGCTCGAGGTCTGGCGCACGGCGTCCAGGTTCGACCCGGCGCGGGGCAGCGCCGCCGCCTGGGCGCTGACCATCGCGCACCGCCGCGCGGTCGACCGGGTCCGTTCGGAGACCGCCAGCGCGCGCCGGGAGCAGAAGGCGGCGCCGGACATCGCCCCAGACGACGTGGCCGAGGTCGTGGCGGCCACGCTGGATCACCAGCGGGTGCGCCGTTGCCTGGATGGCCTCACCGAGCTGCAACGCGAGTCGATCAGGCTCGCCTACTACAGCGGATACACCTATCCGCAGGTCGCGCAGTTGCTCGGCGTGGCCCTCGGCACGGTGAAGACCAGGATCAGAGACGGGTTGATCAGGATGCGTGACTGCATGGAGGTGACGTGGTGAAGATCCTGGCTGACGATTTGCACGTGCTCACCGGCAGCTACGCCCTGGATACCCTGCCCGATCCGGAGCGGGCCGAATTCGAGCGCCACCTGCAGCACTGCCCGGCGTGCGACGCGGAGGTCCGCGGCCTGCGCGAGACCGCGGCCAGGCTCGCGATGGCCAAGGCGCTCCCGCCGCCGCCGGGGATGGAGCAGCGAGTGCTGGCCGCTACCTACCGGACCAGGCAGCTCCCGCCGTTGCCCCCCGAACGGCGGCACCACCGGCACCACTGGCGGATCCCCAGGCGGATGGCCGCCTTCGCCGCCGCCGCCAGCGTGGCCGCGGCCGTCGCTCTCGGCATCACGCAGGTGTCCACGCAGCACCAGCTCGAGTCGACACGGGCCAGCGACGCCGCGATCGCCCGGGTCGTCACGGCCGCCGACGCCCGCATTGAGACCGGCCGGACGTCGGCGGGAGGCAGCGTCACCGTCGTCGCCTCCGCCGCCCTGCGGGAAGCCGTCGTCACTGCCACCGGGACCCCGCCCACCGGGCGGGTGTTCCAGGTCTGGGTCATGAGCCCGTCCGGCGCCCGTTCGGCGGGCCTGATCGCCGACACCAGCACCGTGCTGGCTTCCGCGGTAGGGCCCGGCGACCGGATCGGGATCACCGTCGAGCCCGCGGGCGGGACGTCGAAGCCGACCACCACGCCCATCGCGGTCCTGCCCGCCTAGCCCTGCCCTACCCTGGGCGACGGAAATCCCCGCCGTGGTCCGGACCAAGGTGCCGCCGGGTCTGCCGGCCCGGTGAGCATACAGGGGCTGTATTGCCTGCCCTGGCCCATCGTCACCCCAGCCGGTAAGCTCCCGGCGCCGGGCGGGCGGACGCCGCAGACGATGCCGGCCTCGGCTACCACCGGCCGGAAGGTCACCTCGGTGAATCCCGCGTCCCGCAGGGCGGCCTGCCAGAACTCCGGGCTGGCCGGGTGCTCCTGGCCGACGCCGAGACCGTAACGGGCCAGGTTCTTCGCGATCCGCCACCAGCCGCCCGGCCCCTTGGCGGCCAGCGCGACCACCTTCTGGCGCAGGATGGCACGGTCCCGCTGGCTCGCGCCGCGGCCGAACATCATGTCCCCGATGACCAGGCGGCCGCCGGGGCGCAGCCACCGCGCGGACCGGGCGACCAGGGTCCGCTTGTCGGCGTCGACCAGGTGGTGCAGCGCGTAACTGGAGACCACGAGGTCGGTGCTTGACGGCCGGAGGTCGAACTCCCTGAGGTCGCTGACCTGCGTCGACACGTTGTGCAGGCCGTCTTGTTCGGCGCGTGCGACCAGCGCTGAGGTCATCGCGCCGGAGATGTCGACCGCCAGGACGGAGGAGGTCAGCGGGGCCAGGGCCATCGTCACGAAGCCGGTGCCGGCGCCCAGGTCTACGCAGGCGTCAGCCGGCTGCGGCGCGGCGATCTCCAGCATGTCCTTGAGCAGCTGCTCGAACGCCACGGCCGATGTGACATGGGAGTGCCATTGCTGGACACGTCTGTCCCATTTCCGTTCCAGTGTCAACATCATTCCTTCGCCTCCGTCAGAATTGGGCAGTTTTCGTTCCTGAAATACAGTACAGTCCGCTTATGACGACAACATGAAGCAATTCTTTTATTAAGAAAATGTGAAGCATTCCGCCTGGCAGCATCGGCGCATGATGCTTGATGAGGCGTATTTACGCTAAGTTCCGGTGTTCTGGTTGTAGTCCTTTATCGACGGGTTTCCTGCTCATCTGGCGTGTAGTTTGTCGATGGCCGCTTGCAACGACTGGATATAGGCCGCGCTGGTGTAGGTGGCACCGGAGATGGCGTCGATGCGGGTGCCCTGGGCCGACAGGACCTCGGCCTGCAGCATGGCGATGGCCTGCTCGCTGATCTGCTGGGAGGTCGGTTCGGCGGTCTGTAGCAGCGGAACCGAGACATCGGTGATGCGCGTCCCGCTCTCCGTGACCTTGACGTCGAGCACGCCGTAGCCGTACTGCTCCTCCGGGCCCAGAGCGCTGCGGACGGCGCCGGGGTTCGCTGGGCCGGCCGGCGTCCGGCCCGCCCCCGACGGACTAGCGGCGGACGGACCGGGGCCCGCCACGACCGTCGGGGCCTGGCGGAGATGGAAGCCGAGGACGCCGATAAAGCCGGCGGCGGTCCCGGCGAAGAGCAGAAGCGGCGCCCGCTTCATGGCCTTACTCCTCACGCCAGTCAGAGGGCGAATGCCTCATGGTGGATGGCTTCATCGGGTAGGCCGAGGGACCGCGCGATCTCCACCACATCGGTCACGAAACCTTCAGGGCCGCACACGTACAAGTCGCGTTCCTTCAGGTCAGGGACGGTGTGGCGGAGCGAGTACTGGTCGATCGAGGCCGTCGTCCGGTCGCCGGTCAGCTCGTGCAACTGGCCGCCGCGGCGCTTGACCAGGTCGGCGATCTCCGTGCCGAGCACGAGGTCCTCGCGCTGCGTGGTCCGCAGCAGGACCGTCGGCCGCGCGCTGCGGGGCAGGTCCTCGAGCAGCGCCCGGACGGCGGTCACGCCGATTCCGGCGGCGATCAGCAGCACCCGGGAGCGTTGCTGGGAATGCCGGGTAAAGATCCGTAGGGTCCCTCGATGGCGACCCGGGTACCCGGCCGCAGCCCGGCCAGCGCGGCGGAGTGGTCGCCGACGCCCTTGACGGTCAGCCGGACGAACGGCGGCTGCGGCAGCGCGGATAGCGAATAGGGGTGTGCCTGCCACCACAGGCCCCGGGTCAGGAAACGCCAGAACAAGAACTGCCCGCCGGACACGGCGAGGCGATCGAGGTGCTGGCCCCGGCAGATCACCGACACCACCCCGGGCCCTTCCGGCCGTACCTCGGCGACCCGCAGGCGGTACCGGAAGCTGCGGAACACCGGCAGGGCCACCCGGTAGGCCAGCACCATCCCGGCCGTAGCCGCCCACGCCACGGACCACACCAGCCGGGTGAGCGGATGGCCGACGAACGACGGGCCGAGCACGATGACGTGCGCGAAGGAGATCGCCAGCGCCAGGTACATGCCCAGGTGGATGGCCCACCAGACCTCCCGCCTCACCCGCCGCCTGATGGCCCGGATCGAGATCACGCCGGCCAGGCACATCAGGCCCAGCCCGATTGTGGCGAGGAGAACATCGGGGTAGGAGAACAGCAGCGTGTTCACCTCGTGCCACGGGCCGGCCTGGGCGGCCTGCGCGTAACCCGCGACGAGCAGCACCGCGTGGGCGACCAGCAGGCTGATCGGCCAGGGAGCGAGCCGCCGGTGCCAGCGCAGCAGGCCGTCCTGCCCGACGACCTGCTCGACGAACGGGATGCGGCTCACCAGCAGCACCATCAGCAGGGCCAGGTAGGTCCCCACCATGCCGGTGAGGTTGCCGGCGAAGGTCGCCAGGCCGCCGGTGGCGGTCAGCTGGCCTGCGCTCTCGGCCGTGATGGTCAGCGCGGTGGTCGCCCCGAGCCCGATGCCGGCCACGACCAGGGCCGCGCCTGCCACCGCCGGACGCGGCGCGGGGGACCGGCGGCCGGGCGACCGGCGGCCGGGCGGCGGGCGCCGTTTCCTGGCGCCCGCCGCGGTAGGTAGCGGTTCGGCGGCAGGGGCCGCCCACGTGTTCACATGACCAGAATGCGGTTCAACAGTGAAAACATCGTGAAGACCCACCTCGCCCGACTAGCTTGGCCGACCTCCAGCCGCAGCGCGAGCCGGGGGCACAGCTGGACGGCGGCCGAGGCCTCCCCGCGATAGCCGCGGCCGGGACCGGCCGCGGCTATCGGCAAAATTCAGTGTAAGGTTGTCGGACGCGGGCCGATTATAGTCCTCGCATGACTGGTAGCGGAAGGTTGTCCGCGTCGATGGACGAGCGTTCAAGACACGTCGGCAAGCGCGTCGGCTGTGCTGGGATCGTATCCGCTGCTGTTGTGACATTGGGATTGAGCGTGCATCATGACCTGCAGATCACAGCAGCGGCCCTAGGGCCGGCGTCGATCAGGTACCAGACCGCTACCTTCCGGCAGGAAGAGTGCCTCTATCACGCCCTCCGGTCGGAGGTGCCGAAGGGCGCTACCGTTTACGTCTATAGTCCCAAATATTCGCATACTCAGCGGCTGGCCGAGCTGTCGACCCTGTGGGCCGTGCCACAGGCGAATCTCGCTACCGCGCGATGGAGACTCTCGATTGTTCCTGCTCACGGGCACTGCTCTGGACTGGCGCTGGAGGTTCGCCGCAGGTGAGGGCGCTGTTCGTGCTGGTCGCGGGCCTAGGCGCTCCCAGTATCCTGCCGACCTTGGCGGTGGCCCGGCGTTCCCCGGCGCTGGTCTTTCTCGCCCCGCTCATCGGGGCGGGCATGGCGGCGGTGGCGGCTGAGATCGAGTTCGGCGTGGGCGGCTCGCTGATCACAGGTTATGCAGTGGTGGCGGTGACCGCTAACCTCGCGGTGATCGCGTGGTGGCTGGCGGCCGGACGATCCCGTCAGCCATGGGCGGGTCCGTCGTGGCGATGGTCCATCGTCACCGTGGTCATCGTGCTGGGTTCTGTTGCCATCCCCCTAACCGCCCTGCGCTCGCCGATGATCGGCTGGGACGCCAACTCAATCTGGCTGACCCACGCCTTGATGGTGTACGGCGGACACCACGAGTTGGTCACGGGCCTGCAGAACGTGGCCTATCAGTTTTCCAACCCCGATTACCCGCCGCTCGTCCCCGCCGCCGGGGCCCTGGCATTCTCCTTCTTCGGACTAGGCGACCTGCATCTTGCCGTTGACATGACGGTGCTGCTGAACGCCTGTGCTCTCGGGGTCGTCGGCACGGGTATCGCAACCGCGGGGAGCAGCGGGCGTCAGCTGACGCGCACAGCCGCGGTCGCCGCCGCCGGGGCCATCTGCCTGGTGGGCTTCGCGGTGTCAGGCAACTTCGGCATCGAAGGCTATACCGACCTGCTGTGGGCGGCGGCCGCAGCGGCCGCGGTCATCTGGGGACTGGTCCTGCCCCGGAGCACCCAAGCGCTCGCCGTCGCCTGGATCTGCGCCGCCGTGGCCGGCCTGACCAAGAACGAGGGGCTCGCTACGGCCCTCGCCATACTCGTCCTGATCGCCCTGCGGTACCGGCCACTGTCGCTGCCAGGGCCGATGGCACGGAGGTGGGCCGAGCGTACCGCGTTCGTGGTGGTGCCCGCCTTGCCCGGATTGGCCTGGGCGGGACTGGCTCGTCTCATGGGCCTGCATGACGCTTTCTTCAAGTCGGCGTCCCCGGAATCACCGGCCACTCGTGCCGGAGCCACCATCGCCGGCATGGCCGCGCATCTCGCCGTGGCTCCTGTCGATCTCGCGGTGCTCGTGGCTGGGTGCTGGTTCCTGCGCGGGGACCGGGAGCGTGCCCGCCTCGGGAATCCGGCGTGGCTGTGGCTGGCGTGCCTCGCCTCGCTGGCGTTTATCTTCGCCACGTACATGGTCGGTGGGCTTGAGATCCACTCGTGGCTGGTGAACAGCGTAAACCGGACGACCATCTTCGCCCAGCTGCTGCTGTACGCCGATCTCGCCATCTGGCTGGTGATCGCGCTGGACGGGGCTTTCGCCCGCGCGGACAGCGAACAGCGAGACGCCGTGCAGGCGGCAGCCTCCTTGGCGGGCGACCCTCACCGGCCGGTGAAACGAGTTTAGGCTCCGGTTAGCAGCGGCCCTCGCCTTCGACCCACCGGGCGTAGGCGGGCAGTCGGCCGCCATAACCTTCGCCCGGTAAGTTATCTGCTTTAGACGAGGAAGGGGCGTGCGTGTCTCATGGCTGAGACGATCGTCATAACCGGGGGGGCCGGGTTCCTTGGCTCGCACCTGTCGGAGCGACTGCTGGCCGACGGCTGTTCGGTGATATGCCTGGATAACTTCTGCACCGGGACCCCGGCCAACGTTGCGCACCTGATCGAGCATCCGGCCTTCCGGCTGGTCCGCTACGACGTCACCGAGTACCTGCACGTGGGCGGGCCTGTAGACACGGTGCTCCACTTCGCCTCCCCCGCGAGCCCTGTCGACTATCTCGAGCTGCCTATAGAGACGCTCAAGGTCGGGTCGATCGGGACGATCCACGCGCTAGGGCTGGCGCGCGAGAAAGGCGCGCGTTTCCTGCTCGCCTCCACCTCCGAGGTCTACGGCGATCCCCTGGTCCACCCGCAGGGCGAGGATTACTGGGGCAACGTGAACCCGGTCGGCCCCCGGGGCGTCTATGACGAGGCGAAGCGTTTCTCCGAGGCGCTGACCGTGGCGTACCGCAAGAATCACGGAGTGGATACGAAGATTGCCCGCATCTTCAACACGTTCGGTCCGCGGATGCGCCCGAACGACGGGCGCGCCATCCCCACCTTCATCTGCCAGGCGCTGCGGGGCGAGCCGATCACCGTGGCCGGCGACGGCAGCCAGACCCGGTCGGTCTGCTACGCCACCGACCTCATCGAGGGCATCTTGCGGTTGGTACGGTCATCGCATCCCGGCCCGATGAACATCGGGAATCCGAGCGAGCTGTCGGTCTTGGAATTGGCGGAGACGATCCGGCGGATGACGGGATCGCAGTCGCCGATCACGTTTATCCCGCGTCCTCAGGACGATCCGATGGTGCGGCAGCCGCGGATCGATCTGGCCCGCGAGGTCCTGGGGTGGAAGCCCGAGGTCGGCCTGGAGGAAGGCCTGGAGCGCACCATCGAATGGTTCCGCGAGCGCGTCGGATGACACGCGCCGTGAAGCTTTCCATCCTGATGCCCGTGTACAACGAGGCCAAGACCGTGCAGCGTGTCGTCAAGCGGGTGCTCGACGTCAGCTTCCCCTGCCAGGTGGAGGTGGTGATCGTCGATGATGCGAGCACCGACGGAACAGCCGAGATCATCGACCGACTTCACGATGAGCGGCTGATCAAGCTCCGGCACCCGGCGAACCGGGGCAAGGGCGCGGCGATCCGCACCGCGGCCGCGGCGGCGAGCGGTGACTTCGTGGTGCCGTTGGACGCGGACCTGGAATACCAGCCGGAAGAGATCCCTGCGCTGCTCGAGCCGGTGCTGAGCGGCGAGGCCGAGGTGGTGTACGGCAGCCGGATGTTCGGCAGCCATTCGGCCTATTCCTTCTGGTACGTCATGGGTAACAAGGCCGTGACGACCGTCGCGAACGTCCTGTTCAATGCCTACATCGCCGATCTGGAGACCTGCTTCAAACTCATGCCCCTGGATCTGCTGCGCAGCCTGAACATCACCTCGGACGGATTCGGCATGGAAGCCGAAATTACCGGCAAGCTGATGGCTCGCCGGATCCGCCCGTTCGAGGTGCCGATCACCTACCGGGCCCGCAGCCGTGAAGCAGGCAAGAAGATCACCTGGCGAGACGGGGTGCAGGCGGTGTGGATCCTGGCGCGTATCCGCCTGGGGAGACAGCGGGCTCCTTCCCGGCCGGGCGGTCCGGCGCCCGATTAGGGCCAGATGACATGAAGGAACTCAGGGGCGACCGGCACAGCGCGAACGGCGGCCCGAGTCGCGAACCAGCGGGCCGGATATGTCCCATACGGCCCGGAGAGCCGCCCCCTCAGAAGGAGTCATCAGGACGTTCGGCCCGATGGCATGGCGCCTAAGACCCTTTCCCGCGGCGGCATGGAGATGATGCCATCGGGTAGTAGGCCTGATTGCTACGCTCTCAAGCGTCCGCTAGCCCAGGAGAGATCATGAGACGCCGGGACACCGGCATAGCCGCGCCGCGTCGCCCGGTCGCGCCATGCAGGGCGGTGGCGGTCGCCATCGCGGCCACGATGGCCGTGGCCCTCCCCATGTTGCTCAGCACCGCAGTCGGGGCCAAAACCGGCCGGCTGGTCGCTCATCTGGCCAAGGGGCGCTCTGCTGCCCCGGCGCTCACCACGGTGGCCCGGGCCTCGGACGGGTCGCCGGCGGTGGGCGCATTGTTCACCACCAGCCGGTCCGGCGCGCCGACCGGTCACTTCTGCTCGGCCTCCGTAGTGGACAGCCCGGCCGGCGACCTCGTGATCACCGCGGCTCACTGCATGACCGGCCGGGGGCAGGTCGTCTTCGTGCCCGGGTACGCCGACGGCCGCGCTCCCTACGGTGCATGGACCGTCACCCGGGTGATCGTCGCGCCGCAGTGGACGTCATCCGCGGACCCGGATGACGACGTGGCGTTTCTAGTGGTCAGCCAGCCGCAGACCGGTGTCGCGATCCAGTGGGTCACCGGCGGCGAGCGCCTCGGCATCGGTCAGCCGCCCGCCCGGCCGGTCCTGGTCACCGGCTACCCCACCGACCGCGATACCCCGGTCAGCTGCCGGAACTATGCACGCCTGTTCAGCCTGACCCAGCTGGTGTTCCGCTGCGGCGGCTTCACCACGGGGACCAGCGGCGCCCCGTGGCTCGCCGACGTCGATCCCGGCACCGGGCTTGGCACGCTCATCGGCGTGATCGGCGGCTATCAGCAGGGCGGCCTGACCGATGCGGTCTCCTACGCCGCTCAGCTCGGTGTCACCGCCACGGCTCTCTACCAGGCCGCGGTCAGCTCGGGGTGATCGCCAGGATCACCGGAGCCCCGGCACGGTCAGGACCGGGCCGGGGGTCTCGGTGGGGTCATTCATCCGGCACCGCGCGCTTACTCACGGGCTAGCATCGCCTGCGCTTCGCGTTCGAGGTCGACGTAGGGATCGCCGCTGACGTCGACGGCGACCCGGTTGATGGTGCCGCCGGTGAAGGTGTGCGGGTAATCGCCAGGGTAGTCGCCAGTGACCGGCTCGCCGTTGTCTCGGCCCACGCACAGGCCCTCGCCCGCCAGCGAGAACATCCCGGGCTGGGTCTTGATCCGGCCCTCGCCGACCTTCTTGTCTCCGTGATAAAGCGACAAGATCCCGGTGGAGACGCCGGGGGGGTCCTCGCCGTCCTTGTCGAAGGAGGCCGACAAGATCAGGTTCTGCCCGGTGGGCACGTCCCGGGTGCCGTCGATCTTCTGCTCCATCATGCCCACGAAGTTGTTGACGTAGTGCAGCCGGTTGTCCTTCACGTACAAGGCGTGCCCGCCGAACCGTGACCCGTGCGCGAACAGCACGCCTTCCGCGCCGGGGGCCGGGATGTCCACCAGTGCCCCGATCGAGTAAGACCGGTTGCGGATGTTCACCGCCTGCGCTTCCGGCACCTCCGCGGTATCGGGGAAGTAGGCATACCGCTCGCGGGGAGAGGCCAGCTGCGGCCGCGGCGTCAATATGATCTCCAGCGGGGACCGGTCGTCAAGCGGGAAGGCGCCGTTGCCGCCGGCCTCGGCGAACCACAGGTTGACCAGCTCCCGCACCTTCTCCGGGTGCTCGGCGGCCAGGTCGTGCACCTCGGCCCGGTCGGTGTCGGTGTGGTACAGCTCCCAGGTATCGTCGTTGAAATTGCCCCAGCCGCTCAGGGTCGCGTGCGTGGTGACGGCCTTCCAGCCGTCGTGCCAGATCCCGCGCGAGCCGAGCATCGAGTAGAACTGCGTCCGGCGGGCCGACGTCGCGTACGCGTCAGCCACGCTGTAGCGCATGCTCACGCCGTCGAACCGGCTCTGCACGTGACCCTTGATGGTCTCCGGGGCCTGCACGCCGAGAACGTCGAGGACCGTCGGCACGATGTCGATCGCGTGATGGTACTGGTGCCTGATCTCGCCATGGCCGACCGTGGGACCTGCCACGGACGAGGGCCAGGAGATGATGCACGGGTCGGCGGTGCCCCCGTTGAACTCATACCGCTTCCACATCTTGAACGGCGTGTTGAACGCCATCGCCCAGCCGTTCGGGTAGTGGTTGTAGGTCCGGGTCCCGCCGAGCTCGTCGAGCATCGCCAAGTTGGCCTGGATGTCGTCGGGGATACCGTTGGCGAACAGCATCTCGTTGACCGACCCGTTCGGGCCGCCTTCGCCGCTGGCGCCGTTGTCCGACACCACGATGACCATGGTGTTCTCCCGCTGCCCGCTCTCCTCCAGGTAGTCAAGCAGGCGGCCGATGTGATGGTCGGCATGCGCCAGGAACCCGGCGTACACCTCGGCCATCCGGCAGAACAGCTTCTTCTCCTGCTCCGACAGCGTGTCCCATGGCCTGGTGTAGTCCAGCGGCGGGAACGGCTGACCGTCGGGCCCGTGGCGAGTCTCGGGCGTGCCGATCGGATTGATGGGCGGCAGCTCGGTGTCGGCCGGGACGATGCCCATCTCCTTCTGCCGGGCCAGCGTGTGCTCCCGCATCGCCTCATAGCCCATGTCGAAACGGCCCTTGAACTTGTCGGCCCATTCCTTCGAGACATGGTGCGGCGCGTGGGCGGCGCCGGGCGCGTAGTAGAGGAAGAACGGCTTGTCCGGCGCGACCGTCTTCGCGTCCTTGATGAACTCCAGGGCCTTATCGGTGAGATCCTCAGTCAGGTGGTACCCCTCGCTCGGCAACTTCGGCTGGTCGACCGGGTGGTTGTCGTAGACCAGGTCCGGGTACCACTGGTTGGTCTCGGCGCCCAGGAACCCGTAGAACCGCTCGAACCCGCGGCCCGATGGCCAGTTCCGCCGGGTCGAGGCGATGTTCATCTCCACGGTGGGGCACAGGTGCCACTTGCCCACGATGTAGGTGTTCCAGCCCTGCTCACCTAGGATCTCGGAGATCATGCCGTTCTCCGGCGGGATCGTCCCGCTGGCGTTCGGGAACCCGATCGCGGCCTCGGTGATGCACGCCATGCTGTTACGCGTGTGGTTACGGCCGGTCAGCAGGCACGACCGGGTCGGCGAGCACAGCGCCGTGGTATGCCACTGCGTATACCGGATACCGTCGGCGGCGATCCGGTCGATGTTCGGCGTCTCGATCGGACCGCCGTAACACGACATGGCCGAGAACCCGACATCGTCCAGCACGATGTAGACGACACTGGCCGCGCCGTCAGGAGCCTTCGGCGGCTCGAACGGCTGCCAGTCCGGCACTGAGTCCCGGATATCGACGCTGATCGTCCCCTTGAACGGCTTGCTCATCCTGCGCTCCTTGAATGGACCAGATACCTGGGACCCCTCAGCATCACACGTCCGTGGCCACCGGGCTTCACCCTTGGCGGGTGGCAGGCGGTTCCCCGCGCATCGCCTCCCCGCGCATCGCCTCCCCGCGCGCCGCCGCGGGCCGCAACTCACCGATGAAGCATTTCCCGCGCGCGGCCGATTCGTCTCGGTCGGCCGGAGGGGACTCGGCGCCCGCCATCGCCAGGTACGCGTCCGCCTCATCGGACGTGCACGCCAGCTCCGCCGCCCCAACGGTCGCGAGTTCGCCGGAGGCGCGCAGCCGGTCCAGGCTTACCCCGGGTGCGTGCCGCCCGGCCAGAAGCAGGCACAGCGTGGGCGGAGCGTGACGGATCAGCACGTCAAGACCCGCGACGACCTCTGCGTCGTTGAGTGTGTGAGCGTTGTCGAGCACGACGACGAGCGGAACGGTGAGCCGCCGTGCCATCTCGACCAGGCGGAACGGGAAGCCGTCGACGTAGGCTTCGGATAGGTAGGCCGCCACCCCGTGCGGCATCAGGTGCGCCCGGCTCAGCTGCCCGCAGAGATCGGCCCAGAACCAGGCCTTGTCCTCGTCCGCGCGCAGGGTGAGCCAGGCCACGCGCTTGTCCCCGGACCGCGCGGCGGCCCACAGGGCGCACGCGACCGTCTTGCCTGCACCGGCTGGCCCGCATACGAGGGCGACTTTACGACGGGTGGCCCGGTCGATGAGTTCCGTCAGCCGCGGGCGGGGCAGCAGGGGGAAGGTGAACGACGGAAGATCTCTCCCTGACGCAGACGTAATGACCTCAACTCTTGTTGGGCGGGTAGTGGCCGACCAGCCAAATCTGCACCGGCATCGCGGCTAATCACCTCACCCGCCATGGGTGAGGTGGGGCTCCGCGGGGCTCCGCGCCCCGCCCGGCCGTGGCGTGGCCCGGCCCCCGGAGGATAATCGCCAGGTGGGCGAGGAGATGCACGAGCACCGGCATGCGGTCCGTCAGGCGGCGCTCGCGGCCGGGTGGTCGCACCGGCATCGCGACGTATCCGGGGGCCGCCTGCGACCGACCGTGTTCGGGGCGGTCGACGGGCTGGTGACCAACGCGTCGCTGATCGCAGGGCTGGGCGGGGGTCAGGCCTCGCCCCACGCCATCATCCTGACCGGCGTGGCCGCCCTGGTCGCGGGGGCGTTCTCGATGGGCACCGGAGAGTACGTATCGGTGACGAACCAGAACGAGCTGGTGCACGCCGAGGTGGCCACCGAACGCACGATGCACGCCCGCTTCCCGGCCGCCGAGCAAGCCGAGCTGGCGGACACGTTCATCGGCTACGGCGCCGACCCGGAAACCGCGGCCATGATGGCCGCCGCGGTCTCCCGGGACCCCGACACCGCCCTGCGCCTGCACACCCGCGAGGAACTGGGCGTCGACCCGTTCGAGCTGCCCTCGCCTATCGTCGCCGGGGTCTTGTCGCTGATCGCGTTCTCCGCCGGCGCGCTCATCCCGCTGCTGCCGTACCTCGCGGGCCTGTCCAGCCTGGCTGCCGCCCTGGGCCTCGCCGCCGTGGCCCTGCTGGCCGGCGGCATGGCGGTGGGCCGGCTCACCGGCCGCCCGATGCTGCGCTCGGGCCTGCGCCAACTCGCCCTGGGCGGGGTCGCCGTCGCGGTAACGTTCGCCGTGGGCAGCCTCATCGGCCGCCACATCACCTGACGGCCCCCGGTACCAGCTGAACTGGACGGCCTGTCCGTACGTGATCTCTATTGGAGATCATTTGCACTGTGAAGGGGAGAAAATCGAAATGCGAAAGATATGGGGTGCCGCCGGACTGGCCGCCCTCGCACTTATCGTGTCCGCCTGCTCCAGCTCGAGCAGCAGCTCGGCGGCCGCGGGCAACACCCCAGCCGCGGCCGGCAACAGCAGCGCGGCCTCGTCGGCGCCGGCCTCGGGCGGCACCACCCTGGCCGCCAGGACCATCGGCAGCGAGCAGGTGCTGACCAACTCTGCGGGCCTCACCTTGTACTGGTTCGCCCCGGACACCTCGACCACGTCGAAGTGCACCGGATCGTGCGCGACCTACTGGCCCCCGGTCAAGGGCCCCGCCACCGCCGGGTCCGGCGTCACCGGCACGCTCGGCACCATCACCAGGTCAGACGGCATCAAGCAGGCGACCTACGACGGGCATCCGCTCTACACCTACGCCGCGGACACCGCCCCCGGGCAGAACAAGGGCAACGGGCTCAACGCCTCAGGCGGGCTGTGGTACGAGATGACGGTCTCGGGCGCCACCCCCGCGGCGGGTGCGAGCGCCTCGGCCTCGGCCTCGGCCACTAAGACCGGCGGCGGTTACGGCTACTGATCTCGCGCTCCCCGCTTTTTGATACCGAACGAGCAGTGCCGTCTTGCCCATGCCCGGCTCGCCCCGGAGCACGAGGACTCCGCTCAGCCCCCGGCTGGCGTCGTGCAGGATCACCTCGAGGCGATCGCGTTCCGCACCGCGCCCGAGCAGTCCCTCCACGAGGCAAATCCACCCCAGCCGCCACCTAACCGCTCGCGCAAACGCACCCGATCGCCTCACCCGCCTCACCCGCCTCATCCGCCGCACCAGGCGCGGTCCTTAGCCCCGGGCCTAACGGCAACGATGGAACATTGCTGTCGCTCTTATGACACCGATGTTCCATCGTTGTCGTTACTGCCGAGGGCGGGACGTCCGATATGTGGCGGGTATGTGCGGCCAGGGGGCGCCGCGCCGGAATGCGGCTTTAACCTGGGGTGTCCTGGCCGCGCAGTTCGTTTTCCAGCAGGTCCATGGCCTTGAGGAAGGCGGCCTGCTCGCTGGGGGCGAGCTTGTCGAGGACCCGGGCCAGCGGGCCGGCCGCGCCGTCCAGCCACTGTTCGACCAGGGCGCTCTGGGCCGGGGCGATCTGGACGATCGTCCGCCGCCGGTCTGCGGGGTCGGCGTGCCGGTCCACCAGCCCGGCCCGGTCCAGGTCGGCCAGGACGCCGCTGACGGTGGGCAGGGTCAGGCCCAGCCGGGAGGCGAGCTCGCTGACGATGATAGGGCCGCCGCGCAACTGGTCGAGCGCGGCCACGTGCCGTGGTCCCAGCGGTGCGGGCGTCGGCGGGGCGGAACGGTCCTGCCAGCGCCGCATCCCCCGGGACACGCGCGGGAACAGCTGCATCAGCCGCAGGCACAGCGCGGAGTGCGCCGAACCACCCGCTGTCTCAGCCACGGCCTCTCCCTTAACCCGCCAACGTGCCTTCCGCCAGTATATATTGTTTCTAGAATCAAAACTATTTGGATGAACAAACTAATCTCAGTCAGCGCTCGGAGAGGAACCGGCCCAGGCCCTTCCTGGTGGCCAGCACGATCATCCGATCGCCGGCCGCCAGCACGTATCCGCGCCGCGGCGACCAGTCGAGCGCGGCGGCCCCGCCGGCCTGCAGCACCTGATGTTCGCACATGAGATGGTCACCGCGCCGATCCGCGCGCCCGGGGAGCGCTGGCATGCGGCGATCATAGTGGGCCGGGGCGGCCCTGAACCGTTGACACCGCGACGACGCGCTGAGACACTCCCGCCGGACAGCGTCGTCGGAAAGGGGATCTCATGGCCGTCGTCGAGAGCGTACGAGGACCGGTCGACCTGGGTAGCCTGGGCCAGACCCTCATGCACGAGCACGTCTTCATACTCTCCACCGAGCACGTGCAGAACTACGGCAGCGACTGGTGGGACGAGGAGGCGCGGGTCGCCGACGCCATCGCCAAGCTGAACGCCCTGTACGCCAAGGGAATCCACACCATCGTCGACCCCACGGTCTGGGGCATCGGCCGCTACATCCCGCGGATCCAGCGGATCGCGGCGGCCACGCCGATCAACATCATCGTCGCCACCGGCCTGTACGTCTACGAGGAGCTGCCCCAGCAGTACGCGTACCGCGGACCCGGCCTGCTGCTCGACATCCCCGAGCCGATGGTCACCGACTTCTCCCGCGACATCACCGAGGGCATCGCCGGCACCGGCGTCAAGGCGGCCCTCCTCAAGTGCTGCATGGAGACGGCCGAGCCGACCCCCGGCGTCGAGCGGATCACCCGCGCGATCGCCCGCACGCACCGCCAGACCGGTGCGCCTATCACGGTGCACACCTCGGGCCCGCACCAGGGCGGGCGGGCCGCGGTGCGCATCTTCACCGAGGAAGGCGTCGACCTGAGCAAGGTCGTGATCGGGCACGCGGGGGACAGCAACGACCTCGATTACCTCACCGAACTCGCCGACTCCGGGGTCCTGCTCGGGATGGACCGTTTCGGGCTGGATCTGTTCAATCCAGGGACCGAACGGGTGAAGACGGTCGCCGCCCTGGCCGCGCGCGGCTACGCCGCGAGCATGGTCCTGGCCCACGACGCCAACTGCTTCATCGACTACTTCGGCGGGGCGCACGACGAGCTCCGCCCCGTTGCCACACCGAACTGGCACTACGAGCACATCAGCGACGACGTGCTGCCGGCCCTGCTCGACGCCGGGGTCACCCAGGCGCAGATCGACACGATGCTGGTCGAGAACCCGGTGCGCTACTTCACGCCCGCGAAAGGCGGTGCGGAGTGAGCACCCCCGGTCCAGACCACAGCCACCTCGGCGGCATCTTCGACATGACCGGCGTCACCCGCGGGCCAGACGGCGTCAAGCGTTACGACGGGCAACCTCGAAACCTGGTGCAGATGCTGCGCGCGTCGGTCGACGCCGACGGCGCCGCGGCGGCCGTCGTCGAGACCGGCAGCGGCCCCCGGCTTAGCTACACCGAGCTGTGGGACCGCGCCGCCAGGGTGGCGGGCGGGCTGCGCGCCCTGGGCGTCCAGCGCGGCGACCGGGTGGCGATCCAGCTGGGCAACGGCGCCGACTGGGTGCTGGCCTTCTTCGGCGCCGTGCTGGCCGACGCCATCGTGGTGCCGGTCAACACCCGCTTCACCGAGGAAGAAGCCGACTACGTGGTGACCGACTCCGGCGCGACGTATGTCTTCACGCCGGGCGCCGCGCTGCCCGATGGCGACGCGCTGGTGGTCGATGACGCCGAGCCCACCGCCCCGGCCGCGATCTTCTACACCAGCGGCACCACGGGCTTCCCCAAGGGCGCCGTGACCAGCCACGAGAACTTCCTGTCCAACGCCGAGACCTGCCGCCGCGCGCTGTCCGGGGCTTTGGACGGGGAGAGCCTGCGCACCTTGATCTCGGTGCCGCTGTTCCACGTGACCGGCTGCAACAGCCAGCTCCTGCTGGCCGCCTACACCGGCGGCACCGCGGTGGTCATGCCGGCCTTCGAGGTGGGCGCGTTCCTGCGCGCCATCTCCTCCGAGCGCATCGATGTCATGATCACCGTGCCGGCCATCTACTGGCTGGCGATCAGCCAGCCGGCCTTCGCTTCGGTGGACGTGTCCGGCGTGCGCTCGGTCGCCTACGGCGGGGCGCCGATCGCGCCGGACCTGGTGGCGCGGCTGGCGAAGGCCTTCCCGCAGGCTCGGCTGGGCAACGGGTTCGGCCTGACCGAGACCTCGAGCGTGTCCACGTTCCTGCCACATGAGTTCGTGGCCCACGCCGACTCGGTGGGCTTCCCCGCGCCCGTGTGCGACGTCCGCCTCGACGCGGTAGGTCCGGACGGCGCCGGCGAACTGCTGGTCCGCGGGCCGAACGTCGTCTCCGGCTACTGGAACAAGCCCGAGGCCACCGCCCAGGCCTTCGTCGACGGCTGGCTGCACACCGGTGACCTGGCCCGGATCGACGACGAGGGCCTGGTCTACCTGGTAGACCGGATCAAGGACATGATCAACCGCGGCGGCGAGAACGTGTACTGCGTCGAGGTCGAGAACGCCCTGGCCGGCGCGCCGGGGGTGTACGAGGTGGCGGTCCTCGGCATCCCGGACGAGATGATGGGCGAGAAGGTGGGCGCGGTGATCGTCCCGATGCCGGGCACCTCCCTCGACGTCCCGGCGGTGCTCGGCTACCTCGGCGAGCACATCGCCGACTTCAAGATCCCGCAGTACGTCGCGGTCAGCACGACGCCGCTGCCGCGCAATCCGGGCGGCAAGCTGCTCAAGCGGCGACTCCGTGAGGACGTCGACTGGGCCAGCGCGGTGCGGTTAACACAGCGAGCATCGGCACCAGGGCGCACCGGGCAGCCGCGCGAGCCGGCCGGCGGCGCGGGCTACGCTGGGCAGCGTGGGTGGACAATGAGCCGACGCTGACCATCCGACTGGGCGAATCGTTCCTCTACGCGGACGTGCTCGCCGCGCGTAGGCCCGACGTGGCCACCGCCAACCGCCTGCAGGATGCCCTCATCGAGGGCATCCTGCCGTAACTCCTCAGACGGTAGCGTTCAGCTTGGCCAGTTCCTCCTGCACCTTGGCCTCGTGCTCGGCCTCGTCCCGCTTGGCGTCGCGCGTCCGCCACCGGCCGCGCAGCAGCGGGATCGACAGCAGGAAGAAGATGATGCCGCCGAAGCAGATCCAGTACCAGGTCTTCCACTGGCTGGCGGTCTGGGCGGCCGCCTTCTGCACCGCCGCGGCGTGCGCGTTCAGGTAGGCGATGACGCCCGGCGGGACCTTGGACAGCGCGGTCAGCTGCGCTCCGTAGGGAGCCATGGTGGCCAGCTCCGCCGAGTACGGAGCGATGGTCCTCAGCTGCGCCGAGTACGGCGCGATGGTGGTCAGGTCCGCCGCGTACGGGGCGACGGTCTTCAGCGCCGGCGCGGCCGCGATCACGCCGGTGATGGCCGCCTGGTTGGCCGAGATCGTGGTCAGGATCTTAAGGCCCTTGGCGCCGCCCCCGGCGGCGCTGACCGCCTGGGCCACCAGCGCGGGCGGGATCGTGGCCGGGTTCGTGTAGGTGGCCAGCTTGGCGAACAGCGCCGGGTTGGCCTGGATCACCGCGAGTTCGGGCGCGAACTTCTGCGCGTTCGCGAGCTGCGTGGCGTTCGCCTGCGCCGTGGCCAGGACCGACGGGGGGATCTTCGCCGCGGTAGCCAGGACCGACGGCGGGATCGACTGCGCCGTGGCCACGACCGACGGCGGGACCTTCTGGGCAGCGGCCACGACCTGCGGGTGGGTCTGCGCGAAGGCCAGCTCGCTCTTGTACTGCGTCGCGTAGGCCGACACGGTGGGGCCATAGTTGACCAGCGGGGTGACCGAGTTGATCACGAGCGGGATGATCAGGTACGAGACGAACACCACGATCCGGATGATCCAGCCCCAGATGGCCAGGCCGGTCGCGGTGAGCGCGGGGTTGCGGGCCTCCACGGTCTCGGTGAAGCTGGCCATCCACGGGGTGTAGGCCACGCCGAGGCCGAACGCCAGCAGCGCCAGCATGATCGCGAGGGTGTAGTAGCCGGGGTGGTGGCCGGCCTGCTCCAGGTAGATCACCGTCATCACCGCGGCCAGCACGCCGCCGATCACCATGAACGGCTTGCGGACCCGGAACCGGTCCGAGATGAACCCGATCAGGATCACCGCGATGACGTTGAACCCCCAGTTCCAGTTGCCCAGCCCGTTGGCGTCCTTGACCGAGAACCCGAACACGGTGGTCAGGTAGATCACGCTGAACGCGACGGCCGTGTAGTAGATCAGCAGCATGAGCGACACGGCGATCGCGGAGATGATGATGTCGGGCTTGAGTAGCTGCCGGAACGGATGGCGCAGCGCCGCCTCGATATCCGCCTCGCTCATGCCCTTCGCCCGGGCCTCGATGAGCGCGCGGTCGTGCATGGTCACCATCAGCTGGTCCCGCAGCCGCGGGGACAGCTCGCGCAGCCCGAAGAACGCGATCACGAACACGACTAGGCCGGCGATGCCGCAGATGCGGTACTCGTGGGTCCAGAAATGCGGGTCGTTCACGACCGCGGGAATGGTGGCGCTGCCCACCACCGCGACGATCAGGCTGCCCAGCACCGGGCCGCTGGTCCAGAACCCCATGGCCGTCGCCCGGCCCACCTGCGGGGAGAAGTCCCTGATCAGCGCCGGGGTGGCCACCAGGCAGACGCCCTCGACGAAGCCGACCACGAAGCCCTCGATGGTGAAGGCCCACTTGCTGGTCGCGGCCGGGATGATGAAGGCCACGAACACCCCGGTGAAAAACAGCCCGAACACGACCAGGTTGGCCCGGCCGAGCCGGTCGGAGAGCCCGGCGAACAGCGAGCCGAACGCCCCGATCAGGGCCCCGAACGCCAGGGTTATCACGTAGAACGTGAAGCTCATGTGCAGGTTGGTCAGCAGCAGCGTGGCCACCGACCCGCCGACGTACAGCTCGTAGTACAGCGTGATCGTGGCCAGCACCGTGATCGCCAGGTAAAACATCCTGGGTCTGGTGTCGGGATAGGAGTCAAGCTGCCGGTTGACGATCGCGAAGGGCCATCCAGGCCGGCGGGACGACACAGGCTGCGTGGCGGTTCCTGACATGCGGTCACCTCTTACCGTGGAAACGGTTAGGCCTGGCTGGTGGTGAAGATGCCGACTCGACGGTAACTCGCCAGTAGGTAACAGATCAACAATCTGTTTCAGCAAAGGGTCTGTGTCGTAAACCGGCCGCTCCCGCCCGTCACGGACCGCACGGTCTGCCCGCCAGCAGCCCTACCGTCCGTAAGCGTCCGGCCAGTGACCCGATGTGTAGCGCGCCGGGGCAGCGCGGGCCGATACCTACAGCAAATGCATAACGAGATACATAATTCGGGCGATGAGGGGCGTGGTGGTGATGCGTACCGTGGATGTTAGCGAGTTATGGGCTGTTACCAGGGCGCCGGCGGAGTAGGTCTGGCGGTGCCTCTGGGGGGTGGGGAGGACCCGTGACCAATTGCCATTCGGGGCTGCGCGTCGTGCGGCCCCAGACGCCGTATTTAAACCCAGTGAGGAGCGACGCGCAGCGATCGGTCCCGGACCACGCACTGACCATCCGGGTCCGGCACCAACCACAGTACGTGCTGGTCGTGCTCGCGGGGGAGATCGACATCGCCACCGTGTCCCGGCTGCGCGAGCGCCTCTGGGCGCTGGCGGCCAGCGGCCGCCCGCTGGTAGCCGACCTGGACCAGGTCAGCTTCATCGACGCGTCTGGGCTCGGGGCGCTGGCCGGCGCGGCCAGGCTCGCCGCCGAGCACGGCGCCAGCCTGCACGTGGTCTGCGCCCGGCAGCAGATCCGGCGGTTGTTCCGGCTCACCGGGCTGGACCGTTCCATTCCGCCGGCCCGCACTCTGGCCGAGGCGTTCCCGATGCTGGCGGCCAGCCCGGAGGAGGCATCAACGGCATCAGCTGAAACCGAAGCGGCGGCAGTGGAGTGGTCGCCGCCGGATCCGGACTTGCTGCGCGAAGCCCTGGCGGCGCTGCGGCAGCTGGCCTGATCCGAGGGCACCACGGCCGGCGCCCTGGCCCTAAGCTCTTGACCGAGCGGAAGGTGCTGCGCCGATGGGGACCCTCGGGTGAGCGGGCTGATCCGGACGGCGGTCCGGGTGGAGGGGGTCGTCCAGGGGGTCGGCTTCCGCCCGTTCGTGTACACCCTGGCGACCGGACTGGGCCTGGTCGGGCACGTTGGCAACGACCTCGACGGGGTGTTCGTCGAGGTCGAAGGACCAGTAGCGGCGGTCGGCGAATTCCTTCTCCTGCTGGAACGGGACGCGCCCCCGCTGGCCAGGATCGAGCGGGTCACCACGAGGGCCATCGCCCCCAGGCGGTCCGCGTCCTTCGCCATCGCCGCCAGCGAGCCTGCGGGACCGGCCGGGCCGACCAGCCCAGCCGGGCCGGCCGGCCCGGCGGGTCCGGACGGGCCGACGGGTCCGGACAGGCCGACAGGTCCAGGTAGGGCCGGGCGGCGCCGGACCCTGGTGTCGGCGGACACCGCGACCTGCGCGGACTGCCTGCGCGAGCTTGCCGATCCGGCCGATCGGCGGTTCGGGTACCCGTTCATCAACTGCACCAACTGCGGGCCCAGGTTTACCATCGTCCGGGACGTGCCCTACGACCGGCCGCTGACCACCATGGCGGCGTTCGCGATGTGCGAGCCGTGCGCCGCCGAATACCACGACCCCGCCGACCGCCGCTTCCACGCCCAGCCGACCTGCTGCCCGGCCTGCGGGCCCCGGCTGGCGCTGCGGGACCCGGCCGGAAACGCCCTGGCCGGCGATCCGCTAGCGCCCGATCCGCTGGCGCCCGAGCCGGTGGCCGCCGCCGCCGAACTGCTCAGGCAGGGCCGGATCCTCGCCGTGAAGGGCCTGGGCGGCTATCACCTGGCTGCCGACGCCGCCAGCGAGGAGGCCGTCGCGCTGCTGCGGGCCCGCAAGCACCGCGAGGACAAGCCGTTCGCGGTCATGGCCGCGGACCTGGCCGCGGCGCGCCGCCTGGCCGAGGTCGACACCGCAGCCGCCGACCTGCTGACCAGCCCGGCCAGGCCGATCGTGCTACTGCCGCGCCGACCGGAGGCGGCGCCGGACGCGGCCGTCGCCGCGGCGACGGCGCCGGGGAACCGCCAGCTCGGGATCATGCTGCCGTACAGCCCGCTGCACCACCTGCTGCTCGCCGCGCTGGGCCGACCGATGGTGCTGACCAGCGGAAACGTCTCCGACGAGCCGATCGTCTACCGCGACGAGGAGGCGCTGGAAAGGCTGGGCGGGATCGCGGACGCGTTCCTCGTCCACGACCGGGCCATCCACATCAGGACCGACGACTCGGTCGCGCGCACCTTCCGCGGACGGCCGATGCTCATCCGCCGCTCCCGCGGCTACGTCCCCGAACCCGTCGTAGTGGCGAGCGGGTTCCCGCGCCATGTGCTGGCCTGCGGCGCCGAGCTGAAGAACACGTTCTGCCTGGCCCGGGGCCGTCACGTCTTTGTCTCCCATCACATCGGGGACCTGGAGAACGCCGAGACCCTGCGCTCGTTCACCGAGGGCATCGAGCATTTCCGCCGGCTGTTCGACGTCGAGCCGCAGGTCGTGGCGCACGACCTGCACCCGGAGTACCTGTCCACCAAGTACGCGCTCGAGCTCGACGGAGTCGACCTGCAACCGGTGCAGCACCACCACGCGCACATCGCCTCCTGCCTGGCCGACAATGGCGCGGCCGAGGGCGGCGCGGCCGAGGGCGGCGCGGACGGCCCGGTGATCGGCGTCGCCTTCGACGGGACCGGCTACGGCACCGACGGCACGATCTGGGGCGGTGAGTTCCTGGCCGCCGACCTGGCCACCTTCGAGCGCGGCGGTCATCTCACCCCGGTGCCAATGCCGGGCGGCGCGGCCGCCATCCGGCAGCCGTGGCGGATGGCGGCGGCCTACCTGGGCGCGGACTCCGACGGCCTCGACGTCGTGCGGCGCAACCAGGCCCACTGGCCCGCGATCCGCTCTATGGCCCGGCGCGGCGTCAACTCCCCGCTGACCTCGAGCGCGGGCCGGCTGTTCGACGCCGCCGCGGCGATCCTCGGCGTCCGCGACGCCATCAACTACGAGGGCCAGGCGGCGGTGGAACTCGAGCAGCTGGCCGACCCCGCGGAGGCCGGCGCCTACCCGGCCGCCCTGGAGGCGGGCCAGCCGTTCCAGATCCGCGGCGCCGATCTCCTGCACGGGGTCATTGATGACCTAACGTCCGGGGTTCCCGCCCCGGTCATCGCGGCTCGTTTCCACCACGGTGTCGCCGCGCTGATCGAAGCGGGCTGCGTCGCGATGCGCGACCGCTACGGCCTGCGCACGGTGGCGCTGTCCGGCGGCGTGTTCCAGAACTCGCTGCTGCTGCACGCGACGGTCGCCCGGCTCGAGGCGCGCGGATTCCGCGTCCTGCTGCACTCCCGCGTCCCCTGCAACGACGGCGGGATCAGCCTCGGCCAGGCGGTGGTGGCCGCCGCCCGAGACCGGGGCTGACCCGCCGTGCTAGCAGATCCGGCTGTGCTGACCACGAGGACGACCCCCTGGCACCCCCCGCTCAGCAAATCCGCGGCAGGGGGTCCCCGACCAGCAGGTCCACGATCCGGGTGCCGCCGAACGAGGTCTTCAGCTGCACGATCCCCGGCTGCTCGTCCCGCACGTGGCCGATGACCGCGGCCCGGGTGCCGAGCGGATGCGCGCGCAGCGCGGCGACCGCGCGATCGGCCTCGCCGCCCGGCACCACCGCCACCAGGCGCCCCTCGCAGGCGACGTACATGGGGTCGATCCCCAGCAGCTCGGAGGCGCCGCGGACCTCCGCGCGGACCGGGATCTCGTCCTCACTGACGAGCACGCCGACGTTGGCCGCCTTGGCGATCTCGTTGAGGATCGTCGCCACCCCGCCCCGGGTCGCGTCGCGCATGGCGCGGACGTCGGGCACCGCGTCCAGCAGGCCCGCCACCAGCCCGTTCAGCGGGGCGGTGTCGGAGCAGATGTCCGCCTCGATGTCGAGCTCGCCGCGGGCCAGCATGATGGTGATGCCGTGATCGCCGATCGGCCCGGACACGATGATGGCGTCGCCCGGCTGCGCCCGGGCCACGCCGAGGCTCACGTCCCGCTCGATGAGGCCGACGCCGGCGGTGTTGATGTAGCAGCCGTCGGCCTTGCCCCTCTCGACCACCTTGGTGTCGCCGGTGACGATCCGCACCCCGGCCGCGGCGGCCGCGTCCCGCATGGACTCGGCCACCCGGTTCAGGTCGGCGACACCGAAGCCTTCCTCGAGGATGAACCCGGCCGACAGGAACAGCGGCGTGGCCCCGGACACCGACAGGTCGTTCACGGTGCCGTTGACGGCCAGGTCGCCGATGTCACCGCCCGGGAAGAACAGCGGCTTGACCACGTAGGAGTCCGTGGTGAGCGCCACCCGGGACCCGCCCAGGAGCAGCTGGGCGGCGTCCTCGAGCGGCTCGAGGAGCGGGTTGCGGAAGGCCTCGAGAAAGACCGCCTCGATCAGGGTCTGCGTCGCCTTGCCGCCGGCGCCGTGCGACATCGTGATGCGTTCTTCCCTGATCCGCGGGCGGCGGCGCCGGGCGCGGTCGATGCGGTCCAGGACCTGCTGCTCCCGGTCGGCGGTCATGACCGGCCCACCCGGGCCGCCTCGGGCACCCGGTTGCGGTTCATCCGGCCGAAGTTGTAGTAGGCGGCGCAGGCGCCCTCCGGGGACACCATGCAGGTGCCGATGGGGGTCTCCGGGGTGCACGCGGTGCCGAACACCTTGCATTCCCAGGGCTTGAGCACGCCCTTGAGCACCTCGCCGCACTGGCAGGCCTTCGGGTCGGCCACCCGCACGCCGGGCACCTGGAACAGCAGTTCCGCGTCCATGGCCGCGTACTGCTCGCGGACCTTGAGCGCCGAGTGCGAGATGAAGCCGAGACCGCGCCATTCGAAGTAGGGCCGCAGCTCCATCGTCTCGCCGATGGCCTTCAGCGCCGTCAGGTTGCCGTCCCACGGCACCACCCGCGAGTACTGGTTCTCGATCTCGGACCGGCCCTGCGACAGCTGCACCATGAGCATGTAGATGGACTGCAGGATGTCCAGCGGCTCGAACCCGGCCACCACCACCGGCTTGCCGTAGTCCCGGGCGATGAACTCATACGGCCGGCAGCCGATCACCGTGGACACGTGCCCCGGGCCGATGAAGCCGTCGAGCCGCAGGTCCGGCGAGTCCAGGATGGCCTTGATGGCCGGGATGATCGTGACGTGGTTGCAGAACACCGAGAAGTTCGTCAGCCCCTCGCGCGCGGCCCGCAGCATGGTCATGGCCGTGGACGGCGCGGTCGTCTCGAAACCGATGGCCATGAACACGACCTGCTTGTCCGGGTTCTGCCGGGCGATCTTCAGCGAGTCCAGCGGCGAGTACACCATGCGGATGTTGGTGCCCTCGGCGTTGGCGTCGAAGAACGATCCCCCGCTGCCCGGCACCCGCATCATGTCGCCGAACGACGTCATGATCACGTCGGGCTGCGAGGCCAGGTGGATCGCGTCGTCGACGCGGCCCATCGGGATCACGCAGACCGGGCACCCGGGGCCGTGCACCAGGGTGATCGACTCGGGCAGGTAGTCCTCGAGGCCGTGCTTGTAGATCGTGTGGGTGTGCCCGCCGCACACCTCCATCAGCTTGTACTGACGGCCGGGCTCACACAGCGCCGCGATCTTCGCGGCCAGCGCGTGGGCCTTGTCGGCATCCCGGAATTCATCGACGAACCGCATCGTCCGCACTCCTTGCCTTTCCCGGCCTATTCGATCACGGATTCCCGCAGCGCCGCGATCTCGTCCTCGTAGGCCTGCCCGATGCCCTCGAGGAACTCCATGGCCGCTGCGGCCTCGCGTTCGTCGATCTTCGACAAGGCGAAGCCGACGTGAATCAGCACCCATTCGCCGGGCACCGGCGGATCGTCGCTGAGCAGGCCGATGTTGACCAGCCGCCGCACCCCGCTCACGTCCACCTTGGCCAGATCGGGTTGCTCCGGGTGAAGCTCGATGACCTCACCGGGTATGCCAAGGCACATCTGACACTCTTTCTCTGGGTTATCTCACGGACTCGGCCGACGAGGCCAGAGCCTCGACGGTCAGCTCCCACAGCACCTGGTAGATCGTGGTCTGTGCCTCCTGGATCCGGTGCACGGACGACGACGGCACCACGAACAGGTAGTCGATGCTGTCCAGCTCGGCCATCTTCCCGCCGTCGTAGCCGGCCAGCCCGATGGTCAGCATGCCCCGCCGGCCCGCCTCGTCGAAGGCGCGCAGCAGGTTGCCGGAGTTGCCGCTGGTCGACAGGCCGACCGCGATATCGTCCCGGCCGCCGAACGCGGCGAGCTGCCGGGCGAAGATCACCTCCACGCCGACGTCGTTGCCCAGCGCGGTGATCACGGAGGTATCGTTGGCCAGCCCGGACGCGGGCAGCGGGCGCGCGTCCCCGCCCGGGTTCAGGAACAGGGTGGCGAGCTGGGCGGCGTCGGTGGCGCTGCCGCCGTTGCCGAAGGCGAACAGCCGCCCGCCCAGGGCGAACCTGGCCGCGGCCTGCCGCGCGGCCTCGGCGATCCGGGCCCCGTCGCGCGCGGCGACGGTGCGGCGCAGCTCGATGATCTCCTCGGCCTTGGCCACGGTCGAGGCGCGGACCTGCGCCAGCACCGCGGACAGGTCCGAGCCGCCGGAATACAGGAACGGGTAGAGCGATTCCATCGCGCCCGCCTGGTCCTCCTGCGACTGCGGCATAACAGGGTCAGCTCCCTATCACGGCGATGGCTTCGCTGGCGTGAACCAGGATCGTATCGCCCACGCCCGCGTCCACCAGGGCCACGCTGACGGTCTCCTCGCCCGCGCCGCCCTCGACCACGGCCATCTCGTCATCCAGCAGCCGCAGCACCGTGACCTGCACGGCGGTATCCGAACAGGTGATGCAGGCGTCGCCGCTGCAGTATTCCTCACCCATCATGCGACCACCCCCGGAGCGAGCACGCCTGGCTGCTCGAAGAATACGTGCACCAGCTCCCAGAGCACGTGGTACGCGGTCACGTGCAGCTCCTTGACCACCCGGGGATCGGGGGAGGGCGCGAGGAGGAGGTGATCGACCGCCTTGCTGGCCGCGATCTGGCCGCCGTCCCCGCCCGCCAGGGCGATCGTCAGCAGGCCCAGTTCCCTGGCCGCCTCGAGCCCGCCCAGCACGCTGGCGCAGTTGCCGTCGGCGGACATGCCGAGGGCGATATCGGCGGGATCGGCGAGGTACCGGATCTGGTGGGCGAAGATCGCGGCGACGCCGTCCCGTGCGGCGATCCCGGTCACGGTGGCCACATCGGTGGTGAGCGAGATGGCCGGCAGCGCGCGCTTACCGACGATGACCGGGTGGACGAACTCGACCGCGACGTGCTGCGCGTCCGTGCTCGCGCCGCCGGTGCCGAACACCACCAGCCTGCCGCCCCGGTGGAACCGCACGGCCATGGCGTGACACGCGGCGGCCACCGCGTCCGCCTGCCCGGCGAGGTCGTGCGTGGGCCCGGTCCGCAGCTCGAACAGGCGGCGGGTCTGTTCGCCGTCGCTCCCTTGGCCGTCACTGGCGAGCCGCTCCGGCCCGCTCACCGATCGCGGCCCGTCCGGGCCGCTCGTCCCCCTCGAGCTATCATGACAGCACCGTAGGACACTTGTGTACGGGCGTCCAGTGGCCGCCGCGACACTTCTGGTCAATATTCCGAACGGACCGGCCGTCTGCCCCGGCTCAGGCCCTGGCCCACCCGGGACGGTCAGCCCCCGGCCTTCATACCGCGGGCGTCCAGGCCGGCCAGAGAGCTGCCGGACACCTCGGCGTTGTGCGCGTGCGCGGCGTGGTGCAGCCCGAACACCGAATCCATCCCCGGCCGCATCCCCATCAGGTCCTCGCACTGGTTCACCGCCCGCTTGGCCAGCGCCAGCCCGAACGGCGGCATCTCCGCGACCTGCTCCGCGAGCGCGAACGTCGCCGCTTCCAGTTCCCCGCGCGGCACCACCCGGTTCACCATGCCGAGCTGGTAGGCGCGCTCGGCGGTAAACCGGCCGCCGGTGAATAGGGCCTCCTTGGCGAAGCGCGGCCCGAGCACCCACGGGTGCGCGAAGTACTCCACCCCGGGTATCCCCATCCGCACCACTGGGTCGGCGAAGAACGCGTCCTGCGCGGCCACGATCAGGTCGCATACCCAGGCGAGCATCAGGCCGCCGGCGATGCACGCTCCGTGCACCATCGCGATGGCGGGCTTGGGGATCTCCCGCCAGCGCCGGCACATGCCGAGGTAGACCTCCATCTCGCGGGCGTACCTGGCGTCGGCGCCGGCCCGGCCCACGTGGTCCCACCACAGCACCGCCTGGCGGTCGAAGGACTTGTCCGCGTCCCGCTCCGGGGTGCCGATATCGTGGCCGGCGCAGAAATGATCGCCGGCGCCGGCCAGCACGAGCACCGCGACCTGGTCGTCGTTCACCGCGCGGGCCAAGGCCGCGTCTAGCGCGTAGGTCATCGCGGAGTTCTGGGCGTTGGCGTACCTCGGCCGGTTCAGCGTGATCACGGCGATGCGGCCGCGCTGGTCGTAACGGACCTCGTCCGCCATCACGGTTCCTCTCTGCGGGGGGGTTCGGGGGGGTCGTCCCCCCGGGGGAACACAGCAGTCGTTTCAAGACCTTGCCCGACGGGTTGCGGGGCAGGGCGTCGCGGAACTCCACCCGCCGGGGCACCTTGTAGTTGGCCAGCCGCTCCCGGCAGAACGCCAGCACGTCCGCCGCGTCTAGGACATGGCCGGGCCGACGGACGATGAACGCCTGGCCGACCTCGCCGAGCCGCGGGTCGGGCACGCCGACGACGGCCGACTCCGCGACCCCGTCGAGCCGGGCCAGCACCTGCTCGACCTCGGCGGGGTACACGTTGAAGCCGCCGCAGATGTACATGTCCTTGATCCGGCCGGTGATGGTCAGGTACCCGGCGGCGTCCAGGCGGCCGGCGTCCCCGGTGTGCAGCCAGCCGTTCGCGTCGACGGCGGCCTTGGTGGCCTCGGGGTCCTCCAGGTAGCCGAGCATCAGGTTCGGCCCGCGGAGCAGGATCTCGCCGGCGTCGCCGATCCGTACCTCGAAGCCGGCCGCCGCGCGCCCCGAGGTGCCGGCCACCGTCTCCGCCGGGTCGCCTGGACGGCACATCGTCGCCACCACGGCCTCGGTCAGCCCGTAGGCGGTGAGCACGACCTCGAAGCCCAGTTCGCGCCGCATCCGCTCGACCAGCGCGACCGGCACGTCGGCCGCGCCGGTGACGGCGAGGCGCAGGCTGGACAGGTCGCGGGCGTTGCGCTCGGGGTGGTCCATGATCGTCGTGTAGATCGTCGGCGGGCCGGGGAGCACGGTGATCCGCATCGCCTCCACCAGTCGCATCGCCTGCCCGGCGTCGAAGACCGGCTGCGGCACCAGCGTCGCCCCGCTGACCAGGCAGGCCAGCAGGCCCGCCTTGAAGCCGAAGGTGTGGAAGAACGGGTTCACCACCAGATACCGGTCGTGAGACGACAACAGGCCGCAGTCCGCCCAGGCCCGGGCGACGGCCAGCGACCGTTCGTGCGAGGTCATCGCGCCCTTGCTCCGCCCGGTCGTCCCGGAGGTGAACATGACGTCGCTGACGTCATCCGGGCGCACCGCCCCCGCCCGCCGGCGCGCCTCGGCGGCCGGGACCGCCGCCGCCCGCCGCTCGAACGCAGCCCAGTCGCCGGGCACCCTTACGACCAGGCTGAGCCGATCCAGGCCTCCGCCGCCCGCCCCGCCGTCTACCCCGCCGTCCGCCGCGCCGCCCGCACCACCCGCCTCACCCGCCGCGGCCCGGAGCGCCGCCAGCCGGTCGACGCCGAGGAAGTCACCGGCCACGAACAGGGCGCGGGCGCCGCTGCGGCTGATCACGTCCAGCGCCTCGGGACCGGTGAACCGCGTGCTGACCGGGACCAGCGTGGCGCCCGCGCCGAGCGCGCCCAGCGCGGCCAGCACCCAGTGATGGGTGTTCGGAGCCCAGATGGCCACCCGGTCGGAAGGGGCCACGCCCTCCGCGATCAGCGCGGCGGCGACCGTGGTCACCCGCTCGCCCAGCTCGCGGTAGCTGAGCCGGAGGCCGTCCGGCCCAGGGTCCGCCAGCCCAGGGTCGGCCAACGCAGGCGCGTCGCCGAACTCCCGAGCGGCACTCGCCACGGCGCCCGGGATCGTCAGCTCCACCGCACCTCCTAGCAAGCAAGTGCTTGGTAGGTTTAGCCTACGCACCAGGGGCTGTCGCCGACCAGACCCAGGAGGCACCGGTCCCGGAGGAGGCCCAGGTGCGGTTCACGCCGCAGGACGAGCCGCAGGACGAGGAGTGAAGGGCCACGGCCTGCTCGACGGCAAGGTGGTCGTCGTCACGGCGGCGGCCGGCACCGGCATCGGCGGCGCCGCCGCCCGGCGCTGCCTGGACGAAGGAGCCCGGGTGGCGATCAGCGATCAGCACGCCGGGCGGCTGGCCGCGACCCGGGACGAGCTGGCCGAGGCCCACGCCGGCCTCGTTTGGTCCCAATTGTGTGATGTCACCGACGAGGCGCAGGTCGCCGCGCTGATCGAGGGCGCGGCCGGGCACTTCGGCCGGATCGACGTGATGATCAACAACGCCGGGCTGGGCGGCACCAGTTCGGTGCTCGACATGACCGACGAGCAGTGGCAGCGGGTGCTCGACGTCACGCTCAACGGGACCTTCCGCTGTACCCGGGCCGCGCTGCGCCAGATGGTGGCCCAGGGGCACGGGGGAGCGGTGGTCAACAACGCCTCGGTGCTCGGCTGGCGCGCGCAGCCGGGCCAGGCGCACTACGCGGCGGCCAAGGCGGGCGTGATGGCCTTCACCCGGTGCGCCGCGCTGGACGTCGCCGGGCACGGCATCCGGGTCAACGCGGTGGCGCCGAGCCTGGCCATCCACCCGTTCCTGGCCAAGGTGACCAGCGAGGACCTGCTCGCCGAACTAGCCGGCCGCGAGGCGTTCGGCCGCGCCGCGCAGCCCTGGGAGGTCGCCAACGTCATGGTCTTCCTGGCCAGCGACTACGCCTCCTACCTCACCGGGGAGGTCATCGCGGTAAGCAGTCAGCACCCCTAAAACGTCACAGCCGTTCGATGATGGTGGCGGTGGCCATCGCGCCGCCGGCGCACATGGTGATCAGCGCCGTGCCCGCGCCGCGCCGCTCGAGTTCGTGCAGCGCGGTGGTGAGCAGCCGGGCACCGGTGCTGCCCACCGGATGGCCGAGGGCGATCGCGCCGCCGTTGACGTTGACCCGGTCGGGGTTGGCCTGGTGCACGGCCAGCCAGGACAGCACCACCGACGCGAACGCCTCGTTGACCTCGAACAGGTCGACGTCCGCGATCGTCATGCCGGCCGCGGCCAGGACCCGTTCCGTGGCGGCGACGGGACCGTCCAGGTGGTAGTACGGCTCGGCGCCGACCAGGCACTGCGCGAGGATCCGCGCCCGGGGCCGCAGGCCGAGCTCCCGGGCCCGGTCCGCCGATGCCAGCAGCACGGCGGCCGCGCCGTCGGAGATCTGCGACGACGTGCCGGCCGTGTGCAGGCCGTCCGGCACCACCGGCTTGAGCCGCGCCAGCGCCGCCACGGAAGTCTCCCGCAGCCCCTCGTCCCGGTCGAGGTCGCGGGTCCCCGCCTTCACCGGCACGACCTCCCGGTCGAACCGGCCCTGCGCCCAGGCGGCCTGGGCCAGCGTCTGGGACCGCAGGCCGAAGGCGTCGACCTCGGCGCGGGAGAGCCCGCGCCGCCGCGCGATGCGCTCGGCGGCGACGTACTGGTTCGGCAGGTCGATGTCCCACGAGTCCGGCCGGGGCGAGCCGGCGTCCGCCCGGGCGGCGGTCCCCAGCGGCACCCGGCTCATCGCCTCCACCCCGCACGCGATCCCGACGCCGATCGCGTCCGCCGCGATCAGCCCGGCCACCAGGTGCGCGGCCTGCTGCGCCGAACCGCACTGGGCGTCGAGCGTCAGGCAGCCAGCCGTCCAGGGGAGCCCGGCGTGCAGCCAGGCGGTCCTGGTGACGTTGTTGGACTGCTCGCCCGCCTGCGTCACGCAGCCGCCGGCCACCTGCTCGACGGCGGCCGGCTCGATCCCCGCGCGGTCGAGCAGGGTCACCTGGAGGCCGCCGAGGAGTTCGGCCGGGTGCAGGCCCGCCAGCGCGCCGCCGCGCTTGCCGATCGGGGTCCGCGCCGCCTCGACGATCACCGCAGTGCCCATGGCTCACCTCCGGGATCCTGTGATTCAATCAAAACTAGAACATGTTTCATTATCCGCCAAGGAGGCTGCCGTGGCCGCACCGGACATCCCGCCTGGCTTCGACTTCACTGACCCGGAGATCTACACCACCCGGGTGCCCGCCGAGGAGTTTGCCGAGCTGCGCCGCGCGGCCCCGATCTGGTGGGTGCCGCAACGGCGGGGTTCGGCCGGGTTCGACGACGAGGGGTACTGGGCGGTCACCCGGCACGCCGACATCCTGGCCGTCTCCAAGACGCCGGACGTCTACTCGTCGGAGGAGAACACCGCGCTGATCCGGTTCCAGGAGGGCATTCCCCGTGAGTCCATCGAGATGCAGCGGATCATCCTGCTCAACATGGACCCGCCCCAGCACACCAAGCTGCGCGGCATCGTCTCCCGCGGCTTCACCCCGCGCGCCATCGGCAACCTGCGCCAGGTCCTCACCGAGCGCGCCGAGCGCATCGTGGCGACCGCGCTGGAGTCCGGCACCGGCGACTTCGTTACGGACGTGGCCTCCGAGCTGCCGCTGCAGGCGATCAGCGAGCTGATCGGCGTCCCGCAGGAGGACCGGGGCAAGATCTTCTCCTGGTCCAACCAGATGATCGGCTACGACGACCAGCCGCCGGGGGAGGAGAACATCGGCGAGATCGCCGCCGCCGAGATCCTCGGCTACAGCATGGCCATGGCCGAGGAGCGGCGCGGGTGCCCCCGGGAAGACATCGTCACCAAGCTGATCAACGCCGAGATCGACGGCCACGGGCTGTCCGACGACGAGTTCGGCTTCTTCGTGCTGATGCTGGCGGTGGCGGGCAACGAGACCACCCGCAACGCCATCGCGCACGGGATGCTCGCCCTCCTCGACCATCCGGACCAGTGGGAGCTGTTCAAGGCTTCCCGCCCGGACACGGCGGCGGACGAGATCGTCCGGTGGGCCACCCCGATCACCGTGTTCCAGCGCACCGCGACCCAGGACACCGTCCTCGGCGGCCAGGAGATCAAGGCGAGCCAGCGCGTCGGGCTGTTCTACCGTTCGGCCAACTTCGACGAGGAGGTCTTCGACGACCCCGAGCGGTTCGACGTCCTGCGCAACCCGAACCCGCACCTCGGCTACGGCGGCCTGGGCACCCACTACTGCCTGGGCGCCAACCTGGCCAAGCTGGAGATCGAGCTGATCTTCAACGCGATCGCCGACGCCATGCCGGACATCGCCAAGGCCGGCGACCCCGTGCGCCTGCGCTCCGGCTGGATCAACGGCATCAAGCGCCTGCCGGTCAGCTACACGGGCTGACGCGGCGGTCCGGGATCAGGCGGGGACCAGGATCCGGTCGCTTTCCGCATCGGCCCGCCGGCCGCCAACGGGCGGATCCGGCGCCGACTCCGCGCCCGGGTCCAGCGCGTGACCCAGGCACTTCACTCTACATAGGTAGAGCCCTGGCGTCTACCTGAGCGGGCGGCTGCGGCTGCAGGTTCAGCGCGGCGTACTCGATGCCACCCCGATCGAGATGAACTGCCGAGCCACGTGGGCCAGAGCTGCTCGAAGAACCTGTAGAGCGCGGCTGACGTCACATTTAGCGCTTCCGTATCTTTGTTTGAATATCGCTCACATCATTGAAATCTAGAATCTGATTCGCTATTATGTTCTAAGTGACCGGAAGGTCAAGATCATTCAGCCGAACGGTGGTGGCGCGTGCCCTCAGCTCCCGCTTCCCCTGGCCCCGGGCCGGACGAGGGCCCCGGCTCGGGCTCCGGCATCCCCCGGCCGGGTGATGCGGCGGCATGGCCTCCCGTCGAGTCGATCCGTGACCCGCGGGACGTGCAAGCGTGGCTGGGCTCCGGCCTAGATGAGGACGAGCCGCCCGGTCCGGACGAGGAGTACGACGACCCCGAGCACCCGGCCATGCCCTGGGACCTCGACGTGGCCGCGATCTGGGCCGAGACCGGCAAGCTCGCCGCTGCGGACGCCGCCGACGCCGGGAATCTCGCCCGGCGGGGGCTCCTGGCGGAGCTGGCCGCCTGCGACGCCGGGACCCGGGGGCGCCGTGGCCCCGGGCAGCCCGGGTCCACGCGCCGGGTCCCCGGCTGGTCCGACAGCCCTGCGGGAGGGTTCGGCGCCGGGCAGCCCCTGGATGTCGCGCCGGGCGGGTCGGCGCTGCTGGGGTTCGCCGAGCGGGCCGCGGACGATGAGGAGCGGATCGGTGCCGCCACCGATGATGAGATCATCGGGCTGATCTGCGCCCTGGACCGGGCTGAGGCGTCCGCGTGTTCCCTCAAGCACGCCGCGGTGGCGGAGCTCATCCGCCGCCGCCCGGCGCCCGGCGCCACGCTGGAGGGCGAGGCGCGGATGCCGGATGGCTGGGAGGAGTTCGCCGGGGATGAGGTCCGCTGGGCGCTGGCTGAGACCCGCAACGCGGCGGACGCGATGCTGGAGCTGGCCTATGCCCTGGAAGTAAGGCTGCCCGGAACTAAGGAAGCCTTCCGCACCGGGGTGCTGCGCCGGTCCAAGGCCGAGATCATCGCCCGCGCGACCGACCTGCTGGACCCGGCCGAAGCCCGGGCGGCCGAGGCCCTCGTCCTGGACCGGGCGGGTCGGCTGAGCCCGGGCGGCCTGCGGGCCGCGATCGCCCGCGCCGTCATCGAGGTCGCTCCGGATAAAGCCCGCAAGCGGCGGGAGGACGCGGTCCGCGATGCCCGGGTGGAGCGCTGGCCCGAGGACAGCGGCAACGCCGCCCTGGCCGGCCGCGAGCTCCCGCCCGCCGAGGTCCTGGCCGCAGACCAGCGGATCACCTGGTGGGCCCGGCAGCTGAAGGCAGCCGGGCTGGAAGGTGACCTGGACGAGCTGCGCGCCCGCGCCTACCTGGATCTGCTGCTGGACCAGGATTCGCGTCCCGTCACCCCGGACCGCCCCGCCGCGCAAGGGGGAGGCAGCTCGGCCCCACCCGGCTCGGCCCCACCCGGCTCGGCCCCACCCGGCTCGGCCCCACCCGGCTCGGCCCCACCCGGCTCGGCCCCACCCGGCTCGGCCCCACCCGGCCCGGCCGGATCCTGGACGCCACCCGGATCCGGGGTGATCCCCGCCGGGTTCACCGGCCGTAACCACCTGACCGTCCCGCTGGCCACCCTGCTCGAGCTGGCCCACCGTCCCGGCGAGATCCCCGGCCTCGGCCCCGTCGACCCATGGCTCGCCCGCGACCTGGCCCATGCCTCCGCCGCCAGCCCCGAGACCACCTGGTGCCTCACCGTCACCGACGACCAGGGCCACGCCATCGGTCACGGATGCGCCAGACCCGAGCCCAGGAGACACAAGAAACCCGAGAAACCAAGACCTTCGGGAGGTCACGACCCACCCGAGCCCAGGTTCACCTTCACCCCGGCCGATGCGGACGGGCCACCCGGCGGATACGGAAGCTGGCGGTTCACCACCGGCATCCGCGGCCAGCCCGCCCTGCTCATCGCGATCGACCCGATCGCGATCGACGAGTGTGATCACCGCTTCGAGGCCAAGGGCCACGATCCCGGCGTCAAACTCCGGCACCTGTCGCAGATCCGGCACGCCTTGTGCGCCGGACCCATGTGCCGGCGTCCCTCGGCCCGGGCCGATTTCGAGCACAACACCCCGTACGACCAAGGCGGCAGGAGCTGCCTGTGCAATGGCGGCCCTAAGTGCCGGCACGAGCACCGGCTCAAGCAAGACCCCCGCTGGACGGTCGAACAGCCAACCTCCGCCACGTTCCGCTGGACCACTCCCTCGGGCAGGCAATACACCACCGAACCAACCAGGTACCCGATATGACCATCCCTAGCGCGGTGTGTCCGACACCACCCACATGGAGAAGAACTGCGAGCCGCCGCCGTAGGCGTGCCCCAGCGCGGTCCGCGCCCCCGGCACCTGGTGCGCGCCCGCCTTGCCCATGACCTGCAGCGCTGCTTCGGCGAACCGCAGCAGGCCGGACGCGCCGATCGGGTTGGAGCTGAGCACGCCGCCGGACGGGTTGACCGGCAGCCTGCCCCCGAGGGCGGTCTCGCCCGCCTCGGTCATCCGCCATCCCTGCCCGGGCGCGGCGAAGCCGAGGTTCTCCAGCCACATGGGCTCATACCAGGAAAACGGCACGTAGATCTCGGCGACGTCGATCTCGTCCAGCGGATTGGTGATGCCGGCCTGCCGCCATAGCGTCGCAGCGGCCTCGGCGCCTGCCCGCGGGTTGACGTGGTCCTTGCCCGCGAACATGGTCGGCTCGCTGCGCATCGCGGTGGCGCGGATCCAGGCCACCGGCGCCTGGCTCGCCTCGGCCGCGTCGGAGTCGCCGATGACCACCGCGCACGCCCCGTCGGAGGAGGGGCAGGTCTCGTCGTACCGGACCGGGTCCCAGAGCATGGGGGAGGCCTGCACCGATTCCAGCGTGATGTCGGCCTGTTGCAGGTGGGCGTACGGGTTGAGGGCGCCGTTGCGCCGGTCCTTGACCGCGACCATCGCGCCGATGTGCGGCGGCGCGCCGCTGCGCCGGATGTAGGCGCGGATGTGCGGCGCGAAGTAGCCACCCGCGCCGGCCACCACCGGCAGGCTGAACGGCGGCGCGATCGACAGCGCCCACATGGCGTTGGACTCCGACTGCTTCTCGAACGCCACCGCCAGCACCCGGCGGTGCAGGCCCGCCTGCACCAGGCTGGTCGCGACGATCCCGGTCGCGCCGCCCACCGAACCAGCCGTGTGCACCCGCAGCAGCGGCTTGCCGACCGCGCCGAGCGCGTCGGCCAGGTACAGTTCGGGCATCATCACGCCCTCGAACAAGTCGGGCGCCTTCCCGACCACGACCGCGTCGATATCCGCCAGCGAGATGCCCGCGTCCTGCAGCGCGCGGTCCGCCGCCTCCCGGCACAGCCCGGCGATCGACACGTCGGTGCGCTTGGACCGGTGCCGGGTCTGCCCGACCCCCAGAACCGCCGCGAGCTGTCTCATCGTGCCTCCCCGTCCAGGACGCACACCAGGTTCTGCTGCAGCGCCGGACCGCTGGTGGCGTGCCCGAGCGCGCGTCCCGCCTGGCCGGACATCACTGCCTGCGCCGCCAGCCCGATCCGCGCCAGTCCCGCGGCGAACATCGGGTTGCCGCACAGCGCGCCACCCGAGGTATTGACCGCGACGCCGTCGCCGAGCCCCAGCGCCTCGCGCAGCAAGATCTCCTGGTGGGTGAACGGCGCGTGCAACTCGGCCACGTCAACGAGGGCCACGTCAACGGGGGCCACGTCGACCTCGGCCCGCCCGGCGCCGGCTACCCCCGCCGCGCGGGCTACCCCCGCCGCGCGGGCCGCAGCCGCCGCCGACGGCACCGCCAGCAGGTCCCGCGCGCCCAGCGAGCCCGAATCGATCCGGTGCGCGAACCCGGTGATCCAGGCCGGCCGCGCGCACAGATCCCGGGCCCGCTCGGCGGACGCGATGATCACCACCGCGGCCCCGTCGCCGACCGGGGCGCAGTCGTGCGCCCGCAGCGGTTCGGCCACGTAGGGCCTGCCCAGCAGCTCGTCGGCCGCGACCTCCCCGGATCGCTGCGCCCGCGGGTTGCCGACCGCCGCCGCCCGGCTGCGCGCGGCCACCTCCGCCATGTCCTTCTCGGTCCACCGCCCGGCCTCGAGGCCAAGCCGTGCCTGCAGGGCCGCGATCGACACCGAGTCCGGCCACAGCGGAGCGAGCAGGTACGGGTCAAGCTGCAACGCCAGCACGCGCCGCAGCTCCGCGCCCGACGACTTGCCGAACCCGTAGGCCAGCGCGATCTCCGCCTCGCCGGTGAGGATCTTCACCCAGGCCTCGTACAGCGCCCACGCGCCGTCCATCTCCACGTGCGACTCCATGGCCGGCGGGACCGCCCCGATCGCGTCGACCGCCGACACGAAGGAGAACGCCCGCCCGGCCAGGTAGTCGGAGGACCCCGAGCACCAGAATCCGATATCGGCCTTGGTCAGCCCGGTGGCGCCGAACACCTCGGCGAAGATCGGCACCAGCATCTCCACCCCGCTGGTGGTGGCGTCCTCGCGGACGCCGACCCGCGACTGCGCGAAACCAACGACGGCGGCCTCGGTCACAGGTGCCTCGCAAAGGTCTCGTACGGCGCATCAGGCTCCCCGGTCGGCGCGAAGTGGCTGATGCTCCCCGACTCGTCCCACACCGCCCTGACCCGCATGCCCATCCGCACGTCGCTCGGGTCGCAGCCCAAGATGAGGTGCTGGAACGCGATGTCCGCCCCGTCCAGGAGCACGGCCGCCGCCACGTACGGCGGCGTAACCCGCTGCCCCGGGTATCCCACGTTCACTATGCAGAACGAGGTGACGGTCCCGCTATCAGGCAGTTCCACCTCATCGTGGGTGGGCACCCCGTCGGCCGGGCACGTTCCCCTCGGCGGGATGTACACCTGCCCGCACACGCCGCACCGCTGCCCGAGCAGTCGACCCTCGGCCAGCCCGCGCAGGTAGGCGCTCTCCCCGGGCGAGGCGGTGTGCTCATAGTGCAGCCGCACCGGCGTGATGGTCATCCCGGCAGGCACCTGGCTCGCCCCGTCCGAGCCGGCCGGCGTCCGGCTCGCCCCGTCCGGCCCGTTCGCGGCCGCCCCCGGCGCGTCGGCCGGCTCGAAGCAGGCGATGTCGCGGATGCTGCCGACCCGGTTCGCGGACCACCGGGGCCGGACCCGCAGGCCAGTCCGCATGGCCTCGGCCGACCCCGCGTCCACCGCGTGCAGCATCACGGTGTCCGCGCCGTCCAGCCGGATCAGCGCCCAGGCGAACGGCTCGGTCAGCGGCTGGCCTTCCAGCGGCTCCGGCATCCAGGACCAGCTGACCACGGTGCCCTCCGGCCCCACGGCCACCAGCTCGCCCGGCGGGTCAGAACTCACCGGGTCGTACTCGAACGGCGGCGCGTGCACCCGGCCGTCCGCTCCCCGCGCGCCGAGGATGCGCCGGTCGGCCAGGGCGGTCATGAACTGGCTCAGCACCGGCCCGAGCGACCGCGTGTAATCGAACTCGATCTCCAGCGGCGCCCGCAGCGGCGCAGGGGGATGGCTCACGTGCCAACTATAGAACGTGTTCTAGTTAGCGGACAGCGGTCACGGCGGCCGCCTTGTCCATGCCTAGAACGTGTTCTAGATTAGGCCCCGTGACTGACCTCGGCTTGTGGGCCATCGCCCGGGCTAATCCCGGCCTGACCGCGGTGATCGACCCGGACGGCAAGACCGTCAGCTACGCGGAGCTGGCCGCGCTGGCCGACCGCTACGGGCGGGGCCTGCAGGCGCTCGGGCTCCACCCGGGTGCCACCGTGGCCGGGCAGCTGCCCAACAGCACCGAGGCGCTCGCGCTCTTCTTCGCGGCGATGCAGACCGGGCTGTACGTCGTGCCGGTGAACTGGCACCTGACCGCCCCCGAGGTGGCCTACATCCTCAGCGACAGCGGCGCCGCGGCCTTCGTGGCCCACGAGCGGTTCGTCGACGTCGCGGCGGAGGCAGCCGAAGCCGCCGGGATCGATCCGGACGCCCGGTTCGCCGTGGGCGCGGTGCCGGGGTTCACGCCACTGGCCGCGCTCGGAGCGGACGGCCCGAGCGGGCGCCCGGAGCCGCGGACGGCAGGCGCCCCGATGGTGTACACCTCGGGCACGTCGGGCCGTCCCAAGGGCGTGCGCCGCCCGCTGACCGGCGAGGACCCGGACCAGGTGCCGCGGACCGCCACCTGGTTCTTCGGGATTTTCTCACTCGCCCCCTTCGACGACCACGTGCACCTGTGCTGCTCGCCGCTCTACCACACCGCGGTGCTGAACTTCGCGACGATCTCGGTCCAGCTCGGCCACCCGGTCGTGCTGATGGACCGCTTCGAGCCCGAGGAGATGCTCGCCCTGATCGAGCGGCACCGGGTGACCCACACGCACATGGTGCCCACGCAGTTCCGCCGGCTGCTCACCCTGCCCGAGCCAACCCGCGGCCGCTACGACGTGTCCTCCATGCGAGCCGCCATCCACAGCGCCGCGCCCTGCCCGCAGGACATCAAGCGCCGGATGCTGGACTGGTGGGGGCCGGTGGTGATCGAGTACTACGCGGCCAGCGAGGGCGGCGGGACCGGCATCACCGCGCAGGAGTGGCTGGCCCGGCCCGGATCCGTCGGCCGGCCGTGGCCGGGCTCCGAGGTGCGGGTGCTGGATACCGAGGGTAACGACGTGCCGGCCGGCGAGCCGGGGCTGGTGTACCTGCGGATGGGGACCGCCACCTTCGACTACCACAAGGACGAGGCGAAGACGCGCGCTTCGCGGGCGCGCGGCATGTTCACCGTCGGGGACATCGGCTACCTCGACGCGGACGGTTACCTCTACCTCTGCGACCGCAAGAGCGACATGATCATCTCCGGCGGCGTCAACATCTACCCGGCCGAGATCGAAGCCGAACTGTCCGGCCACCCCGCGGTCGACGACGTTGCCGTGTTCGGGATCCCGAACGACAACTGGGGCGAGGAGATCAAGGCGGTCATCCAGCCGGCCGCCGGGGCCGAGCCCGGCCCGGCGCTGACCGCCGACCTGCTGGCCTTCCTCGGCGGCCGGGTGGCGAAGTTCAAGCTGCCGAAGACCATCGACTACGTCGCCGAACTGCCGCGCGACCCCAACGGCAAGCTCTACAAGCGCCGCCTCCGCGACCCCTACTGGCAAGGCCGCGACCGCGCCATCTGAGTCGGCCACCGGCCCGGCCGGGCCGGGGCTCAGCGATCCCGGAACTCGGGCCGGCGCCTCTCGGCGAAGGCGCGCGGGCCCTCCTTGGCGTCCTCGCTGGCGAACACGGCCATGCCCGCCTTGGCTTCGAGAGCGAACGCCTCGTTCTCCGCCATGCCCTCGGTCTCGCGGATGACCCGCAGGATCGCGCGCACCGCGACGGGGCCGTTGGCCGCGATCATGTCCGAGATCTCCAGCGCCTTGCCGAGCGCCTGGCCGTCCGGCACGACGTGCCCGATCAGCCCCATCGACAGCGCCTCGGCCGCGGTGACGTGCCGCCCGGTGAGCAGCAGGTCCGCGGCGACCGTGTACGGGATCTGCCGGGGCAGCCGGACCGCGGACCCGCCCAGCGGGAACAGCCCCCAGCGCGCCTCGGAGATGCCGAAACGCGCGCTCTCCCCGGCCACCCTGATGTCGCAGGCCTGCAGGATCTCGGTGCCGCCCGCGATCGCCGGGCCCTCCACCGCGGCGATCAGCGGCTTGGTCAGGCGGCGCCCCTTGAGCAGCGGCTCGATCACGGAAAGATCCATGTCCCCGGCCCGGAACCGGTCGCCGAGGGGCGCGCTGGTCATCGCCTTGAGGTCCGCGCCGGCGCAGAACGCGCCGCCCGCCCCGGTCAGCACGCAGACCCGGATGCCGGGATCGCTATCCGTCATGTCCCAGGCCTCGCGCATCAGGGCCATCATCGGCCCGGTCAGCGCGTTGCGTGCGGCCGGCCGGTTCATCGTGACGATGAGCACGGGTCCCCGCCGCTCGATGAGCGCGTGCGGCGGCTCGTCGCTGGGTACCTCACCGGTGTCGCGCACGCTGGCCGCGGTCATGGACGCGATTTCCCTCCTCATAACAGCGCGCCTAAAGGCTTGCCCAAAACAGTAACACGTTCTAATTTCGTTCCCATGGCCTTGAACTTCGCCGACCTCTTCGAGCACGCCGTGGACGCCTGCGGGGAACGTGCCGCGGTGGCCTGCGGCGACCGGCTGGTCACGTACCGCGAACTGGAGGAACGGGCCAACCGGCTGGCTCATCACCTGGCCGGGCTCGGCGTCGGGCCCGGTGATCACGTCGGGCTCTACGCCCGTAACTCCCTCGAGGCGATCGAGACGCTGATCGCCTCGTGCAAGCTCCGCGCCGCCGCCGTCAACATCAACTACCGCTACGTCGAGAACGAGCTGCAGTACATGTTCGCCGACGCGGACCTGGCCGCGCTGGTGTACGACCGCCGGCTGGCGCCGGTCGTCGCCGCGGCGGCCCCGGCCGCCCCCGGGCTCCGCGGCCTAGTGGAGATCGACGACGGCAGCCCCCCGGCCACCGCCAAAACGGCCGCGCCCGCCACGGGATACGACGCCGCCCTGGCGGCTGCCGAGCCGGACCGCGACTTCCCGGCCCGCAGCGGCGACGACGTGTACATCATCTACACCGGCGGGACCACGGGCTACCCGAAGGGCGTGCTGTGGCGGCACGAGGACATCTGGCGCACGCTGGCCGGCGGCATCGACTTCGTCACCGGCGAACCGCTGCCTGACGAGTGGGCGCAGTCCCGCAAGGGCCTGGACAACGGGGAGTTCGTCAAGCTCTGTGCGGCGCCGCTCATCCACGGCAACGCCCAAGTGGCCGCGCTGGCGGGCCTGTTCACCGGCGAGACCGTGGTGCTGCTGCCCGCCTTCGACGCCCACCAGATCTGGCGCGCGATCGAGCGGCACCACGTCAACGTGCTGGTCATCATCGGCGACGCGATGGCCAGGCCGCTGGTCGAGGCCTACCTGGCCGGGGACTACGACGCGTCCTCGCTGGTCGCCGTCTCCTCCAGCGCGGCGCTGTTCTCTCCGGCGGTCAAGGACGCCTGCGCCAAGGCGCTGCCCGACGTCGTGATCACCGAGGCGATCGGCTCCACCGAGACCGGCTTCGCCGGGATCAGCTTCGTGAACGCCGGCGACCCGCACCGCGGCGGCCCGACCGTCATGGCCGGCCCGGACGTCGTCGTCCTCGACGACAACAAGCCGGCGGCTCCCGGGCAGGTGGGCCGGCTGGCCCGGGGCGGGCACGTGCCCCTCGGCTACTACAAGGACCCCGAACGGACCGCGGCGATGTTCGCCGAGGTGAACGGGAAACGCTACGCGGTGCCCGGGGACATGGCGCGGGTGGAGGACGACGGGACCGTGACGCTGCTCGGCCGCGGCAACACGTGCGTGAACACCGGCGGCGAGAAGGTCTTCCCCGAGGAGGTGGAGGCCGCGCTGAAGTCCCACCCCGACGTGTTCGACGCGCTGGTCATCGGCGTGCCCGACGAACTGCTCGGCCAGCGCGTGGCCGCGCTGGTGCAGCCGAGGCCGGGCGCGGCGCCCGACCTCGCAGCGCTGGCAGAGCACGTCCGGGGCCAGCTCGCCGGCTACAAGGTCCCGCGCAGCATCTGGCTGACCGAGGCCATCAGGCGCACGGTGTCCGGCAAGGCCGACTACGCCTGGGCGCGCCAGCACGCCGCCGACCACCCGCCGGGCCTCGACCTGAGCATGCACCGATGAGCACGCCGGCGGCCCACCTGAGGACGGCACTGTGCGACCTGCTGGGCATCGAGCATCCCATCGTCGGTTTCACCCCGTCCGAGCACGTCGCCGCCGCGGTCAGCCGGGCCGGCGGCCTGGGAGTGCTCGGCTGCGTCCGGTTCAACGACCCAGCCGACCTTGAGGCCGCGCTGGACTGGATGGACTCCAGCACCGACGGGCGCCCGTACGGCATCGACGTGGTCATGCCGGCCCGGGTACCCGCCGAGGGCGCCGCGGCGGACCTGAACCAGCTGATCCCCGAGGCGCACAAGGACTTTGTCGAGCAGACGCTGCTCAGGCTCGGCGTGCCGCCGCTGCCCGACGGCACGCAGGCCGCCGACGGCGTGCTCGGCTGGCTGCACTCGGTGGCGCGCAAGCACGTCGAGGTGGCGCTGGCCCATCCCGCGCGGCTGATCGCGAACGCCCTCGGCCCGCCGCCACCCGACGTCATCGCGAGCGCCCACGAGCGCGGCATGCTGGTCGCGGCGCTGGCCGGGAAGGCCGAGCACGCGCTCAGGCAGCTGGCGAGCGGCGTGGACATCGTGGTCGCCCAGGGTTACGAGGCGGGCGGGCACACCGGCGAGATCGGCAGCATGGTGCTCATCCCGGAGATCGTCGACGCGGTCGACGGGGCCAGCGGAGGCAGCGTGCCGGTGCTCGCCGCGGGCGGGATCGGCTGCGGCCGCCAGATCGCGGCCGCGCTCGCGCTCGGTGCGGCCGGGGTCTGGATGGGCTCGGCCTGGCTCCTCACCCAGGAGTACGCGCAGCTGACCGGGGCGCCGGCGGTCACCGAGGCACTCCTCGCGGCCACCTCCTCGGACACCATAAGGTCCAGGATCTACAGCGGCAAGCCCGCCCGTATCCTCAAGAACCGGTGGACGGACGCGTGGGAACAGCCGGACGCGCCCGAGCCGCTCCCGATGCCGCTGCAGAACCTGCTCGTAAGCGAGGCGCACCAGCGCCTGATGCGGTCCGGGCAGCCGGACGTGGTGCCGATGCCGGCCGGGCAGATCGTGGGCCGCATCACCGAGGTCCGGCCGGTCGCCGACGTGATGGCCACGCTTATCCTCCAAACGCGCGAGACCCTGGACCGGCTGCGATGATGATGCGATGAAGATCGCCGTCTCGGCCGGCTACTGGAGCGCCGGCCCCCCGCCCGGCGCGCCGGATCTATTCGAAGCCGCCGAACGTCTCGGGCTCGACCAGATCTGGACGGCCGAAGCCTACGGCAGCGACGCGTGGACCCCGCTGGCCTGGTGGGGATCGCGCACCCAGCGGGTCCACCTCGGCACGGCCGTCTCCCAGCTGTCGGCCCGGCCGCCGGTGACCCTGGCGATGACCGCGATGACCATGGACCACCTCACCCAGGGGCGGGTCCTGCTCGGGATCGGCACCAGCAACCCCCAGGTCGTCGAGGGCTGGTACGGTCAGCCGTACCCCCGCCCGCTGGAGCGCACCAGGGAATACATCGACATCGTCCGCCAGGTCATCGCGCGCCGGGAGCCGGTCCGCTACGACGGCAAGCACTACCAGCTCCCGCTGTCGGCAGTGAAGGGGGATGGGGAGGTGGGTGGGGGCACCGGCCTGGGCAAGCCGCTGCGCTCCATCCTGCACCCGTACCGGACCGAGATTCCCATCTACCTCGGCGCGGAGGGACCGCGCAACGTGGCCCTCGCGGCCGAAATCGCCGACGGCTGGAACGCGATCTTCTTCTCGCCCGCGATGAACGATTTCTACGCCGCCGCCCTGGCCGAGGGATTTGCCCGGCCCGGCGCCCGGCACTCCAGCGACACCTTTGACGTGGTGGGCGGTCCGCTGGCCATCATCGTCGATGATGATGCCGAACGGGCGGCGGATCTCGTTCGGCCGACGCTGGCTCTTTATATCGGCGGGATGGGCGCGCGCGGCGTCAACTTTCACTACGAGGTCTTCGCCCGGATGGGCTACGAGGCGCAGGCCCGGGCGATCCAGGACTTCTACCTGGCCGGCGACAAGAAGAGCGCGATCGCGGCCGTGCCCACCGAGCTGGTGGAAGACGTGGCCCTGATCGGCCCGTGGGCCAAGATCGCCGACGAGATCCAGCGCTGGAAGCAGACCGTCCTCACCACCTTCTCCGTCCACTGCGACCTGCGCCACCTGGAAAAGGTCGCCGCCCTGGTCCGCTGAGACCCCCGCCGGCCCCGCCCTCCGTCCCCCGAGGACCGTGTGCCATAAGGCGTGATTTCTGACGCCCTTTGTCGCGATCAGGGGGCGGGCTCACCAGCCAAGGTGACGCCGATGCGGCGGAGCTGGGCGGTGGCGCCGCCGAGGGCGAACTCGTAGTGCTTGGCTGCGGTGAAGTAGCGGTGCACCGGGTAGGACATGTCGATACCCAGCCCGCCGTGCACATGGACCGCAGTGTGCGCCACCCGGTGGCCCGCGTCGGCCGCCCAGAACTTGGCCGTCGCCACCGCCGGGCCGGCCCCGGCGTCGCCCTCGGCCAGCAGCCAGGCCGCCTGCCACATGGTGAGCCGAACCGCCTCCACATCGATGTAGGCGTCGGCCAGCCGCTGCGTCACCGCCTGGAACGAGCCGATCGGCCGCCCGAACTGCACCCGGTTGCGCGCGTACTCCGCCGTCAGTTCCAGCGCCCGCTCAATAACTCCGGCCTGCAGCGCGCACAGTCCCACGGTGCCCCGCGCCACCAGCCAGTCCGCCACCTCCGGGCCCGGTCCCAGCAGCCGGTCATCGTCCAGCGTGACGCCGTCGAGCACGACCCGGCCCGCCTCGGAGAAGTCCGTCAGTTGCTGCGGCTGGACGCTCACCTCAGAGGCCTCAATCAGGAACACCAGCACTCCGTCGGGTCCCGCGGCCGGCACCAGCAGCAGGTTCGCTCGCGGCGCGGCCGGCACCATGGTTTTCGTGCCTGACAGCACCCACCGGCCCTGTCGGCGCATTGCGCGGGCCGAAGGATACCGGGGATCGTCGCCGTCCTCCTCGGCCAGCGCGGCGGTGAGCACGATCAAGCCCTGGCCGGCCGGGACCGCCCACCGGGCCCGTTGCGACGGCGAGCCGAACTCGGCGATCGCGCCGGCCCCGAGCACGATCGAGGCGAGGTAGGGCACATCGGAGACGGCCCGGCCGATCTCGGCCAGGACCGAACACTGCTCGAGCAGGCCGAGCCCCGACCCGCCGAGCGCCTCGGGCAGCCCGGCCGCGAGCACCCCGGCCGCGGCCAGGTCCGGCCACGGCGTGTCTTGCTCGGTCAGGATCTTCCTGGCCAGTCCGGCGAGCTCATCCTGCGCTTCGCTGAGCGTGAAGTCCATCAGCTCCTCCTGAGAGCGGGCAGCCCGAGCCCGGCGGCCGCGATGATGTCACGCTGGATCTCGTTCGTGCCGCCGCCGAAGGTCAGGATGAGCGCGGCGCGATGCATCCGCTCGATCCGGCCGGCCAGCACCTCGCCGGCCGACCCGGAACGGACCTGCGCGTTCGCGCCGAGCACCTCCATCAGCAGCCGGTACGCCTCGACTGCGAACTCGGTGCCGAACACCTTGGTGGCCGACGCCGCGGCCGGCCCCACCACACCCCCCGAGGACGCGATCTTCCAGTTGACCAGCTTGAGGAACTCCGCCTTGGCGTGCACCCGGGCCAGGTTCAGCTGCACCCATTCGGCGTCGATCACGCGCTGCCCGCTGGCGAGCTTGGTCGACGCCGCCCAGTCCCGCACCTCGGCAAGCGCCGACATCACCGGCGCCGCCGAGGTCAGCGCCACCCGCTCGTGGTTGAGTTGGTTGGTGATCAGCGGCCAGCCCCGGTTCTCCTCACCTACCAGCGAGGAAACAGGCACCCGCACCGAGGAGTAGTACGTGGCGCTGGTCATCACGCCCGCGACCGTGTGCACCGGCGTCCAGGAGAAGCCCTCGGCCGACGTGGGCACGATGATGATGGAAAGGCCCTTGTGCCGGTCCGCCTGCGGGTCGGTCCGGCAGGCCAGCCACACGTAGTCAGCGTACTGGATCAGGCTGGTCCACATCTTCTGGCCGTCGATCACGTACTCATCGCCATCCCGGACCGCCGTGGTGCGCAGCGACGCCAGGTCGGTGCCGGCCTCCGGCTCGGAGTACCCGATCGAGAAGTGGATCTCGCCCGCGGCGATCCGCGGCAGGTAAAACGACTTCTGCTCCGGGGTGCCGAACCGCATGATCGTCGGCCCCACCGTGTTGATGGTCAGGAACGGCACCGGCGCCCGCGCGATCGCCGCCTGGTCGGTGAAGATGAGCTGGTCCAGCATGGTGCCGCCGCGGCCGCCGTACTCCTGCGGCCAGCTGAGCGCCAGCCAGCCGTCGCGGCCGAGCTGCCGGACCACCCGGCGGTAGGCCTGCCCGTCCCCGTAGTCCCCGTCGCCCCCGGCCCCGTCGCTCCCGGCCCCGTTACCCAGTGGACTGAGCGCCGCGCGGATCTCCGGCGTCATCAGGGTGCCGAAGTACCCGCGCAGCTCGCGGCGGAGCCGTTCCTGCTCGGGGGTGTAGGCGATGCGCATGCGGGCTCCGTCTAAAGTAGAACGTGTTCTAGCACCAAAGTTTACATCGGGAGGCGCCGATGCCCGAGGCGTTCATCGTCGACGCCGTGCGTACCCCGGTCGGCCGCCGCGGCGGCGGGCTGGCCGCCGCGCACCCGGCCGATCTCGGCGCGCACGTCATCGCCGCCCTGTTGGCCCGCACTCAGGCCGACCCGCTGGCGGTCGACGACGTCGTGTTCGGCTGCGTGGACACGGTCGGCCCGCAGGCGGGCGACATTGCCCGCACGGCCTGGCTCGCGGCGGGCCTGCCCGAGGCGGTGCCCGGCGTCACCGTGGACCGGCAGTGCGGCTCGTCGCAGCAGGCGGTGCACTTCGCCGCTCAGGCGGTGCTCAGCGGGACCGCCGATCTGGTCGTTGCCGGCGGCGTGCAGAACATGAGCATGGTCCCGATCGCGGCAGCGATGGGTCCCCCTTACACCGATCCGTTCAGCGGCTCGGCCGGCTGGCGCACCCGGTACGGCGCCGAGGAGATCTCCCAATTCCGGGCGGCGGACCTGATCGCGGACAAGTGGGGGATAGGCCGCCCGGAGATGGAGCAGTACGCGCTGGCCAGCCACCGGCGGGCGGTGCGCGCGATCGATGAGGGCGCGTTCGGCGCCGAGGTCACGCCGTACGGCGAGGTGACCGCGGACGAGTGCCCCCGCCGCGACACCACCCCAGAGAAGATGGCCGCGCTCAAACCACTGCGCCCGGGCGGCCGGATCACCGCGGCGCTGTCCAGCCAGATCGCGGACGGCGCGGCGGCGCTGCTGATCGCCTCGGACCGCGCGGTGCGCGAGCACCGGCTGCTCCCGCGGGCCCGGATCGCCCACCTGTCCGCGCGCGGCGACGACCCGGTGCTGATGCTGACCGCGCCGATCACGGCGACCGCGCACGCGCTGCGCCGGGCCGGGATGACCCTGGACCAGATCGACCTGATCGAGATCAACGAGGCGTTCGCCTCGGTGGTGCTGGCCTGGCAGCGCGAGACCGGCGCGGACCTGGCCCGGGTGAACGTCTGCGGCGGGGCAATCGCGCTCGGCCACCCGCTCGGCGCCACCGGCGCCCGGCTGCTGACCACGCTGGTTCACGCCCTGCCGCGCACCGGCGGCCGCTACGGCCTGCTCACCATGTGCGAGGGTGGCGGCCAGGCGAACGTGACGATCATCGAGCGCCTGTGATGCACCGAGGCTCACGCCGACGGTGAATCCGACGGGAAAACGGAGATATCCGTCGGATTCATGTGGCGAGGGCGAGGAGGGTGTCGACGGCGGTTTCGAGCGGACGGGTGTCGCGTTGGACTTGGGCCAGGAGGAGGCCGCCCTGAAGAGCGGCGAGAAGGGTCACGGCGAGGTCATCGGGGTTAACGTCAGCCGGCAGATGCCCGGCGGTATGAAGGGCTCGCAGTCCGTCGCCGAGGGCGGCTGACCACCGCCCGAATCCGGCGGCGACATGGGCGCGGGCCTGGGCGTCGCTCTCGGCGAGCTGGCTGCCGAGTGACCCGAGGGGGCAGCCTCCCCTGCCGTCGCCGCTCTTGGCCTCGGTGATGACCATATCGCGCCAGGCTCGGAGTCCTTCGATGGTGCCGAGGTCGGCACGCTCTTGGTTCTTGACGATAACGTCCGCTTGCCGGTCGATGACCGCCTGCACGAGGTCTTCCTTGTCAGCGAAATAGTGGTAGAGCTGGGAGCCGCTTACCTCCGCCGCCGCCCTGACGTCCTCCAGGGTGGTCCCGGCCACACCGCGTTCGTGGATCAACCGGGCGGCGGCATCGACGATCCGAGCGCGGGTCCGCTCACCCTTGGGAGTCAACCTGGCCCGGTGCTGCGCTTCGCTGACCATGCCCTCACGGTACCCGTGTTTTGGGCTTGACAACCCATTTTTTGGCGGCCAAAGTGGGTTCCATGATCCAATCGAGAGAGAAGAACGATAGGCACGCCATGATTTTGGTGACCACGGCCGGGAAAGTGGGATCCGAAACGGCGCGCCTGCTCACGCAGCGAGAGATACCCGTCCGCATCCTGGTGCGGAACCCCGAGAAGGCGAAGGCATTGGAGGACGCGGGGGCAGAGATCGCCGTGGGCGATCTGGAGGCACCGGAAAGCATCGATGAGGCGATGGCCAGCGTCACGACCGTGGTGCTGGTCAGCCCAGGCGTGCCCGCACAGGAGCTGAACGTCGTCCACAGCGCGGCTCGCGCCGGCGTCGATCAGGTCGTCAAGGCCACCAGCAACGCCTCGGCGGACTCGCCCATCGCCCGGCGGCGCTGGCAGGTGGAGATCGAGACCGGGCTGACTGCCTCCGGGCTGGCCCACACGCTCCTGCGATCCAATGCCTACATGCAGAATGTGCTGGCCCTAGCACCAGCGATCGCGAAGACCAGCGGATTCGGCTCCTCGGCGGGCAAGGGGCAGGTCGGCATGATCGATGCGCGAGACGTCGCCGCGGTAGCGGCCGAGATCGCCGCTTCACCCGCCGGGCACGCGGGAAAGACGTACTGGCTCACCGGCCCGGAGCTGATCTCCAACTACGACGTGGCGGCCGTCCTGTCGAAGCTGCTCGGCAGGCCGATCACCTACCGCGAGCTCAGCTTCGAGGACGACAAGGACGCGATGATCCGGGCAGGCGTTCCCGAGCCGGTAGCGCAGATGAACGCCCAGGCGTTCAGCATGATCGCCGACGGCGACGCGGGCTGGCTCAGCGAGGACGTGCCGTCGCTCCTCGGCCGGCCGGCGCGTTCTTTCGAGCAGTTTGCCACCGACTACGCCGCCGCATTTTCCTAGGAGCGGCAATGTACCGAACGGGCTGGGCTCACGCTTCCCGTGCCGCCTCAAGCCGGTCCAGGCAGCGCCCGGCCTCGGCCATGATCGCCTCGATCAGCTCCTGACAGCTCGGCAGGTCGTCGATCAGCCCGGTCACCTGCCCGGACGACATCAGGCCGAGGTCGGGGCGGCCGTCCACCATGGCCGCGCGCAGCAGGACCGGGGTGTTCGCGGCCATCAGCACCTGGCCCCAGGTCAGTTCGGTGTCCCGGCGCATGGCCCGGCCCTGGCGGATCATCTCCCGCCAGCTCAGCCCGCTCACGTCGCGGAACGCGGCGGCGTTACCCGCGGCTCGCAGCAGCCCCGTGAGCCTGCCGGCCCACTCGAGGCGGTCGACCAGCGTCGTCCGCAGCACCCGGTGCGGCACCCCGTCGACCCGGGTGGTGACCACCGTGCTGTCCAGGCCGGCCGCCAGGTAGACCTGCTTGACCGCGTTGGCTACCGGGCTGTCGCTGGTGAGCAGGAACCGGGTGCCCATCGCGATGCCGGCCGCGCCGTAGGCCAGCGCCGCGACCAGGCCGCGGCCGTCGAAGAAGCCGCCGGCCGCGATCACCGGGATGTCCACCGCGGCCGCGACCTGGGGGATCAGCAGGCTAGTCGGCACCGCGCCGACGTGCCCGCCGCCCTCGCCGCCGGTCGCGATCACCGCGTCGATGCCCCACCCGGCGGCCTTCTCGGCGTGTCGGCGCGCGCCCACCGAGGCGATGGTGATCACCCCGGCGTCCTTGAGCGCCGCGATCAGCTCCGGCTTCGGGGCCTGCGCGAACGAGGCGACGGGGACGCGCCCGGCGATGACGAGCCCGACGCGCTCGGCGGCGTCGGGCGCGTCGGCACGCAAGTTCACGCCGAACGGCGCGTCGGTCCGGCCGGCTGTCTCCTTGATCGCGTCCCGCAGTTCGTCCAGGCTCATCGTGGCGGACGCGATGAGGCCGAGGCCCCCGGCGTTCGACGTCGCCGCGGCCAGCCGCGGACCGGACACGTACCCCATCGCGGCCTGCACGACGGGGTAGCGGATGCGCAGGAGTTCGGTCAGCGGCGTGCGTATCACGGTGTCACCCGCTCGCTCACCGCAGCTCATCCTCCCGTGCCCCGCCGGGATCGAGCCGGGTGCGGATCAGGTCGAGCTCGGCGGCCGTCGGCGGCCGGGTCACCGGCACACCGCGGGGAATCGTGAGCGGGAACCCGGTGGCGGCCGCCACGTCCCCGACCTCGACCCCCGGATGGACCGAACGCAGCCGCATCGTGCGGTCGGCCGTCCCGAAGTCCAGCACCGCCAGGTTCGTCACCACCACGCGCAGCTCGCACGCACCCCGGTCGTAGCCGACACCGCAGACCACCTCGACACCGCTGACGAAGACGCGCGGCGAGTGCCGGGGGATCCAGTAGCTGACCGGGTGGTTCACGGTGTTCCCCGGCGCGCCGCGCACGCCCAGCAGCTGCGCCTTCGGGCGCTTCCAGTCGCCGATGCAGGAGATGTTCTGGTTCCCGTACCGGTCGATCTGCGCCGCGCCCATCATCACGTGCCTGCGGCCCGCCGCGAGCATGGTGAAGACCTTCGCGTACGGCAGCCAGCCCTCCATCTGGCCGTCGGCGTCGAGCAGGTACGCCTCGCCGTCGGTCAGCAGCAGGTCCGGCGCGAACGTGAGCCGGGCCAGCCGGGCGCCCAGGGACGGGATCAGCCCCATCGGGCTGGCCAGGATCGCGCCGTCGCCGCGCCACGCCTCGGCGCAGGCCACCACGCAGACCTCCGCCCGCGTCGGCTCGCCGGTCATCTCCGGACGGCTTCCTGATAGCTGGCTTCGTCGCCTTCGAGGTACCTGGCCGTGAACCGCTTCCATTCCTCCGGGTCGGCGGCGGCCCGCGCGTACCGCGCCTGGAACGCCTCGTCGCGGCCGTAGTCGGGGACGCAGCTGGTGAAGTGCGCGCCGTTCGGCGTTTCCGCCACCGCGTGCACCATGGCCCGGTTGAGCAGCAGGGTCTGCGGCGGCCCGGACCCGGAGCTCAGCGACGGCACGATCCGCTCGCAGGACACGTAGGCCCGCTCGGCCGCCAGGCAGAACAGGTCGTCGAAGTACGGGTCGGGTCCGAGGTACTGGCCGTTGCCCGCGGCGTCGGCCCGGTTCATGTGGACCAGCGCCGCGTCCAGCCGCAGGGCCGGCATGGCCACCAGCTCTTCCCCGAGGCCAAACGGGTCGCTGTACGGCGAGCGGACCGTGCGCAGCTCCGGGTTGACCTCGAGCACGCCGGAGCGCAGGCCCGCCCGAATCGGCAGGAACGGCAGCCGGTGCGCGGCCGCGAGCAGGCCCCAGTGCAACATGCCCTCATCCAGCTCGGTCAGCTCCACCGTCCCGTCCTGCCTGGCCCGCCGAAAGTGCGGCTCGAGCGCGATCGAGTCCAGCGAGGCGAACCCGGTGACGATCCGCTTGGCCTGCCCGGACGCGACCAGCAGCCCGGCGTCGGGACCCGCGTAGCACACGATCGTAAGGTTCTTCAGCGGCGACCGCAGGATGGCGCGCACCAGGGCCATGGGCTTGCGCCGTGATCCCCAGCCGCCGATCCCGATCGTCATCCCGTCCCGCAGTTCCGCGACGATCTCGTCCGGGGTCAGCAGGGTCATCCGCACGGCCCGTCCACGAACGCCTGCCGCGCCTTGTCGCCGACGCCGGCCAGGTTCAGCTCGAAGGTGAACCCCTGCTCGTACCGGTAGGAGCGCTTGACGTCGACCGGGTCGATGCCGTTCAGCGACTGCTTCGCCAGCCGGATGACCGCCGGGTCCTTGGCCGCGATCTGGATGGCCACGGCTCGTGCGGCGGCGCGCAGTTCGGCTCGCGGCACCACCTCGAGCACGGTGCCGAAGGCGAACAGTTGCTGCGCCGTTACGGTCCGGCACGTATAGACCATGGCCCGCATCAGCGGCTGCGGCACCAGCCGGGCCAGGTGCGTGGCCGCGCCCAGCGCGCCGCGGTCGACCTCGGGCAGCCCGAACGTCGCGTCGTCGGCCGCGACCACGATGTCCGCGTTGCCGGCCAGGCCGACGCCGCCGCCAAGGCAGAAGCCCTGCACCGCGGCGATCACCGGCACCGGGCAGTCGTAGACGGCGGCGAACGCGGCGAAACAGCCCTGGTTGGCACCGATCAGCGCCGCGTGGCCCTCGGTCCGCTGCATCTCCTTGATGTCCACGCCGGCGCAGAAGCCACGGCCCTCCGCGGCGAGGATCACGGTCCGGGTGGCGGATTCGGCCCCGGCCACGGCGACCGCTGCCGCGAGATCCCGCCAGCCCTGCACCGGCAGCGCGTTGACCGGCGGAAAGTCGATGATCACCTCGGCGATCCCGTCAGCGGTGCGTACCCCGACGCTCACCGGGCGCCCGCCCGCGCCGTCCGCTTGCCCACCCGCACCGCCCTTTGGCCCGCACAATGCTTTGACCTAGCGTTTGCTTGGTCGCGAGCCTAACATGGCGCCATGCGGCCCGTCGATCAGTCATTCCCTGGCTTTTCCGGCGGCCGGGTGATCGTGACCGGCGGCACGAGGGGCATCGGGGCGGGCATCGCGCGCGGGTTCCTGCGGGCCGGCGCGCAGGTGCTGGTCTGCGGCCGGAACGAGCCCGCGGACGGCGCCTGCTTGCCGGCCGCGGACGGCCGGACGGCCGCGTTTACCCGCGCGGACGTCAGGGACCCGGAGCAGGTCCGTGGGCTGATCGCGGCCGGGACGGACCTGTTCGGCGGCCTGGACGTGGTGATCAGCAACGCGGGCGGCTCCCCGCCGGCCGCGGCCGCCACCGCGTCGCCGCGGCTCCACGCCCGGATCATCGAACTGAACCTGATCGCGCCGCTGCACGTCGCGCAGGGCGCCAACGAGGTCATGCGGGACCAGCCGGAGGGCGGGTCGATCATCATGATCGGCAGCGTGAGCGGCACCCGCCCGTCGCCGGGCACCGCGGCGTACGGGGCCGCCAAGGCCGGCCTGCATCACCTGGTCACCAGCCTCGCCATCGAATGGGGCCCCCGGGTCCGGGTGAACACCGTGGTGCCCGGCTTCGTGGCGACGGAGTCTTCCGCCGACCACTACGGCGACGCGGACCGCGTGGCGGCCATCGCCGCCACCGTGCCGCTACGCCGGATGGCGACCCCGGACGACGTGGCCGACGCATGCCTGTTCCTGGCGTCGCCCCGGGCGGCCTACATCAGCGGCGCGTGCCTGACCCTGCACGGCGGCGGCGAAGCCCCGGCCTTCCTGACCGCAGCACCCTCACGTCCAGATGGGCTTTCCCCTCGCTAGCGGGCACCCCGCGCCCGGTGTACGCTCCGAATAACTAGAACGTGTTCTACTCAACGGGCGCAAGGGAGCGGGGCATGGTCGCATCCATCAAGCCGCATCGCGACGAACTCGGTCTCGGCGACGGCCTCATGCTGATCGACGGGCGCTGGGTTCCGGCCGCCGGCCACAACACCTGGAGCCACATCCATCCCGCGACGGGGGAGCAGGTCGCCTCGTTTCCCGTCGCCGGACGTGTCCAACGACATGAGCATCGCCCGGGAGGAGATCTTCGGCCCGGTGCTGTCGGTGATCCCGTTCGACGACGAGGCCGAAGCCGTCAGGCTCGCCAACGACACCGAGTACGGCCTGGCCGCGACCGTGTGGACGGAAGACGTTCACCGACGAGATGATGTAACCGGCCTCAGCGGGTGGTCCCGCCGGCCGGGAACCCGATGGTCTCGGTGGCCAGCGTGAGGGTGTCTTCGCAACCGAAACCCACCGCGGGCGCCGCGGCACCGAACGCCGGGCTCAGCGCCGCGTGCACCGCCTCCAGCGTCCACATGCCGTCGGGCGTGCCCGAGGCGTGGAACGCGGTCCGGATCCGGGGCGGATCCATCACCGCGGCGACGCCGCCGTGTACCACGAACACCTCGCCGTTGATCGTCTCGGCGGCCGGGCTGGCCAGGTACACCACCAGCGGAGCGACGTGCTCCGGCGCGAGCGGATCGACACCGTCAACGGGTGGGGGGCCCATCAGCCCGGCCGTCATGGCGGTGCGGGCGCGGGGGCAGATGGCGTTGGCGCGGACGCCGTACCGCGCGCAGCTGCGCGCGGTCGTGACGGTGAGGGCGGCGATGCCGGCCTTGGCCGCGGCATAGTTAGGCTGGCCGGCCGAGCCGAGCAGGAACGCCTCGGAGGAGGTGTTCACGATCCTGGCGTAGACCGGCTGGCCGGCCGCCTTGCTCGCCTGGCGCCAGTAGGCGGTGGCGAAGCGCGTGGTCACGAAGTGCCCGCGCAGGTGGACCCGGATGACCAGGTCCCACTCCTGGGCGGACATCGAGAAGATCATCCGGTCGCGCAGCACCCCGGCGTTGTTGACCAGGATGTCCAGCCGCCCGTACCGCTCCAGCGCCGTCGCCACCAGCTGCTCGCCCGTCGCCCACTCCGCGACATCCCCGGCGGCCACCACCGCCTGCCCGCCGCCCGCGGCGATGTCCGAAGCCACCGCCTGGACCGCGTCCCCCGGCAGGTCGTTGAGCACCAGCCGTGCCCCGGCCCGGGCCAGCGCCAGCGCCTCCGCCCGGCCGAGCCCAGCTCCCGCCCCGGTCACGATGGCCACCCGGCCGGTCAGCGTCAGCGCCTCGTCCATTGCGTCCTTCCAAGATCATTGTGCCGAACGACCTCTGTTCCCGCCCCGTCCCCGTACCCGTGGCCTCCTAGTAGCCGGGGCCGGCCAGGATGCCGCCGTCGGCGATGAACTCGCTGCCGGTGGAGTAGGACGACTCATCCGAGGCCAGGTAGGCCACCAGCCGCGAGATCTCGACCGGCTCGGCGAACCGGGCCAGCGGCATGGCCTTGATGAAGGCCTCGGCCTCCCCGTCCGTGCGGGCGCCCGCGGAGTCGATGACCATCCGGGTGAGCACCCCGCCGGGATGGACCGAGTTGACCCGGATGCCGAACTGGCCCAGCTCACGCGCGGCCACCTTGGTTATGCCGCGGACCGCGAACTTGCTCGCGCTGTAGGCGGACAGCCCGGCGGCCCCGGTGAACCCCTCGATCGAGGAGATGTTGACGATCGACCCGCCGCCCGCCGCCTTCATCTCCTCGGTCACCGCCTTCATGCCGAGCCAGCAGCCCACCGCGTTGACCTCGAGCACGCGCCGGAAATCGGCCAGCGGCATGTCGGCGATGAGCGCGAAGGTGAGGATGCCCGCGTTGTTCACCAGCACGTCGAGCCGCCCGAACACCTCCACCGCCAGCGCGACCGCGGCCGCCCAGTCCTCTTCGCTGGTGACGTCGTGGTGGGTGTACCGGCAGGACCGCTCGCCGAGCTTGGCCGCCACCGCGGCGCCCTGCTCGTCTCGCACGTCGCCGAACACCACCCGGGCGCCCTCGGCGACGAAGTGCCGCACGTGCGACTTGCCCATGCCCCGGGCGCCGCCGGTGATCAGCGCGACCTTGCCGTCGAGCCGGCCCATGGCCCTCCCTGCACCTGCACCAAACGCTTGCTTGCCCGAGCCTAACACCCTCACGCCGTAACTAGAACGTGTTCTTGTTTTGCCGCCGGCCGGGGCGTAGAGTCCGAGCACGGGCGGGTACGCCACTTCGTTCGGCCCAAATAAAACCAGGCCTCTGCGAGGACCGGATGGATCAGAGCGCGGACTACATCGTGGCCGGCGCCGGCAGCGCGGGATGCGTGCTGGCCCGACGTCTCGCCCAGTCGGGCGCGACCGTCATCTTGCTGGAGGCCGGCGGGCTGGACCGGACCCGGCTGGTGCGCCAGCCGGGGATGATCGCCATCTTCCACAACGTGCCCGCGCTGAAGAAGCGGCTGGACTGGGGGTACTACACCGCCCCGCAGGCCAGCGCGCTCGGCCGCCGGATCCCGCAGCCCCGGGGCCGCGTGCTCGGCGGGTCCGGCTCGATCAACGGCATGCTGTTCGTCCGCGGCAACCGCAAGAACTACGACGACTGGGCCGCGGCGGGCTGCACGGGCTGGAGTTACGCCGACGTGCTGCCCAGCTTCAAGCGGCTGGAGGACTGGGAAGACGGCGCCAGCGCGCTGCGCGGCTCCGGCGGCCCGGTGAAGGTGACCCGGCAGAAGGACCTGACGCCGGCCTCGCAAGCCTTCATCGAGGCCCTGGCCGCGACCGCGGGCGTCAAGAAGATCGACGACTACAACGGCGAGTCCCAGGAAGGCGCGACGGTCTTCCAAAGGAGGCGGTCCGTGGCGACACCTGGATGGGCCGCACCGTCTTCGAGGCCGTCGGCTTCGTCCGCAGCCCGCAAGTTTCCGGGACCGAGGCGATCCCGGACCTCCAGGTGCACGCGCTGCCCTGGTCCTATCCGTTCCCCAACCAGGACTCACCGGAGCGGCAGAAGGTCGACAAGCGCCCCGCCCTGACGATCATGCCCACGCTGATCTACCCGAAGAGCCGGGGCACCCTGCGGCTCGCCTCGGCGGACCCGGCCGCCGCGCCGGTCATCGACTCCGGGAGATCAGGCTGCATGGCAGCCGTTCGCTACCGGGGCGGCCGCCAAGGCCGCCGGGCCCGCGCGACGGGGGTTTGTGATGGGCGGGAAATGTGTGTCCTCAGGCGTCAGCCTGTTCGGGGTTCCCAGCGAAAGAAGCGGATCGCGAAGAGCAGCCCGGCCAGGCCCCACGCGGCCACCACCAGGACGTCGGTCCAGTTGAACGGGGCGCCGAGGAACCCGGCCTGCATTCCGCTGAGGAAATGCCTGACCGGGAAGATCCGGCCGGCCCAGAGCATCCAGGCGGGCGGGTTCACGAGCGGGATGAAGACCCCGGACAGGAAGAGCAGCGGCAGGATGATCACGTTGACGATCGGCAGCGAGGCGTCGGCGCTCGGGATGACCGACGTGATCGCGAACCCGAGCGCGCAGAACGCGGCCGCGCCGACGGCGAGCATGACCAGCATCCGCAGCAGGGTGACCCCGGTGGGGATGTCAGCGCTGTAGAACGCGCGCCCGAACGCGGCCGTGATCACCACCAGCAGTACCGACACGAGCACCGCGTGCAGTATCCGGGCGCCAAAGAACGATGTGCTGGGCAGGGGCGTCCCATTGACGCGCTTGAGCACCCCGGAATCCCGCTGGAACGTGACCGCGACCGCGATGTTGTTGAAGCAAACCGTGATCACCGCGAGTGCCACCATGGCAGGCACGTAAAACGTGGCCTCATTCACCTGCCTCGCACCGAACTGGACCGTGGAGTTGCGGAATATCGATGTGAAGATCACCAGGAACATGAGCGGGTACGCGAGCGCGAAGAAGGCCGAGGCTGGACTGCGCCAGTAGGCTTTATTCACGTAACGCATCTGCGAGAGAGTGAGCGCCGCCGCGTTCATGCCGTGCGTCCTTTCCGCTTCCCGGCCGGGACAGACTGGCTGCCGCCGCCGTTGGATGGCGGGCCGGTGAGCGAGAGATAGATGTCCTCCAGCGACGGCCGTGTCACCTCCAGTCCGTCGAGGCGGGTCCGGTGATCGATGGCCCACCCGGTGAGCTGGTGCAGGGCCTGGACGACGTCATCGGGCGTGATCTCGGTGTAGCGATCCGGCCCCGGGGGGCCGGACAGGCCGTCCGGGGGAGTCGCGCCAACCAGGGGACGGTACCGGATCCGTGCCGTGGCCAGCTCACGGTCACCGAGCGTGGCAGGCGCGCCCTCGGCCACGATCCGGCCAGCCGCGATCACCGCGACCCGGTCGGCGAGGAACTGAGCCTCATCCATGTAGTGCGTGGTGAGCAGGACCGTCATGCCGAGCGTCGCCAGGTTCTTGATCACTCCCCACGCCTCGCGCCGGGCCGAGGGGTCGAAGCCGGTGGTCGGCTCGTCAAGGAACAGCAGTTCCGGGTTGCCGACCAGGGCAATCGCGACGTCCAGCCGCCGCTGCTGGCCCCCGGAAAGCTTGAGTACCCGGACGTTGCGCTTCTCCTCAAGGCCGACCAGGTGGATCACCTCATCCACCGGCCGCGGGCGAGGGTAGAAGGTGGCGTACATGGCGATCGTCTCGCGCACAGTGAGGTACCGGTCGATGCCCGTGGACTGCAGCACGATCCCGATGCGGCTCTTCAGCCTGGCCCGGTGACGGCCGGGATCCACGCCAAGCACGCTGACCTGGCCGTGGTCACGGGTCCGGTAGCCCTCGAGAATCTCGACCGTCGTGGTCTTGCCCGCCCCGTTCGGGCCGAGCAGGGCGAACACCTCGCCCTGGCCGATCGCCAGGTCGATTCCCCTGACCGCTTGCACACCCGAGTAGGACTTCACCAGACCACGGACATCGACCGCGAGCGTGCCCGCCGGGCCGCCCTCCCCAGGGCCAGGGTTGACGATTTCGGCGTCTAGTAGCGTAGACATCTGGTGACTCCTTGTGTCGGTGACGTTCGTAGAGGTAATTCATCGTCTGCCCCCGGGCCCTGGGGCGCATCGGCACGAGGACCGGGCTTGGGCCGGGTCAGGTGACGCGGTGCTCCTCGGCGACCGAGGTCGTCTCGCCTTCCCCGGGGATGATCACCCACGCCGCCAGGTAGGCCAGCACGCCCGCGCCGCCGGTGAGGACGGAGACGACCGCCACGATCACCCGCACCAGGGTCACGTCGATGCCGAAGTAGTCGGCGACTCCCGCGCAGACCCCGGCCAGCATGCGGCCCTTCTGGCTGCGTACCAGGACCTTGGTTCCGTTCCCGCCGTTCATGTCGGCCATCCCCTTGCGGTGGCCCCGGGGGTAGCGGGCCGCCGTCGGCGGCTGATCCCGGTGCCTGCTCCCCAGCCTAAGCTTGTAATCTGAAACTAGCAATATTTTTCCAGAAATAACGATTAGCTTACTACATGGCGAGCTGGGGTTTCCTGACCACCCACGCCCGGGTGCTGCTGTGCATCGCGCACGACCCGGGCGCGCGGCTGCGCGACATCGCGGCCGGCCTGGGCATCACCGAGCGCAGCGCCCACAGCACCGTCACCGACCTCGCCGAGGCCGGCTACCTGATCAGGCAGAAGGACGGCCGGCGCAACCGCTACCGGATCCAGGCCCACCTGCCGGCACCCGGACCCGGCGCCCGGACCCGGCACCCGGGAACCCGCCATCGCGGGGTCCTCGCCCTGTTCGCCGCCCAGGGCCGGCTCCTCATCGGACCCGCCCGGGCGAGCGACGCTGCTGCCAGCGGCATCCGCCAGCCGCGAACTCCAGCGACCGCGGCACCCGCCATCCCGCGTACTGCAACACCAGCCGCAAGTGATCGGTGCGGGTCTGTTCGCGCTCCCCGTATCCGGCCAGCGCGCCCGCGTCGACATGCAACTGCTCGGCCAGCCGTGTCACCGCCGCCGGCGGTGCGGCAGTGACGTCGTCGGGTACGAGCCCCAGCCACGGCAGCGTACACAGCTGCACGGCCAGCCCAAGGCGATCTCGCGCCGAATGCCCACGGCCGGGGTCCACGAAGGCTCGGTTCGCCGAGGTCAGCGTAAAGAACCGGATCAGCTCATCGCGAGTGATCTCCGGGAAACCGCGTAGCTGCGCCAGCTCCTCGTCGGAGAACACCCGAGTCGTCAACCGGCCACCTCAACGCCGCTGATCCCATGCCGTCCGTTCGGGCCACCCTAGACCCACCGCCACCGTCGGGACAGGTCATATCCGTTGGATCTTCGGCGTCTGGACCTGACACCCCTTTTCAGGGGCCGCCCGGGGGCCGCCCTGATGGTGCCGCGGGCTAGCTCGTAATGCCGTCGAAGAGCAGCTGCAGCAGGCCCTCGGCCACCTGTTCGGTACTGTAGCCGCCCGCGACGCGCCACTGCGACGGGATCCACAGCACGTCCCGGAGCAGCCGGTAGGTGAGCCTGGCGTCCAGGTCGGCGCGGAAGGCGCCGTCGGCCTGGCCGCGCTCGAGCTGCGTGACCCAGGTCCGCTCGATCTCGGCCAGGGCCTGCCGCAGGTACCCGAACCGGGGCTGGGTGCTGAAGTAGTTCCAGTCGTTCTGCAGCATGGCCAGGGCGGCCCGGTGCCGGGCCAGGGTCCGGCTGGTGGACCGCACGATCTGCTCGAGCACGTCTCGCGGGGACCCGCCGGAGGACACCGCGGCGCGGTAGTCGGCCAGCACGTCGTTGATGAAGCCCGACAGGATCTCGTCGCCGATCGACTCCTTGGAGTCGAAGTGGTGGTACAGGCTGCCGGACAAGATGCCCGCGGCGTCCGCGATCTCGCGCACGGTGGTGGCGCGGTAGCCCTTCTGCGCGAACAGCTCGCCCGCGAGCTGCACCACGTCGGCGCGCCGCCCCGATCGCGCCGGGCCACCCTGCTGTGTCGAGCTCACTAGGCGATTATCGCAGCTCCGCGGCATGGTGGCTGAGCGCGCCGAAGCGCTGGGCGACGCCCGTCCTCGTCAGGCCGAAGTCGGCGAGCGCGTACCGGTGCGCTGACCTGGACCTATTCGCCTCGCCGCGGGTGAGGTGAGCCCGCATGGCGTCGGCGGCGGCGCCGGTGAACGGCAGGCCGAAGTACGCGTAGGCCGCCTCCACCGTGCCCACGGCGTCCCTGGCCAGGTCGTCGTAGGCCACGTCGTAGAACTGGGCCGGGTCGTGCCGGGCGCGCATCGCCGTGAACCGCTCGAGCCCGGAGGCCCACAGCTCCAGCTGGTCCCGGCCGATGACCTCGCCGGCGAACGTGGTGGACCAGCCGGCCGACGCCTGCGCGGCCAGGCTGCAGACCGACGCGATCGCCGTGCCGGGGTCGCGGTGCGTCTGGATGACCAGCGCGTCCGGGTAGACGCGAAGCAGGGCGTCCAGCGCGAACAGGTGACTGGGGTTCTTCAGCACCCAGCGGCGGCCGGCCTCCGGCAGGCCGATCAGCTGCAGGTTGCGCCGGTGCCGCCGGTACGCGCCGGTCCAGTCCTGTTGGCGCAGCCAGGCCGAGTACGAGGGCAGGTGCGCCAGGCACTCCCAGCTGATCGAGCGCATCGACTGCCGCAGCAGCTGCCAGCACTCCTCCACCTGGTCGGCCGCCACGTAGTGCACTGCCATGAACTCGGGATGTTCGGCGTGGTGCTGCTCGCAGGCGGCCTGGATGTACTGGTAGACCGGGTTGGCCGACCAGGTCTGGAGCGGCGGGCGGGGCTGCGGCACCTCGGCCAGCCACATGGCCAGGCCCTGGTGCGCCGGGTCGGCCGCGAGCAGCCGGTGCAGCGCCGTGGTGCCGGTCCGGGGCAGCCCGGTGACGAACACCGGCCGGTCGATCCGGACCTGCGCGTACCCGGGGTGCGCCTGCCAGGCCGCCTCGCTGCACAGCCGGGCCGTTAGCGCGCCGCGCAGCATGGCCCGCATCGCCTTGGCGCCCGGCGGGGTCAGGCCCGCGTCCCGGGCGCAGGACTCCAGCAGCACGGCCAGCCCGTCGGTGTAGTCATCGGGCCCGAAGTCGGTCAGCCCGGTGACCTTGGACGCCTTGGCGTGCAGGTCCTCGATGGTGCCGACCGGGTCTTCGGGTTTCAATGGTGGTACTCGCCGCAGTTGACGTCCAGGCACTGGCCGGTGATCGCCCGGGCCAGCGGCGAGGCCAGGAAGACCACCGCGTCGGCGATCTCGTCCGGCTCGGGCAGCCGGCCCAGGTCGATCGCGGCCGCGGTCTCGTCGTAGATCTCCTGGACCTCCACCCCGCGCTTGTGCGCCAGGTAGCCGAAGTACCACTTCAGTGAGTCGCCCCAGATGTGCCCGGGCGCCACCGAGTTGACCCTTATTCCCCTGGGCGGCATGGCCAGCGCGTTGTACACCAGCGCGTCGACCCGGCCGAACCCGTCAAGCGCCGCCTGCGCCAGGTGGTCCGCCGCCGCGGCGTCGGCCAAATCCGCGGGCACCGCCAGCCCGCGCCGGCCCAGCCCGGTGACCTCCTTGGCCACGTCGTCCAGCCGCGCCGCGGTGCGCGCGGCCAGCACCACGTCCGCGCCCTCCCGGGCGCTGGCCAGCGCGATGGCGCGCCCCAGCCCGGGACCCACGCCGGCCACCACGACGACCTTGTCCTGCAGCATCATCAGCCCCATCCTTTCGGTCAGCCAAGCATCCTCTCCGCGACGGCGGCCTGGCGGGCGGCGATCCGCGCTCGCCACTGCCGCGGAGACACCCGCGCATCCTGGTAGTACGGCAGGTGCTCGGCGAGCTCGGCGGACCGGACCACCGCCACCTGCGGGCCGTCGTCCGGCGTGAGGTCCCGGGTCAGCCGCTGCCAGCGGATCTGCACGTACCCGCGCCGGCGCCCGGTGAGCTCCAGCCAGTTGGCCACACTCAGGTCGCGCTCGCTGATCACGAAGCGCAGCCGGCCGTCCGGGTCGATGCGCGCCTGATCGGCGGTGAGGCTGGTCTGGTGGTTGATGTAGTCCAGCGAGACGTACCACATGCTGCCGAGCTGGATGCCCTGGTAGGGCGCGGTGGCTGGGCCGGCCGCGGGCACGGTCACGATCATCGCCTGGTCCTGGTCCAGGTCGAAGTGGCCGGCCGAGGAGAACTGGGAGGCCAGGCCGCCCGGCGTCGGCCGGGGCGGGGTCATCGTGTTGACCGGCTCGTTCAGGTAGAACCACTCGGGAAAGGCCAGGAACGTCCGCAGCCGGGACAGCAGGATCTTGCCGGCCACGGCGTACCGTTTCTCCAGCGCCGGGATGTCCGCGGGCGGCGGCGCCCAGCCGGCCCGGTCTTCCCGGCGGATGCTGATCGTGCCGCGGCGTTCGGTGCTCCAGTCGCTGTACACCTCGCGGACCAGCAGCATCGAGGATCCCGCGCCGAGGGTGAAATAGTTGCGCCCCGGTCGCCCCGGTCGCCCCGGTCGCCCCGGTCCGAAGCGCAGCTCGAACGAGCCGTCGGCGGCGATGTCGATGGCCCGGTCGTCGAACGCGCTCAGGCTGTCCGGCACCTCGACCGGGGAGTAGTCCCCCTTCAGCACCTGGAAGCTCAGGTCGGCGGTGCTGCCGCGGCGGCCGCTGACCACGTACTCGGCGTCGTCCCGCAGGTAGGCGTGGAAGTACAGGGTGTCCGGGTTGTCCAGGCCCATCTTGGTGTACGGGCCGGTCGACGGCACGAAGTACGGGAAGTCCCGCTGGTAGGCCCAGGCCAGCCGCAGCGACGCCTGGATGCTGCCGGCCAGGTAGTCATACCCTTCGGCGAGGTCCTGCTCGCAGGCGATGTGCGGGGCGCCGGCGATGATCTTCTCGGCCTCGGCCAGCGCCTCAGCGAACGGCTGCGTCAGCAACGCCGGCCCCAGCGTCCGCTCCGAGCCTCGCCGTGAGCCGGAAGCTCGGCAGGTCATCCAGCGACATGATCGCCTCGTAGGTGCGCACGTACCCGGTGTGCGCGATCCGCCAGCGGCCGTCCCCGCCGCGCTCGTAGCGGTCCTGGTAGAAGGCCGCGCCCTTGACCACGACGCGGTGCTCGGTCGCGATCACGGTGTCCTCGAACGACCACGCGCCACGGGCCACCTCGCCCTCCACGGTGATCTCCGGCTGGCCTGCCGAATGAACGGTGATGATGTCCGGCCCGAGCTTGGCCCGCAAGAACGCGACGATCTCGTCCCGGCCGGCGATCTTCAGCGGCTTGCCGTAGGCGAGCGTGCCGTAGTCCACGGTGGCGTCCGGCGTGAACACCTCGGTGAGCTCGTCCCACCGCTTCAGGTCGACGCAGCGCAGATAGCGGTACTTCAGCTGACGGATCTCTTCGAGCGTGACAAGGTCCATGGGGACAGCTTGGGCCATCCGGTTGACGCAAACAAGAACCTGTTCTAGTTTTTTCGGCACCAACCGGGTAGGAGGCGCCGTGCGATTCAGCTACGCCGAGTCGATGACCGACCCCTCCTTCTACGCTCCCCTGGCGTGCGCCGCCGAGGAGGCCGGCTACGACTCGATGGTCGTGCCGGACAGCATCTGCTACCCGCGGCACGCGGTCAGCCGGTACCCGTTCAGCCCCGACGGGAGCCGCGAGTTCCTCGAGGACAAGCCCTTCCTCGAGCCCTTCTCGCTGATCCCGGCGCTCGGCGCGGTCACCACCCGCCTGAGGTTCGTCACGTTCGTCCTCAAGTTGCCGGTCCGCGACCCGGTGCTGGTGGCCAAGCAGGCCACCTCGACGGCGGTGCTGACCGGCGGCCGGCTCGTCCTCGGGGCCGGCGTCAGCCCGTGGCGGGAGGACTACGAGGTGCTCGGCGTGGACTGGGCCAGCCGGGGGCAGCGGATGGACGAGTCGGTCGCCATCCTCCGCGGCCTGGCGGTCGGCGGCTACTTCGAGTACCACGGGAAGGTCTTCGACCTGCCGCCGGTCAAGATCGCGCCGGTGCCGCCCGACCCGATTCCCGTGCTCATCGGCGGTCATTCCGACGCCGCGCTCCGCCGCGCCGCCCGGCTGGGGGACGGCTGGCTGCACGGCGGGGGAGACCCGGCGGACCTGCCCGGCCTGCTCACCCGGCTGGCTCGGTTCCGCCGCGAGGAAGGCACGGACACCCGCCCGTTCGAGGTGCATGTGATCTCGGCCGAGGCCTACACCGTCGACGGCGTCCGCCGGCTGGCCGCGGCCGGCGTGACCGACCTCATCGTCGGCTTCCGCTGGCCCTACGTGACCGGTCCCGACACCGAATCGCTCGAGCACAAGCTCGCCGCCCTGCGCCGCTTCGCCGACGGCGTCATCGCGAAGCTGTAGCGGGTCCCCGGCCTCACCGCGGGGACCCTGGGATTCCGATCGATAATGCGCGGTCCGTTACGTTTCCGTGGACGGTCCGCGCCTACGGTTGTCTCATTTCGGCCGCATTAGTAACGAAGTGCGCGGATTTCTCTTGCATTAGTGCCGATGTGAGTGGAATCTTTTAGTACCGGTGGTGATCCATGACGGCTGGTCCGATACCTGCCCGTCCCTGGCTGGCCTGGCCACTGATGACCCTGGCCTGGGGCGGTGTGATCGGGCTGCCCGCGGTGGCCCGGATACCGCTGTTGATTGCTGCCATCTTCTGCCTTGACTGGGGGGCCGTTAGGGCCACGCAAGGCACTCACCCGGGAATCGAGCGGGTACCTGGTGACGTCTTCGCGTCGGTCTCATCGCTCTGCCGTTGGGTTCCGGCGCGAGACACAAATGGGAGGAAAGGAAAATCATGTCCATCCGTCGATGGCTCGCGCTGCTCGCAGTTCTAGCCGCAACACTGGCGCTGACGGCGACGCCCGCGATAGCGTCTACCGCTTCACCTGCCACGTCACATGCCAAGCCAAGCGGCACCAAGATCATCCTGGCCCACACGCCGTTCGGCTGGTCGCTGGCCGTAGGCTCCGGGCCGTACAAGAACTACACGCTGTACTTCATCAGCTCGGACAAGCCGCCGCAGTACGGCTGCACCACCGTTGTACTCAACCTTCCGGGCGCGCCGCCTGGTGCCACCTGCACCGGGCCGTCGAATGACCACAACGCTGAATGGCCGGCTATCACCACCAACGGCAAGCCGATCGCCGGCCCCGGCGTCAGCAAGAGGCTGCTCGGCCGCGTCTACCGCAAGGGCATCGGGTGGCAGATCACCTACGCCGGGCACCCGCTGTACCTGTTCGACCAGTCGCCTGGCGCGGTCAGCGGCGAGGGCTATTTCGAGCCTGGCCTGCTGCCCTGGCACGGGATCTGGTGGCTGATGTCCGCTGGCGGCCAGCCGGTGCCATGGGCCGGGACCCTCACCACGACCACGGTCGGCGGCAAGACCGTGCTCGCGGAGACCTACCAGACCGTTTTCGGCTTTGTCAACTTCCCGGTTTACACCTTCAGCGGCGACCGGTATGGGCCGAGGTGCTCGGCCACGCCCGCCTGCCGGCGTGCCTGGCCCTCGGTGCTCACCGTGGTCGCACCTGGCAACGGGGGCGTGCCTGCCTCCGGTATCGGCGAGATCGGCATCGGGGGGAACCTCACGCAGGTTACCTGGTACGGCCAGCCGCTGTACCTGTTCAGCAATGAGCAGCTCGCGCCGTTGCCGAACGGCGCGCTCGCGCCCGTGGGCAACGGCAACGGAATCACGGCGTTCGGCGGCACCTTCCGCCTCGTCAATCCGTAGCGGATGAGGGAAAGCCGGATGGGCAGAGCTCCGGGACCAATGCCCATCCGGCTTTCTCATGCCAAGCAGGTGGCCGGCGACCTCCGCCGCCTGCGGCACGGCCGCCCCGGAGTACCCCGCACGCTGCTGTGAGCAGATCTGCCCACAGCAGCGTGGGCGCGCACGAGCGGCCATAGCCGGGAAGGCGCATACTGGGTCATGTCGCCTTCGGCCGCCGGGCTGTCCGCGCTAGGCTGGATAAGCGTTCAACGGACGCGAAGGGCGAGCATGACTGACTTTTACGGAATCAAGCCGGGTACGATTCCCGGCTTCGCCGAGGTCGGCGCCGGGACGTTCATGAGCGTGGAAGGCCTGCCGGAGCGCACGGTGCGGCACATGGTCGTGTTCATGGGCAAGCTGCGCAGGATGTACGAGGACGACCCTCTCGCCTTCGAGGTGTGCGTGCGTCACGTCGCTTCGGTCATCGAGGACCTACGCCGGGGAGAGGGGAAAACCGACCCGCGGGAGGATCCCGCTCGTTGACGCGGAGGTGGGCGTGTGGAAGTTCCGGACATATGGGTGGCCAAGGACGACGGCAGCGATATCGTCCGGGCGGCGGCGATCGTCAGTGTCGGCATCGACTACAACGGCAACATCACCGCACGGCTCGGCCACGGCGAAGGGGGCACCGTGACCCTGGCTAATCCTGGAAAGGAGCACGGCGAGCATCCGTCGGGGGACTTTCACCGCCAGCTGATCCGCATCATCGCCCAGCTATCCGACGCATCCGGAGCCTTCCTGGTGCGGCCGGTACACGATGACGCGCATGGCTGGCACTGGCTCACCGAACCCTTGTAGCGCGGCCGACGTGGTGAGCGGCGTCAGCGGCGCTCACGGGCCGGCCCGCGTTCCGGCCAGTGCGGTCAGCGCCGCGGCGTACTCGGCGGCGAAATCGCGCGCGGCGGCGGCGTCGAACAGCGCGTGCCGGTAACGGAAGCACAGGTGCAGCTGCCCGCCGACGGTGATCGCGCCAACCGAGAGGCCACGCGGCATGTGCGCGGAGGTGGAGAACCACATCCGCGCCGGGGAGAGCACCCCGAACCGGGGCGCCTCGGTGATGTCGCCAAGGTTAGAGAGCAGGGACGTGTCACAGTCCAGCCGACCCAGGCAGCGCACGGCCAGCCGCACTATGCGCCGTTTGACCGGGGTTGGCAACGGCGTCTTGGCCACCGCCGCCTGGGCCGGACTCACCGCCGGGCCGGGCTGGCGCTTGGCCTGCCTGGTCTGGCCGGCCACGACCGTCGTCAGGGCGGCGGCGCTGAGCGGGTCCGCGGTCACCGTGCACAGCCGGGACAGGTTACCGAGTTCATCGCCGCGGCCGGGCGGCCGGGCGTCCACCGGCATCGTGATCCGGACGCGGCCCGGCCGTTGGTGCGCCGACGCGTTCCACCGCAGGATTGCCTGGATCAGCGCGGCGATGAGCACGTCGTTGACGGTGACGCGCGGTTCGTTCCCTGCTGGCGGCACGGCCGGTACGCCTGGCCATCCGAGCAGGGCGAAGCCGTAGCCTGATGCGCGACGCGGCCGGCGGCCACTCGCATGCCGCGACGCTATCCGCGCGGTGCGCTGCACCGGCCGCCGGAACTGCCTCGCCGGCGAGTGGTCCCGGCGAATCTGGCTGGCTGGCGGCCGCGGATCCGGGGGCGGCTGGCCGGGCGGCTGGGGTCGGCCCGAGGGTTCGGCCGGCGCGCGGAGCAGATCCGTGCGATCCGGCTCGGCCGGCCCCCCGACGCCGTACCGATCCGCGATCAGGTGCAGCAGCCGCAGGCACGATCTCCCGTCGAACGCCGCGTGATGGGCGTTGAGGATCAGGCTGTCCCGGCCGGGGCCGCGAGCTAGCAGCAGCCGGAACGGCGGCGAGCGGTCCAGCGGGGGAGCGGCCGCCAGGAAGCGCGCCCGGGCCACGTCCAGGTCCGCCTCGGTCCGCCAGCGCGCCATCGATACCGGGTCGACGTCGGCCTGCGGCGGGAACTCCCAGGCATAGCCGCGGCGCCACCAGCCGCGGTCGGTCCGCCGAGCCCCTGCTCGCGGCTGGTCGGCCAGCATGGCCGTGACCGCGTCACGCAGCTGGTCCGGGTCGAGGTGGCCGGGCAGCCAGATCTCCACATGAACGTTGTTGGGTTCGGCCGGGGAGTCGAAGTAGCAGTTCAGCTCGTCTACGACGCCGAACGGGCGGCGGTCGGCCGACGGCGGGTGGCGAACGGCCGTCCGGCTACCGGTCCGTGTCGTCATCTGACGCGCCTCAGGATCAACAAGAGGTTCCAGCCCTGTCGTGCCCGGCATGCTGACCGCCTGTGGGGTGTCTCTGTGCCGCATGCTTCCGCCGGGTACCGCATGCTACTGCGCAGTAGCCAAGCTTGGCAACGATCGGCTCGCGCCGCAGCGGCGCCGTGTCCGCTCCCTCGCCGATGCGGTACGCTTGCGTGGTTTCCTGCCGAAGCAAGACAAACAGGCTGGTCTGCCCGGATCGCTGCTGTGCCGAATACGTCCCAGGGCGAGGGCTGGGATTGCATCGGGGAACCCGCACCGGGGCCTGGATCGTCCCGCATGGTGACGGTGGCGGCGTCCAGGTTGTCGCGGAGGGACCTGTACTCGATATGCTCGTCAACTCCGGCGAGGAGGTACCGCGGCCAGCCGCGTCGGCCGAGCCCCTGCCGGGCGAGGTAGCCGGGACCACGGGGCCGCCGTGATGGAAGTGACGGCGCCGCGGCTGAGCGATACGCAGCCAGCCGGGGTATCCCGGGGGCGGGGCGGGGCCTGGTGGCAGAGCGGGCAGCGACTCGCGGTCAGGTTCCGATTGCTCGCGTGCTGCTTGTTCCTGGCCGCGATCCCGTTCGCGACCGCGCCGGGCGACATCATCGCGGACACCAAGTTCGAGCTCGTGGTCAACCCGTCCGGCTTTCTGTCCGGCGCGCTTACTTTGTGGGATCCGCAGCAGTTCGGCGGGTTGCTGAATCAGGCGGTCGGCTACCTGTTCCCGATGGGGCCGTTCTTCGAGTTGCTCAGGCTGCTTTCCGTCGGGGGGTGGATAGTTCAGCGGCTGTGGATCGGCCTGCTGCTCGTCGCCGCCTTCGCGGGCACCGTGCGACTGGCCAGCCGGATGGGCATCGGCACGGCGGGGACGCGGCCCGCCGCGGGCCTGGCGTACGCGATGTCCCCCATCGCGCTCAGCATCGTCGGCCATATGTCAGGTGAGTTCCTGCAGATGGCGATGCTGCCCTGGATCCTGGTGCCGCTCGCCGACATGCGCCCGTGGCTCCCCGGCGCCGGAGCCGGCACCGGGGCCGGCGCCGGGGCCGGCGCCGGGGCCGGAGGCCGCGAAGTTCGCGCCGCCCGGGCGCGTGCGGTGGCCCGGTCGGCCGTTGCGGTCGCGTTGTGCAGCGGCATGAACGCGGCGTCGGTCATCGCCGTCCTGGTCCCGGTGCCGATCTACATCCTGACCAGGCGCGGCGCGGTGCCGAGGATCCGCATGCTGACCTGGTGGGTCCTCGCCGTGGCGCTGGTCACCTCCTTGTGGTCCGTCCCGCTCGCGCTGCTGTCGCGGTACGGCGTCTCCGTCGTGCCCTACACCGAAAGCGCGCAGGTGACCTCGTCGGCGACGAGCCTGCTCAACATCTTCCGCGGAACGGAGAACTGGGTCAGCTACCTGGTCGTGAACGGGCTGACCTGGTGGCCGCTGGGGTTCCAGATCGCCACGGAGGTGATTCCGACCCTGCTCACCGGTCTGCTCGCCGCCCTGGGGCTGGCCGGGCTGCTCCACCGCAAGATCCCGGAACGCCGGTTCCTGCTGTGGACCGCGCTCGGCGGGCTGCTCCTGATCTTGCTCGGCCATGTGAGCAGCCTGGGCAGCCCGCTGGAAGGCCCGCTCGTCAGCCTGATCAACGGTCCGGCGTCCGCGTTCCGCAACCTGTGGAAGTTCGACCCGATGATCCGCCTGCCGCTGGCGCTCGGGCTCGCCCACCTGCTGGCCGTGGCGCGGCCGCCCCGGCAGCTGGCTGCGCTGGCCACCGCGGCCGCGGTCGCCTTGGCCGGCCTCGCGGTGCCCGCCTTCGCGACCGGGCTGGCCAGCGCTGGTTCGTTCGGCCAGGTCCCGTCCTACTGGGTGTCCGCGGCCGACTGGCTGACCGCGCACGCCGGGAACCAGGCCGTGCTAGTCGAGCCAGGCGCGCCGTTCGGCCAGTACCTGTGGGGCAGCCCGATGGACGACGTGCTGCAGGCGCTCACCAGCGTGGACTACGCGGAGCGGAACCTGTCCGTCGTCGGGTCGGTGGGAAACGAGCGGCTGCTGACCACCATCGATCAGCGGCTCGCCGCGGGCGACGGATCGGCCGGCCTCACCGAGGTACTGGCGCGGATGGGCGTGAAGTACGTGGTCGTCAGGAACGACCTGACCGGAGCGGGCCAGAGCGGACCGTGGCCGGCCAGGGTCAATCAGGCCCTCGCCGCGTCGCCGGGCATGACCAAGGTGGCTCGGTTCGGTCCGCTCGTGGGCGACTTGACGCCCGATAACGCCGTGACCAAATTCCTGGCGCCATACCCCGCGGTGGAGATATTCCAGGTGGCCGGGGCTCAACCGGAGGCGACCGTCTCACCTGCCGCCGGCGCCTTGCGCGTCTACGGCGGGCCCGAATCCCTCCTGACGCTCGCCGATGAGGGCCTGCTCGGGGAGCGGCCTGTGCTCCTCAACGGCGACGGCGCAGGCCAGCCGGTCGTCGGGTCGGTCGTGACGGACTCGCCCCGCCGCCGGGTCAGGAACTTCGGCGAAATCGACTCGTCCTATTCACCGACGCTGACCGGTACCCAGCCCGCGGTCACCTTCGACGCGGCCGATGACTACACCGAGCCGGGCTGGGACAAGTACCAGGCCGTGGCGGAGTACACCGGCATCAAGGACGTGACAGCGTCCTCGTCGGCCTCTGACATCCAGGCCATTCCCAGCCAGTGGGCGAGCGGATTGTCGCCGTTCGCCGCGGTCGACGGCAACATGCGCACCAGGTGGGAATCGGGCAGCTGGACCGGGCCGGTGGGCCAGTGGATCCAGGTGGATTTTGATTCTCCGGTCGATCCAGGGACGATCCGGGTCGCCTTCGACGACAGTTCCTCGCTCGGCCCGTCGGTCGCGCAGGTCCGGGTGTCCACGGCCGCTGGCCAGGTCGACGACCCGGTCGCCGCGACCAGCGCCTCGCAGCCGCTCCGGGTCCCGGCCGGGGCATCTGGATGGCTGCGGATCACGGTCACCGGCCTCAGCTCGCAGCCCAGCCCGGCTATCGGCACCCAGGTGGGCATCTACGAGATCTCGGTACCGGGTGTGCGGGCCGGCCGGACGATAGTCGCCCCGTCGGTTCCCGGTGGTGACCCGTCGGCGGTAGTGCTGGCCAAGGACGAGCCCCAGCCATCCGGCTGCATGCTCACCTCGCTGCGCTGGGTCTGCTCGCCCCTCCTGACCGTGCCGACAGAAGAGCAGTTCGGCTTCGACCACTCCTTCACCGAAGCTGCTCCCGAACAGGCCACGCTCAGCGGCTCCGCCATCCTCACCGACTCGGCGCTGGCCGACAGGTTCGTGCGGCTCAGCCCGCTCCAGGCGCGGGTGACGGCGTCCTCCACGTACACCGGCGATCCGCAGGACCAGGCGTTGTCGGCCTTCGACGGCGACCCCGCGACGGCATGGGTCGCCAGCGACACCGACGCGCATCCCACGCTGTCGATCCAGTGGGGCTACCAGCGGACCATCGCCGCGCTGACGATTCAGCGCCCGCCGGGTGCCTCTGGCCTGCTCCAGGTGCTGATCAGCGGGTCAGACGGCCAGCTGCGCGGCGCCATGCTCGACGCCGGCGCAGTGGTGAGTTTCGCGCCGATGCGGACGACCGGACTGAAATTCACCTTCTCTCAGGTCCAGGCGCCGCTGCAGATCACCGACGTGTCCATCCCCGGGGTGCTGCCCGTCCATCCGCCGTCGGGAACGTTCCGGCTGCAGTGCGGTCTTGGGCCGTTGATCGAGCTGAACGGCCAGGTTGTACAGACGCGAGTGTCCGGCAGTTTCGCCAGCCTGCTCACCGGGCGGCCATTGCGGTTCACCGCCTGCTCCCCGGTCACGCTCGCCGGGGGCGACAACCGCGTGGTCGAACCTGCGACTGACGCCTTCTCCGTGCAGGACGTGGTGGTTAACGCAGGGCTGCCGTCCGCCGCCTCCGCGCCCGCGCCGACGGCCGCCGGCGTCGTGTCGTGGACATCGACGTCCCGGATGCTGCGGGTCAGCGCCGCGACGGCCTCCTACCTGGTCGTGAACGAGAACTTCAACGCGGGGTGGCGAGCGGTCATCGACCACAGGCAGCTGCGGGCGGTGCGGCTCGACGGCTGGAAGCAGGCCTGGCTGCTTCCGGCTGGTACCAGCGGGCTGGTGCACCTGACGTACCCGCCCGCGCAGGTGTACCGCGTCGCCGTCGTCAGCGGGCTGGCCGCCATCGTCCTGGTCATGCTCGTCGCCGTGTGGCCCTGGGCCGTTCCGCTGCCGCGGCGCCGTCGGCCCACGCGCCCGGCGGCGGGCGTGCCGGCCCCCCGCATCCGGCGATTCGCCAGCATCGCCGCGCCGGCGATGGTGCTGACCGCGCTGGTGGTCACCGGCCTCTTGCTGGGCGGATATCCCGGCGCGGTCATCGTGCCCGCCGCCACGTGCTTGTTCCTCGCCTCGAAGGGTGACTTCCTGGTCCTGGCCGATGGCCGCTCCGCCCTGGGCCGCCTCTGGCGGCCGCAGGTGGCGGCCGGCCTGTTGATCGCCGCATCGGTCTGCGGCGCGGCCGGCGAGCATCTTCAGCAGGCCGGTCAGTCAGGCTGGGCCGTCACCGCGCTGCTGAACGGGGTCCCCCAGGCCATCTGCCTGATTATCGTGGGCCGTCTGGCGGCCGCCCTCATCCTGTCGTGACCTGGCCCCGCCGTCGCCCCGCCCGCCGTCGCCTCACCCGCGGGTGCCCCGCCCGCCGTCGCCTTGCCCGCGGGTGCCCCACAATGAGGTCATGCTGAACGCGTCGCCACGGCTGCGGCGCGCGGGGCTGGCGGCGGTGCTGGTGGCCGCCGCGGCCCTGGGCGCGGTGGCATCACTGCTGCTCCAGGGCCAGGCTCCGCTGTCCGCGTCGTGGACGAGCTGGCTGAACCGCGGTCTTGAGGACTACGCGGCCACGGCGGGACAGTGGAACAGCGGCGACAACGCGGTTCAGGTGGCGCTGCCCGGCGACCGCGCGCTTTGGCTTTTCAACGACAGCTACTACGGCCCGGTCGGCGACGACGGCACGGTCCGCCCGGGCACCCCCCTCGTGCACAACATGCTGCTGCTGACCAGCGGCTCCGAGGACTCGTTCCGGGTGACCGCGACGATCACCGGTCCGGTCAGCGATGGCGTGCCGGCCGTGGCGGTCCCCGCGGTAGCCGGCTCGCCGCCGGCTTCGTGGGCCTGGCCCGACGGCGGAATCGTGACGGGCACCTCGGTCGAGGCGATCTACACGGTGTTCGCGTCGCCGGGTCCTGCCCCGGCCGGCTATGTCCCGGTGGCCAACGAGGTGGTGACGATGCCGCTGGCGTCGCTCACCCAGCCGTCCAGCTACGTCATCCAGCCGGCCAGCTTCAGCCAGGCCAGCCTGACGGCCGGCTGCGGCAGCACCAGCGTCGGGGCCAGCGTCGGGGCCAGCGGCAGCGCCGGCACCGGGGCCAGCACCGGGGCCAGCACCGGCTGCCTCCAGTGGGGCGTCGGGCTGGTCCACGCCACATCCTGCCCGCTGGGCCTGTCTGCCTGCACCTATATCTACGGCGAGATGTGGCCGGCGCCGGGGATGAGCTCGCGCACGCTGGTGGTGGCCGTCGCGCCGCAAGGCGAGCTCGCCGACACCAGCACATGGCGGTACGACACCGAGGCTGGCTGGTCGCGGTGGCCGTCTCACCTGGCCGCCCCGCTCGGCCGCAGCACGTCCTTCGGCGTGGGCTCGGTGTACCGGCTGCCCGGCGGCGATTACGTCGTGCTCGGCTCGAGCCCGGCCGGCGGCATCGTCGCCTGGTACGCATCGGATCCCGGGCTGTCCGGCGCTCGCTCCGCGCGTCTGCTCTCCGCGCCCGATTCCCGCGGCATTCCCGGGTTCCTGGCCTACCAGGCTCACATCGACCCCGCCTACAGCCACGGAACCAGCGTGGTCATCGGGTTCAGCGTGAACAGCTTCGCTCATGACGTCAGCTGCCTGAACTATGCGCCGTACTACGACGTGGCGGCCTACCAGCCCGAGTTCTACTCGGTCACCCTCCCGGCCGGTCCCGGCGCCGCCGGCGGTCCGCGCCCCCTGCCGCCGCCGCAGCTGCACAAGTTCCGCCGGTCATCCCGGCCCGTCGGGTCGTGGCGCGACGGCAGTTGCGCCACGACCTAGAACTGCTGCCAGCCTGGCAGGAACTGCCGGGGGCCGACATGGGACGGCTCGCGGCCGGAGCCACGACGACATGACCGCGCCTAGCAGCCTGAAGTAGAACTTGTTACAGTTACGTGTCTAGACCCTTGGGCCGTTCAGTGGGAGGGTGGCGGAAGCTACTCAGAGGTAACTTGCCGTTTCCGGGAGGAACGATGCGTCGCGTCGGACTCATACTTACAGGAGCGGGCACGTTTCTCATCGTGTGCGCGGTTCTCTTGCCCACCTGGGTCAGCAGCCAGGTCATCAAGTTCCCGCTGAACGAGTACGAGACCGCCACGCTGGCCGCCAGCAACGCCTCGTATTTCAGCCCGAGCGCGCTGACCGAGAAGACCGGCGTCAGCCTGCAGGCCACCTACACGATCAAGGGCGACGGGGCCGCGGGCAACTCCTCGACCGCCGTGTGGGACGAGTACAGCTACGTCTACGACCTCACCAACCGGCAGCCGGTCCAGCAGATGACGCGCAGGTTCGCGTTCGACCGGCGTACCGCCGTGCTCGTCGACTGCTGCGGCGCGAACATCAACGGCGACTCGTCGATCGAGCAGCGGGGTTACGTCGGATACGTGTTCCCGATCGGCACCCAGAAGCAGACGTACGACGTCTTCGACACCACGCTGAACCAGCCGGAGCCGTTCACGTACTCGGGGACGTCCGCCGTGCACGGCATCCAGACCTACGTGTTCGTGGAGAACGTCGCACCGGTGCAGATCGGCACCCAGACGGTGCCCGGCTCACTCGTCGGCACGAGCGCGGCATCGGTCACGCTGCCCGAGTACTACCAGATGCACCTGATCTATTACGTGGACCCGGACACCGGGGCGCTGCTCAACGTCAACGAGCACCAGATCCTGTCCCTGCGCAACCCCGCCACCGGCGGCCAGGCCCTGCTGCTCTTCGACGCCGACCTGATCGCGACGCCGGCCACCGTCACCAGCGTCGTGGCGCTCGACACCAGCGGGCGGAACAAGCTCAACCTGATCGAGACCATCCTGCCCCTGGTGCTCGGGATCGCCGGCGGCGTCGCGCAGGTCGCCGGGATCATCATGGCCCGTAAACCGCGCCCGACCATGGAGGACGAACTCGACGTCATGTCACGCCACCTGGCCACGTCCGCGGAGCACCCCGCGTCCTCCGAGCATGCCGCGGCGCCGGGGCATCATGGCGATCCGGCCGCCGAATTCGTCGGGATCGTGCCCGGCCTGGACGGCCCCGGCCCGGAAGAGCGGGCGCTCGAAGTCACCGCGCAGCCGCCCGAAGCCGAGGGGCCAGAGGCGTCCGGCGGCCCGCCCGCCCGGTAAAGCCCGCCCGGTAAGAGACCTCAGCGCAGCAGCAGGCGGGCGGCGAGCTCGAGGTGGCTGCTGACGTCGTCCGCCGATGCCCGCCTGGTCACCCAGGCGACCAGGTTCGACAGCCACACGTCACCGATCACGCGGGCGATCGCGATGTCGTCGGCGGAGGGCTCGCCCTCGTGCATGGCCCGGGTGAACATGCGCTCCATCTGCCGGGCGACCGTGTTCACCTCGGCCGCCGCGCTCGGGTCGGCGAACATGAACGCCCGGGTCATCGCCTCGGTGAGCATCGGCTCGCGCTGCATGGTCTGGGTGACCCGGGACAGCACGTACAGGATGCGATCGTAGGGCGTCTCGCCGGGAATCGGCCGGCGGTCGAGCTTGTCCTGCGTCCGCTCGAGCTCCAGGGTCAGCGCGGACACCAGCAAGTGGATCTTGGACGGGAAGTACCGGTACAGCGTCCCGAGCGCCACGTCGGCGCGTTCGGCCACGGTCCGCATCTGCACCGCGTCGTAGCCGCCCCTCGACGCCAGCGCCAGCGTGGCGTCCAGGATCCGCTTGCGCCGCTCGCGCTGGGCCGCCGAACCGAACTCGGCGTTGCCGACCACGCTCAGCGCGTCGGTAGTACGTGTTCTCGTGGGTGGCATGTAGGGTCCCTCACCGTGTCCGTCCGCAACAAGCCTACCAAGCGCATCGCCTGTGATTACTTTCACAGCCTGGCCGCCTATAGGTGGAACGTGTTCTAATTCTGACTATACGAACGGGAGGATGGCCGTGCCGATCGCGATGACGCAGGAGCAGCAGGCCCTGCAGGCGTCCCTCCGCGACTGGGCCAAGCGCACCACCCCCATCGCCCTCGTCCGCGCTCAGGAAAACCGCGAAATCCCCTCCGGGCTAGCCCAGCTCGGTGTCTTCGCCATCGCCCGGGACGACGGCACGGTGATCGACCTGGCCGCCGCGCTCGAGCAGCTCGCCTGCGCCCTGGCCCCCGGCCCGGTCCTGCCCACCGCGCTGGCCAGCCTCCTGCTCGCCCGCTCCGGCCGGGAAGAAGTCCCCGGAGCCCGGGCCACCGCCTGCGTCGCGCTCGGGCCAGGCACGCTGACCGGGACCCGCACGCCGGACGGCGGGCTGCGGGTGACCGGCGAGACCGGCCCCCTCATCTGGGCCGCCGGTCTCCTGCTCGCCCCCGTTGCCACCACCGACGGCGACGTGTGGTTCGTGCTCGAAGCGAGCCAGCCCGGCGTCACCGTCGACCGGCTCGCCCCGCTCGACTTCTCCCGCGAGCTGGCCGCCGTCCGGCTCGACGACGTGGTCATCCCGCCGGAAAACATCCTGCCCAGCATCAACACCGAAAGCGTCCGCGACCTGACGGCGACCCTGTACGCGGCCGAAGCCGCCGGGGTCGCCGCCTGGTGCAGCGGCACGGCCGCCGACTACGCCAGGACCCGCCACCAGTTCGGCCGCCCGATCGGTGCGTTCCAGGCGGTCAAGCACCTGTGCGCCACCATGACCTGCCGGGCCGAGCGCGCCGCCGCCCTGGCCTGGGGCGCCGCGCGTGATGCCGACGAGGCGCCCGCCGAGCATCCGCTGGCGGCCGCGGCCGCGGCCGCGCTGGCCCTGGACGACGCGGTGGACAACGCGAAGGACTGCATCCAGGTGCTGGGCGGCATCGGCTTCACCTGGGAGCACGACGCCCACCTGTACCTGCGCCGGGCGCTGGCGCTGCGCCAGCTGCTCGGCGGCAGCCCCGCCTGGCGCACCCGCGCCGCGCGGCTGGGTGCCGCCGCTTCCCGCAGCCCCGTCCCGGCCGCCCCGCCCGAGCCGAACACTGCCATCAACGCGTGGGCCGGTCCCGCGATCGCCCGATACGGCAGCGCCGAACAGCGGGAGCGCTTCCTCGGCCCGACGCAGCGCGCCGAGATCATCTGGTGCCAGCTGTTCAGCGAGCCCGAGGCCGGCTCGGACCTGGCCTCGCTGCGGACCAGGGCGCTGCGGACCGCCGAGGGCTGGCTGCTCACCGGCCAGAAGGTGTGGACGTCCCTGGCCCACCAGGCGGACTGGGCGATCGGCCTGGCCCGCACCGACCCGGACGTGCCTAAACACCAGGGCCTCACGTTCTTCCTGGTGAACATGCACGCGCCCGGCATCGACATCCGCCCGCTGCGGGAGATCACTGGCCGCACGATGTTCAACGAGGTCTTCCTCGACGACGTGTTCGTGCCGGACGACTGCGTGCTGGGGGCCCCCGGCGACGGCTGGCGGGTGGCGATGTCCACGCTGGCCACCGAGCGGGTGGCCATGGGCGGCGGCCAGGATGAGGCGCTGCAGAACCTGCTGGCCGCGGGCGCTGCGGTCAACCCGGATTATGCCGAACGGACCGGCGTTCACGTGGCCACCGGACGGTCCGTCGCCCTGCTCGAGCAGCGCGGTGCGCACCCGGCGATCCGCAAGCTGATCGGCACCGGGCACCGCCCGGATGCGCCACGCCACCAGGGGATCTCCATCCTCATCGTGGACACGACCGATCCGGGGTTCTCGTGGACGCCGATCATCACTCTCGACGGCACCCATCACGTCAACGCGACCTATTACTCCGGCGTGCGGGTGCCGGCCAGGATGCGGGTCGGCGCGGAGAACGACGGCTGGCGGCTGATCACCACGCAGCTCAACCACGAGCGGGTGATGCTCGGCCCGGCCGGGCGGATCGCCGTCCTGCACGACCGGGTGCGGGCGTGGGCCGCGATGAGGTCGCTGCTCACCCAGCCCGACGTGCGCCGGGCGCTGGCCCGGGCCTCGGCGGTCATGCGCGTCAACGAGCTGCTCAACTGGCAGGTCGCGGCCGCGCCCACCCTCGACGTCGCCGATGCGTCCGCCACCAAGGTGTTCTCCTCCGAGCAGCTGCAGGTCATCGGGCCGTCGCTGGCCGAGGTGGTCGGGCGGCACGCGGACCCGGCCGACCCCGACACCGCGGCGCTGATGACCTGGCTGGACATCCAGCTCAAGCGCAACATCGTGCTGACCTTCGGCGGCGGCGTCAACGAGATCCAGCGCGAGCTCATCGCGACCGCCGGGCTGGGCCTGCCGCGGGCCCGAAGATGAGCACAGCGATGAGCCCAGAGATGAGCAGTGCGATGAGCGAGGAGCTGATCCGGGCGACGGCCGCCCGCCTCGCGGCGGCGGGGGAGAGCCGCCCGCGCGAGGCGCGTGACCCGGTGAACCTGCCGATGATCCGCAACTGGACCGAGGCGCTCGCCCTGCCCGGTGTGGACCGCGCCAGCCCCGCCGACCCCGATACGGCCCCGCCGGCCATGATCCAGGTCTGGACGATGCCCGGCCTGCACGGGGTCCGCGCGGACGACGACCCGCTCGGCCAGATGACGCAGGTCCTCGACGAGGCCGGGTACACCTCCGTGGTCGCGACCAACTGCGATCAGGTCTACCACCGCTATCTGAAGCTCGGCGAGCAGCTGTCCGTCCGGGCCCGGCTGCTCGACGTCACCGGCCCCAAGCGCACCGCGCTGGGCGAGGGCTGGTTCGTGACCACCCGCAGCACCTGGTTCTCCTCCGGCGAACCGGTGGCCACGATGGACTTCCGCATCCTGAAGTTCCGCCCGCCGACCAGCCCCGAGAACCCCACCAGCCCCGCAAATCCCATCAGCCCTGCCAGCACCGAAACCTCTTCCAGCCCCATGCGCCCCCAGGTCACCCAGGACACCGCGTTCTTCTGGGCCGGCACCGCGGTCGGCGAGCTGCGCATCCAGCGCTGCGGCCGCTGCGGCGCGCTGCGCCATCCGCCCGGGCCGATGTGCCCCGCGTGCGGCGAAGCCGGCGACGGAGGGTACGTCGTGGCGGTCGGCACCGGCGAGGTCTACAGCTACGTCGTGCACCACCACCCGCCGGTGCCGGGCAAGCGGCTGCCGATGGTCGTCGCGCTGGTCCAGCTGCCGGAGGGGGTGCGGATGGTCGGCGAGATGCCCGGCGCCCGCCCGGATCAGGTGCGGATCGGGCTGCCGGTGCGCGCCACGTTCGTGCGGGTGGACGAGAACCTGACGCTGCCCGCCTGGCGGTGCTGGCCTGGAGAGGCGGCCGAGGGGACGCTGCCGGAGGAGGTGATCGACGTGACGCCCACGTTCGTGATCGCCTCGGCGCTGGCCACCCGGGACTTCCAGGACGTCCACCACGACCGGGACCGCGCCGTGGCGCGGGGGGCGAGGGACATCTTCGTCAACATCTTGACCACGACCGGGCTGGTCCAGCGCTACGTCTCGGGCTGGGCCGGACCGGACGCGGTGGTCCGCGCGGTCTCCGTCCGGCTGGGCGTACCCTGCCACGCCGGCGAGACGCTCACCCTCAGCGGGCAAGTCACCGCGGCTGAGGGCAGTGCCGATCACCGGGAGCAGGTGGTCTCGGTGACCGGCCGGTGCGGCCTCGGCGACCACGTCACGGCCACGGTCCGGATCGAGATGCCCCGGTGATGACCGCGGCGATCGCCGGCATCGGGGCGACCGAGTTCTCCAAGGATTCCGGCCGCAGCAAGCTGCGGCTCGCGGCCGAGGCGGTGCGGGCCGCGCTCGCCGACGCGGCGCTGCACCCGTCCGACGTGGACGGCCTGGTGACCTTCACCATGGACAGCAACGCCGAGATCGCGGTCGCGCGCGAGCTCGGCGTACCCGGGCTCACCTTCTTCAGCCAGATCGGCTACGGCGGCGGCGCCGCGTGCGCCACCGTGCACCAGGCGGCGATGGCGATCGCGACCGGGGCGGCCAGCGTGGTGGTCTGCTACCGGGCCCTGAACGAACGCTCCGGCCGCCGCTTCGGCCGCGTCGCCGCCGGCGCGGTCGCCACGCCGACGACCTCCGGCATCGACAACGGCTGGCACTACCCGATGGGCATCGCCACGCAGGCCGCGACCGTCGCCATGCTCGCCCGCCGCTACATGCACTGCTTCGGCGCGACCAGCGAGGACTTCGGCCGGGTGACGGTGGCCGACCGCCGGCACGCCGCGACCAACCCGCAGGCCTGGTTCTACCAGCGCCCGGTCACGCTGGCCGAGCACCAGGCCTCGCGGTGGATCGCCGAACCCCTCCGGTTGCTCGATTGCTGCCAGGAGAGCGACGGCGCCGTGGCCGTCGTGGTCACCAGCCTGGACCGGGCCCGCGACCTGCCGCACCGGGCCGCCGTGATCCGCGCCGCCGCGCAGGGCGCCGGCCCCGACCAGTTCACCATGACCAGCTACTACCGCGACGACCTGACCGGCCTGCCGGAGATGGGCCTGGTCGCCGGGCAGCTGTGGCGGCAGGCGCGGATCGGCCCGGCCGACGTGCGCACCGCCGTGCTGTACGACCACTTCACCCCCTACGTGCTCATCCAGCTGGAGGAACTCGGCTTCTGCGGGCGCGGCGAGGCCCGGGATTTCATCGCCGGCGGCGCGATCGAGCTGGGCGGCCGCCTGCCGGTCAACCCGCACGGCGGTCAGCTGGGCGAGGCCTACATCCACGGCATGAACGGCATCGCCGAGGCGGTCCGCCAGGTCCGCGGCACGTCGGTCAACCAGGTCCCCGGCGACGGCCCCGTCCTGGTCACCGCGGGCACTGGCGTCCCCACCAGTGGCCTGATCCTGTCCTGACGTTGCCGGGCACGCGGGCGCGAGCATGATACCGACACGGTCTCACCCGGCCGAGAAACCTTGGCGGTCTTGCGCCCGGTTCGCTACGGTAAGCGCGTGATGGACCCCGTGACCGATTCGAGTAGTAACGCCGCAATCGAGTCGGCGGAGCCGCGGGAGGCGGCCGATTGGCTCCGCGGCCACGGGGTCACCGTGGCCGCCGTGACGCTCATCGCCGTCCAGCTGCTGTAGATGGGGAACCTGCTCGCGCACTCCTACTTCCGCCAGGATGACTTCAGCTACCTGTACCGTGGCCTGGACTCCGGGTTCGGGTGGAAATACCTGATGTGGGAGGACGCCGGGCACCTCCAGCCGCTCGGCATGGCGCTCGCCTGGGTGCTGGCCCGGATCTCGCTGTACAACTGGCCGCTGACCTGCGTCATCACCCTGCTGCTCCTGGCCGCCGTGTGTTTCGCGATGCTGCGCACGCTGCGCACGCTTTTCGGGAACAGGCCGGCCATCCTGGTCCTGCTCGCGGTGTTCCTGTTCAGCCCGCTGCAGCTGGCCGGGATTTCCTGGTGGTCGGTGGTCATCAACGTCCTCCCGCTGGAGCTCGGGCTCTTGATGGCGGTGGACGCCCATGTCCGCTACCTGCGCGACGGGCGGAGGCGGAACGCCGTCGCCGCGGCCGGGTGGCTGCTGGTCGCCCTGGCCGCCTCGGATAAGGCAGTGGTGGTCCCGCTGCTCCTGTTCGGCCTGACGGCGGCGTTCTTCGTTCCAGGGCGGTTGCCGGCCGCGGTGGTCAAGGCGGCGGTCCGGTACTGGCGGCTGTGGCTGGTGTACGGCGTCTTGCTGGCCGCCTGGGTCGCGGTCTACGTGAGCCAGGGATCGGGCTCCACGGTCCGGCCTGATTCTGCCTCGGACGTCCTGAACTTCGTGTCGACCTTCACCGGAACCACCCTGCTGCCCGCCGTGCTGGGCGGCCCGTGGCGATGGTCGACGATCGGCTACGACATCGTCAGCCCGCCCGCGGCCCTGCAGCAGCTGTCCTGGGCCGTGGCCATCGTGGCCGTCGTGGTCAGCTGCGCCCGTCGCGTGCGCGCGTGGCGGGCCTGGGCGATCCTGGCCGGCTGGATCGTAGCCGCGGACATCGTGCCCGTGGTTCTCGGTCGGCTGGGGAACCTGCCCGCGAGCCTGGAGGCCGCGCAGACGCGCTACCTGATGGACGCGACGCCCGTGCTGGCCCTGTGCTTCGGGCTGGCCTTCCTGCCGATGGCGGGCCCGTCGATGGCGGAGCCGGACGTGATCAGGTTCCGGGTGCCGGCCGCCCGCAGTGCCGTCCTGCTCGTCCTGGGTGTCTTCCTCGTCGGCTCGTTCTGGTCCCTGCAGGCGTTTGAATCGCTCAACAAGGCCGCGGCCAAGGCCGCCCGGTCCTATATCGCCACCGCGCGGATGGCGGTGGCGGACGCACCGCGTGGCACGCTGATCGTGGACGGGCCGACACCGGCGTCCGTCATGGACCCCGGCATCTTCGGGCGATACGGGTACACGTCACTGGTGATCGGCGCGATCGCCCGCGGCGAGCCGGCGAAGCACCTGTCGTGGACCGGGTCGCCGCGCGGCGTGACCGGCAACCTGATGATCTTCAACGGGCTGGGTCAGCTGCTGCCGGTGACCATGCAAGGACCTTTCTCAGCGCCGCCGCCCCCGGGGCAGAGCTGCTGGAACGTGACCACCACGGCCACGCAGATCCCGTTGACCGGCCCGTTGTTCCGGTGGGTGTGGACCGCGCGCGTGGACTACTCGGGCTCGTCTTCGGTCCTGCAGTTCCGCTTCGGCGAGAACTGGACCGACGTGGCGCTCCCCGCGGGGACTCATACCGCCTATATCCCGGTCACGGGTGAGGGCCACGAGGTTAGCGTCCGGCTCACTCAGCCCGAGTCTGCGCTGTGCATCACCGGCATGAGGGTGGGCTTGCTCGCGCCCGGCCAGGCCAGCCAGGCGATCCCCGCCGTGCCGGTGGGCGCGGCGCCCCCGGTGGTAACGGCACCCGCGGCGGGGCGACATTTCGTCACCCGTCGCGGATGAGGCATGGTGTTCCTGTGGCACCCAAAATCGGCAGGGATGCCGTCCGGTATACACGAGGAAGCCATCATGACATCCGCATCCCGGATTCAGGCGCCGGGCCGGGCGCCCGCCGAGCACATGGTGTGGGTGCCTGGCGGCACCTTCCTGATGGGCTCGCAGGATTTTTATCCCGAGGAGCGGCCGGTACGGCGCGTCGAGGTCGACGGGTTCTGGATGGACGACCACCCGGTCACCGTGGCCGAGTTCCGCCGTTTCGTGAAGGCGACCCGGTACGTGACAGTCGCCGAACGCCCGCTCGACCCGGCGCAGTACCCCGGCGCCGACCCAGCCCTGCTGCGGCCGGGATCACTGGTGTTCCACCAAACCGCCCGACCGGTGGACCTGCGCGACGTCAGCCAGTGGTGGCGGTACACACCCGGGGCCCAATGGCGTCATCCCCAGGGCCCGGGCAGCACCCTGGCGGGCCTGGACGACCATCCGGTCACGCACGTGGCCGCCGAGGACGCCGAGGCGTACGCGGCCTGGGCTGGGCGGGAACTGCCGAGCGAGGCGGAATGGGAGTTCGCTGCCCGCGGCGGCCTGCGGGGAGCGGTCTTCTGCTGGGGCGACGAGTTCGCCCCGGGCGGCGTCATGATGGCCAACACCTGGCAGGGCCAGTTCCCCTGGCAGAACCTCCAGACGGACGGATGGGCCCGGACGTCGCCGGTCAAGAGCTTCCCGGCCAACGGCCACGGGCTGTTCGACATGGCGGGCAACGTCTGGGAGTGGACCAGCGACTACTTCGTCACCGGTCCCGGCCGGGTTCAGCACGCCTGCTGCGTCCCGCGCAACCCGCGGGTCACCTCGGCGGAGGCGAGCCTGGTACCGGGCGAGCCCGGGGCGCACATCCCGCGCCGCGTGATCAAGGGCGGCTCGCACCTCTACGCGCCGAACTACTGCCTGCGTTACCGTCCCGCGGCGCGGCAGGGCGAGGCGATCGACACCTCGACCTCCCACCTGGGATTCCGCTGCATCGTACGGGCCGCGAAGAAGGAGTGATGGGTCAGGCCATCGGAGGATCACAGGGCGGATATCTGGGCGGCCTTGAGCGCTGAGACGATCCGCCGGAACCTGGCGTGGCGTTCGGCGTGGAAGGCCGCCATCGTCGGGTCCGGTTCGGCCGCGAGGCGGGCGGGCGGCGCGAGCGGTCCCTGGATGTCCTCGAAACTCAGCAGGCCGGCCGCGTGCGCGCCCAGCAGGGCCGCGCCGCGCCCAGACGCCGCGGGCACGTCCACGGCATCCAGCGGCACCCCCAGCACGTCCGCGAGCAACTGCCGCCAGCCGGCGGCCAGGGTGCCTCCGCCGGCCAGCCGGAGACGCGGCGGGCGCTGGTCCGTCAGCAGGGCATCCAGCGCGTCGCGGATGGCAAACGCGGTTCCCTCGAGCGCGCTCCGCAAGAGCGACGTCCGATCGTCGGCCAGCGACAACACGGTCCAGGAACCGCGCAGCGTCGGATCGGAATACGGCGTCCGTTCCCCCGACAGGTGCGGGACGAAGATCGGGTCGTGCGGCTGGCCCGGGTGATCGGCACTCGCGTACAGCTCCTCCCAGCTGGCGTTCATGATCTCTCGCACCCAGTTGAGGCTGAGCCCTCCGCTGATGGTGGCGCCCATGTGGTACCAGCCGGACGGAGTCGCCAACCGGTAGAGGTTGACTCCGGCGTCCGCCCGGCTGACCGGCGCGACCAGCGGCCGGATGACCTGCGCGCCCGTGCCGACGGTCAGCTGGATGTCGCCCGGGCCGACCCCGCTGCCCAGGGCCGCCGCCGCCGTGTCGGCGGCCCCGGCCGCGACGGGGATGCCCGTCGGTAGCCCCAGCTCGGCGCCGGCCTCAGCCGTGAGGTGGCCTGCGGACGCTCCGGCCGAGGGCAGCAGGGACGCCAGCAAGCTGGCGTCCAGGCCCAGAGCGCTGACCACCTCACGGTCCCAGCGGTCGCCCATCACGTCGTAGAGCAGGGTGGCGGATGCGTCACTGGGCTCGGCGTGGACCTCACCGGTGAGGCGGGCCCGCAACCAGTCTTTGGGTTGCAGCGCCCAGCGAGCTTGCCGGTACGTGCGCGGTTCGTTCTCGGCGATCCACACCAGCACCCGAAGATGATCTTGTGGACAGTCCGGTCGCGTCGCGGCGCGCCCGCTCCGTGTGGCGCGAAGTGGTGAGCCTGGTCGGTCGGCAGCGCGAAGAGTTCCTCACCTCGGTAGCGCTGCCACGCCTGGAACGGTTGGTCGCCGTCGCCGCACAGCGCGCCCGCCCGTGGACCGAGCTGGCCCGGCGGGGCTACCCCAACACCACGGACTTAAGGTGTTCCGGTTCACGTGAGGCTGTGACCTGGGGTTTTCTTCTGGGCTGCGGGATGGTTCCCGGGGTGTTTGCTCGCGAGAGGGACTCCTGGTAGGCGTTGGG
>Ga0074046_10000039_pt1 | contig 110241 bp, 83 predicted proteins | sample BogForMeECP23OM3_FD_94441 | JGI IMG/M metagenome (GOLD analysis project Ga0074046, IMG submission 94441) | Bog forest soil microbial communities from Calvert Island, British Columbia, Canada - Bog Forest MetaG ECP23OM3 | ecosystem: Environmental > Terrestrial > Soil > Wetlands ... | reverse complement strand
GTCCTATACCAAAGCTGCGCATTCTGCGGCTTCAAAATCCAATGCCCCTCATCCGGAAAAACCATTAATTTCGAAGGCACGCCCTGCCGCTGCAGCGCGCTGAAAAATTCCAGCGATTGCGTATACGGCACGCGGTAGTCTTTTTCCCCGCACACCACCAGCGTCGGCGTCTTGTATTTTCCAAGCTCCCCCGCATACGTCGACGGCGACCACTTCTTATAATTGTCCGGTGCGGTCCACGGCGGCCCCTGCATTTCGTGTTCCTCGAACCACAGCTCCTCCGTCGCATACATCGAAACTTTGTCGTATACGCCGGCGTGGCTGATGATCGCCTTGAACCGGTCCGAATGCGTCGCCAGCCAATCCGCCAGGTACCCGCCGTAGGAGCCGCCCGCCGCAGCCAGCTTCGTCTTATCAATGAACGGATACTTGGCAATCGCCGCGTCAATCCCCTTCATCACATCGCCATACGCGCGCCCGCCCCAGTCGTTGGTGATTTCATCCGTGAATTTCTGTCCATAACCCGTCGAGCCCCGCCGGTTGATCATCAAAATTACGTAGCCCGCCGCGGAAAATACCTCTGCGTTCCACCGGTAGCCCCACGCATCCGACCACATCGTCTGCGGCCCGCCATGCAGCAGCACCAGCGTCGGATATTTCTTGCCGGCTGCGAATTGCGGCGGCTTAAGCAACATGGCTTCCACCTTCGCGCCCTCAGCGCCTTCGAACCAGAATTTCTCCGGCGCATTCATCTCCAGCCCCGCCAGAATCGCATCGTTCTGATGAGTCAACTGCTTCAATCCGCTTCCATCCCCGGCCGACGCGAACAGCTCCCCGGGCATCGTCAAACTCGTTCGCTCCGTCACCAGCAGCTTTCCATCCGCGCTGAAGGAATACGCACTGTTAAATCCGTCTAGAATTTTCTTCGGCGCAGCCCCGGCGCGCGCTTCCATCGAGAAAACGGGTTGCAGCGTTTCATTTTCCGCCAGGAAATAAATCGTCTTGCTGTCCGGCGACCAAGAAAGATTCGTCGCGCTCCGGTCGAACCCTTCGGAAAGATTCTCCGTCGTCTCCCTCTTCCGGTTGTAGAGCATCACCCTCCAGCGATCCGCCTCGTATCCCGCCGTAAGTTGCGCGTGATACGCGATGAATTGCCCATCGGGTGAGTACACAGGATTCCCGTCAAAACCCGGATTGTTTGTGATTTTCTTTGGTTCGCCGCCCGCCACCGGTACAACGAAGAGTTCGCCGTTCGTGCTGATGGCTTCCACCTTGTCAGGCACCGCCGTGTAGCAGATCTCCTTGCTGTCCGGCGAAAATGCAAAATCGCTGACTTCGCCGCGCTCATCGGGGGGAATGTCGTAATCCGCGGTGGGCGTCAGGTCCCGAGCGGTCGTGCTGCTGTCCACCGGCATGAGGAAAAGATGGCTGCGCTTGCCCTCGCTCCAGTGATCCCAATGCCGGAACAGCAGGTGGTCGTAAACCCGCGCCTTCACTTTGCTCTTTTCTTTTTCTTCATCGCGTTTGCTGTTGCACGCGTCGTCCTTGCAGTCCAGATACACCGCCGAAGTGAACGCGATTGCCTTTCCATCCGGCGCCCACTGAAACAGATCCGCTCCCGTAGAGAGCGTCGTGAGTTTCCTGGCCTCGCCGCCTTCCATTGACAGCAGGTATACCTGCGAATTGCCCTCACGCGACGACAGAAACGCCAGCGTCTTTCCATCCGGCGACCAGGCCGGTGAGTTATCGTGCCCGCCCTGGGTAACCTGCATCGCGTCGCCGCCGGCCGTGCTCGCAATCCACACATTGCTCGCGTTCCGGTTGGCTTCCATATCCGGCGTGCTCACCGCGAACGCCACCCACTTTCCGTCCGCCGAAATCTGCGGCGCGGAGATCCGGTGCAGCTTGATTATGTCGTCAAAGGTAATCGGGCGTTTGGCCGGCGCCTGCGCGCTGAGCGAAATGCTCATTGCCAGCGTTGCTATCACCGCACATCCCACTCTCGACAAATTCATCGCTCTCTCCCCTGAAAATCGAAAAAAATGCAAAACCGTCGGAATTCGGAGGGCGCCGCTTCAGCCGCGCCGAAAGCTTCCTGCAAAACATCGCATGATGCCACTATCCCGCACCCACGGCAACCACAGCTTTCCATTCTACTTTGCCGTTGGGATTCCCACCGCCCAAATATATCCGTCCGGGTCCGCCAGCATCACGTCGCGCCACCCGTGCGGAAAATTCCTTGCAGTTTGAATGATTGTCGCCCCCGCCGCCCGCGCCCGCTGTTCCAGCGCATCGGGGTCGATCCCCAGCACCCGCAATTCCGCTCCCGTCCCACGCAGGCCCGGTGCCTGCAATCGTTCATATAAGGGATGATGGTCATAGGTATGATCGGCGTGCAGCATCCATTCAAAGTCGAGCAATTTCAGCACCGCAAAGTCATCATCGGCATAACGCACCGTTGCTTCGAGCACCTGCTCGTAAAATTTCAGAGACGCGCGCACATCGCGCACTAGCAAATTCACCGAAAACCCCCGCATTCCTCGGCCGTAATCATCCGCGGGCATGAACGCGCCCCCTGTCCGAGTCTTGGTCAAGGCTTCACCTCCGCACCACGACCCAATTTACAAACGCAATCGCGGAAGTCGTGCCGACCACTGCGAATTCGCTGCGACCCATCTGCGAAGCCAGCACCACGGAAAACAAAACTCCCAATCCCGCGAAAAGATACGGTGCCGGCAACAGAAACTGTGCCTTGCCATCTTTCCGGCTTCGTAAAATCGGCACCGCCAGGGCCATCGCTCCGTAAACCGCCAGCCGCGACACCGCCGAAAGCAACGCGTTCCACTGGAAATCCCCAATCAGTGCAAAAAGAAAAACCAGGACGGCGTAAATCAGAATCGAAACATACGGCGTGCGATATTTCGGATGCACGATACCCAGAAAGGCCGGGAAATCGCCTTGCTCTGCCAATGCGTAGGTAATTCGCGGCGCATGCAAAACATTGGCGCTCAAATAGCCATACCCGGAAATCAGCGCAGCCATTGCAATCGCTGCCGCTCCTCCGGTTCCAAGAAATCGCTGCGCTGCATCGGCCAGCGGCCGCGCCGACATCCCTGCTGCCGGCAGGGTCGCCATCGTCACATATTGCACCGCGGTATAAATCAAGCAGACCACGCCCAACGCGGCAAGCAGGGCGATCGGCGTGTCACGTTTCGGGTTTGTGGTTTCACCACCCACAAACAGTGCGCCTTCAAAGCCCCCGTATGCGTATACCAGCAGCAGCATTGTTTCAAACCATGTTTTCGCGGAAACAGCTGGCAGGCTAAGCGGCACGCGCAATTCCGGCCTGGCCACCAGCGCCCAGCATCCAGCGAATACGAATGCCAGCAAGAATCCCACTTTGACCGCCGTGAACAGGTTGCTCAACTGCTTGCCCATCTTGACGCCGAGACAATTCAGAAGCGCCAGATGTCCCATCAGCAGAAAGAGCACCACGAATTTTCCCTGCGCGCTTCCCACGCCCGGAAAAAACTTCGCTGTGTAGGTCCACACCAGATTGGCTGCGGCCGCCGGTGCGGCAATTCGCGTGAGCCACGTCATCCACGCCACCAGCAAGCCGGCAAATCTCCCCAGCGCATCCCGCGCATAGAGATACAGCCCGCCCGTTTCCTCATACCGCGAAGAAACCTCCGCAATGCACCCGGCAATCACAAGAATCCCCGCCCCCGCCGCAACGCAGCTCAAGGGACTCCACCCGCCCAAGTGGTACGCCAAATCCGCCGGCAACTTGAAAATACTGACGCCCACAATCGAATTGACCATCAGAGCCGTCAAGCTCCAACGACCGATCGTGCGCACCAATCCCTGTGGGTTATTCGTCACGCAGAAATTCCTGTAGCTCACCCCTTCAGGGGTGAGGGTTTCCATAGCGAAGGCAAGATCGCGCCGGTGCTATGAAAACCCCCGGGCCTAAAGGTCCGAGCCACACCACCCAATCCCCCTAAAATTTCGCGGGAACCGCGACCGGCGCGGCCTTCATCTTCAAAATCTCCGTCAGCACATCAGCCTTCCCCGCAATCACTTCCAGGTGCGGATACCGTTCACCTCCGTGATAATCAATCCGGTAGCTATGAAAATATTCGCCATTGGCTGCCAACAACTCGACGGGCTCCTTGCTGTCCCTCGCCCGCCGGATCGCATCCCGCAAAATTTCGGGGCTCCACTTCCGTCCGTTCACGGCCACCAGTAGCATGCCCGGCGCCAATCCCACCTGCGCGGCCGGCGATCCCGGAATCACGTCCAGGATCTGGCCGCCGTCAGGTCCTCCCGGCGCGTGCACTTGCAGCCCAAGCGAAAACTGCACATCCACGATGAAGTCAGCCGCCTCTTCCGACCGCTGGTGTTCATTCACGACGTCGCTAAAAACCAGCTTCCATCCGCTGGCTTCGATTCCACCCAACGGCGCTCCCGGTCCGTGCGATTTCAGGCGCTCCACAAAAAAGCTCTGCCAGTCATACGCGGCAACCTCGTTCATTCCGCCAACGACATCATCAAATGTATAGCTCACCAACCGCGGCCCGGTATTATCTCCGCCGTAGAATTTGCGGCAAAAATCATCCAGCGATTTTTTTCCCTTACTCTCACGGCGAACGATCATGTCCGCTTCCAGCCAGATCAGGGTACTTTCATCGTAGTAATCCACTCCGCGCCGCCACGAGGATCCCGCCGGCGGTCCGCTATATAGCAGTTGCGCCGCAATCGCCGTGTCCTGCAAATCCCGCCACGTCCGCCCCGGCCGGTCATTCAGGTACGCCGCCGTCGCCGCCAGCGACTCGCGGAATCTCTCCGGCGTCCAGAATCCAGCGCGCGCGGTCAGCACTTGGCCGTAATACTGCGTCAACCCCTCGTAAACCCACAGCAAATCGCCCTTCATCGGCGCCTGGTAATCTGGCGTCGCCAGCCCCGCCGGCCGCCGGTATTTTCCATTCCACGAATGCGTGTACTCGTGCGGCAGCAGGTCCATCTGCGTCTCACGAATGTCGGGGTCCAAAAATAATCCTTCCGGCGTGCGGTTGTCGCTGGATTCGTGATGCTCCACGCCATCCGGCGGCATGTGATCCGACAAAGCCAGCAAAAAGTCGTAGCGCCGGTAATGCCGCGCTCCAAACAGCGCCCAATCTTCCGCGATCAGCTGCCGCTGATGCTGCACTTCCGACGCGCTCACTGCCAGGGCCGCCGCTCCGTCCGCGGCGATGTGCAGGGTGTGCTGCGGTTTTTGTCCCGGCGACAAATCAATCTCCCGGAAAAACGCGCCGGTAATCACCGGCGAATCGATTAGCGTCGTCAAACTCGCCGGCGCGAACTCAATTTCTCCCGCCGACTCTTTCTCCACCGGCAACGCGGTTCCATATTTCCAACCAGCGGGCAGGTGCAAACTCGCCACATAGGTCAGATCATCCGACTTCGTGCCCTGCGGATACAGCGTCACCACATACCAGTTCAAAACCGCAAGTTGCGCCGTCGAGGCGGGATGCTCTCTCGTTCCCGACGCCTCGGCGGGCGACAAATAATCCAGCTTGATCTCGATTCTTTTCGCGCCGGGGGGGACATCCAGATGAAATGCATACATGTCCACATCGTCCCGCCTCCATGCAACCGCTTTGCCGTCCGCGCTTAGCTTCAGTCCGGTCAGATCGAAGATCGGTCCAGTGGGCGAGTGCTCCCCCGGTATCCATTTTGGATACACCAGCGTCATCGGCCCGGGCTTCACCGGCAGCGAAATTTGTGCGTGAAAAACGTATCTAGCTGCATCGCGCAGGTCCACGTCAATCCGCGCCGGATCTTCCATCGTTTGCGCCGAAGCTGCACGCCAACCCAAACCGCCCGCCAGCAGCAAAATGATTGCAATTCGTCTAGGAAAGTTCATTTTCAAGACCCATCCTCCAAACCCGCAAAAGAGTATCCCACTCCCTCCGCATTGCCGTCCAACTTGGCTCTCTTGCGCCCGCGGCGCGCCAGGCCTTCGTTCAACCGCTTCTGCTACAATTTTCCAATGAGCACGGCTACGCACGCTTCCTCGCTTTTTTCCCGCAATCTTCGCAAAGATTATCCTATCGCCGTCCGCGGAGAAGGCTGCTGGATCGTCGCCGCCGATGGACGCCGCTACCTTGACGCCTCAGGCCAAGCCGCCGTAGTCAGCATCGGCCACGGCGTCCGTGAAATCGGCCGCGCTATGGCCGAACAGTCCGACCGCATCGCTTTCGCCCACACCTCGCAATTCCACTCCGAATCCGCCGAAAAGCTCGCCGCCCGCGTGCTCGCCATCGCCCCGCGCAATTTCCAAAACGGCGGCCGCGTCTACTTCACCTCCGGCGGCTCCGAAGCCACCGAAACCGCCATTAAGCTGGTCCGCCAATATTTTCTCGAAAGCAAGCAGCCCTCGCGCTACCGCATCGTCTCCCGCAAGCAGAGCTACCACGGCAGCACCATCGGCGCCATGTCCGTCAGCGGCAATGTTGGCCGCCGCGCTCCCTACGCGCCTATGATTCCGGAGTGGGGCCACGTCGCTCCGTGTTTCTGCTACCACTGTCCGTTCGGCAAAACCTACCCCGAATGCAATCTCGCCTGCGCCGACGACCTCGACGTTTTTCTCCGCTCCAACGATGCCTCCACCGTCGCCGCCTTCGTCTTCGAGCCGGTAGTTGGCGCTACACTCGGTGCGGCCGCCGCGGTCGACGGCTACACCGCCCGCATCGCCGAAATCTGTCGCAAGCATGGCATCTTGCTCATCGCCGATGAAGTCATGTCCGGCATGGGCCGCACCGGAAAGCCTTTTGCCAGCCAGCATTGGGGCCTCGAGCCCGACATCATTCTCACCGGGAAAGGAATCGCCAGCGGTTACGCGCCGCTCGGCGCAGTTCTCGTCGCGCCCCGCGTTGTCGATGCCTTCGAAAAAGGCACCGGCGCTTTCATGCACGGCTTCACCTATCAAGCGCATCCCGTTTCCACCGCCGCGGGCAACGCCGTCTTCGATTATCTCGAGGCGAACAAACTCTTTGATCGCGTCACTCCCGCGGGTGAAACGCTGCGCAAGTCTCTTTCTGCGCTGGAATCGCATCCGAACGTCGGCCAGGTTCGCGGCCTCGGTCTCCTGCAAGCCGTCGAGTTCGTGAAAGACAAATACACGCGCGAAGCGTTCCCCAAGGAATCCGGCATCGCCGAAGAAATCCGCCAGGCCGTCCTCGAGAAAAACGTGCTCACCTATCCTTCCCAAGGCACCGTCGACGGCACGCGCGGCGATCACGTGCTCCTCGCCCCGCCCTTCATCGTCAATCCCCAGGAGTGCCAACTTATCGCCGATGCTTTACAATACGCGCTGGGTAAAGTGTTTCCCGCTTAATCGCAATCGGCTCTAGCTTTCATACTTTAAATTCATTCGATTCGACGGAGATCCTCCATGCGGCGTGCTGCGTCTTTTTTCTTTCTGTACTTCTTATTCCTCGCAATCTATCCAGTCTTCGCCCAGGAAAAATCGCCGAGCAAGCCGCGCGCCCGCGATCTCGGGGTTCCCTTCGACGGCAAGCCCGGCCCTTCCAACGCCATCACCGACGTCCAAGGCGTCACCGTCGGCCACACCACGCTCATCTCCGGCGAAGGCAAGCTCGTCATCGGCCAGGGACCCGTCCGCACCGGCGTCACCGCCATCCTCCCCCGCGGCAAAGACACTATGATGAATCCCGTCTTCGCCGGCTGGTTCTCGCAAAACGGTAACGGCGAAATGACCGGCACCACCTGGGTTGAAGAATCCGGCTTCCTCGAAGGCCCCGTGATGATCACCAACACTCACAGCGTCGGGGTCGTCCGCGACGCGGTCATTCAGTGGCGCGTCACTCACGGCCAGCCCGACGCCAGTGGCTATTGGTGGTCTCTCCCGGTCGTCGCCGAAACTTGGGACGGCTGGCTCAACGACATCAACGGCTTCCACGTGAAGCCTGAGCACGCTTTTCACGCCATCGATTCCGCGCAATCAGGCCACGTTGATGAAGGCAACGTCGGCGGCGGCACGGGAATGGTTTGTAGCGGTTACAAGGGCGGCATCGGCACGGCGTCACGCAAGCTCTCCGAAAAAGATGGCGGCTACACCGTCGGGGTTCTGGTGCAATGCAACTTCGGCTCCCGCCAAAATCTGCGCATCGCCGGAATCCCCGTTGGCCGCGAAATTTCTTCCGAAGATCCCTACGCCTACCAGCCCTCCGAAATTTCCGAGCGCGGCTCCATCATCATCGTCGTCGCCACCGACGCCCCGCTCATCTCCACGCAACTCAAGCGCCTCGCACATCGCGCCACCCTCGGCCTCGGCCGCCTCGGCAGCATTTCCGGCGATGGCTCCGGCGACATCTTCATCGCCTTCTCCACCGCCAATCCGGGAGCTGCCAGTTCCAAGAAAGTTGCCGACGTGAAAATGTTGCCCAACGATTCTCTCGATCCAGTCTTCGCCGCCGTCGTGCAAGCCACCGAAGAAGCCATCGTCAACGCCATGATCGCCGCCGACACCATGACCGGCATCGACGGCCACCACGTCACCGCGCTGCCCCACGACCAACTCCGCGCCGTCCTCAAAAAATACAACCGCCTCCAGTAGCATAGGCTTCAGCCTGTGTTTCCTCTCATTTCCCAGCTTGGAGTCCGGGAGCGAAGCTCCCGCTTTGGAGTGCGGAAGCTCAGCTTCCGCTTTCGACCACACCACTCAGCTACAATATAAATGTGCAATCCCCTCGTAGTCGGCTGCTCGTAATCCCTCAACTTCTTCTTGTCCTTGCAGCCGCCTGCTCGAAGCCCCACCCCGCCACCATCGCCATCACCCACGTAACCGTAATCGACGCCACCGGCGCGCCTCCGCAGCCAAACTCCACGGTCCTACTCGATGGCCCAAAAATCTTCGCCCTTGGCCCCGACGCCACGACCGAGATTCCTTCCGGAGCCCAGGTGATTGACGCCACCGGAAAATATTTAATCCCCGGCCTGGCCGACATGCATATCCACCTTATGGGTGCCGGAGAACCTGGCGGCAGCCGCGAATTCATTCTCCCGCTGCTCATCGCCAACGGCATCACCACCGTCCGCGACATGGGCGGCGACGTGGCCCAGCTCAAGAAACTAAAAAAAGAAATCGCTTCAGGAGACCAGCCCGGGCCACAGATCTTTTTCACGGGGCCCTATCTCGACGGCAACCCTCCTTACTTTCAGCCCTCGATCGTCGTGCAGACTCCCGCGGAAGCCGATGCCGCCGTGCACCTCCTGAAATCCGAAGGAGTCGACTTCATCAAGGTGCAATCCCGCCTCAAGCCCGACGCCTATTTCGCCATCGCCGAAGCCGCGCGTAAAGACGGCATCCGCTTCGTCGGCCACGTCCCTGATTCCATCTCCCCGTCACAAGCGTCCGACGCCGGCCAAGCCAGCATCGAACACCTCACCGGCATTCTCCTCGCTTGCTCCGCAAAGGAAGCGGAATTGCGTGAGCAGCAGCTCCACCCACCGGCCCACAAAGAAACTCCCCGGCAAACAAGCCTCCGTCAGCGCGCTTGGCAGCAAGCCGTCCTGGACACCTACTCCCGGGAAAAGGCCCAGTGGCTCTTCACGAAATTCCTCGCCAATCACACCTGGCAAGTTCCCACTCTGCCGTTGCTCATCGATCTCGCCTTTCTTACACCGGCCACCAATCGACCCAACGATCCCAACCTGAAATACGTGCCGCAGAATCTTCGAAAAATTTGGAAACAAGGGCGAGCCGAAAGCCTGGCAAACAAAACCGCCGGGGATTTCGAGCTGCGCGCAAAATTGGTGGAAGCCTCGCTGAAGGCGGTAGGAGATATGCACAAAGTGGGGATTCCAATGATGGCGGGCACGGATTCCACGGCCCCGAATCTAGTTCCAGGTTTCAGCCTTCACGAAAGCATCGCCGATCTGGTGCAAGCGGGTTTCCCGCCAATGGAAGCGCTGCAAACCGCAACCTCCAAGCCCGCCGAATTTCTCGGCCGCTCGCAAGAGCAGGGCACCATCGCCCCCGGCCAACGCGCCGACTTGGTCCTTCTCGACGCCAACCCGCTCGAAAACATTCACAACACCGAAAAAATCCACGCCGTAATCCTGAAAGGCAAACTCCTCGATCGCACGGCCCTCGACACGCTCCTGGTAAAAGCCGCCCAATTCGCCGCCAAACCGTGAGGTCCGCCCGCCGCGGCGGGCGGACCTCTCTCCAAAATTTTGGTGCCACACCTATAGTCTTGAGGGAATTCGAAGCGCCTGCGATTTCCAGGGTGCGGTTTTTTTCGCCCTAAACCGCAATCGCCGCCGTTTTCCGCGGCGGATTAAAAAACGGCAAGGCCACCACCTTTGCCGACACTGTCTTCCGCGAAGCCTCCACCGTCAATTCCATGCTCAACGTGGTCCCCAGCGCCGCGCTCTCCCGCCCAACACTCGCCAGCGCGATCATTCTCTTCAAAGTCGGCGACCACGTCGTCGACGTTGCCTTCCCCACTTGGCGCCCGCCTCGATACACCGGCACCGCCACGCGCGAAGCCGTACCCGGCACCTGCGGCGCCATCCCGATTTTTTCATACAGGGCTTCCACTTCGTTCCAGTTCACTTCCAATCCCACCAGTTGCCGCGCCGGGCCGCCCTTCTTCGCTTCCATCGCCAAGGCCTCGCGCCCCACAAAATTCTCCTTCTTTAAATCCACCAGCTTGCCCAGCCCAATCTCTCCCGGCGTATACCGCTGCTCTTCAATCAGCGCTTTCTTGCTGGAGATGTAGTCCACCTCAATCAAGATCAGCCCGGCCTCGATCCGCGCGATATCCAGCGCCACCATACCCGCGGGATGGATGTCGAACGCGCGTCCTCTATTCATCAGTTCGTCGTACACCTTGATGGCATCTTTCCACGGCACCCAGATTTCGTAGCCTAGATCGCCCGTGTACCCGGTCCGCGAAATGTCCACCGGTACCCCGGCAATCTTTCCATGCGCCACGCGAAAATATTTCAGCCCGGCGATATTTGCGTCCGTCGCAGCATGCAGCAATCTTCCGGAAGTGGGTCCCTGTAAAGCCAGCGCCGCCACTTTTTCCGAAATGTCCTCGATCTGCACGTCCAGTCCGAGCGCGTTCTGATGGAACCACCGCAAACTTGGATCCGCCGCCGTCCAGCGATATTCGTTCTCGCCCAGCCGCGTGATGGTTCCGTCGTCAATCACCTTGCCGTCGGGATCGCACCAGCAGCAGTAAATTACCTGGTCCACGGCCACTTTATTGATATCGCGCGTAATCACCCGGTTGACCAGCTTCGTCGCATCGCTCCCCGTGACCCGGTATTTGAACAGCGGCGAAACATCAATCGCCGCCGCGGAATTCCGGATGGCGTTGTATTCGTGTTCGTGCGTCATCTCATAGACGCCGACCGTGTAATACCCCGACCATTCCTTGAAATTCAGGCTCTCGCACAGCGCAAGGGTTCTCTCATGAAACGCGGTTCCAACTGGCACGTGGCCTCCGTGAATCGTTTCTACGCTTGCTCGTGATTCGTCAAATGGACTCCGAATTATAGTTTCGATTTCCGCATAGCCGCAAGCCAATGTAGCGGCCGCCTTCTGTTTGCCCTGACAGAGGAAGTGGGCGGGCGCCTTAGAATTCCCACCGCCAGTTCTCGCAGAAGTCCCATGGACGCTAGACCTGTTCGCAAGGACAGTGCATAACAGGCCAAAACACCGCGCTCCAAAGCCTGCTCCTGTCGTACTTTTGTTAGCCTGAGAACAAACACGAACATCAGCCCAATTCTGATGCGCAAGCCGCCGCGCGACGGGCAAAAGTGCGCATTCGGTTTGACAGGCTGAGCTCAGGGAGCTAAACGTGAAACGCACAGTGATCCGCCTCGCAGCCGTAGCATTCAGCTCGCTCGGCATCGCGGCCGTCCAATCTGCCGCCCAATCCACCTCCCTCTACCCACCCGCCTCCGCCGCCCCTCAGGCTGCGACCGTGGGCACTGTGGCCCGCACCACCAAAGCCGTGAACTATCGTCGCGCCAGCGGTTCAACCAAAGTCGACTTGCAAGGTACCGAACTCCTGCAAGGCGCCTATGCGGAGGCCAAAGTCGAGAGCAAGCATAATCGCATGGAAATCGAAGCCAAATTCGAAGGCTTGACCGACGCTACGAAATTCGGCCTGGAATACCTCACCTATGTTTTTTGGGCAGTCTCCCCGCAAGGCCGCGCGGAAAACTTGGGTGAGGTGGTCGCGAAAAACGGCGCGGCGCAGGTAAAAGCCGTCACCGACATGCAGACCTTTGGGCTGATCGTCACCGCGGAGCCTTATTTCGCCGTGACCCAGCCGGGCAACATGGTCGTGCTCGAAAATGCCGTTCCCACCAGCGGCGGCGGCAAAGTGGAAAGAATTGATGCCACCTACGAACTGCTCGGCCGCGGGGTCTACTCCTCATCGAACACCCGCATCGAAAACGCCATTTTCGGCATTGACCCCAAAACTCCACGCGAATTATTTGAAGCCCGCAACGCCGTGCGCATCGCTCGCAACGCCAGCGGTGGAAAATATGCCACTGCAACGCTCGCCAAGGCCGAGCAGCAATTGGCCGCCGCCGAAGATGCTTACCATTCAAAGCGCGACAAAAAAACCGTGGAATCCACCGCTCGCGATGTCGTTGAAACCGCCGAAGAAGTCCGCGTGATGGCCGTAAAGCAAAAGGCCGAAGACGAGGCGCAAGCTCGCCTGGCCGCTGAAAAGAAAGCCGCGGAAGACCGTGAAGCCAAGGCCCGCGCCGATGCAGAAGCTGAAGCCAAACGCCGCCAGGAAGCGGAGCAGGCTCGCCTTCAAGCCGAACAAGCTAAGGCCGAAGCCGAGCGCATGAAACTCGAAGCCCAGCAAGCTGCCCAGGAGGCCGCCAAGCAGAAAGCCGCCGCCGAACTGGCCGCTCAAGAAGCCGCCCGGCAGAAGGCGGAAGCTGAACAAGCTCGTCAGACCGCGCTCGATCAACAACACGCCGCGGAAGCCCAGACGCAGAAGGCGCTGCAAGTCGCTGCGCAAGCGGAAAATGAAAAAGCGCAACTCCGTGCCCAGCTTCTGGACCAACTCAATTCCATTTTGCAGACCCGCGACTCCGCGCGTGGCTTGATCGTGAATATGTCGGATGTCTTGTTCGATACGGGAAGTTCCACCCTCAAGCCGGGAGCGCGCGAAAAGCTGGCCAAGATTTCGGGTATCTTGCTGGCCCACAAAGGACTGATCCTGCAGATCGAAGGGCACACCGACAGCGTCGGCACCGACGACTTCAACCAGCAACTGTCCGAACGCCGCTCGGATTCCGTCCGTGATTTCCTCGCTGAAGAAGGCGTGCCCGTCAGCTCCATGTCCGCCCGCGGCTTCGGGAAAACGCAACCCGTCGCCACCAACGATACTCCCGAAGGCCGTCAGCGCAATCGCCGCGTCGAGTTGGTAGTAAACGGCGACGCCATCGGGAAGACAACGCCAGCCGCGATGAGTTCAACCGTCGCTCCGTGAGTTGCCGTGAACCCGAGTTGCTGCTGAATTAAGTCCACCCTCACTCCTGGTCCGCTTTTTCAGGCAAATGGACCGGCGTCCGTGCACCGCCCAGCTTCATTCTCCGCGTTTTGCGTGACCTTGTTTGTCGCCCGCACTCTCAGTAGAATGTTTCGTTCCACGTTGCATCGAAATCCTCTTCTTCACACGGGAGTCTTCGCGCATGGCGCAGTCCTACGATGTGGTGGTCATCGGAGGCGGTCACAATGGTCTGGTGAACGCCGCCTACTTGGCCAAGGCCGGGAAAAAAGTCCTGGTGCTGGAGCGCCGCGGCGTTCTCGGAGGCGCCGCAGTCACCGAAGAAATCGTCCCCGGCTTCCTCTTCTCCGAATGTTCTTACGTCGTTTCACTCCTGCGCCCTGAAATCATTCGCGAACTCGATCTCCCGCGCCACGGCCTGGAAATTCTTCCCCTCGACGGGACCTTTTCGCCCATGCTCAGCGGCGACTATCTCTGGCGTGTCAACGATCACGCCAAAACCCAGCGCGAAATCCGCCGTCACTCGCGCCTCGACGCCGAGGCCTACGACGAATTCTCCAAGATGATGACCCCGCTGTGCCGTTTCGTGAAGCCCATGCTGTCCATGATTCCGCCGGATCCCACCACGCTGAATCCGAAGGATCTCAAGCAGCTCCATTTCATGCTCCAGCGTTTCCGCGAACTCAGTTCCGAAGAGCGTTACACCCTTGTTCAACTCATGACCATGAGCGCCGCCGACTTCCTCGACCAGTGGTTTGAAACCGACGTGCTGAAAGCCACCATGTCCGCATCCGGCATCATCGGCACTTTCCTCGGTATCCGTTCGCCGGGCACCGCGTACGTTCTTCTGCACCACTACATGGGGGAAATCGATGGCGCGTTTCGTTCCTGGGGCTTCAGCCGCGGTGGCACCGGCGCCATTTCCAATGCCATCGGCTCGGCCGCGCGTGAGTTGGGCGTCGAAATCCGCACCAACGCTCCCGTGGCAAAAATCCTCAACAAAAACGGCCGCGCCAGCGGCATAGCACTGAAATCCGGCGAAGAAATAAGCTGCAACGTTATCTCCTCCAGCGTCGATCCGCATCACACTTTTCTATCCTTCATGGATGCAAAGGATCTGCCGTCCGATTTCGTGGACAGCGTGAAGCGCTACAAATTTCGCGGCTCCTCCGGCAAAGTAAATCTCGCCCTCAGCGCGCTGCCCAATTTCAATGCATTGCCGGGAGTCGGCGCGCATCTTCGCGGCGCAATTTCGATCTCTCCCGGCATGGAATACATGGAGCGCGCCTACGACGACGCCAAATATGGCCACTATTCCCAGCGCCCTTACATTGACATGGTCATCCCCAGCCTGACCGATCCCTCGGTCTCGCCGCCGGGCAAACACGTTCTCTCCTGCTTCGTGCAATACGCGCCCTACAAACTCGCGCAAGGTACTTGGGACGACCACCGCGAAGCCTTTGGCAACAACGTCATCAACACCATCGCCCAGCACGCGCCCAATATCAAAGACATCATCATCGACAAACAAGTTCTCACCCCGCTCGATCTCGAACGCGAATTCGGCCTCACGCAAGGCAACATTTTCCAGGGAGAACTTTCCCTCGAGCAACTCTTCTTCCTGCGCCCCGTTCCCGGCTGGGCCTATTACCGCACTCCCATCGACAACCTCTACATGTGCGGATCGGCGACGCATCCCGGCGGCGGCATCATGGGCGCCAACGGGCGCATCGCCAGCCAGGTGATCCTGAAAGAGTGGAAGAAGGCGGCGAACTGACCATGCCCATCGGACAAAAGGTAGTCCTCATTGGCGGGGGGCACAATGCGCTAATCACCGCATTCTATCTGGCCACGGGCGGATTTAAGCCCATTGTTCTGGAGCGCCGCGATCGCATAGGCGGCGGCGCGGTTACTGAGGAGTTTCACCCGGGTTTCAAGGCTTCCACGCTCGCGCATACGCTTGGGCCGTTGCGCGCGGACGTCACGCATGACTTGCGGCTGGACAAATACGATCTGCACATCATTCAGCCGGAACCGCGGCTGTTCGCGCCCACGCCGGACGGACGAGGTCTGCTCTTTTACGGTGACGCGACGAAGACCGCGGGAGCGCTTTCGCATCTGTCGGCGAAGGATGGCGCGCGCTACACGGAGTTTGCCGAGGCGCTGGAAGAGATGTCGGAAGTGTTCGGGCGCATCGCGTCGATCACTCCACCGGCGATCGATCATCCATCGCCGGAGGATTTCTGGAACCTGTTTGTCACCGGGCGCGCGGTTCGCGGACTTGGGAAGACGGGCATCTTCGATCTGCTGCGCTGGGGTCCGATGGCTGTCGCGGATTTCGTGGCGGAATTCTTTGACACCGAGCTTTTGCGGGCCGCGATTGCGGCGCGCGGCATCTTTGGCGCGAATCTTGGGCCGTGGTCCGCGGGTTCAACCGCGCTGCTGCTGTTGCGGGCGGCGGCTGATCCGCATCCAATTGGTTCGGCGGCGTTTCCGCGCGGCGGGCTTGGGGAATTCTCTCGCGCGCTGGGCGAAGCGGCTCAGAAAGCGGGCGCGGAGATTCGCGTCAACGCGGAAGTGCAGCACATTCGCACCAAGAATGGCGCGGTTTCCGGCGTGGTGCTGGCCGACGGCGAGGAGATCGCCTGCGAAGCGGTGGTTTCCGGCGTCGATCCGAAGCGCACTTTCTTCAAGCTGCTGGATCCGGCGAATCTCGATCCAGTGTTTGCGCAGCGCATGAAGAACTTCCGCATTTCCGGCAGCGTCGCCAAGGTGCATCTGGCGCTGGGAGATTTGCCGAAGTTCACGGCGCTTTCCGATGCGATTGCGCCGGATGGATTCCGCGAGGCGCTCTCCGGGCGCATTCACATCGGGCACGAGATTGACTACCTGGAGAAGGCGTTTGACGCGTCGAAGTATGGCGAGATTTCCACCGCGCCGGTGCTCGACGTGACGATTCCGACGCTGCTTGATCCGTCGCTGGCGCCGGAAGGGAAGCACGTGCTTTCGGCGTACTTCCAGTTTGCGCCGTACAAGCTGAAGACCGGAAGCTGGAAAGAGCGGCGCGGCGAATTGGCGAACAGCGTGATCAAGACACTTGCGGCTTATGCGCCGAATCTGCCGAAGCTGGTCGAAGCGGCGCATGTGATTACACCGCTTGATCTCGAAACCGATTACGGTTTCACCGGCGGGCACATTTTCCATGGCGAATTGGCGCTCGATCAGATTTTCACGATGCGGCCGGTGCTTGATTGGGCGCGCTATCACACGCCGGTGAAGGGGCTGTTCCTTTGCAGCAATGGAACGCATCCGGGGAATGGATTGACCGGGGCGTCCGGGGCGAATGCGGCGAAGGAAATCATCCACGAACTGCGGTGAGCGGAAAGACGTTAAGAGCGAGCAGATAACAGATAACAGGAAGCGAGACTCTGCTCTTTGGTAATCGATTCCTGTGCGCGCCCATGTAAGGTTTGTGCTCCTTGTTTTGGTTGAGGTTCTTCGCCCATCCTTGTCGGATGGTCTCAGAATGACAAATTTCCCAACATTATGAACACGATCGATCGCGAAAAACTGAAGGCGTTGCAGCGGCGCGAGGCTCAGCGCTTCGTTGCTGAGCATCCCCGCTCCGGCGAGCTCTATCGCCGCGCGCAGGGTTCGCTGCTTGGCGGCGTGCCTATGAATTGGATGAAGAAATGGGCTGGGGAATTTCCGGTGTTCGTCACCAAGGCGAAGGGTGCGCACTTCACTTGCGCTGACGGGAAGGATTACGTGGACCTTTGCCTGGGCGATACCGGGGCGATGACTGGGCATTCGCCGGAGGTAGTTGCCGAAGCTGTCGCCCGGCGGGTGCGCGAAGGGATCACGCTGATGCTGCCGACTGAAGATGCGATCTTCGTTGGCGAGGATTTGCAGCGGCGGTTTGGTTTGCCTTACTGGCAGTTTGCGCTGACCGCTACCGATGCGAATCGGTTTGCGATCCGCATTGCGCGGGAGATCACGCAGCGGGCGAAAATTCTGGTGTTCCATTATTGCTATCACGGGACGGTGGATGAAACGTTCGCGACTCTTGAAAATGGCGTGGTGGGGCCGCGGCGAGGGAACATCGGGCCGCCGGTGAATCCGGCGGAGACGACGCGGGTGGTGGAGTTCAACGACCTGAGCGCGCTGGAAGAGGCGCTGAAACATAATGATGTGGCGTGCATTCTGGCGGAGCCGGCGATGACCAACGTCGGGATCATTTTGCCGGACGAGGGGTATTGGAAGCAGGCGCAGCAGTTGGCCAAGCGGTACGGGTCGCTGTTCATTGCGGATGAGACGCACACGATCTGCGCGGGGCCGGGGGGCTGCACGGGGGAGTGGAAGCTGGCGCCGGACATGCTGGTGATTGGGAAGGCGATTGGCAGCGGGATTCCGGGGGCGACGTACGGCTGCTCGGAGGAAGTGGCGCAGCGGATTTCGGCGCGGATCCACCTGGAGGATTGCGACGTCGGGGGGATTGGGGGGACGCTGGCGGGGAACGCGGTGTCGCTGGCGGCGATGCGGGCGACGCTGGAGCATATTTTGACGGCGAAGAATTTCGGGAAGATGATGCCGCTGGCGGCGCGGTTCAACGATGGCGTGGCGGCGGAGATTAAGAAGCATGGGTTGCCGTGGAATGTGCAGCGGCTGGGATGCCGGGCGGAGTACACGTTCTGCGAGAGGGCGCCGAGGAATGGCGGGGAATCGGCGGCCGCGGCGGATTTTGAGCTGGAGCGGTTTTTGCATTTGTACGCGCTGAACCGCGGGGTGCTGCTGACGCCGTTCCATAATATGGCGCTGATGTGCCCGGAGACGACGGAGAAGGACATCGATCGGCACACGGGCATCTTTGCGGAGGCAGTGGCGGAATTGGTGTAGGGATGGGAAGGTAATGAGGTAAAGGAACGGAAAAGGCAGGTCGGACGCTTCTCTTCGCCATCTGCATGTAGGGGCGGCTTTCTGCCGCCTTCTTTCTTCTCGCCAGTCCTCCGGACCCGGAATTCGTATGACCAGAGGGGGGTACTCCCCCCTGTTTCCCGTAAGATATAGGAGGGAAGGGAGTTAGGGGACGGGTGCGCAAGTGTTGGAAAGATTGGGGTTAGGGGAAGCCGATAGCCTACAGCCGTTAGCCGACAGTTCGAGGCAGGGGAGAATGCGGCGGAGCGGATTTTAACACAGAGGGCACTGAGGTAAGAGGGGCGGAGTTCGCAGAGAAACCGGGAAAAGATTCGGGATGGGGAGTGGGAGAAGAACCCTTCGACAGGCTCAGGGTGGACATCCTTGTCGGATGTCCAGATCCCTTCGGCGGGCTCAGGGTGGACATCCTTCGTCGGATGTCCTGTGAGGTTGGCTCGCCCGAAGGTCATGGGCGAAGTATATTATAAGAGTATATGCATGTCTAGTTACAGAAGGTTACATGGGCGTTCGAATGGTGTCGAAAACGTTTCGAATGGTGGGAGTGTCCGTTCGAATTGGTAGTGGTGCGGGATTGGTCCAAACGAGAAACCGTAGTATCTAGAGCCAAATTGTTTTTTCGAAACGGGGCTCCATTTGAGGTGCCGCTGACAGGTGCAGCACGCGACCTCGATGACATGAGGCTTATACGCGACTGTATTGCGCACAAATCTCATCTTGCTCGAGAAAACCTAGGAAAGCTTGTTCAGCGAAGGACGGGGGTTGCGAATAGATTTTCCCCCGGCCGATTTCTATTAAAAACAGTCACTGGGGCTGCCGAGACGCACCTGGAATACTTCTCCCGGATACTCACGCTCACGGCGGACCAGCTCACAGCATAGGACATCAGCTGCCTACCTCAGATATTCTGCTGGCGGGTGGCGCAACCATTCGTTCTCGAAATCTCCTGGGTGGCCTTCCCTTTGCGCGGTTGGCAAAGGGTGGGCCCTTCCTGGTTCTTCATTCTCGTCTGCTTAGACCGATCAGCTCTTTTCCGTTTCCCAATCGTTCGCACGGGCGGAGTAAAATGCGGAATTCTGGAAGGCGTCGATGGAACTGTACATATTTGGGCGATTAAGAAGAAGTGGCGAGTGACGAGTGGCGAGAGCGAACGAAAGCGGGGAGGCGATGGAACTCTATATTTTCGGTAGGTTTCAAGTGCGGGTTGGGGAGGAGCCGGCGTTTGAGGAGGCGCTGCGAGAGGCGGTGACGGCTACGCGGGGGGAGGCGGGGTGCTTGGAGATTTATGGGTGCCGGGGGGTGCGGGGGGCGGGGGTGTACTACTTGCATTCGCGGTGGAGGGATGTGGAGGCGTTTGAGGAGCATGTGAAGTTGGCGCATACGAGGAAGTTTTTGGGGTTGGTGGAGGGATTGTTGGAAGTGCCCAGGGAGGTGGTTCGGACAGAGAAGATTTTTTGAGGCAGCTTTCAGCCTACAGCCGATAGCTTTCGGAGAGGAGAACGGAAGGATTTTTAACACAGAGGGCGCTGAGATCGGAGGGGAGGAGTTCACGGAGAAGGCGAGATCGGATTCGGAGGGGAATAAGAGAAGAACCCTTCGACAGGCTCAGGGTGGACATCCTTTGTCGGATGTCCAGGATAGAAAAAGCCGCACCCTTGAAAAGCACAAGGGTGCGGCACCCAATCGAACTTGGGAGGTTACTTGGAGTTGGCGGTGGTGGAGGGTTGGGCGGCGGCTTGGGCGGTGCCCAGGGCGATGGAGAAGCGCTTGCCGTTGGGATAGATGGCGGTGAGGGAGTGGGAGCCGTCGGGCTCAGAGTTGGCGGAGTAGGCGTCTTCGGTGTTGCGAGCGGGCTGATCAACGACGTGAGCCGGGAAGGTGGCAACGGTTTGCTTGTTGCGGAGAACGGTGACCTGGACGTTGGGTCCGGCGCCGTCCCAGACGATGGTGTATTTGCCGGCGTCGAGGGTCTTGCCTTCGACGGTGATTTTGTCGGAGAGATTGAGAGTGGATTTGTTGGAATCGTTGGCGAGTGCGGCGGAAGAGAACAGCAGCGCAGCACCGAGAAGCGAGAGAGAAAGTTTCGCGAGTTTCATGTACAGCTCCTTTAAATTTTCCGGGGCGACACAGTGGAGATGACCACACGCGTTACCTGCGCGGAAGAGATTTTGTCTGTCACTAAATTAGATGTGGTGGGGAATGCGAAGTTACATCAAGGAATATTCATCTGGAAGGAAAGAACGGATGAGTGCGATAAATAAATTTGATGCAGCGCGGGAGAGGAATGGTGCATCGAGGTTAGGGGGGAGAAGAGAGCAATTAGTAATCGGCAATCAGTAATGGGAAAGAGGGAAGGCGGTATAGTTATAGTTATGAAGTTTGCGAAGGGAAATTTGGGTTGGCGAAGGTTGTGGAGCGGGGGCGCGGGATTATTTTGCTTGGGGCTGGGCGTGCTGTTGTGCGCCGCGCCGTTGTGGGCGCAGGGAGCGCAGGCGGCGCAGGGCGATGCGAAAGCGGCGGGAAGTATCAGCGGGAAAGTTGTCGATAAAACGGGGACGGCGGTGGCCGGAGCGCGGGTGAAGCTGGCGCGCGAGGGGCAAACTTCCGCGCAAGAAGTGGCGGCGGGCGAGGATGGGCAATTCCGTTTCGCGGGCGTGGCCGCGGGCGCGTTTCAATTGACGATTACGGCGGAGGGATTTGCGGCACAGACGTATTCGGGCGCGCTGCAGGCGGGGGAGAGCAGCGTGGTGCCGCCGATTGCACTGGTAGTGGCGACGGCGGTGACCGAGGTGCGGGTGGAGCTTACGGAAATTGAAATTGCGCAAGAGCAGATGAAGGATGAAGAGAAGCAGCGGGTGCTGGGAGTGATTCCCAACTTTTATGTGACGTATGCGACGAATGCGGCGCCGTTGAGCTCGAAACAAAAGTTTGAGCTGGCGTTCAAGTCGACGGTGGACCCGGTGACGTTTGGGATTGTCGGGGGGATAGCGGGGGTGCAGCAAGCGACGAATCATTTCAGCGGATATGGGCAAGGGGCGGAAGGTTACGCGAAGAGGTATGGGGCTTCTTATGCGGACATTATTACGAGCACGTTTATCGGAGGAGCGATCCTGCCGTCGCTGCTGAAGCAGGACCCGCGGTATTTTTACAAAGGGACGGGGAGCAAGAAGTCGCGATTGTTGTATGCGATTGCCAATTCCGTGATTTGCAAAGGCGACAATGGAAAGTGGCAGGCGAACTACTCGGAGATTCTGGGAAGCCTGGCGGCGGGCGGGATTTCCAACCTTTACTATCCGGTGAGCGATCGGAATGGTGTGGGCTTGACGTTTGAAAATACGGCCATCGGGATCGGGGCGAGCGCGGCAGTGAATGTGCTGCAGGAATTTGTTTTGCGGAAATTGACGCCCAATGTGCCGAATAGCGGTTCGAGCAACCCCTGAGCGGGGTGATGGCGATGCTGAAGATTCAGAGAATTCTCCTGCCAGTTGATTTTCCCGATGCTTCGTTGAGCGTGATTCGTCAAGCTGCGACCTTGGCGCGGAAGTTTCATGCGGAAATTGTGATGCTGCACGTGGCTACGCCGTGGAAAGTTGCGCGGGGGGCTGCTCCGGCGACTGGCGATCTTAGCGGCGGGAAGCTGTTGCAGAAGATTATTGGGGAGGCGGAGGCGCGAGGGGATCGTTCGCTGGGGCCGGCGCTGGAGGGGATTGCGGTGCGGTGCGTTTTGGGGGAAGGCGATGTGGCTCAGGCGATTGTGCAGATGGCTGCGAAGGAAGAAGCCGAGTTAATCATGATGGCGTCGCAGGGCGAAACGTTCTATCAGTTTTTGCTGAGTTCGGTGGGAGCGAAGGCGACTAATGTGAATGAGTGCCCGATCTGGACGGGGGCGCACGTTGAGGAATCGGCGGCGCGGGAGTATGCGGTGCGGAATGTGATGTGCGCGGTGGATTTGGGGCCGCGAAGCGAGAGAGTTGTGAAATGGGCGGAGGATTTGGCGGCGGCGTTTGGGGCGCGGCTGACGCTGGCGCATGTGACGGCGGGGGTGGAGCTTTGGGGGCCGGGCGGGAGTTACGTGAATCAGGAGTGGAAAGAGGCGCTGGTGGGGGACGCCACGCGGCGGATTGGCGAGCTGCAGGAGAAGATGGGGACGCAGGCCGAGGTGTTCATCGGCAGCGGCGACGTGCCCGAGGTGCTGAGAGGTGCGGTGGCGGAGACGAAGGCGGATTTGCTGGTTACCGGGTGTCAGCCTTATGGAGGGCATCTGCGGACGCACGGGTTTTCAATTATTTCGGTGATGCCGATTCCGGTGCTGAACGTGTGAGTCGGGAAGCGGAATTAGGGCTGCGGCGGGGTTGCGCAGGAGGCCGGCAGGGAAAGGGTTTGCCCGGGGCGGAGGCGGTTGGGGTTGGGCAATTGGGGATTGGCTTGGGCGATGCAGGTCCAGGCCGTGCCGCTGCCGAGGTGCGAGGCGGCTAGTTTCCAGAGGGAGTCGCCGGGTTGGACGGTGAGTGAGGTTGGAGGCTGCGCGCGGGGACGAAGATTGGGCGCGGGGACGACCAGCAGGGTGCCGGGCTGGATTCGGGCGGGATCAGAGATGTTGGGATTGCTGGCGAGGAGATCGCTCCAGCGAGTGCCGCTGCCTAGATGAAGGCGCGCGAGTTTCCAAAGAGAATCGCCGGGTTGGACGCGGATCGTGGTGCTGTGGGTGTGGCCGGCACGGATGTTGTTACTTGGGACGCCGCTGACTGGTGGAACAACGGGCGAGTGGCGCGGCGCGAGAGAAGTCGGCGAGGATAGAGGTTTGGAGGGAAGCAGCAATTTAGGCGCGACGCCTGGCGATGGGATGCGGACTGCGGGAGCGTGAGGCGCGACGTTGGCCAACGGGGGAACTGGCCGGGCCGGAACGGGACGGATAGGTGAGAGCGCGGGCGCTGAGTTGGAAAGCGGAGGCGAAACAAATTGCCGGGAAAATGGATCGCGTTTGGATGGCGCGACGCGAGTGAGGGGCTGCACCGGTTGGCGCGGGCGGGAGATTGACGGAGCTGGCGGTGCGACTGGTTTTACGGGCGCGGCGAGAGACGGCTGCGAGAGATCCATGGGGTAGTGCGAAGGCGGCGCGGGTCTGGCAGCGGGCTCGGCGGCCTTGGCGTTTTCGGATTTTTCGCGGCGGTAGCGGCGGGCTACTTCGCCGAGGCTTTCGGGAGCAGAATTTTTCTGGGCGTCGACAGCGGGCGTGATGGGTTGCTCGGGCGTGGCGGCGGGATCGTGCTTGCGGGCTTCGACACGCGCGCGATCTGGTTCGATGAGAATTTGCGTTTGCTTTAAATCTTCGTTGGTGTAGACGTGCGATTCGTTTTTCTGCTGCGCGGCTTTGCGGGCTTTTTCCTGGCGAGCGGCTTCGGCGACTGACTGGTCATCTTGCTGTTGTGCGCTGCAAGGCATGGCGAGCAGAGAAATCGCGGCGCAGAAAAAGGCAGCGGCGCACAGGCCGAGTGACCGTGCAAAGCCCCGAGCGGATAGGCGTGTGCTGCTCATCAAGTTTCAAGAAACGGCTCTGGGGGACACCAGAGCTTAGGCAGTGACCTTAATTTCTGGAGTGATTGTACCTTCAATGGGTGGTGGGAAGGCAATAGGGATGTTCGAAAGAGGCATCCCCCGAAAGTACTGGAGCAAGCGGGGAGTTGCGGGGGAGGGCGCGATGGTTGAAGGGGTTGATGCCGCGAGTGGGGTGGGCTAGGCTGCTGAGGTTGGAAGAGTAGAACAATCGTGAGGGAGAGCGCGGTGGCGAACTATTATTTGCTGAAGACGGAACCAACGGAGTATTCGTTTGCGGATTTGGCGAAGGACGGGGAGACGCAGTGGGATGGCGTGGCAAATCCCACGGCGGTGATGCACATGCGGGCGATGAAGGCCGGGGATCGGCTGGTGATTTATGAGACGGGGAATGTGAAGAGCGCGGTGGGGACGGCGACGGTGGTGTCGGCGGACGCGAAGGATCCGAAGAACCCGGTGGTGAAGATCAAGGCGGGGAAGGCGCTGGCGCGGGTGGTATCGCTGGAGGAGATCAAGAAGGAGAAGATTTTCAAGGAGTCGCCGCTGATTAGGATTGGGAGATTGTCGGTGGTGCCGTTGACGGCGGAGCAGTATTCGTTTTTGGTGGGGACGTAGCCGAGAGCGGTTCGCTTTGGGTGAGTGGGGCGACAAACCCCGCACCCTTAGAGGCGAAGGGTGCGGCACCCAACCACTTGAATTGTCCGAATAGCGCTAATCAGTCAGCGAACTATCAGCTTCGTTCTTTAAATGCCTCACACGCCCTTTTCGCTCACTTTTGACGGTCGAACAGCAAGAGAGCATCCCGCAACACGTTAGGGCGTCCGGCCTGCACGAAGTAAGTTCGTTGAAGTTTCATTGTCTGGCCGTCGGAGCTGACTTTGTATACGTCCTTCTGGACTTGCCCTTCCACTTTGAAACTGCTGGAATCTATGCGAGTAATACGGGATTTGCCGGACACTGGTTGTCCATTCATGTGCTTAGCGGTCACAATTTCGCCTTTCATTTCGGTGATGTACCACAAATGATCTTCCGTGCCGTTCCCGACCGACAAGTCGTAGGTGAACTTATAGTTTTTCCCTTGCCCTTCGATGGTTATTACCTGGCCGAAAGTTCCAGCATGTGGCGTGTTGTCCACGCGCAGTTTCCAAACGCCTATAAAACGGTCCGGGATCCCTTGTGAGGCGATCTGAGTAGAGGCCTGACTCTTATCCTGGTGCGCCGCGCCGAAATGAGGAAAGAAAGCAATAAGTACCGATGCGATAACGGCCCGACTTGATATGCGCTTTTTCAATTGCGCTGCTCCTCATTATTGTGTTCAGCCGTTGACCCTACTATTTGCAAAAGTCATCTTCTCACTTTCCTGCGTTCTCCAAAACGACGTAGTACTGACCGCCCCATACATGTCGCAGTAAGTCCCGATTAGTTGGATAATCGAAAACTGACCCGGCGTCGTTTGACGGGGCTGCTTGTCGGGGTTGCGGGGGAGCGCCTATAATTGAGTGTTAGCGAGAGGTGTTGGAGAAGCATAGGAAATGCCTTCTCAGGGGCGGGAGCCCTGGCCTGCTGAAGAAAACCTGAGAGCACAGTCAGGAGTGACTGTGCCACTGAAGAGAAATGCAAGAGCACAGCCAGGAATGGCTGCGCCACGAGGAGAAGGTTATGGCGACTGCCGAAGCGAAATTGCATGTGCCGGAGTTTACGAACGAGCCGTTTATTGATTTTGCGAACGCGGAGAACCGCAAGCGGATGGAAGCGACGCTGGCGAAGGTGAAGGCGGAGTTTGGGCATGAGTACCCGATGTGGATCGGCGGGCAGAAGGTGGTTACGGCGGGGAAGAAGAAGTCCACGAACCCTTCGCGGCCTTCGGAAGTGATTGGGGTGTTCCAGGACGCGTCGAAGGAGCAGGCGGCGCAGGCGATTGAGGCGGCGCACAAATATTTTGATGTGTGGAAGAAGGTGCCGGCGGAGACGCGGGCGAAGTGCCTATTCAAGACGGCGCAGATTGTGCGCGAGCGGAAATTCGAGCTGGGCGCGCTGGTTTGTTACGAGGTGGGGAAGAGCTGGGTTGAAGCGGACGCGGACGTTGCCGAGACCATCGATTTTTGCGAGTTTTACGGGCGCGAGATGCTGCGGCTGGCGGAGCCGCAAAAACTGACGCCGATGCGCGGGGAGCGCAACTACCTGGTGTACATCCCGCTGGGGGTGGGCGCGGTGATTCCGCCGTGGAACTTCCCGATGGCGATCATGGCCGGGATCGTGGTGGCTTCGCTGGTGACGGGGAATACGGTGGTGCTGAAGCCGGCGGCGGATTCGCCGACGATTGCGGCGAAGTTTGTGGACATTTTGCATGAAGCGGGCGTGCCAAAGGAAGCGGTGCAGTTTTTGACCGGATCGGGCGCGGTGATCGGGGACGTGCTGGTGCAGCACCCGAAGACGCGGTACATCGGATTCACCGGGTCGAAGGAAGTGGGCTTGCGGATCGCGGAGCTGGCGAACAAGCCGACGCCGGGGCAGATCTGGATCAAGCGGACCGTGCTGGAGATGGGCGGCAAGGACGGCATCGTTGTGGACGAAGAGGCCGACATTGAGGCGGCGGCAGAGGGCACGGTGCAGGCGGCGTTTGGGTATCAGGGGCAGAAGTGTTCGGCGTGTTCGCGGGTGATTGTGAGTGAGAAGATTTATGACTCGTTTTTGAACAAGCTGGTGGAGAAGACGAAGAAGATCAAGGTGGGACCCAGCGACGACCCGGCCAATTATATGGGGCCGGTGGTTAGCGAATCAGCGATGAAGGGGATTTTGAACTACATCGAGTTGGGGAAGAAGGAAGGGCGGTTGATGACCGGTGGGGGACGCGCGGCGGGCGACGGCTACTTTGTGGAGCCAACCATCATTGCCGACGTGGACCCGAAGGCGCGGCTGGCGCAGGAGGAAGTGTTTGGTCCGGTGCTGGCGGTGATCAAGGCGAAGAACTTTGATCATGCGATGGAGATTGCGAACAATACGGAGTTTGGGTTGACGGGGGCGCTGTATTCGAAGAATCCGGAGAAGATCCGGCGGGCGGAGGAAGATTTTTACGTGGGGAATTTGTATTTGAACCGGAAGTGTACCGGGGCGATGGTGGGGGCGCATCCGTTTGGGGGGTTCAATATGAGCGGGACGGATTCGAAGACCGGCGGGAAGGATTATTTATTGCTGTTTTTGCAGGCTAAGGCTGTGGCGGAGAAGGTTAGTTAAAGAGGAAGAGAAAGACTTAACACAGAGGGCACTGAGGGCGGAGCACAGAGGTCACGGAGAATTGTTGAGAGGGCGGATTCTGATCCGCCCTCTTTTTATTTTGACGCTGGAAGGAGCGCTTGCCAACGGGAAGCCGGCGTTACGCGGGCTGGGCTGGTTCGCGGTTGGAGACCATTTTTAGGATGCGGTAGACGGGATAGCTACAGGCCAGGGCGATTAGGGTTAGGAGGCTGTTGGCGCGGTCTTCGCGGACGGCTTCGATAAGGAAGCCGACGGAGCCGAGGAGGGCGACGGCGGTGGTCCAGGGATAGCCCCATGCACGGTAGGGGCGCTCGGCGTGGGGATCGCGGGCGCGAAGGATGAAGAGGGAGATGAAGGAGAGCATGTAGTTGGTGACGAAGAAGAAGGCCAGCATGGCGATGACGCGTTCGAATTTGCCGATGGCGAAGATGACGCCGACCAGCGCGCTGAGGAAAAGAGCTACGGTGGGCGTGCCGCCTTTGTTGATGCGGGTGACCTGGCGGAAGAAGAGGCCGTCGCGGCTCATGGCATAGATGACCCGAGCGCCCATGAGGTGCAGCGCGTTGATGGAGCTGAAGAGGGCCACGATCATGATGGAGCGGAAGACGAAGTCGCCGTAGTGGCCGAAGACGCGCTGGGCGGCCAAGCCGAGGGAAAAATCGTTGCCAGCGATTTGGTTCATGGGCAGGACGTAAAGAACCGCGGCGTTGATGAGCAGATAGATGACGAATAGCGAGGCGAGGCTGGCGAAGATGGCGCGGGGCACCAGATGGCCGGGATTCTTGATTTCGTCGCCGAAGTAGATGACCCCGTCCCAGCCGTCGTAGGTGTAGATGGTGGACTGCATGCCGAGGAGGAGAGCGGTGATGAGGGCGGCTCCCACGGGGACGGCGATGCTGGGGGCGGTGACGGCTTCGGCATGGGCGGCGCGGCCCATGGTGAAGCAGGCGATGACCATGACGAAGAAGACGAGGCCCTTGAGGAGGGTGGTGATATTTTGCACCTTGCTGCCCATGCTGACGCTTTTCCATTGCAGCAGCGCGAAGATGATGATGATGGCGACGCCGGTAAGTTTGATGCGCAGCGCGCCGTCGAGCAGAGGGAAGAGGTGCGCCAGATATTCACCGACGACGATGCCGACCGCGCCGGTGGTGCCGCAGGTGGAGATCCAGTCGCTCCAGCCGACGATGAAGCCGGCGTAATCGCCGATGGCGCGGCGGGAGAAGTTGTATTGGCCGCCGCTGGAGGGGATCAGGGTGCCGAGTTCGGCGAGTTGGAAGGCGCTGACGAGGGCGTAGAAGGCGCCGCCGATCCAGACGGCGATGAAGAGCCAGGCGTTGGGAAGGCGGGCGGCGATGTCACCGGGAGTGCGCACGATGCCGACGGAGATGGAGTTGCCTACGGCGACGGCAATGCCGAAGCCGACGCCGAGGACTTGCAGGAGTTTCCCTTTGTCCTTGCGATAGGGAACGTGGCCGGGGGGTGGGGCGACAGTGTCAGGCGGAGAGGTTGTGGGCAATGGCGATCTCAATTGTGGGATGAATGACGGGTCATCATACGTTTGCGGGTGGGAAAAGAGAAGAGGGGGAGTGGTGACTGGTGATGGGGAGATTTGGTTACAGTTGAGGTTCTTCGGGCATCCTTGTCGGATGCCCTCAGAAAGACAATTTCTCTGTTTTAGGAAATGCGCTCGCCCGCCCCGGCGGGCGGCCATTACAAAGGCGCAGTCGCGTTATTTGGTGAATTCGAATTCGGATTCTTCGGCGGCTGGCTTTTCCTCGATCTGGCTGCCGTTGGTGGACTTTGGTTTTCGCTGGCCGTCAATAAAGTCGGCCAGTTCGAGGCGCAGGTTTCCGGGGTTGGTGGCGTAGGTCAGGCCAGTTTCGAATTCGATGACGTCGTCGCGGATAAGTTTTTCGATTTCGCCGTCGAAGAACTGCATGCCTTCGGTGGAGCCGTCGCGCATAGCGTCGAGAAGGGTCTTGCCTTCGCTTTCACCCTTTTCGACGTACTCGCGGGTGCGCAGGGTGGACTTAAGGATTTCGATGACCGCGACGCGGCCGTGGCCATCCACGCGAGGGAGGAGGCGCTGGGAAAGGATGAAGCGGAAGGCTTTCGCGAGGCGATTACGCATGCCCTGCTGATCTTCCATGGGGAAGCCGCCGATGATGCGCTCGACGGTTTTGGCGGCGTCGATGGTGTGAAGAGTGGAGAGCACGAGGTGGCCGGTTTCCGCGGCTTCCAGAGCGATTTCGATGGTTTCGCGGTCGCGCATTTCGCCGACGAGGATGACTTTGGGGGCTTGGCGAAGCGCGCCGCGGAGGGCGATGGAGAAAGTCGGCGTGTCGCTGTGGAGTTCGCGCTGGTGGATGGTGGCTTTTTTATGACGATGCAGGAATTCGATGGGGTCCTCAATGGTGAGGATGTGGATGGCTTTTTCCTCGTTCATCCTGTCGATGATGGCGGCGAGGGTGGAGGACTTTCCAGAGCCGGTGGGACCGGTGACGAGGACGATGCCGTTGCGCAGGGCGCAGATTTCCTGGAGCTGGGGGGGCAATTTCAAATCGGTGAAACCCGGGATGCGGTCGGGGATGACGCGCATGACGATGGCGCAACTGCCGCGCTGGCGGAAGATGTTGACGCGGAAGCGCGCGGTGTTTTCGAGGCCGTAGGAAAGATCGGCGGAGCCGTCGAGTTCGAGTTTCTTGGCGGCGTGTTCATTTTTGCCGACCAGGGTTCGGGCGATCTGTTCGGTGTCGCTGGGGACCAGGCATTCGAGGCCCTTGAATTTGAGTTCGACGAGTTGCCCGCTGACTTCGACTTGCGGCGCGCGGCCGGGGGAAAAGATGAGGTCGCTGACGTGCTCGCGGGCCTTGAGCATGGCGGCGATGAGCTGCGGAACGTTGAAACTGCGCTGAATTAATGGGGCTGGAGGATTTATGGACATGGCTCCCTTGAATCGATGCCGGAGATTTAGCAGGAACAGGGATGAGGCTGGGCCGGTTTCTGCTTTCGACTGCAGGTTCCATTTTACGAGGACGGATTGTGGGAGAAGTGGTGAGTAAGTACAGGTTGGGCTAGTTGGTTACTGGGGGATTGCCCCTTGGTACAGGTGGGGAGATTTGGGGGAGGAAGGGGGCTGAACGCCGAGGCGGGGAGAGTCGTATAGAAGGAGGGCCACTCTTATTGGTTCGGGGCGTTCTAGCTCATTTTGGGTTGGCGGGGAATTTCGTGGTCGGGGAATTCGAGGAGGAGTTGGCCGGATTCGCGGTCGGAAGTGCAGCGGAGGGAGGCGCAGTCGTTGGCTAGCCAGTCGGCGCCGGCGGAGAGAAGTTCGTTGTCGGAAGAGGTGGTGCGGATGGCGAGGACGCGAGAGCCGGCGGCTTTGCCGGAGCGGGAGCCGGAGGCGGCGTCTTCGATGACGATGCAATCGCTGGGTGGGAGTTGTAGGACGGCGGCGCCTTTTAGGTAAGGCTCAGGATCGGGTTTGCCGTGGTGGATGTCGCTGGCGGTGACCAGGTGGCTGACGAGGTCCCAGAGGCCGGCGGCGCGCAGGCGGACTTCGGCGAGGGGACGCGTTGCTGAAGTGACTACTGCGCGCTGGGCGGCGGGTGTAGCGGCTAGGAGTGCGCGAGCGCCGGGGAGGGCAACTACGTCGGCGACGTCCTCGATTTCGGCGCGCTCCATCCATTGGTCTTCTTCGCGGTGGAGTTCGGGAGAGGCGTTGGGGAGGAGTTCCTGGATGGAGGCGAGGCTGGTGCGGCCGTGGGAGAAGGCGGTGACGAAGACGGGATCCATGTCGTGGCGGGCGGCCCAGCGGGCCCAGACGCGGGCGACGGCGGGAGTGGAGTCGACGAGGACGCCGTCCATGTCAATGAGAAGGCCACGGCAGAAAAGGCGAGGCATGAGAGAGAAATTGTAGCTTAGGGAGTGTGGGTCGTTTGCGCGTTTTTAGCCGAGGTGCGAGCGTCAGTCCTTCCACATCCGGAAGCCGCCGATGAAAGCGTTTTCGTTGGCGCCGAGGCGGGCGCCGGCGGGCAGGGTGTCAAGTTTCTTGCTGTTGCCGCCGCCGAGGACGACGTAATCGGCGTCGAGCGCGGCTTTGAGGAGTTCCACTACTTTGGCGACATGGCGGCGCCACTTCTTTTTGCCGAGGCGTTCGAGGCCGCGAATGCCGAGGTAGTCCTCGTAGGTTTTACCTTTTTTGTAGAGCAGGTGGGCGAGTTCCATGGGCTGAAGAGTTCCATCCACGATCATGGCGGAGCCCAGGCCGGTGCCGAGGCCGAGGAAGAGCATGCGGCCGCCGTCGTAGCTGCCTAGGGCCTGCATGGACGCGTCGTTGATGACTTTTACGGGATGGCCAAAGGCTTTTGCGAAATTGAAAGCGATCCAGCCGCCGCCGAGGTTGTGGGGTTCGCGGAGCGGGCGGCTGTTGATGATGGGGCCGGGATAGCCGATGGAGATGCGGTCATACTCCCAGTCCTTGGTGGCTTCCTTGACTTGCTTGACCATGCTGGCGGCGGTCAGTTTGGGGCCGGAGGGGAAGCGGCGGGGTTCTTTTTGGCCGGTGGCGAGCATTTTGACGTTGGTGCCGCCGACGTCGATTACCAGGATTTTGGGGGATTTGGTGGTGGGCTTGGTGGTGGATTTTGGCGTCATCGAAGCTCCTTGAAAATATTACGCCGAGCGGCGGGCGCGGCAGGGCAGAGAGTCGGGAAAGAATGTGGCGTTTCTGCTGGGGAATGTCAACCGGAGACAAGGAAGCGCGGGCCGAGGGGATTTTGGCGCAGCGGTTTGCACTTTGTACTAGACTTAGTCCACAGACTTAGTCTATACTGATTTTATGAAGAATGCGGTGAACACTCATGAAGCGAAGACCCAGTTCTCGCGGCTGTTGCGGCGGGTGGCGGCGGGCGAAGAGATCATTATTGCCAACCGCGGTGTGCCAGTAGCGCGGCTGTTGCCGGTGGAGGAGCAAAAGGCCAAGCGGCAGCTGGGTTTTTATGAGGGGAAATTCACGGTCCCGGAGGACTTCGATGCGCCCCTTCCCGACGAGATCCTGGACGCGTTTGAAGGCAAAGTGAAGCCGCGCCGGAAAAAGGCATGAAATTTCTGGTTGATACCAGCGTGTTGTTGTGGAGCGTAGCGGAAAGACCGAAGCTGAATCCTCGCGCCATACGGATTCTGTCATTAGCTGGTTCAAATTTGTACCTGTCGGCGGCGTCGGTGTGGGAAATCGCTATTAAGTATGCAATCGGAAGACTTCCGCTTCATGTGGAGCCGGAGAACTTTGTCTCCGAGGTCCACCGCAAGATGGGAATGCGGAGTCTGGATATTGACCAGCTTCACGCCATTGAGGCGGGGCGGCTGCCACGGCATCATGGCGATCCATTCGACCGGATGCTGATTGCGCAGGCACGCACGGAAAGAATGGTGCTGCTGACCGCGGATCGCATTTTCCAAAGTTATGAAGTGGAGCAGGAATACTGCGGGCGCTAGAGAAGGGGCAGGTTGTCAGCACTCCCACCTTCCGCAGCTAAGTGAGCATCGCTTTGTATCGGTTTTCATACATATCATTCGCGTCCGGTGCATGTTCAACTAGAATGCGCCAGATGTAGGCAATCGCCGTGTGATTATCGAGCTTGAACTGCGCGTCGAGTTCTGTAGCAATCGCCAGTACTAGCATGACAGTGCGTGAAAAATGCTTCGCGTGATATTGAAGAACAGTTCTCTTCATAATCACATCTCTGAATTCTTCTTCGGCTAAATCGGCTAGTAAGAAAGGAGAGATAGAAAAGAGTCCAATCCCTGTTAAGTGAGCCTCTGCTGAAGTTTCACCGTATAACCACTTCACCATCCATTTCAGGAATGGCTGACTTTGAGTCTTTTCTTGCGATAGTTTGAATGGCCCCTTCCAACGTGGGATGCGGTTCAGATTGCGTTTCTCTGCCTGAGTGATTCCAAGCATTTTCGCAATCTGCGGAAGAAAAGCCTTCTGGAAAGAAAAGAAAGACCTCCATTCTGGGAGCCCACTGAACCTGCCACGGTAGAGTTCGTACTCTTCTTTCCAAGCGCGATATGAGGCTCGTTCATAGGACAAAAGGCGTGCGTGAAAATTGTCCCGAATGTAGACAAGGGTAAAAAGTAAGTCCATTAATTGCCGATTCACAGGCGGCATAATAAGCGCAAAGTTTTTCCGTCTTCGATAATCCTCATCGTCAACCGTAACGAAACACAAGGCTGCATAGGAATTGAACGCGATCCGATTCATGACAGTCGCCATTGTTAGTTGACCAAATAAGTTGGAATTATTTGTGATTCGTGCGCTTCCGAGTCTTCTCTGCAAATCGCGGTCAACGTTTATCAGCAAACCGTCCAACCGTCGCTGAATCAAGCTGACGTCAAACGCTTTCAGCGGCTTCAGCTTTCCTTTGGGCAAAATTCTCAACTTACGCACAGCCATATAACGGCTTCTATACCACATCTGTTCCTACAGGCACACCTGGCGAAGCGGGTGACCGTGAGAATGGTTATTTATGCTTGGCAGATACGGGCCGCGCAGAAGACTACGACCGCATGAGATTTGAATGGGAACTAGGAAAAAATCAAGTTGGGGTGGGAGACGGGGATTGAACCCGCGACATTCGGTGCCACAGACCGACGCTCTACCAGCTGAGCTACTCCCACCACAGAGGATAGTTTAACACGGGATTTCTGGGGGGAGAATGGGTGGGGTTTTGGCGGTGTGGGAGACTTGGCAGAGGGTAATCAGTAGTCAGTTTTCAGTCATCAGTCGGAGGGGAGACGCCATTCGGGAGAATGGCGTTCCCAGGACGGCGGCCAGTCGGAAGTGGCTGCTACTGGTTTGCTTGATTAGGTCTTAGCTAGGTGGAAACTTTGCGGATTGCGGCGAGGGTGCGGGTTGCGGGTCGTTGTTAGACTTGGTGGGTGACCGACCTAAAGGTCGGCCACTACATTGGCGGTGCCGGGCTAAAGCCCGGCGCCTACATTTGGGAACGGTGGCCGGGCTTATGCCCGGCACACACATTGGGGTGGTGTGGCCCCGCGCATGAACCCGCAGCCTACGGATCAGCTTCATTTTGACTTGCAGCTTGCCTACGCGCGGCCGGTGATCGCGACGCTGGCGATGCTGGGCCTGCTGGAGCTGCGTCCGGCGAGGGAAGTGGAGACGCCGCTGGCGTTTCTGATCGCGTACGTGGCGGCGGCGATCCTGATTTTGGTGGTGGAGCGGGCGCTGCGGAGGTATCACTGGCGGCTGCCGCTGCTGTGCGACGTGCTGGTGGCGGGAATTTTCCTGTATCTTTCGCCGGAACTGCTGCCGACGTGGTTCCTGATGTTTTTCGTGGCGTTTGCGGCGGGCCACCGGTGGAATCTGCGGTATTCGGTTACGTTGTGCTTCGGATTGCTGCTGCTGGGATTTGCACTGGACATGCACCGCAGCGTGCCGCCGCCCGGCGCGCGGGATCTGGCGTATTCCGTTTCGTTTTTCGCAGCGTCGTTTCTGGGAACGGTGGGGATGGCGTTCCTGGGAGACCGCAACCGGCAGTTCGCGTCGCAACAGGATTTTCTTTCGCGGATTTCCAACACCATGCACGTGGACCTGGGGCTGGCGGAATCGCTGCGGCTGCTGCTGGAGGAGCTTTGCGGGGAGTTTCAGACCGAGGGAGCGCTGCTGGCATATCGCGACACCGATCTGGAGCGCATCTTTTTGTGGCGGTTGAAATCGGGGGAAGGCGAGCGGCTGATACCGGAAAGCCTGCCGCAGACCCGCGCCGATGGATTTTTGCTGGACGACATGGAAGCTTCGCTGTGCTGGAATTCGCTGGAAGGGCGCGGCGATGGTTTTGGCTGGGACCGCCGCAACAAGCAGGCGCTGAAGATTCTGCCGCGGGTGCCGGGGCCGACGCAGCAGGAGTTGGACGTAAAGAATTTCATTTCCGTGGCGTTCGATCAAGAGGGGCACGCGGCGGGACGCCTGCTGCTGATGAACCGCAAAGCGGGGCGGGGGCCGTTCACGCGGGAAGAGCTGGAGTGGATGGAGCGGATTTCGATGCACATCAGCGCTGCGCTGGAGAATGTGTTCCTGCTGCGGCATCTGCGGGCGCGGGCGATTGAGTCGGAGCGTTCGCGGATTTCGCGGGATTTGCACGACGGAATTCTGCAGACGCTGTTGAGCATCGAGATCCAGATTGACGTGCTGCGGAGGAAGGTTTCGACGCACGTGGACCAGGTGGAACCCGGGCTGACGTCGCTGCAGCAGACGGTACGCAACGAAGGCGCGGAGCTGCGGCACCTGGTTACGGACTTGCGGCCGCTGCGCGTGCAGTCGGCGGACATGGTGGATTTGATGCGGGGATTCGCGGAGCGCTTCCGGAACGAATCGACGCTGGCGCTGGATTTACTGATCGATTCGGTGGAATTGCACGCCCCGGACCGGGTTTGCCGGGAGGTTTTCCAGATTTACCGAGAAGCACTCAACAACATAAAAAAGCATGCGAAGGCTTCCCATGTCGTGGTAAAACTGTCGCAGGATGACAGCCGACTCACCCTCGTGGTGGACGATAACGGCGAAGGATTCAGCTTCGCCGGTCGATTCACAGGGGATGAGCTTGACCGCCTGCGGCTGGGTCCAATTTCCATCAAGGAAAGAACGCGCACGGTCGGGGGAGTGTTGACCGTGGAATCGAACCCGGGGCATGGTGCGCGCTTAACGATTGAGGTACCGCTCGGCTGATATGGCGAAGACCAAACAGCAAATACGGATACTGATGGCGGACGACCACGCGATCTTTCGCGACGGGCTCCGCAAACTGATCGATGGCGATGAAGATATCACCATCGTCGGCGAAGCGCAGAACGGCACGGAGTGCATCAAGCTGCTGGCGAAGCTGAAGCCGGACATCCTGCTGCTGGACCTGCGCATGCCGGATAAGGACGGGCTGGCGGTGCTGGAAGAGGTCAATTTTGACCAACTGCCAACGCGCGTGATCGTGCTGACCGCGGCGGAGGACGACCGCGACGTGGTGCGGGCGATGCGATTGGGCGCGCGGGGCGTGGTGCTGAAGCAGTCCGCCACCGACCTGCTGGTGAAGAGTATTCACCGCGTGCATGCGGGAGAGATTTGGCTGGACAACCGGATGACTTCGGAAGTGATGAAGGCGTTTGCGAAGTCGTCAGAGTCCGGACCGCGGCGGGAGAAGCCGCTGCTTTCCGACCGCGAAAAAGAGATCGTGCAACTGGTGGCGCAGGGCTTCCGGAACAAGGAGATTGGCGAGAAGCTGTTTATCTCCGAGCAGACGGTGAAGAATCACCTGCACAATATTTTTGATAAGTTGGGCGTATCGGACCGGCTGGAACTGGCGCTGTACGCTATTCATCACCGCTTGATTGATCAGACCTGAGTGGGAAGTTCACAGTTCAAAGTTTAAAGTTTGCAGTTCGTAGCTTGGGAATGGGCCCGGGAGCGGGTTTGTGCGTTTACGACCCAGCGAGAGTCGTGATCGAGAGCTGCCGGGTGGGGAACTCCTTGCGAGGATTTGCAGCGCAAACTGTAGCGTTTTGGCACAGTCCTAGTACATTCGTACTTTTTTGGGGCGCGTTTAATTTGAACCCCGAGTCCTATTGTTCCCTGGGCTGAGGGCGGATAGACTCTGTGCTTCGAAGAGGGAGGCCCGCATTGACCGGCTCAGAACGCCGCACGACTCAACGTTTTTCCATGCGACTGCCGTTAACCGTACGCTGGACCACGGGAGCAGCCGTTGGAGAAACCAACACGGAATCCCGCGACGTAAGCTCCCGCGGAGTCTACTTCTTCCTCTCCAAGGACGTTAAAGAAGGATCTCCAGTGGAGATTCTGTTGACGCTGCCGAACGAGATAACCCTGGCCGGGCCGGTGCGCGTGCGCTGCCTGGGCCGCGTACAACGTACCGAGAACCGCGATGAAGGCAGTGTCGGAGTGGTCGCCGCGATTGAACGCTACGAATTCCTGCGCGGGAACGAAGAAAACTAAAAAGACTCGCGTTGCTGAAATTGAGATTCAGTAAAAGTTCCTTGCTCGCTCACTGCGGAGGCGGGCGGGAATAGCCGGGGTGCCTCGGCCCCTCAGCGGAGCCCCCGGCTGAATTTCTTGTGGTTGGTTGAAAGATGTGGATCGAGCTCAGCGGGGATCTGGTTCGGTGGCTGAGCGAAGGTAATCCGTAATCAGATATCAGTAATCAAGAAGCAGCACTCCTGCTTGCGGTTTTTTCCAAACAATTTGATTTAACGGGACGCGGGAAAAGGCGTCGTTGTCGTGTCCCCATTCAGTGGTGATGGCAAGTGCGATGGGGAATGGTAAATGGGACACGCCTGTCCTTTGGGGCAGGGGATTTCCACAGGATTGGTGGCGGATGATGGGGGTATCCCAGCTATGAGTGGTAGTTGTGCGTCCTGCGCAAACAGGACGACGGGGAAGAGACCATGCCGGAAAAGCCGGCGGAAGCGACAGGGAACGTGCACGAAATTCAAAAACCAACGGGAACCGAACGCCTGGCCACCCCCGAAGAGCTTGCAGAAATTGGCGGAACGCCTACCGACCCGCTGACCGAAGGGCAAATCCTTGCATTGCTGGATGAGCAGATGATCGCCGATTTGCAGAAAGCGGCGGCGGAGAGGGCGGTGCAGGCGAAAGTGGCGGCGCTGCAGGAACTGCAGGCGGCGCTGGAGCCTGAGGATGCCGAGGCAGGCGAGAAGCCTGTTGAATCGGAAATTGCGGAAAGGGAAGAGAAATTGCGGGCAGAGTTGCCGGAAGACGTGCCCGAAGATTTAAGTGAGCCGGACCGCGTGGCAGCGGCATTTTTTGGAACGGAAGAGAAAATCGAGGCGGCTGCAGAAGATCTGGCGGCGATTCCGGCCGAATCGGTTGCGGCACCGGCAGCCGAACCACGCGACTTGCGGACCGAGCTTTTGGAAGTGGCGGAAGCGCTGGATCAGCACCGGTTGTGGGCGGAAACGGGCGGGCAGGAAGGAGTGCGCGGAGATTTTGCGGGTGCGAATCTTTCCAGTGCGGATTTGACGGGAGTGAATCTGCAGGGCGCGGACCTGACCAAGGCGAATTTACGCGGCGCGGATCTGTCCATGGCGAATTTGCGCGGGGCCATCCTGGTGGAAGCGGACCTGCGGGAATCGAGCCTGCTGGGCGCGGAATTTTCCGGCGCCAACCTGATGGGCGCAAATTTGTATGGGGCGCAAGGATTGTGGGCCGGGCGGCTGGGCGGAACGAATCTGTTCGACGCCACTTTGCCGGAAGCGGTGGGAGCGTATGACGGCGGCAAAACGATCGGTGATTTCACGCAAGCGGCGCGCAGATTCTACCTGCTGGTGATGACGATTTGCGTGGGGGCTTGCACGCTGGTGGCGATGACCACCGACGTACGGCTGCTGCTGGACGAATCGGCGACGGTTTCGGCGAGCATCCCGAACTTTTTGCCCTTGCAGGGATTTTATATGGGAGCGCCGCTGCTGTTGACGGCGCTGTACGTGCGGCTGCAGTTCCTGCTACTGCGATTGTGGGGCAGCATGGGCGCGTTGCCGGCGGTGTTTCCCGACGGGCAGACTCCAGAGAAAGACGGTTCGTGGTATTTGATGGGGCCGATCCGGCAGCATTTGCGGTGGACGCGGGATCCGCGTTCGCCCCTGGCGATGGTGGAAAGCCGGCTGGCAAAATTGCTGGCGTATTGGGGAGTGCCGGCGACGTTGTTTTTGTTTTGGCTGCGGTATCTGGTGATGCAGGACTATCGAGGAACCTTGCTGCAGGTGTTTTTGCTGACGGTGGTGGCAGCGGCGGCGTTTGCGATGCCGCGATTGGTGGCGCGGGTGCTGCGTCCGGGAGATTGGACGGACGAGAGCACGCCGCAGTTTTTGCACGACGTGTTCGCGGCGTTTCGCATTCCGGTGGCGGTGGGATTGCTCGTTTTCTTGATGTCGCTGGGAGTGATTCGCGGGTTGCCGCCGGATGCGAACTTGCGCACGGATGTCTCCGCCAGCGATCCACGGCGCTGGGCGGCGACGGTGTTCCAGGCATTGGGCTACCGGCCGTATGCGAATGTCACCGAAGAGAGCATCTCCGCGGGAACCGCGAAGCCGGCTGCCGATGGCGAAACCGGGAACGGCAGCGGGCCGCGGTTGAACGAGATTAATTTGCGGTATTCGCGCGGGTACCGTTCGCAGTTCGCGGGCGCGCGGATGTGGCGGGCGAACCTGGAAGGCGCGAGTTTGTCGGAAGCCAATTTCAGCGCGGCGAATTTGCGGGAAGCGGTTTTGCGGGGAGCGAATCTGGACCGGCTGCACGCGGAAAAGGCCAATCTGGTATCGGCGGATGCGGAAGGCGCGCAGTTGGCGGGGGCCGATTTTCAGAATGCGGATTTGTCCTACGCCAATCTGGACGGGGCGATGCTGACGACGGCGAATTTCAGCCGGGCGACGTTGTATGCGGTGAAATTGCGGCACGCCAATCTGCTGCGGGCGGAGTTGTCGCACGCGGATTTGCGGGACGTGAAACTTGATGAAACCGTGCTTTCGCTGGCGACGATGGAGCAGACGGATTTTTCGGCGGCGAGGATGGTCGGGGCGAATCTGACCGGGGCGCAAGCGAAGGGAACAATTTTTCTGGAAGCGGATTTGAGCAAAGCAGACCTGCGCGGGGCGGCGTTTCCCGGAGCTGTTTTGCGGCAAGCCAAACTCGATGGAGCGCGGGTGGAAGGTGCGGATTTTCGCGGGGCGCTCGGGCTGGAAGGCTGGCAGGTGTGCGCGACACAAGGATGGCGCGGGGCGCAGTTTGACCCTGATGTGAAGGCGGCGGTGGAACAAAGCTGCGGAAGTTCCTCAAGCAATATGCAACCCTGAAACGCCGGGCACCGGGCGGTTCTGTGTTCATATCTCATTGACAATTGGTAAATCGCGGGAGGATGATGGCGGCATCCTTTCGAGCCCTCTTTCATGCGGAGAGCCGCATTCTAGGGGGAATCCATGACACCTGTAACCAAACCATCCGAAGAGGCGATCAGCCAACTTCTGCACGGCAACAAGGAACTGCAACCTCCGGAAAACGCCAAGCGCAATGCGCGCCTGAAAGATTTCGACGCGGAATGCAAGCGCGCCGCAGACGATCCCGACGCATTCTGGGCGGAGATTGCGAAAGAACTGCATTGGCACGAGCCATGGACCAAAGTATTCGACTGGAAGTACCCGACGTTTGAGTGGTTCATCGGCGGACGCTGCAACATTACTTATAACTGCCTGGACCGCCAGGTGAAGGGCGGGCGGCGCAACAAGGTTGCGTACATCTTCACGAACGAAGACGGCAGCGAGCAGCAGATTACCTACGGGCAGTTGCTGGACCTGGTGGGAAAAATCGGAAATGGCTTGAAGTCGCTGGGCGTGAAGAAGGGCGACCGGGTGGTGATTTACATGCCGCTGTGCATCGAGGGTGTGGCGTCGATGCTGGCATGCGCGCGGATTGGCGCGGTGCACTCGGTGGTATACGCGGGATTCAGCGTGCAGGCGCTGCGCAGCCGCATCGAGGATGCACAAGCGAAGGTGGTGGTGACGGCAGACATCGGGTTCCGGCGCGGCAAGCGGGTGAGCCTGCGCTCGATTGTGGAAGAGGCGATTTCAGGATTGGAAATTGTGCAGCGGGTGGTGGTGTACCGGCGCATCCAGCCGGTGATTGAGTTGAGCGCGACGCACTCGATTGATTTTTATGAATTGGTTTCGAAGCAGTCGCCGAACTGTCCCGCGGAGGTGATGGATTCCGAAGACCCGCTGTTTATTTTGTATACCAGCGGCACGACCGGTAAGCCGAAGGGAGTGGTGCACGTTCACGGCGGGTACATGGTGGGAACGTATTACCACATGACGCGATTTTGGGATATTCGCGACGACGACGTTTTTTTCTGCACTTCGGATATCGGATGGGTAGTGGGACATTCCTACATTGTGTACGCCCCTCTGGTTGCAGGGGCCACGACGCTGTTTCGCGAGGGCGCGATCGATTGGCCGCACCCAGGGATCATGTGGGAGACGGTGGAGAAGTACCGCGCGACCGTGATCTTCACCGCGCCCACCGCGGTGCGCATGTTTATGCGGCATGGCGACGCCATTCCGCAGAAATACGATTTGAAGAGCATCCGGCTGTTTTCGGTGGCGGGGGAGCCGCTGAATCCGGAGGCGCTGGAGTGGGCGTATCGCGTGATCTGTGGGAATGGCGAGTGGGGCTTTGTGATGGACAACTGGTGGCAGACGGAGACGGGCGGACCGTGCCTGGGAACGACGCCCCATTTTGCGGCGCGGCCGACTAAGGCCGGGAAGGCACTGCCCGGAGTGATCGCGGATGTGGTGGACTCGCATGGGAACCAGATGCCGCCGAACAAAGGCGGTTTGCTGGTACTGAAGCGGCCGTTTCCCCACATGTTTCGGACATGTTATGGCGATCCCGAGCGGTATGCGAAGGATTGGGGCAAAGTGCCGAATGTTTACACCACGGGAGATGTGGCGTTGTATGACGAGGACGGCTACTTCACGGTGGTGGGCCGCGCGGACGATGTGTTGAACATTGCGGGGCACCGCATCGGAACGGCGGATGTCGAAGGAGCGCTGGTGAGCCACCCGGCAGTCGCGGAAGCGGCGGTGATCGGGCGGCCAGACGAGATCAAGGGAGAAAACATCAAGGCGTTTGTGATGCTGCGGGTTGGGCATACGGCATCGCCAGAGCTGGAAGTGAAGCTGAAGGACCACGTGCGGCACGTGCTGGGCGGAATTGCAGTGCCGGCGGAGATCGCTTTTCCTGAGAAGTTGCCGAAGACGCGCAGTGGAAAGATCATGCGGCGGTTGCTGAAGGCCCAGGAGCTTGGCAAGGATGTGGGGGATATCTCGACGCTGGAAGAGTAGCAAGCGAGACTGGGCAGTTTCCAGAAAGCGATCTGGAAGGATATACGCGGCGATTCGTATCGGTGAAGAGACGAAATTCAGACTGGGAATTAACACCAAACTTTTGAGCGGAATCAATCAGATTGTGGTGCGACGGGGTATCAGTGTCAGCGCGTTCGCGACAGAAGCATTCGAACCGGTTGTGGGAGAAGAGGCGGGGGACGGAAACTGCCGAGCAGCGTGTTCTTAGGCGGCCGAAAAAAGGCGCCCGCCGCGGGCGGCGGCTACGCGGTCAGGAGTGAATCAGGAGAGCGGACAGGGCGGAGAGATTTGGAAGGATTGCGGTGGGAGTGACGCCTAGCTCATCGGGGATGGCGTTGCGGCGGTTGAGCCAGTAGGTGCGGAAGCCGAAGGACGTGGCGCCGGCGATATCCCAATAATTGGAAGAGACGAAGCCAATCGTTTCCTTGGGCAGGCCTAGGCGATCGACCGCGTGCTGGTAGACTTCGGGCCGTGGCTTATAGAGCTGCAGGGAATCCACACTGAAAATGTGTTGAAAGAAGCGGGCCATGCCATTGGCGGCGACGACGGCGGCGAGCATGTCCGGAGTGCCGTTGGACAAGATGGAAGGCTGCAGATGAGTGAGTTGCTGGAGAGCCGGCTTTACTTCAGGATATGCAGGCAGAGAGAGATAGACCTGCATGAGTTGTTGGCGCTGGTGATCGTCGCAAGAGAGTTGCAGCGCCTGGCAAGAGTGGGCGAGAGCGTCTTCCGTGATTTTCCAGAAATTCTCGTAATGGCCCATCAGGGTGCGCAGCCAGGAATATTCTAGCTGCTTGGCGCGCCAGAGTTGGCTTAGTGCCGCACCTTGGCCGGGGAATAGCTCGTCGGCGTGTGCTTGCACCGAGAGCGGGTCAAAGAGCGTGCCGTACGCGTCGAAAACGAGAGCGCGGAGCGGCGGAGTCATGTGGCTTGATTCGGCGCGTGTTTAGAATCGAAAGGCAAACGAACCTCAGCGGCTAAAGCCGTGTTCTTTTTGGCGATTTGCGGCACGACTGAAGTCGTGCCCTCCCGCATAACATTCTTGAGACTTCTTTTAGCGGTCTTCGCCGAAGAGCTTGATGTCTTCGGGTCCTTCGGCGATGGGGCCACGTTCGCGGCCCTGAACGATCTGGCGGACCTGCTCGACGATGTCCGGATTGGCGAGCGTGGTGATGTCGCCGGTATCCATGCGATTGGAAATGGCGGCGAGAACGCGGCGCATGATTTTGCCGGAACGGGTCTTGGGCATGTCGGGGACAATGTGGATGCGCTTGGGGCGAGCGATCTTGCCGATCATGGTTTCGATGGTGGCGATGAGTTTTTCCGAGACAGCCCGGTTGGAATGGACGCCGGGCTTGAGGGAGATGTAGATTTCCGGCACGCGGCCTTTCACTTCATCCACGACTGGAACGACGGCGGCTTCCGCGATTTCGTGCATGGTGAGGCAGGCGGATTCAAGCTCTTTGGTGCCGAGGCGGTGGCCAGCGACGTTGATGACGTCATCAACGCGGCCGAGGATTCGGTAGTAACCGTCGGGAGCGAGCACGGCGCCGTCGGCGGCGTAGTAGGGCCAGTCGCGCCAATCTTTGCTGTGAGGGTTGGTGTTGTATTTCTTGTAGTAGTTGTTAACGAAGCGCTGCGGGTCGCCCCAGATGGTCTGCATGATGCCGGGCCAGGGATTGCGAATGCAAATGTTTCCTGCGGCGTGGGCGGCGGATTTCACTTCCTTGGCGTTTTCGTCCCAGATCACGGGATAAATACCGAGACACGCGGGGCCCGCGCTGCCGGGCTTCATGGCGTCGAGAGCGGGCTTGGTGGTGCAGAGGAAACCTCCGGTTTCGGTCTGCCACCAGGTGTCCACAATGACGGCTTCGCCTTTGCCGACCACGTCGTGATACCAGCGCCAGACTTCCGGCTCGATGGGTTCGCCGACGGTGGTCATGTGCTTGAAGCGATAGTTGTGTTTCTTGGGTTCGTCGCCGCCGGCCTTGCGCAACATGCGGATGGCGGTTGGCGAAGTGTGGAAGATGTTGACGTCCAGGCGTTCGGCGATGCGCCAGGGGCGGCCCGCGTCGGGGAATTGCGGGACGCCTTCGTAGAGAACGCTGGTGGCGCCGAGTGCCAGCGGCCCATAGACAATGTAAGAGTGGCCGGTGATCCAGCCGATATCGGCCATGCACCAGTAGACGTCTTCGGGATGAATGTCCTGGTAATACTTGGAGGTTCCGGCCACATAGGCGAGATAACCGCCGGTACGGTGCTGGCAGCCCTTGGGTTTGCCGGTGGTGCCGCTGGTGTACATGAGGAAGAGGGGATCTTCGGCGTCCATGGAGACGGGATCGACGACGGCGTTGCGGTAATTCTTCAGCAAATCGTTGACGAAAAAATCGCGCTCCATGATCATCGGAGTGTCAGAAGAATACTTGTGAGGATAGCGGCGCCAGACCAGAACTTTATCGATGGGCTGACCCTCTTTTTGGGCGGTTTTAACGGCGATATCGGCGCTGGCTTTGTGGTCGATCCAGCGGCCGTTGCGATGGTAGCCGTCGGCATAAATCAGGATGCGGCTGCCGGAGTCGGCGGCGCGCATGCCGCAGGCTTCTCCGGAGAAACCCCCGAAAACGACCGAATGGATTACGCCCAGGCGGGCGCAAGCCAGCATGGTGATGGGCAGCTCCGCGATCATGGGCATGTGGATGGTGACGCGATCGCCCTTTTGCAGGCCGGCAAAATCACGGAGCATGGCGGCGACTTCGTTGACGCGGCGGTAAAGCTCCTGGAAGGTTATGACGGTGTGGCCTTCATCTTCGGGTTCCGGCACGCAGATGAACGCGGCCTTGTTGCGGTATTTGGCGAGGTGCCGATCCACGCAGTTATAGCTGGCGTTGAGCTTGCCGCCGACGAACCATTTCCAGAAGGGCGGGTGATTGGTGTCCAGGGTGGTGTGCCAATACTGGTCCCAGTGCAGGAGCTCGGCGTATTCGCGGAAGCATTCGGGGAAATTTTTCTCGCTGAAGCGCTCGACCATGTGCGGGTCGTTCAAGTTGGCCTGGGCGATGAAGCGTGCCGGCGGACGGATGTTTTCCTCTTCCTTCCAGTGGACAGCGATCTGCGCTTCATTGTCGCTCAGTTTTTTCGCGGGCGGGATTTTTGCAGCGGACTTTTTTGCGATGGCTTTGGTAGGCACGGCAAGAGCTCCCTTGGGAAATAACGACTGTATACCACGGACCTATTGGACGACACGCGCGGAGCGGCACGTAGCAGATAAGCGGTCCGAGCCATATTACCCGATGGCACAAGTTCCGCCCGAGAGAAAGATGATGCTACTTTGACGGTTCCCACGTCAATGTGCACGAGGAGCCAATTCGGCTCACATGTTTCGGGCTGATTGTGGACTCAAGCCTTCTTGGCTTGGTCGTATTCGGCCCAGATGAGCGTGCCATGGGTTTCTTTGAGGAAGAGCGAGCCGACGACCAGGGTAATGCCGGCCACGATCATCGGATAGTAGAGACCGGCGTAGATATTGCCGGTTCGCGCGCACAACCATAAGCCAGTGAGCGGCAACATGCCGCCGAAGACGCCGTTGCCTATGTGATACGGGAGAGAAAGAGCCGTATATCGGATCTTCGCGGGAAACGCTTCCACGAGATAAGCGGCAATCGGGCCGTAGATCATGCAGACAAAGATGACCTGGATGAAAATCAGGAGCACAAGCTTGGGCACATTCGGGTTCGCAGCTTCCTTGGCAGGCACCTGTTGACCGGTCGCCGGATCGTTGGTGAGAGCCGTGAGGCTGATCGCGCCAGTCACTTTGCTCTTGGCGGATTTCAGGCCGTTGATATTGTTTCCGGCCGCGTGCTCCATAGCCGTGTAGATGGGGATGTAGGTCAGAATGGCGAGGAGGCAGGCGGCCATCATCAGCCACTTGCGTCCGATGCGGTCGGAAATGGCGCCGAAAACGGTGAAAAAGGGCATCCCCAGCAGCAGCGCGATGGCGATAATGAAGCTTGCGGTTTTTACGTTCACCTTCAGCACGGTTTGCAGATAAAACAATGCATAGAATTGCCCGGTATACCAGATGACGCCCTGGCCCGCCGTTGCGCCAAGGAGCGAGACGAGGAAGAGCTTAAAGTTACCCCAGCGCAGAAAGGCTTCCGTCAGGGGCTTCGCAGAGGTCATGCCGGTGGTTTTCAACTGGGAGAAGATCGGCGATTCCTTCATCTTCAAGCGAATGTAGAGAGAGATGGTGACCAGGACGAGGGAGACCAAGAAGGGAATGCGCCAGCCCCAATTCGCGAATTGTTCCTTCGTCATCGAGTCTTGCGTGCCGATCACTACGAGGAGGGAGACGAAGAGCCCCAACGTGGCGGTGATCTGAATGAAACTGGTGTAAAAACCACGCTTGCCGTCCGGGGCGTGCTCCGCAACGTAGACGGCCGCGCCGCCGTATTCGCCACCGAGGGCGAGGCCCTGCAATACGCGGATCAGCAACAAGACGATGGGAGCAAACCAGCCGGCTGTTTGATAGGTGGGAAGAAGGCCGATTAGGGCCGTGGCGCCGCCCATGATGCTCAAAGTGACGATGAAGGCGTACTTGCGGCCAACCATGTCACCAATACGGCCGAAGAAAAGAGCGCCAAAGGGCCGCACCAGGAAACCAACCGCAAATGTGGCGAGGTAGGCGATATAGGCGAAGGTTTCATTGCCGGGCGGGTAGAATTTCGGCGAGAGTATCGCCGCAAGGCTACCAAAGATATAAAAGTCGTACCACTCAATCATGGTGCCGACCGAAGACGCCATGATTACGCGCCAAATGCCGTAATCCGATGGTGGTGCGCCTTCAAGAGCTATTGTGCCGCTGGCCATGTTTCTCCCCCTGAAAATGTGTTTTTAAGTCAGCGCCCCTGCCGTACCAAGAGGCTGCCAGGCGCAATCCACCCAGGCTGAAGCCCGCGGTGGAAGTTGCCGCAGGCCTCGAATCCCGAAAAAACTTGGAAAATCGAAGCTTGCTCCCGGCTTACAGGTCAGGAATCCCCCCGTTCATATATGGAGTAACGGCCAAAGTCAAGGGACGCTTTTGTTATTAAAGGGTCCGGCAGTCCGAGGTAGAGAAGACAGGCGCGAGGGGATGTGTGTGTTGGGTTCCAGCCGCAGGCGAACTGTTATTGCGAGAGGAACAATTGCTGGAGTTGGCCGAGATCGGGCGCGGCCGCATCGGAAACCGCGCAGAAGGAGAAGCCATCCCGCTGCCAGGCGAGCCAGTGGTAGCCCTGAGCTTCGCCGGAGCCATTCCATCCGCTCTGCGGCTGGCTCTTTTCGACGAAGACATTGACGATGTGTTTGCGGCGGGCGTAGACGAGAGCGGCAACGGTGCGGCCGCCAACTACATCGAGGCGACCACCGAGCAGGGGGAATCCGTCGTTAGCGAAATCGCGCACCGGCGGGGCGAAGTCGATGCGGCCATCGAACCAGGGCTTGACGGTGTGCTGGTCGGTGGATTCGACGTCGGTGAGATGTCCGGGCTGCAGGGAGCGGAGATGCGCATCAACCAGACTTGCAGCTACCACCTGCGAATCCGTCAGGCGATGTGGTTGTTGCAACTGCTGCCAGCCGAGGAAAGCGGCGAACAATACGGCGGCGGCCATTGCCAGCCACTGCCAGTGGAACCCGCGCGTGGCAGGAAACGGAATCGCGGCAGGTTGTTGCTGCAGCTTGCCCAGAAGATTCTTACGCAAGGACTGAGGAGCGCGTTCGTAGAGGGCCGCCTGCTGGAACGAGTTGCGCAATGTCTCTTCCGCGGCGAGCGTTCGCTCGCAATCGGGGCAGGATTCGAGATGCTTTTCGAAGTTGGCGGCGCCTTGGGCGTCGAGTTCGCCGTCCAGATAACCGTGCAACTGATTTTGAGCTTGGTCACAGGGCACGGCGGGCCTCCTTCGAGAGCGGTTGAGAAAGCGAGTTGCGCAACTGGAGGCGCGCCCGGGCCAAGGCGGACATCACCGTGCCAATCGGGCGCGAAGTGATTTCAGCGATTTCCTTGTAGGAGCAGCCTTCGAGTTCGCGAAGGACGAGGATTTCGCGGAACGATTCGGGAAGCGATTCCAGGGCGCGAGTGAGTTGTTCGCGATCGCTGCCCGCCATGGCCAGAGTTTCGGGATTTGCGCTTTCTTGCGGCATCGCGTTTTCGTCGAACTCCAAGAATTCTGCTGCCATACGGTTTTGGCGGAGCCAGGTGAAGCACGTGTTGCGCACAATCTGCAACAGCCAGGCGCGCGCGTTGCCGGCGCGATAGCTGCCGAACGCGCGGAAGGCCCGCAGGACCGCATCCTGGGTGACGTCTTCGGCGTCGGTGCGGTTGCGGAGCAGCCAGCGCGCCAGGTTGAACGCGGCGTCCAGGTGCGGCAACACGATTGCCTCAAATCGGGCTCGGTCGTCTCCTTCGAACACGTCGCTGCCTCTCTCTTGCCCTTCCATTTGGATAACTAGGACCCGGACGATTTTATTCCCGGTGGGGCAGTTAAAGGTAAAAAAAGAAGTCTTTCCAGGCCGGCGGCTTTCGGGAATAAAAGCCGCCCGGGCGGGGTCTACCACAATGAACACGTCCACAAGCGGCGCGGGCTTGTGATCTCTCTTCGAGTTCGCGCCGCGCCCCTCACTGGGGTGCGCGGATGTCTTCCAAAAGTTGAGAGAGATTCGAGAGGAGATTAGCGATGAGCGAAGCGAAAAAAGACGAGATTTTGTACGACCACCATCACGATGGAATCGACCGGCGCGGATTTCTGAAGTGCATGGCCTGGGCGGGCACCGGAACGTTCTGCGTCATCAAGGGCGGGGTTTTGAATTCCTACTCGTTTAACCGGATCGGTGAACTGGATCCCTCGGCGATGAACGGGGAGCTGAGCTTCGCGCAGATCAGCGACAGCCACATGGGTTTCAACAAGCCCGCGAATACGGATGTGGTCGGTACGTTGAAGGCAGCCGTGGACAAGATCAACGCACTGAAAGTGCAGCCGGAATTTCTGTTGCACACGGGCGACATCAGTCACCTGTCGAAGCCGGAAGAGTTTGACACCGTGGATCAGATTTTGAAGAGCGCGTCCACGAAAAACGTGTTTTTTGTGCCGGGAGAACACGACGTGATCGGGGACGACGGCAAGCAATACCTGGATCGCTACGGGAAAGCCACAAAGGGCGCAAGTTGGTACAGCTTTGACAAGAAGGGCGTGCACTTCGTCGGCCTTGTGAACGTGATGAATCTGAAAGCCGGCGGGCTCGGCTCATTGGGAAGCGAACAATTGGAGTGGCTGGAGAGCGACCTGAAGGCACGGACGGCGAGCACGCCGGTGGTGGTGTTTGCGCACATTCCATTGTGGAGCATTTACCCGGACTGGGGATGGGGAACGGACGACAGCGCGCAGGCGTTGGGCTATCTGAAGCGCTTCGGATCGGTGACGGTTTTGAACGGCCACATTCACCAGACCATGCAGAAGGTGGAGGGGAACATCACTTTTCACACCGCGGCGTCCACGGCGTTTCCGCAGCCGCAGCCAGGGAAGGCGGATTCGCCCGGCCCGATGAAGGTGCCGGCGGAAGAGTTGCGCACGCTGTTGGGAATTACGGATGTCAATTTTGTGCGCGGGCAGCAGGCGCTGGCGATTGTGGATTCGAAGCTGGGCTAAATCACGTCGAGGCGGGCAGGAAACAGAGTTTGTTTACAAATTTCAGGAGGATACAAATGAAAGGGAATCGGAAGTGGAATGGTATTGTATTTGGTTGTGCGTTGGTATTTGGTTTGACGATTGCGGTGAGATCGTCCGCGGACGAAGCCACGCAGAAAGCGGCTGGCAGCACCTCGCAGGTGAAGATTGACAACTTCACGTTTGCGCCGGGCGCGGTGACCGTGCCGGCGGGCACCACGGTGCAATGGGTGAACCGGGACGACATTCCGCACACGGTGGTGAGCGAGGACAAGAGCACTTTCAAGTCGAAAGCGCTGGATACCGACGACAATTACTCCTACATGTTCACGAAACCGGGGACGTACACCTACTTTTGCTCGATTCATCCCAAGATGACGGGAAAAGTCGTGGTGCAGTGAAGGGGCGGGCCGGTGAATCCGTTTGACTGGCGCGCGTTCCTGCTGGCACGGCACGCGCAGCATGTGGCCTTGATCCACTTTCCCATCGCGCTATTCATCATCGGCGTGGTCTTCGACCTGGCCGGTGTCTGGCGGCGGCGCGAGGAATTTGCGCTGGTGGCTTACTACAATTTCTGCGTAGCGGCGATTTCCACAGTGCCGGCGCTGCTGACCGGGTTGATCGCGTGGCAGTGGGCGCTGGAGGGGCGGCGGCTGAAAGGAACACTTCTGCTGCACCTTTTGTGTGCTGCGGGGTCGGTCTTGATTATCTGGTGCGTCTGGTTTCTGGCGCGCCGGGCCCGGCGGCAGGGAATTCCACGGGGAAGTTCGCTCTGGAAATTCGGGTTGGAGTTTCTTGGCGTTGGATTGCTGGCGGTGACGGGGCACCTGGGCGGATTCCTGAGCGGTGTGAACGGCGGGCCTTAGGCCACGCTTCTTTGGAGTGCGGCAGCTCAGCTGCCGCTTTCACGGTATAAACGCCATTCTCCAAAAGTAAGTTTCGTAGCGCGTCTTAACCCCCAAAAGCGGAAGCGGAGCTTCCGCACTTCAAATGATGATCGGGGCGGTCCGGCTAGCGGCCGGAGCGCCCGCCGGGATGGCCGCCGTTTTCGTGTTCGTGCTGGGGTTGCGGGTGATTTTCCTTCGGCGGCTTGGAATTGTTGGGATGGCTGTTCTTCGGATTCGCGTTGTTCGGATGATTTGAGTTCACGGTGCTGGTGTTGGGATGTGAACCATTCGGCGAGTTTGTTTGCGACGTTTGGGCGTGCTGCGAAGAGTTTTGCGTCGCGGTGTTCGGTCGGTTGGAATTGTTGGAATTCGTCGAGCCGGTTGTGCGGGCGCTGGGCGGGCGATCGTTTTGCGTCGTCGCGTTGTGATTGGTGTTCCCATTGTTCACCGGACGCGCGGCGACAACGCCTGCGCCGTGGAAGACGCCGGGCTTTGCGGTTGCGGCCACCGCAGGCTGGCCATGATTCTCAGAGGCCAGCATGGTGCGATCGTTGCGCGCGGCTTGCTCGTGTTGCGTTTGCAGGGAGGTCGCGGGGACGTGCTGTTCACGAGCGGCCATCTGTTCCGTGGCCGTGGGCTGCGCCGTGGTTCCACCGGTTCCGCCGTTGAAGCTGACGCGATTGACGTTGGTATTGTTGTTGATCACGGTGTTGTTCACGTAGGTGTTGTGAATGACGGTGGTGTTCACGTTGGTGACCGCCGTGTTGTAGTGATAAACGCCGCCACGCCATTCGCCGCCGAAGAAGCCCACGCCGCCGTAACCGAATCCATAATTAATGCCGCCATAGAAGCCCACGTGCGGGCCCCAGTATCCGGCGTGCCACAAGTAGGCGCCGCCGCCCCAACCCCAGTAGCCTGGAGTCCACAGGAAACCCGGTGTGGGCGCGATTACCCACGTGCCCGGAACCCAGTAGTAGCCGGCGGGACCGTATGCCCAATAGCCCGGGGCCCAGAGATAGCCCGGACTGGGGCAGATTGGCTGGGCGTAAACCGGCAGCGCCGGCGGGCCGATGTGCACGGAGATGCCTACCGCAATTTGAGCGGGCGCAGAGCTTGGAATGACAAGAGACAGAAAGGCCAGTAGAAGCAGGCCGCCGATCTTTTTGAAAGGCATATCCAGATCCTCACTAAGGTTATTGTCGCCGATGGGCTGGTACTCGGCTCCAACAAGAAGTTTTATTACTGCTTAAACGTTAAACACCAAAGAAAAAGGGAAGTTGCTGGGGAGCTCGTAACCAATGTCATTTCAGTGATTTGGAACCGTGTCGTCGGGAATGATCAGATCTGAGGTGGCAATGGATTTCCAGTTAGAGGCGTTGTGCCAGGGCGTCCCCCTATGTCACTTTTGACAATTCCCCCGAGCTGAATACAAGAGGAGTATTTTCTTGTACTTAGGGTTTCAACGCGGCCAGGCTGCAAGCCATGGGTGCAGTGAAATGCTAAGTCATGTAGTTCGAATCAAGTTTCCACTGCTGACGGTGCGCGTGGCCCGCGCCCTGCAAGTTAACCCTAATCGGGATTGGGCGCACGCGCCAACGCGGCACGAAGCAAGAAAGCGATAACCAGTGAAGGCGACAAACTTGGCGTTAAGCGTATTGCTGCTGTGTGCGACGGGGGCCATGGCGAGGACCAGAGCGCAAACCGCCGCAACCGATGAGGGCATGGACGCCGTAGAAGTCGTCCAGTCCACCGCGACCGTGGAGAAAATTGATCTCGAAAAGCGCAAAGTCACCCTGTTGATGGACACCGGGAAGAAAAAGACCTTCAAGGTGGACAAAAGCGTCCAGAACCTCGACCAGGTCCAAGTGGGTGACCATCTGAAGATTTCTTTCACGGAAGAAATCATTATTCTGGTGGGGAAGTCGAATGAAACGCCGGGCGCGGCCTCCGCCGGCGAGGTGGGAGTGGCGGCGAAAGGCAGCAAACCGGGGATGGTGATGGTGGAAACCTCGGCATTGAGCGCAAAGATTGTGGCCGTGGATGCGGCGAAGCATCGGGTGACCCTGCTGGACCCCGACGGCAAAAAGAAGACCATCAAGCTGGGCAAGAAGGTAAATAACCTGGATCAATTACAGCCAGGCCAGACCGTGGACATGGTCATGACGGAGTCGCTGGTGGTCGAAATCGTCAAGTAGTTCGCTCGCCCGGCGCGGGTGGCCATTCGTACGAACCTGTATCTTTTGACAATACCGCTCGCAGACACGCCGGAGAACTATGCGAAGCGGAATTGCAGACGGATGGTTGGGCCGCCCGTTAAGGAGAGAATGGTATGGCGCAGATCAAGGAACTCAGAAGGAAATTGTACCGGCGAATCGTCATCGGCGTGATGGTAGCGGGATTTCTTGTCGTGGCCGTTTTTCCGGCCCTTTCCGCGAAGAACCCGAAGAACGAAACGCTCGAAGCGACGGCGATGGGCACCGGCACCCAGATGGGGCAGGTCATCGGGATTTCCGTGGAAATCTACGAATACTCGACGCCGGAAGAGCGGCAGGTTCTATTGGACGCTTTCTCGAAGGGACAGAACCAGGGACTGGTGAACGCGCTGACCAAAATGCACGCGGTTGGCCACATTTCCATCACCGGCACGCTGGGCTATGACCTGGCATTTGTCCGCATGACCCCGACGCCGACCGGCCGAAGAATACGTTTTGTCACCAATCGCCAACTGAGATTCGGAGAGGTCTACGCGGATGCGCAGTCCCTGGCGTATAACCTCACTGCCGGCGAGTTCGAATTGGACGATACGGACAAGAGCAAAAGCACCGGGGTGCTGTACCCGGAATGCCAACTGGTGATCGACAAGCAGGGCCAACTGCAAATCCAGCTTAACCAAAACGCCTGGAAGCTTGTGGATGTGCTCGATTGGAAGGGCACGGCGGGCGTCAACTGACGCCATTGCGGTTAGAGTTTGACTTCTCTCGCCAACGCCAAAAAGAGCGATGCGCGCGCGTCTGCCATCTAGGCAGAGGGCTGATCGAGCGGACCGATACGGAATCCCAATTCGATTTCAGGAATCGGTAAGGCTCACTTAGCGGGGCGCTCGATGAGGTAGTTACGACAAGAAGTAAGTGGTCGGGGCGCCCGGATTTGAACCGGGGGCCTCCTGCGCCCAAGGTAACGTGAAGAACGCTATCTTGTTGGCCTGTCTAGCTTTGTACTGCGTCATAGTACATGGTTTTGGACCCCAATTGGACCCAACTTTTTGGGGTGAAACCCTCTGTTGGCACAAATTATTTGTTCACAGCTTCCGCTTTCGTAAGACCGATCTTGCATCTCCTAGCAGGAGAAGGGGTCTGGGGAAGGGGACGGCATTTGAGTCCCTTTCCCCAGCAGTCCTTTCGAAGTCTTTTTGTCGTTCTCTTTGTTCTCAAAATACACCAGCGTTGCGCCTCCGATGGGTAGTAGTGGGATGAACACGCCGCTCCACGGCTTGTGGCACAGCCGAGGATACTGCAGAGATAGCCCCAGTTTGCCTCTCGCGAGCACCACCTGATCGTGCAGTGGGCCGAGTCAGCGTTACGGCATGGGGTACCGTTTTCTTTCACTCGCCTCCTGACTTCTCCTTCATCGGCATGCAGCATTCCCAGAGGGCCAATATCCTATGATTCCTCGTGATAGAGAACCTCCACTTGCGTCAGAGCAGTCAGAGCCGCCAGGCGCTCTCACGCGCTTGTTTACGCGCCTGTCATCATTTCCAAGATACCTTCGTGATGTAATACATGGAAACTCGGCGGCGGTGCGTGCTCAGAATCACCGTAAATAGTCATCATCCGACAAGCTATCCAAGAATTCTCTGGACCGGCGTCCGGTCCAAAGAGCGCGGGGTGCAAATGAGGCGCGCCCCGGTCAATAGCTTCTGGGGAAAGGTGCGAGAGTAAAGTACATGGCTGCGGTCGAGAACATTTGCCTGGTCTTTGGCAGCCGGGTACCAGCTGAAATCCGGCCCAGGATCCTGTACGCATTGCGGGTGTTCGCAGCGATTTATGGATACGGGGTGGGTGAGCCGGAGGCTGGGAATGGTGGGGCATCCCGCTTTATACACTACGGCGAGGCTTCGCCCACGGAAGCAGGCGCTGGTTCCTTACACGTCCCCTGGCGGTACGATCCTGGAAGGAGGGCAACAAACTCCGCGCGATTAATCCGGCATCGATATGGCGGGGAAGAAATTCCATTGTTTCACGGCCTGGATCCGACGGAGGGGAAACCAGATTGGCTCGGCGAGATCTTCGAATGGCTTTCGGCGAGCCAGGAAAGAGAGATCACGGAGAGAGACAGCGTAGGACGAATCCCCTACAGCAAAAGCATTTTTTCGAGGGAGAAGCTATCTCCGCGCAAACCGTACGCTTCCTTCTTAATGGCGTGGATGCAACACGCACTGCAAGGCCGGGCAGCCGCGGAGTTGTTACCCAGAGCCCGCTCTCCGATCCAGGGTGTGGAACATGCCGTCATCTGTTCTCACGACATCGATTTTTATGATGTGAGCGCCAGGTCCACATTTTTTCGAGTGATTAAGAACCTGGGAATTGCAACTCTGGTTTCGCGAAGCTGGCCCTTCTTTTCAGCCAACACAGAGCTACTGCTGAGGCTCTTAACCGGTAAAAAGGTGGGCAACTATCTGCCAGAGATGGCACGAGTAACTGCCCAACGGAAAATTCATTCGACGATGTTTGTGATTGCAAGGCGCGGGCACCGCCGCGATGCCAACTATGAACTCACGCAGATCAGTTCATCCCTTGCGGATGCACAAAAATGGGGGCACTCCGTCGAACTGCACGGGTCTTATACCAGCATCATCGAGTGCGGCAGCCTTACACCCGAGTCAGCTGCGGTGCAAGCTGTGACAGGCCGGAAGCCCAGAGGAAATCGCCAACATTGGTTGCGGTTTGATAAACACGAGAAGCTCTACGGAGCGTTGGCCGAAGCCGAGATGGTTTTCGATTCATCCTTGGGGTTTTCAGAAACCGTGGGATTCCGGAATGGCGCGAGCTTTGCTTTTCCACCCTATGACTTTGGGTCGGAAAGGCCCCATAATTTTCTTGAGATTCCACTGGTGCTGATGGACGTCAGCCTGGAGGCCGCAGCGAAATCATTGGGACGCGCGCCTGGAGCTCTGGCAGAAGAGGTGTTGCAGGAAAGCCGAAGACTCGGCTGGGGAGGCGTGTCGATTCTTTGGCACAATCCAATGGAACCTCTGCATGTGCCGAAGCACATCAATGAGGTTTTCTGGAACTGCGCACTGCAGCCAGGCGTGGACGGAGAAAAGTGGATGAGTGCAGAAGAGTTCATAAGGCAATCTTTATTCCGTTACCATGATGCCGGGCTGTTGGAAGGAGTTCGCGCCGATGCGTGAGGGTGGAGAGAAAAATCAGGTGGAAAGGGTTTCGCAGGGCCGCGCGGATAGCTCTGTGTCAATTTTAGAACCGGAAATTGGAGAAGAAGTTCAACGAATCCGCAGTGTTTTTGAGGAGCGGGCCAAGGCACCTGGAACGGAGTGGATTCCATATTTCAATCTCTACGCGAGATACCTCGTTTATGAACGCTCGGGTGTCCTTCTGGACAGTTTCCGCAGGCTGAATGTAAAGACGCTCGCGGGTCTCAAGATCCTGGATGTAGGGTGCGGGAGCGGAACACTGCTACGGTACCTTTTCGATTTTGGAGCCGAGCCTGAAAATCTGTTCGGGATTGATGTCCTGGAGAATACGCTGCAGCGAGCGAGGTACCTCACTCCGAACTTGAGTTTCATGGTGGCGAGCGCCGCCAGACTTCCGTTTCAAGACGCCAGCTTCGACCTGGCGTTTCAATCTCTGGTATTCACATCCGTACTGGACGAGCGGATTAAACAGGCGATGGCATCGGAAGTGTTGCGAATACTCCGGAAGGGCGGCCGATTTGTCTGGTACGACTTCATGTACGACAACCCCTGGAATAAGAATGTGAAGGGTATCGGAAAGAAGGAGATTTACAAGCTTTTGCCGGGATGCACGTTTCAATTTACAAAGCTGACACTGGCGCCTCCGATTGGACGACCAGTGGCCGCACTCTCGCCGTTTTTGTACCACCTGCTTTCCCGGATTCCGATGCTATGCACACACTATCTGTGCATTGCGCAAAAGCAAGAATAATCAAGCGAGGACAAGGAAAATTCCTAAGGCGCGCCTGTCGATGAGATTACTGCGGATCCCCGGTGATCACGCCGGTATAAACACTGCCCTGGATTCCCATGGCCACGAATTGGTTGGGCCCGACGAGGTAAAAGGACGCGCGATAGGACAAGGTCTGGTTGTTGAAAACGCCGAACACCTGCTGAGGAAAGGTGAACAAGCCGTGACCAAGGCCCGGGTCAATCAACTGAAGAGCACCGCTGAAGTTGACGTTTGGAGCGTTGCCATCCTGCGAATTTAACGAGGCAAGATCGCCGAACGCGGTGTAGGTGCCTGCCGAACTGTTGATGTTCAGCGCCGCACTGAGAGCCGGGATCTGGGGAATTACGGTCCCACCGGAGGCGTACAACACGTTTCCAGATAGAGTTTGAGCACTGAAGGCCGTGGTGGATTTCCGGATGAGAGTTCCGGAAAAAGCGTTATTGGTAACGATCTGATCCGGCGGAGTATTTGGGTCGGTTGTGGAAATATCGCCGTCGATCACAAAACCCTCACCAGAATCATCCAAATAGAAGGTCGCCACATTCATAAAGCCCGATTGAAAACCGCTGGAGGCGGACAACTGCCCTCTTCCTGTTGTGGGGTCAAAAGTGACCTTTCCGGGTCCCGATACGGTGACCTTGAGATTTCCAAGATCATTGGTATCAAAAGTGATCTGAAAGGAATTGCCAGCGGTAATGGCTATGGAACCGATGATGATGTCGGGACCGATTCCATTGGGAGTGCCGGGGACTGCGTCCATACCGGTTAATTGAATGACTGAATTTGCGTTGACGCTGGAACCCGTGAGGGTTTTCTGGACGCGGGCAACGCCGGCATGGACGGTCCCAAAATCTGGAACCGGATCCACCTCGATGAGATTCAATTGCGTGGAATCCACCAAGTAATAAACGAAGTTTCTGGAAGACGCGGGAGTCGCGCCATTTGCGTTGACCTTGAGCGTCAGGGTTCCGCGGCCCAAGGCGTCCGGCGTGGTGGCGGAACTCGCAGCAAGGGGAGTCGCGACGTAGCGGGGAGTCGCATCGGCCGCCTTGCTTTCATCGAGCAGGCCACCGGTCACGCCGGTTGACGCGAGGATGAGTTGCCCAGCCGCGACGGTGCGGCCACCCACCGGGGCGTCCGAACTCAATCCAAAAACGTACGTGCCCGCAGGATTCGCCGCTGTGAGCGCCGCAGAGTCTTGCAGTTGAATCGAACCAACGTTGATGAACCCAATGCCGTCCAGTTCGATTATTCGCCCGCGCTTACCGTCGGAAGAGAGGACGAAACTGAATCCGGGATAATCCAAAGTGCCGGGCACGGTGTCAGAAGTCAATGCAACGCTGGCGTGGGGCACGGAATTGAAGGAAAGGTCGACTGTGTAGGTTCCAGTAATCGGATTCGGGACGGCAGTGATTCCACCATTATTGTTGGAGTCTAATTCTCCGCCAGTGATCGCCCCGTTGCCATCGGCGGTGAAGCTTCCGGCAAGCGCCATGGGCGAGCCGGTTAAATCGTAACCTCGGACGAGGAAAGTATAGCTGCCCTTCAAAAGGGCGTTGGCAGAAACGATCTGAAAGCTAAAACTGTCTGACGCTGACGATTTTGTGAGGGAAGTGGCAGTGATCGTGGGACTTGCATTCGCGCCAGTGGGCAGCGTTGGGGGAGGCGTATAGGTTGCGGCCAACACCGGAGTTGCCACACTGGGGACCAGAGTGCCACAAGCTGGCGAGCACGCAGAACCGCCCGCCGTCAGTGCCCAAGACACTCCGCCACCCGAAAGATCATTTTCCACCTGAGCTGTGACGGTGACCGAGGACCCGCTGGCGACGATTGAGGAAAACTTATTGGTAATCGAAACAGAAATGCCGGGAATAATCGAGAAGTTAAAAACAAATACTTGAGTGCGGGCAATCTTGGATATTGCCGTAATCGTGGCGTTGGTATTGAGAGGCGCCGTGGCAGGCGGGGTGTAAATTGCCGTGGCAGCATTAGTAGTAACAAGGGTCCCGCAGGCGGGGGAACAGCCGGTGTTGGCCACGCTCAACTGCCAGACCACGCCCTCGTTATTGGTGTCATTCGTTACAGTGGCCGTCAGCGTGATTGGGGGTGCGCCGACCTGAATTGCAGAAAACGGGTCGGTGACATTCACAACGACCGGTCCGAACGTGTGCAGGCTCGAACCGCAACCGGAAAGAGCGAGCAAGAATGGTAAGACAACCAGAGCAACAATTGAACGCGGCATAGCACTCCGAACAGGGACACAATCAGCACACAAAAACGAAAACCCGATAGGGCGGTGTACAAAGAAACTAGAGGGAGGTTGTTAATGGCGTGATACAGTCCGGCAAATATTCCAAAACGAAACTCGCCCGGTCTGTCCCGACATCCCTCTGCACCTTATCGGGTGATGATTATTCGGCGATGGTGTGTCCTTTACCGGCATAGTAATGAATCCTTTTGGACTTCTCGGCTACCGTTTGCGGCTTCGCGTCGGGACGAAGCTGCGCCTGGGTCCAGCCAAAGACCCTGCCGGCTCCCTGCATCTCCAGCAGGACCCTGGAATCCTCGAACTGGTTGACCTCCGCAAAATCGGGAGCGGCATCTTCGATTTTTTGTTGGGCGCCGCCGGGCACCAAGTCCTGCTGGCGAACATCCTGAATACGCACGCTGCGGGCGCGGCACTTGGGGAACCAAGCCACGGGGTCAAACTTTGCCAGAGACTGCAGATACTCCGGCTTGAGAAAGGTGTCGCGCTTGCCGAGCGGAATTATGGAGGAGTTGGCGAAGAATTCGGGCCAGGCACCCCAGGGGCCAAATACATCAAGCACCTTGATTCTGGAATCGGCCGCAGAGGCCAGAATACCCGCGGACCCGCCTGAGCCTGCCGCATACATTCCAACTGCTGCGAGATTGAGATCACCTCTGGTCGCCAGGTAATTCAAAACCAATTGAATATCGTGGGCGGCGCGCAGGAGATTTTGGGGAAATTGGATAAGAAATTTTTCACGGGAGAGATCATGATTTGTGGCATCTCCCATAATCCCGGAACTGAAACCGATGGCAGCATAGCCTTGAGCAACCGCGGACAGCGCCCACTGCTCCATTTGAAATCTGGCGACTGTCTCCGGGTACGAATAGATATAGAGGACGACAGGGGGATTCTTTAGCGCTGCGGGAAGAATCACGTAGAGATCTTGAGGGTCGCCTGGGCGAAAAGTGACGCGAAGATGCTCAGAAAAGTAGACGGCGTTTTTGCCCTCGGTTCGTTCAAGCAGAGTGACTTGAACAGGGGGGAATTTGCTGTCCTTGACGTCAATGGAATTCAGGTCTTCTTGAAACTCTCCGGATCTGGTTTGGGGAGAAGTCTGGCCTGGTTTGAGCTCTTTGGACTGTATCGGAGCCCGTTCTGGTTGTAGGCCGCTCGATGCGCCGAAGACCACGCTCAGCACGATCAGAGATATGGCGGACGGCAACGCGAGGAAAGTGGATCTGGAATTCATGAAGGCTCCGCTGCCCAAAAGAAAAACAGGCAGGCGGCAATTCGCCGCCTGCCTGATTGTTAGAGTGAAATGTTGCTACTGGATGAACCCAGTGTTTTCATCCGAACAGGTAACTTGACCCTGGAGGGTAAAGTCGGTCTGGATTGGGAAGATGGCGCCGGCCATGTCGCCGCCCGCTTCCAGGGGAACGAGGCCAACGCAACCTCCGGAAGAGGGCTGGTTGCCATCGTGGCCATTCACGCCGCTCACGTTGTAGTGCGAACGGAAGAAATTCAGGTTTTGGGTGACGGTAGTGCAGGCTGCATTGGCGCAGGACTGAACCGGGAGGAAGTCATGAACGTTGTTTGCGGCCTGGTCCTGTGCAGCCTGAATCAAGCAGCCGATGGTTAGCGCAGTGGGAGTCGTGCAGCCCTGAGGTGCGGTGCCCGCATATACGGCGCGCAGAATGGAGAAGGTGCGGTAAGAGCCGTTCTTGAGGCCGTCAAACGTCGGTTGGCCAGCCGGGCAAGAGAACGTGCCGAGGTTGACGAAGCCGACGCAGGGGCTGCCACCTGTGGTCAGGGACAGTGTGCCTGGCAAGTAGGGGTTAGCGGAGTAGGAGGGCCACAGAGGATCTGAGCCGTCCAGGGTGAAATACTTCAGTCCGGTCTTCTTGCCGTAGGTGCCCACGCTCCAGAACGCATAGCCGAGCGCGTTCTTGGCGGAGGCATCCGTGGAGTTGATGGCCGCGACCATTTCGCCGGTGCCGATCGCGCGAACGCGGTTTCCGCCAAAGCCGCCGTAGCCACCCGACTGGGGTGCACCGGCGGGATAGGCGCCCTGCTGGATGTTCAGCGGGTTACCGCAGTTGGTGCCGGAGGGGCTATAGAAGGCTGGAGGAAATACCGGGTTAGAGGCTGCGGAGGCCGGGAGAGTTGTGGTCCAAGCGGCGCATGAGCCGAGGTTGTTGTTGGAGTTGATGTAACCGACGTTGCCGTGTTCCTGCGAACGGCCGTTGTTGCCGCTGCGGGCACGCACGATCTGCCATTCAAAGGTGTTGTAGGTGCCGGAGAGCGGTTCGCGCTCGACCACGGGCATTGCCACGGTGCAGCCGGTCAAGGAGGGATCCAAGTCCAGCGTCGCACCTTCAGAGTTGCCGGTGTAGACGTTGGCCAAAGCCTGCCAAGTGACATTGTTCAGGGTGGAAAGGCCGCAAGCAGTGGTGTCCTGCGTGTTGCCGATGATCATGACCGGCTCTGCGCCGATGCCTTGGGTGACATAGGAGGGGAGCGCCGTGCCGGAATACGGGTCAGGCTGCCCAGGGACCACTTGGAAGGCGAAGGGATAGGCAAGAGCTTGAGAGAAGGCGCTCTTGATGGCGCGGTTGCCATAGCCCATGTAAGTGGTGCTGGAATCCGTTGGGTCGAGTGTCGTGGAAGCACGAACTTCGGCATAAGAGCCGTCCTCCGGGCGAACGTCCGTGAAAGCCACGGTGATATGCTGGTTGTTCAGGGCCGTGTAAACGGCAGCCGGAATGCCGGGGCAGTTGGCGGTGACGGTGGCAGTTGCGGTGCCGCCGGCATCGGTGCCGAGCCCAGTTCCTGTGGTGGTGATTTGGAAAGAGGTCGGCCCCAGTTGGGTGACGGTTTTCGCCGCATAGCCGGTGGCGTTGAAGCCAGATATTGTGGAACCGGCAATGGCGATGGTCGCGCCGTTGGCAAAATAGTTGGAGAAGTTGCCGCCGCCGTGAACGGTGACGGTAGCGGTGGTGCCAGACGCTTCGGCAATGTCAACATTGAACACGAGTGCGCCGCCGCTGGCCGCGCAAGAAGTGTTGTCCTGAGCGAAGGCTACTTTGTTCCCGGGTACTGTCCACTTGGCATTCGGGGAGATTACGAGGCTGGCATTGCCAAGCAGCCCTGATCCCTGTTCCAAGAACAAACGATCGCCAACAACGGAATCAACGCTGATGTCAGCGCAGATTTTGGTCGGAGCAGTATCACTGTCCCAAGCAACCCAGAGTGTCCCGGGTTCCGGAGGAACCGAGTTACCACCTACGATTCGGTTATCCTGCGCTACCGTGATACTGGAGGCAGCGCCGCTGCCACCGGTCCACAGGTTCGTGCCGCAAAGGGCGGGCACGTGGGTGACCGGGTCGCCAGCAACGGCCGAAAGTGCAATGGACGGCCAGAGAGCCGAAGAACCTGCGCCAACAAGAACGGTGGTCTGCGCCGAGGCGCCCGTTACAGAGAACAGGGCCAGGGCCAGCACCGCGAGAATAGAAATCGTACATTTTTTCATCAGACAGTCTCCTATAAGAGTCAATTCGAGAGTCACAAATCGCGAAACACCAAGGTTGGAGTTAAGTGCCCAGGAGAAGCGTCTGCCTGCAGCACGTGAAATGAACGGGGCTCTGTTTTTGACCACATCGCAATCGCAAGGCGGACGCACAAGCAGTCCGCTGTGAAGGTAAACGGAAAAGTGGGTCTTCTCGATTCACTTGTCGAGCGCCACCATGTGATTCGCTTCTTGGACTGAACTAACCAGAATCAAGCCGACCAAACCGGCACCTTTTCGCCTCAAATGTTTTGTAAGCGATCTACGGAAGCCCGGCGGTGTGGCAGGAGTATTTGCCAGCAGTGTTAAGAGGGAGTGAAGATGGAAGTAAGTTCGGATAAAACTCTGATTACGAGTGTGTGGGAAATTGTTAGTTGCGCAAGAGCAGGATGTTTCTGAATGATGAAGTTTCCACAGAGCGAATTTGCAGTTGGCGATATTCACGACACAATTTCACGATTGGATTGGACGGAGTAGCTGTTATTGCGTGCTGTTCGGGAATAGCCGAACAACTTTCCGCGGCGATGAGTTCCCCGGGAGGATCAAGAATCCGGTAATTAACATGACTGCCCCTTGAGATTTATTGACGGGATTTCAACTGTAAACTCATTTCCGCGTAACAGTCCGGCTGCGACCATCGTCCGCAGTCAATCCCAGCTTTCCTATTTCGGAGACTAGCGTGACATTCAGGCGTGCCCTGCTTTGCGCATTCATACTCATTTGTGTTCTCACACCCCAATCATTTGCCCAAAAGCCGACCACAGGCGTAGTTACTGGAACCGTTCTGGACAACACCGCAGCGGTAATCCCCGGCACGACAGTCAACCTGGTTAGCTCAAGCGGGGAAGTCATAACCGGCGCCTCGGACGAAAAGGGTGAATACGTGTTCGGAGGAATCGCTCCGGGCGCCTATATCCTGCGCATTACGCTGCAGGGGTTTCAGGATTTCAAGTCCGCGCCGGTGACTGTAACCGCCGGCGAGACTTCACGCGTGGATATCACCCTGGTGCCCGCGACGGTCACGACCAACGTCAATGTGGAAGGGCAGACGGTAACGCAGGTGGAGCAGGAAAACGCGCAGATCGTCGGGGTGATCACCACCAAGGAAATCACCAACATCGGTTTGAACGGGCGGAACTTTACGCAACTTATCGCGCTGGCCCCGGGCGTGAGCAACCAAACCGGGCAGGACGAAGCACTGGTGGGCGTCAAAGGCAGCGTGAATTACAGCGTGAACGGCGGGCGCGTGGAGTACAACACATACGATGTAGACGGTGGGGACGTTCTGAACGCCAGCATTAATGGCAGCAAGAGCACGCTAATCGTTTACCCCAGCATTGACGCCATCAGTGAGTTGCAAGTTTTGACGTCGAATTACGGCGCCCAGTACGGACGCAGCGCTTCGGGCACGATTCTGGCCAGCACGAAGAGCGGCGGCGCGTCTTTCCACGGCGACGGCTATTTCTTCGCGCGCAATAACGTGTTTAACGCGCGCAACTATTTCGACCAGACGCCCCGCGCGCCGCTGTATCAGAAGTACGAGCCGGGCGGCACCATTGGTGGACCCGTTTACATTCCGGGGCACTACAACGAGGCTAAGGACAAGACTTTCTTTTTCTATTCCACCGAATACCGCCACGACAAAGAGCCCATCACATACAACCAAGGCGTTCCCAGCTTGGCGGAACGGAATTGCATGGCGGCCGCGCAGCCGTCCAACGCGTGTCTAAATTACTCAGAATTGACTGGACAGCCGCTGCCCTATGGAGCCGGGACGGTCCTAGGCGATTTTTCCGACGCCTGTCCAGGTGTAAACGGCATCACAGTGATCAACTTTGCGAGAGATCCAGTGACTGCAAAACAACATGGCGTGCCGTATGCGCCGGACTGCCCCTCAAAGGGATCGCAGAATGGTCTGCCTACTGCGTATTTTGCGAACATTGTACCCATTGATCCGCGTTCGCTGTCGATTCTGAACTCGGGCCTCATACCCGCACCCACCTCAACCACCGGATGTAACTCCTCGATCGGTTCGTGCTACGACGCGTCGGTCTCGCCGCTAACGACGTGGTGGCAGAATATTGCCCGCATTGACCACAATATCAACGCGAAGCAAAAAATCTATTTCCGGTACATCCATGACTCATGGAACACGGTGGTGACTTCGCCGCAGTGGGGCATCTTCGATAACAGTTTTCCAACCGTGGAAAATAAGTTCGTCGGGCCGGGGACCAGCTCGGTCCTACACTGGAACAGCCTTTGGGGAAACAAATTCGTCAATGACGTGGCCATGGCGTATACGACCGACCACATCACGCTGACAAATATTCCGGGACCAGGCGTCGCCTCGAACGGTCTCGACAGGCCGGCGTTATTGGACAACGCTCCCTGCATCAACAATTTTCAAGCGCTGCAGGGTTTACCGGCAAATTGCGGAATCGGGTACCTGTTCAACAACCAGGGCGGAGGGAAAATCCCGGCGCTCAATATTGCAGGGTCAAACGCGGCCTACGGAGGGAAGGGATTCGCCGTGGACACGGGTTACATGCCATGGCACCACTCGAACCCTACGTATAGCCCGCGGGAAGATGCCACGTTGGCTTTAGGGAAGCACACGCTCTATTTCGGCGTGCTGTTCATTATCGCGCAGCGGAACGAGGTGAATCCTCCGGTTGGTGCAACTATCGGAGACGTGCAGGGGCTGGCCACTTTTTCTAACGTGAATAACGGCGCAAGCACAGGAAACGCCTTTGCGGATTTTCTTGGAGGGACTGCAATGCAGTCTTTCCAGCAGGACAGCGCTCAGGGTGTGTATCACAATAACTACAAGATTGCAGAGCCTTACGTTCAGGACAATTGGAAGATCAGCAGCCGGTTGACGCTGAACCTTGGTGTCCGCGTCAGTTTCTTCGGTCTGTATCAGGAAAAGAACAACGCCTCCTACAACTGGGTGCCGAGCCAATTCAGCTCGCAATTGGCGTCGGAAGTTTCGGTCCAGCCATTCACTGGTTATTTGCAGTACGGACCTTATGAGTTTGGGACGTTTCCACCCACCGTCCCGCTGGATGTAAACAATGTTGACCCCCACCTCATCAACGGAATCGTCCGCTGCGGGGTGGACAAGTACGCGAATGGCCAGCCAGTGCCCGCGAGCTGCATGACGAATCATCTTGTGAACCCTGCTCCGCGCCTCGGATTCGCGTGGGATCCTTTCGGCGACGGCAAAACTTCGGTGCGCGCCGGCTACGGGATATTCTTCGAGCACGGCACTGGCAATGAAGCGAACACCGGGTCTCTGGAAGGGAGCGCCGGCAATCAGAATGCCGGAGGCGTTCTGGACATGACGCAGATTCGCCCCACCGATTGGGGGTGCGTAGGAAACGCCGCGGAAACTGTGCCAGGACAACAGGGCTTTTGCTCGTTCGGCGGGCAGGCTTTTCCGTTGAACGTAACTTCCATTCCGACGAAAGCCGTTTGGCCATACGCCCAGCAGTGGAGTTTGAGCGTTCAGCGCGAGTTACCGTGGAATTTACTTGCAGGGGTGGCCTACGTTGGCAGCAAAGGAACGCACCTGACCGCGGAAGTCCAGACGAACCAGCTCAGGCCGGTGAACCCGTCACAAAATCCGTTTGCGCCTGGCCAGCCACTTACGGCCAACGTTTGCAATTCATTCGCGCCTGACGCCAGCTCCGTCTTTGTGAATGGCCAACTGTACACCCCGGCCAATAGCCCCATCTTTTACAACCTTGCTGCTGCCTGCACCGGATATTCACAGCCGAGCATCTCGATTCCAGATCCCAACTATACGAGGCAACCTGGGTACGCTATCGCGCCGACCATCGGGCAAATCTTCTCGTTGCAAAACGTAGCCAACTCCAGCTACAACGCTCTGCAGTTTACTCTGCGGCGCACCAAGGGTCCGCTGACACTCGGCGTTTCCTACACGTATAGCCATTCGATTGACGATTCTTCGGACCGCACGCAAGCGATCATTCCAAACGCGTATGCTCTTTCGCAAAATCGGGCGAGTTCGGACTTCGACGAACGGCACCTGCTCAACATCAACTATATTTATGACTTGCCGCTGGTTAAATTCGCCCAAGGTTTGTGCAATCTTGGGGGGATGGGGGCAGATCCCACCAACCAGGCACCTTGCACTGAGCTTTCTTCTTTCCAGAAAGCTCTCTGGTCCGGCTGGCAGCTTACGGGAATAACACTCTATGCGACTGGTACGCCGTTCAGCATTGTCAACGGTGGCAGCATTGACGGTATTTCTGGTATTGACAATGCGGGCGTTGCCGCGAGTACTGCGCCCGATTCCTATGCGGATGTGGTTAAAGCTCAGAACCAGCCCATACCCTTGAGCAGCACCACGTTTGGGCCGGTTCTTGGCAACCGCTTTTCGTTTGTGGCTCCTACGGGGTTGACTTACGGCGATTCCGGCCGCAACTACATGCGGAATCCCAACCGGCTTAATTTCGACGTGGCGCTGGAAAAAAACATAAGCCTGCCAAAAGAAGGGCAGGCTCTGCAGTTCCGTCTGGAAACGTTTAATCTGTTTAATCATACGCAGTTCCGGATCTATGACCCGGCCAATCCTGGAAATGCGGGTAACAACGTTATCACCTGCTATGGCGGAAACAACAACAACGCAGGGGACTCTTCATGCCAGGCGGGCAATTCGTTCCTGCGACCGGTTGATGCGCACCGGGCAAGAACCATGCAAGTGGGCGTTAAGTATCTGTTCTAAGGGGAAAGCCGGCATCAGGACGTATATGACTTTGCCCAGAGGATTTAGAACATCCCGCTGACAATAATTCATACCCGTGTAATCAAAATCTCATAAAGCGAAATGCATGATAAGGATACGTAAAAACCAGCTCAGTACGTGGAACATACAACTCAGCGATTGCCGAAACCGATTATGCGGTGACCGGAGGGATTGCCATCAGAGTGGTAATGCGCCGGGCTCTGCTCTCGCTTCGTGATCTTGGTGTCACTGCAACTGAAATGCTGAAGTTGGAGATATTTCCTCGGGAGAAGGTTCAATGACTGCTAGCAAGGATCGCTGGATTGAGCGTCTTGTTCGAGTCTCGGTGGACTTCTTTGCAATTCAATATGCGGCGGTGATTGCGTTAGTTGCCGGTGGGCTCAACCTGCGGCCAACTTCAGCCTTCACTCGGATACAGCACGAATCCAATTCTTTCCACTACTATTTGCACATTCTGCTGCCGCTGTCCGTGATTTTTCTGGCGTTTAATGCATTTTTTGGCCTGTACACCAAATCGCGCGGCTACACGTTGCAATACAAACTGCGGCGCGCCTTCGCGAGCTCTTCCCTCTCAGCGGCTGTGGTGGTTACTGTTTGTTTCCAATCGGGGGGAGAGACGCGGCTGACCCCATTGTTCGCCACTGTTTTCTTCATCAGTTCAGTCCTGTTAATCTGCGGTCTGCGGTGGGCAAAAGACTGGATGTTTCATCGCGAATCAGCGGCGTCTTCGGCAACTGTTCACGCTTCCGGTGATACCGTTCTGGTCGTGGGGGGCGCGGGGTATATCGGTTGCCTGGTTGTCGAGAAACTTCTGGCACTCGGTTGCAAGGTCCGGCTGCTGGATAGTCTGGTGTATGGCGACGACGCCATCCGCAGCTTCCTGACCCATCCTCGCCTTGAGTTTATTCAGGGAGATTGCCGAAACATTCGGGATGTCGTCCAAGCCATGGCCAACGTTCGGAACGTGATCCATCTGGCCGCGATTGTGGGAGACCCGGCGTGCGCCGAGGACGAGGAAAATGCTTCCCAAATCAATTACGCAGCAACGCGCATGATGGCGGAGATCGCCGCAGGTCATGGAGTGGAGCGGTTTATTTTTGCGTCCACGTGCAGTGTCTACGGTGACTCAGAAGAATTAATGGACGAGAATTCGGAGACCCGGCCGATTTCGCTGTACTCGCAAACCAAGCTGCAATCGGAAGAGGTTCTACTGGAGTCGCGTTCGAAGATCTTCCACCCGGTTATCCTGCGTTTTGCCACGGTTTTTGGCCTTGCGCCCCGGCCGCGCTTCGATCTGGTTGTGAATCTGCTTACGGCAAGAGCGATCCAGGAAAAAGTGATCACGATTTTCAATGGCGATCAATGGCGACCTTTCATCCACGTACAAGATGTCGCCCAAGCGTTGGTGGATGTTTTCCTTGCTCCCCTGGAAGCGGTGAGCGGAGAAATATTTAATGTGGGTGACGACCGGTTGAATTTTACACTCAGCGAGATCGCAGAAAAAATCAAGAATCAGCACCCCATGACACGGGTGGAACACGTGGACAATTCGGACCGTCGAAACTACCGCGTTTCCTTCGAGAAGATCCGCAAGTGCGTTGGGTTTGCGGCGCGAAAATCGATCGAGGATGGAATTCTGGAGATCAGTTATGCGTTTGCAAGCGGTTTGATCTCCAATTACCGACAGCCCGCCTATAACAACTTATCGTTCCTAAAGGAAAAGGGGCACGTGAATCCGAAACATGAGCTGGACGTCAGAGTTATGGCAGCCTTTGCGGGCGCCGGCTATGCTGCGAGTAATTCGGCACCAGTATCCACTCAAGCGACTCGGAGGCTGGGAATCCTCTCTGGTGAAGTTCTTCCCCTGAGCATGGGCGAGGATTTGGGGAGCGTTTCTCCAAACGCCTGAGGATTCGGTTTTGGCGATACCGCGAAATGGAATACAGCCGGGTGTTGTTCCAGGGAACATTCCGAATTGCAAAGTTTCATCATCGACGAGGTCTTTGAGTGTTGTCTTCGACGTCAGACGCAATGCCGAGTCGCCAAATTGAAGGCTGCAGAGGACGGGCCTTGTTGAACCTCCGGGTGGTTCGTGGACCGCTTCCCGTATCCGCGAGCAGAACCATTCTGGACGAGTACAATCGCCAGACTTGCTCGCAAATTCCTTTCGATGAATTCGTCCATTGGACGCAGAATAGCCCGCGCGGCCCGGCACTCCACGGCATTCTTGAAACTTGCGACGGCCAGATTGTGGGCCACCAGTGCCTGCTTCCCATGGCCGCCCAATTCGGTCAGAAACAGTTTGTGCTCGCAAAATCGGAATACACTTTTCTGAATGAAGAGTTCCGCTCCACAAAAATTGTTGGGCACGAACATTCCCGGCAGCCAACCCATCTGATTGCGTCGCGCAGGTTGCTAGAAGAAGGCGAATCCATGGGTTGGGACCCAACCTTGATTTGTACACTGCCTTTCCTGTATCGGTGGGCCAGAACAATCGGTTGCCAGGCCTTGGAATTCCCCGTTTTCGAATGTCTTCTTGTCTTAAAGCCTTGGGATGCAGCGAAGCAGACTCTGAACCTCGCAAGCTGGCAGCGTGCCGCGTTGGGAATCACTGGAATCGCGCAGAGCGTGGGATGGAAACCAGCATTGCGGCTCGCCAGGAGCAGGAGCTCACTGAAGAGTATCCTAATCCACCAGGAGTGTGCTGATCGGGACGCAGGCGAACTGCTGACTTATTTCCAGGACGGCGAAAGCTTGCGGTGGCGCTACCCGAACGGACAGTATGAAAGGATCGCCGCCGGTTCAGGCGTGGACGATTACTTGATTCTAAAGAGTGGTTCGCAGGATGGATATCTCCGAGTGTGCCAGTGGAGCCTGCCACCGAGTGAGCCGCGAACTCAGCTCCTCCTGGACCTGGCAAGGCACGCAGAGCAGAAAAATGCGTTCGGATTGCGTTGGGCGATCTATGGCACAAGTGGGGAATCCCGGAACATGGTGAACAAGATGCGAAAACTGGGGTTCCTTTGCGCCCGGCGAGTCCGCACGTTGCTGATCCGGTCAAGCGAGAAGCGTTTCCTTGATTCGCGGAACTGGGATTTGAGCGATTCCATGTTTAGTTTTCACCATTAATTATTCAAAAGGTCTTGCGCTGTTTATCAGTCTTATCCAACCATCATGTTTTCAGTAGTTTGCTGCGCGACTGGCGGATGGGGAAGGACGCCGACGTTCATCACATTTTAAAAAAGTGTTAACGCGATTCCGCAGCCCGGTTTGTAGATTCAGAGCAAGATCAACGTTATACAAAAAATGTAAGAGCACTACGGTTGTGCAAGTGTCTTCATCTCTCGGAATTGGTGGACTGTGGTCGGGAACGACATCATCGATTTGCATCACTTTGAGTCACCGCCGTATCACGCTCTAGGCTATCTGGAGCGCGTGACAGTCCCGCTGGAATGCAACGTTGTGCGGCGATCTCGAGATCAGGTAGCGACTCTCAGTACAATCTGGGCTGCGAAAGAAGCAGCCTTTAAATTGCTTTTCAAAGAGGGATTCACTGCACATTTCCTACCTCGGCAGTTTGAGGTGACACTGTCAACAGAACCGCTATTGCCGGAAAGTGTTGCAACGGTCGCGCACGGATCACGAGTCATCCACATCCGCGTGCGGCGAACCCACGAGTGGGTGCATGCGATCGCCACACCGCGAAGCTCACATCTTACCTCCTCGGTTGTCGAAGAAATTCACGGTAACAATTCCCATGTGCCAAGTCCCTTGGAGGAATCCTTAGCGGCCCGGAGGATTGGCAAAAGGCTGCTCAATTCATTGGGTGAACCCCGAGTGGTCCTGGCGTATTCCGGCCGCGTTCCTTTTCTAGCACTCGCGAATGGAACGGCCGCTGATCTGGACATCAGTTTTTCGCATCACGGCCGATTCGCGGCCGCTGTGGCAGCATCACCGGAAGCACAACTGGCAGATCATTCCATTTTGATCGGACATAGCCGGACGTTCCCAGCCGTGGAGGAATCGTGCTGTACCTGCATGGTCTAGGTCACTTTCACCCTTCAAACGTGATTGATAACGATTTCCTCGCATCCCTGGATATTGGGGTGGACTGCAATTGGATCGAAGAGCGTGTCGGAATCCGCGAACGCCGCACGACGATGTCGCTCGAATACATCCGCGAAACGCGAAACCTGGACACCAGGGCATCTGCGGAAGCTTCCGCGACTTCCACAGTGGATATGGCACGTGAAGCCGCACTTTGCGCCCTACGTCGCGCCGGGCTCGAGGCGAAATCCATAAAGATGGTGATCGCAGGCGGCTGTTGTCCAGAAATGCTGATCCCCGCCGAAGCGTGTCGGGTAGCGGGGGCAATGGAAATGCCCGCGCTGGCGTTCGATGTCTCCGCTGCGTGCGCAAGCTTTGCTGCGCAAATTCATTTCATCGCGCAGATGCAACCGGAAACGCTCCCTGATTTCATTCTGGTTCTGAACGTGGAAGCATTTACAAGAACGATCGACTACTCCGATCGGAAGAGTGCCGTGTTGTTCGGAGACGGCGCCACGGCAGCCATTCTTTCCCCTCGAGTGCCCTCGCCGCGGCGCATCGTTGCGTCAACATTCCAGACTGACCCGGCCGGCCATCACCAAATTACCATTCCCGCGGGCGGGCATTTTGCGCAAGAGGGGCATCGAGTGCAACTGTTCGCGATTCGCAGGACCGCGGAGATGGTGGAGTATTTCCGATCGCATAAGAACGGCGACGCGGCCACAGATGAATATTTTGTCGGTCATCAGGCAAATCTTCGCGTGCTGGAAGGCGTATGTGGACGACTGAAAATTGAGGAGTCGCGGCATTTGTCAAATGTCGCGAAATTTGGAAACTGCGGGGCGGCAGGGGCGCCTTCAGTCCTCTCGCAGAATTGGGATTCGCTGGGCGATTGTGCCGTCAATCTGGCGGTCGTCGGCTCTGGATTGAGTTGGGGCGGCGTGCGGATTCAAATGACGGGCGCAAATTCGACCGGACACTAGTCGGAATTGCAGGAGCGGATCATTGACGGAGATCGCAAAAACTGAATCAGAAGTAAGTCTTCGAGAGCTCATGGAACTCCTGCCGTATGGGCAGAATTTCCGATTTGTGGACGACTTTCTCGAGGCGGACGGCAAGCATATCGTGACGCGCTACTGCTTCAGAAAAAATCACAACTTTTTTACGGGACACTTTCCCGATCGCCCCATCACTCCTGGAGTGATTCTGCTGGAGGCGATGTGCCAATGCGGCATGGTCGCACAAGGATTGTACTTGCTGGCGGTTGAAACGGGGCTGGAAAATGCAAGGAGATATCGCTTCCTGTTCACCAATTCTGAAGTCGAATGGCTGCAGCCCGTTTATCCGGGCGACACCGTGGTCATGCGCAGCGAATTACTTGCCTGGCGCCAGCGTCGCGTGCGGGCAAGCGTGCAGATGTTCAGTGAAGCAGGAATTTTGCTTTGCAAAGCCGTCGTCTGTGGGAACGGAGTGCTCTGGAATACGGACGCAATGTCACCCGTTTCCGCAGTGAATGGCACTAATAGAAGTCTTCCAAAAACCAAATAAGGAGCAGGCAATGAATCGTGAACAAGTTCGGCAAGACTTTCTGGAGATGATCAAGCCTCACGTTCGGATCCCCGATTTGAGCACCATTTCCGACGAGAGCCTGTTGACGGACGACCTCAAGGTCAACAGTGCGCGTTTCGTGGACATCATCCTTGAAGCGGAGGACCGGTTCAAGATTTCGATCTCCGACGAAGAGATGGAGCGTTTCGAGCGCGTCGGGGACGCCGTGGACTTCATTTGCAAGAAGAAAATCGCCGCTTAATTTTGTCCGCTGAGTTTATTGGACCAAGAAACCTTTGAGGGCAAAGAGGAAACGCATTGGCTAGGGTCGTTATTACGGGGATGGGCGTAGTTGCGCCAAACGCGGTAGGCCTGGATGCCTATCGCATTGCTCTCTGCGAAGGGCGATCCGGGCTCGCCTTCTCGCAACAGATGAAAGATCTGAACTTCGGATGCCAGGTCGTGGGCGTCCCTCCGGTGTCCGACGAGCTCGCTGAGCGATGCATGGGACCGCTTCTGTTTAAGAACTCCAACTCCTCGATGAAATACGGCGCGATCGCCGCCGTGGAATGCTGGCGCGATGCGGGGTTGGAGTTGCCTACACCCGACTCCGATGCCGATTGGGGCACAGCCGCTATCATCGGCACCTGCGTGGGTGGGATTGACACGATAGGCGATTTCGTTGCGCCGGAGACAAATGCAGGCCGGGTGCGCCGGCTGGGCAGCAGCGCCGCCGAACGGGTGATGAGCAGTTGCATGAGCGCTTGCGTGGGTGGACTACTGGGATTGGGTGGGCAAGTCACTTCCAACAGCAGCGCCTGCGCGACGGGAAGCGAAGCGCTGATCGATGCGTATTGGATGATCCGCGAAGACAGGATTGACCGGGTGCTCGCGGGCAGTTCTGAGCCGGCGTCGATTTACACTTGGGCGTGCCTCGACGCGCTTCGCGTTGCCATGCGGCAATCCAACGAAAATCCTCGGGCGGCTGCGCGTCCTCTTAGCGCCAGCGCTGGAGGCCTGGTGCCCTCCGCGGGGGCGGCGATCCTGATGCTTGAAAGTCTGGAGTCAGCGCAAGCCCGAAAGGCACGTATCTACGCCGAAGTCCTGGGCGGCCACAGCAATAGCGGTGGACAAAGAAACGGGGGGAGCATAACCGCGTCCAACCCGGAGGGGATTCAGCGTTGCGTAAAGCAAGCAGTGGAAGTAGCGAAGGTTAAACCCGAGGACATTGATTACATCAATGGGCATCTGACGGGCACGGGGGCGGACGCCAAGGAGATCAAATGTATTTCGGCTGCTCTGGGGCGGAATCTTGCTGAGATGCCCTGGATCAATGCCACAAAGTCCTTAATCGGGCACGGTCTTGGCGCTGCGGGCTCGATGGAGTCAGTGGCCACGATTTTGCAGTTAGTGAATGGCTTTCTGCATCCGTCCATTAACTGCGAGGATTTCAATCCGGAAATTGCGGAACTGCGTCCGCGGGTGCCGCAAACAGCCGTTCGCGCCCATTCCCGGATTGCCATGAAAACGAGTTTCGGCTTTGGAGATGTCAATGCGTGCGTGCTTTTCCGGCGTTGGGATAATTAGCAAATTAGAAAAACTTTGAGTAATCGGGGGACTAATGTCCAATCTTGGAAATTTCCAGTCGGCGGCATCGAGTACGGAGGCGGTTCAAGCGTCTGCGGGTTCGACGGCTGCCGCAGCAAAGTTCTTCGACGGGTTCGCGCCTGCCTTTGACTCGCTATACGATAAAAAGCGCGGGCGGTTCATGCGCTGGGTGGATGAAAACTATCGCAGCGACATGTTTGTCCGCTTCCAATTGTCCTTTGAGCGACTCGGGAATCTTCGCGGCAAAACCCTTGCGGACATCGGCTGCGGTTCCGGCCCATATGTCATCGAAGCACTAAAACGCGGGGCAGCACACGTGGTCGCGGTCGATCCGGCGCCCGGAATGCTAAAGCTTCTGCGCGAAAGGCTCGTCAACGCGGGGAGAGAGCAGAATTGCACGATTATAAAGGGCTCACTTCCCGAAATTGCAATCCCACAGTGCGATCATGCAATCGTCATGGGTGTTTTGGATTATGTTGAGGATCCTCGACCATTTCTTCGGGCCTTAAGGAGTGGCATCCGAACCTCCGCTGTTCTTTCTTTTCCAAGCAAGCACTGGTTCCGCACACCGTTTCGAAAGTTTCGCTACTGGGTGAGGAGTTGCCCGGTTTATTTTTATGATCGCAACGGGATTGAACTGCTTTGCCGCGAGTCCGGCTTTAGCGACGTCCAGGTCCATAAGATTCCAGGCGCGGGGATGGACTATCACGTATGGCTGAGCGCCTAGCGTATAGTCCACCGGCCATTTCAGTAGACGTGGAGGACTGGCCGCAATCCACGTGGGATCGGACACTGCCAATTACTTCCAGGTCCGCCGACAACACTCGGCGCCTTTTGGAACTGCTGGAGCGCGCCGGGATACGCGCGACGATGTTTGTTCTGGGAAAATTTGCGGAACAGTTCCCGGACATCGTGCGGGAAATTCACAGTTCAGGGCACGAACTCGCCTGCCATGGCTACGGCCATTTGGAAATATTCAAGCAGACGCAGGCCGAGTTCCGGGAAGATGTCCGAAATTGCAAGGATTTGTTGGAACAGGCGGCGGGCACACGCGTAGTTGGATATCGCGCGCCGGATTTCTCCATCATCGGCAACACGCTGTGGGCCCTTCCCATCCTCGCGGAAGAGGGTTTTGTCTACGATTCCAGCATATTCCCGGTACGCGGGCGGCGCTACGGAATTCCCTGCTGGCCGCGTGCACCATTGCAAATCATGCTTTCGGACGGGCTGTCCATCCATGAACTGCCGATTGCGACCTCACGGCAATTCGGAATCAACCTGCCCGTCGGGGGCGGGGGTTATCATCGGTTGTTGCCGGGTTTCCTCAGCCGGTATTTCGCGCAACAAATCATGGAGGAAAACCCGTTCGTCTTTTATTGCCATCCTTACGAATTCGATGCCCTTGAATTCACGGAAATTGGCCTAAAGCTGCCGCTGAGGGTTCGCCTCCACCAGGGCCTGGGGCGCGCGCAGTTTACCGGCCGCTTCGAAAAGTTTGTTGCCAATTTTGGCGGTCAAAGGATGATCGATCTGCTGGAAAGCACAACGTGGGGAAAGGCAGGCCTTTCGGAAGTGATGAGCGGAACGCAGTAAACTGCCGACAGAAGACGACAACGGTCCAGTTCAGACCTCGACCGATGGAATGCTTTCTTGCTTGCGAAAATCACCGTGGGGTCCGGCTCTGGTCAAAAGAGCGGCAAAAGTCCCCAGACCATAGGCAGCGTGAAATCCGAAAAAAATGAGCGGCAGGAATAACACGCCGGGATCTTTTTTCGTAAAAGCGGTTTGCAATGCCGCCATGGTTCCCGCGGCCAAATGCGCCAGCAGTATTGCCGCGAACGGGACAACCAGGAACGCCTGTCCGCGTATAGGAATAAATGGCGCGAGAAGCGCGAGCACAGCAGTCCCCAGCAAGCCCAGTACGAACAGGAAGGGGATAAAATGCCGCAAGTGCATTGAAGAATTGTTCTGCCTAAACGAAATCAGGTTCCAGAATCCATTGCGGTAGGCGTACTTGAAGAGTTCCTGGATGGTCTCTTTGGGCTGGTAGAAACAGTGGGTCTTCCAGGTGCAGTAAAGTTTATAACCCAGCCCGCGAATCTTCTCGTTGACATCATTGTCCTGGTTCCGAAGGAGTACTTCCGAATAGCCACCGACTTCCAGCAGCACGTCCTTTCGGAAGATCATGTAGCCGAGTGCCTCGCCGTAGCCTTCCGGCTGGGTCCTCCACGAATTGCCCGATGAGCCAAACGGGTGGGAAAAGGCGTAAGCTACAAGACGGGCTTGCAATTTGCCGGACGCAGGTTCAGTGAAGACTCGCGCACTGCACACAGCCGCATCTTTGGCCAGCAGCTCCTGCAAACACACTGAGACATAGTCCTTGGCGTAGACCGTGTGCGATCCAAAAATGCAGACGAAGCTCCCTTTTGCCGCCCGAATGCCGATATTGAATGCGAAAGGGGTACTTTGCTTTTCATTCCTGAAAACGCGAACCCTGGGATCCTCTGCGGCAACTCTTTCCAGATATTCACACGTTCCGTCGGTGGACGTTCCATCAATCGCAAGAATTTCGATTTCAAAGCCGGGTGTATCCTGCCGGCGAAGGGAATCCAGGCACTTTTCAATATTGGCAGCTTCGTTGTATGTCGCCAGGACCACGGACACCAGCGAGGGCTGCCCGGATCTGTTTTCCATTTGCATAAACTTTCCTGTCACCAGTTCATTTCCGACCGCTAGCTCTGCTTTTCTGGCAAGCCCAACAAAGGATTCCGAGACGACGGCTTCCCGAAAATGCTTGCGAAAGTAAGGAAAATTAGCCGCAAATCTTCCGCGGCGCTGATTTTGGAGCAGTAGTCCAGATCCATGGAAAGTTTCGCGGGAAGCAGGATAGTGAGATAGAAGTCGAGCTTATCAGCCTGGCGAGCAAGCAATTCTTCTTCTCCCCCGCTGGCGATTGCCGCCGGGCCGGTGATACCTGGCTTGTGCGCGAAGACCTGCCGCTGCTCGGCCGTATAGTTCGCGGTATGCACCGGCACTTCCGGCCGCGGACCGACCAGGCTCATCTCGCCCAGAAACACATTAATCAGTTGTGGAGACTCATCGAGTTTCGATTTCCGCAGGAATCGCCCAACAGGAGTAATGCGAGGATCTCCGTCCGCCGTGAGCATTCCGCCCCTGCCCGGGTTGCCGGCCCTCATCGAACGAAACTTGAAAATGCGGAATGGTCTTTGTAATTGGCCTACACGCACCTGCCTGAAAAACACTGGGCCGGCACTGCTGGCCTTCACCAGGACAGCGACAATCAAAAAGAGCGGCGAAAGGAACAGCAAGCCGAGACTGGATCCGAGCACATCCAGACCGCGCTTCCCTGCTTTCGCGTAAAATGTGGCGCTCATCTCCGCCTCAATGCCTGAATTCCCGCGCGATGTCATGCAACGCTTCGATCACGCGATCTGTTTCGAGTTCTGTCAAACCAGGATAAATCGGAAGGGAGATCGAACCTTCAAATCGTTCTTCTGCGTTCGGGAATTCTCCCACTCGGTATCCGAGTTGCTGATACAGGGTATGCAGATGCAAAGGAATGAAGTGGACAGAAGTTCCGATGCCGCGATTTTTCAATTCCTCAATCACGCGGTTTCGATCGATTCGCAGAGCGCCAGAGTTCACCTGGAGAACGTACAAATGCCAGGCGTGCTGGACATCGGACGGGGTTATCGGAGTTCTGAACGCTTCAAGCCCTTGCAGAGCCCGGATGTAGGAATCTGCAATGGCCGCCCGCTTTTCGCGCATGGCGTCGCATTTCGATAGCTGGGCAAGACCGAGTGCCGCCTGCATGTCAGTCAGGTTGTATTTGTAGCCTGTTTCCAGAATGTCGTAGCGCCAGGTTCCTTCCGCGGTGTAACGCTTCCAGGCGTCCTTGCTGATACCGTGCAGGCTCAAAATCCTCAGCCTTTCCGCGTGCTGAGGATTCTCGGTGGTAATCATGCCGCCTTCGCCGGTGGTGAGGGTCTTCGTCGCGTAGAATGAAAAACAGGTCATGTCGCCGATGGTGCCAATCATACGGCCCTTGTAGTACGTCGGGAGGGAGTGAGCCGCATCTTCGATGACCTTAACGCCGTGTTTTTCGGCGATAGCGAGGATGGCGTCCATGTCGCACGGAATACCCGCAAAATGAACAGGAATGATGGCCTTCGTGCGTGGTGAGATGGCGCATTCAATTGCTTCCGGGTCCATATGGAAGGAGTCTTTTGCGCAGTCGACCAGCACGGGCCGGGCCTTGAAATAGAGCACCACCTCGCCGGTGGAGGCAAAGGTCATCGTGGGTAGGATGACCTCGTCGCCTTCCTGCAAGTTGATCGCGGCAAGAGCCAGATGAAGAGCAGCCGTACACGATCCGAAGGCGACCGCGTGTTTGGCGCCGACGTATTGCGCGAAAGCGCTCTCGAACTGCCGCACTTTGGGGCCGGTGGTCAACCACCCGCTATGCAAAACGTCGAGAACGCCTTGAATTTCTTCCTCTTCGATCAGAGCACGGTGAAAAGGTAGAAATGCTGTGGAAATCACGGCCATAAGTCCGACTCCTAATAACCTCTGCCAACGAAACTTCGGTGTCCCTTGCCTGTGCCGGAAACCACGGTGTCACGAGGCGTTTTGAAGTTGCGCCCATAATTCCAGGGAAACTCCCCGGAATAGCGAGTCGGCAGGGAGCGCAGTAGAATTTCCTTGAAGGAACTTTTGACACTCCCTGCCGAAGTTTTCTTTGTCGAGAAATCTCCCCATCTTCAACTGCGGACCGTCCCAGAGATCCCGGTGTCCATTCTGCATACCGAAGCGCATCCAATCGGCCACTGGAGCATCAAAACCGAGTTTGGTTTTCCGCAAGCGAACTTTTTCCGGGAGAATGCCCTTCATGGCGCTGCGCAGCAGCCATTTGCTCCAGCCATCGCGTAATTTGAATTCGGGCGGGCAATTCACGGCGAATTCCACCAACCGGTAGTCCAGAAATGGCAAACGTGACTCGACTGAATGGGCCATTGAGTTTCGCTCTTCGTGCCGCAAGAGCGCGGGGATACTTGAATAGGTGAGGTCCACCTTCTGGCGCTCTGCCAGGGTGTTTGCAAAGCCCAAGTTTTCCTGCGTCGTACTATGATTTTGCAAAAAGTCCTGGTTGCACAGCCTCTCTGCCGGGGAGAAGCGCTGCCGAAGCGCCGCGGGCAAGTACCGGCCAGCGGATGCGAAAGCGCCATGACGCCGCGTTCCGTTCTTCATCCAAAGAGCAAGTTCGCGTACCACTCTCGCATCGCCCGCTTTCAGCAATTGCCACAGATATAGGTATCTAAACTTTTGGTAGCCACAGAGGATTTCGTCCGCACCCTGTCCCCCCAGCATGACCGGAACGCCCTTATCCCGCGCCGCTTGCATCACTTTCCACTGGGAAACTGTGCTGCTGCTGCCAAGCGGTTCGTCGTGGTGAAAAACCAGGGACTCGGCGTCGTCCCAAAAAACCTGGCCGCGGGGAAAGACCTGATGGCCACGGCCGCGCACTTCCGCAATCGCGGCCCGCATGTACTCCCGCTCGTCCAACTCCTTATTGTCAAAACAAGCCGAGAAGGCTTGAATTTCAACCCCCGGCTCGATTTTCTTGGCTTGGCATAAGATGGCAGAGGAGTCCAAACCACCGCTGAGACAAACACCCACCGGAACGTCACTGCGCAGCCTGATTTTCACTGCCTCGCGAAATCTTGCTCGAAACTCCTCGGTGGCCTCATCTGGCGTCAAGCCTTCAAGGGGTTGAATTCGAAGATCCCAGTATCTTCTGAGGCTGGGTTGCAGAGGAACGGACAGATCCAGAATTAAGGAGTGTCCCCCGGGCAGTTGAGTAACACCTTGGAAAAAGGTCTCTTCAGAATGATCCATCAGGCTCCATTCGAGGAAATCGAATACCATGCGCGGATTCGCACGGCGGGGCATGTTGGACACTTGCAGGAGCTGCTTGATCTCCGAACCGAAATAAAAATTACCGTCGCAGAGCGCGTAATAAAAAGGCTTCACGCCAAAGCGGTCGCGCGCGCAAAACAATCTCTGCTTCGGCCTGTCCCACAGGGCAAAACTCCACATTCCATTGAAGCGCTGCAAGCACTCTTCACCCCATTCGGCATAAGCCTGCAGAATCACTTCGGTATCGGTGCCGGTATGAAAACGCCGGCCATTGGCTCGCAAGTCCTCGCGAATTTCCTTGTAGTTGTAGATTTCTCCGTTGAAAACGATGGTGTACTCACCATCTTCGGTTTGCATCGGCATATCGCCCTGCGAGGAGACGTCGAGAATTGCCAGGCGGCGACTGCCGAGGCCAAGGACCGGCCGGGCTACATTCGGAAGGCGATTCTGGTTATGAATAACCTGGACGGGCGATTCGATTCCTGGAACTGTGTAAGCGAAACCGAAACCATCGGGTCCGCGGTAGCGGATCAGATGAGTCATGTCCATGAGCGCTTGCGGGTCAACGCCGGCGGGCGCGACGATTCCCGCTATGCCACACATGTTTGTCCCAACCCTATATAGAGCTTCACAAGTTCCCGAGCCTGAGTGTCCCAGTTGTAGCGCTCTATGACTGCGGCGCGCCCGCGTTTGCCCATCTTTTCCGCTTCTTCCGGATGCGTCAGAACGTATTCGATGGCTTTGGCAATGGCTTTGGGATCACTCGGATCCACAAAAATGCCGCATCCCGAATCACCTAAAATGCGCCGCCAAAGCGGAAAGTCGGAAGCGATCACCGGGATGCCGGCTCCCATATACTCAAACATCTTCTGCGGCATGGCCTCAATGTGGTTGGGCACCGGCTGAAAGAGAACGAGTCCTGCGCGCACTTCATGCAAAATCCTGAAGGTGCTTGGCTGGTCTAAAATTCCGTAATGTCTGACGCGCTTCCATCCCGGTAGGGCTTCCAATTCACCAGGGGCTATGCCTTCAATCTCTCGATTGCCAGCCAACTCCAGTGTCGCCGGCAAGTCCTCGGGAAAAAGCCCGAGGGCGGAGATCATTTCCCGAATTCCTCGCTCTGGAGAAATGTTTCCGATGTAGGCGACCGACGCTCTCCGCGCACTCCAAGGTGAAGTGCCTTCTGGAATGACAATCTCTTTGTCATACGGATAGTTGCGCACAATCGCGATGCGCTTATTGATGCTGGTGAATCTGCTGGCGATCGAAGGCGTGACGATAACCAGCGCGGAGAAGTACCCAGAACAGGATGTCTCCAACTTTCCTGCCAGGGCCGAAATTAAACGCCGGCTCCAGGAAGGAAGATATTCCTTGGACATCACATCTTTTGGGACGTCTTCATGAATGTCGTAGATGACCGCTTTTCCGCTGGCGCGCAGCAACAACCCGACGAGGATGAGTTCCGGGTCGTGAAAGTGATAGATATCCGCCTGCTGCTTCAAGGCCTCACGGTAGACACGCCAAACCGTTCTGGTCATGCGCTCGATACGAGACTGTACCTGAGGGATGGCTTTGATCTGCACCTCTTCAGAGACTCTATCGTTCACATATGGCCCGACGACGGTGACTGCAAACCCTGCTCGGGCCAGAGATTTACACTCTTTGTGAAAGATCCGAGGGTCTAGAGCGGAGTGCACCGAAGTAAGATGCACAACTTTTGCGGACTTTTTCGGCATAGATTCGCGAGGTGATTTAAGATTGCGGTTTAGTATGTCCTTAAATTTTGACCGCAGTGTTATGGCGCGGCAAACGTTCGATGACCGGTTGCGGCCAGCAACTCCGTCAAGATCCTGTCAGCGGAGTTCCCTTCACCGTAGGGGCAGGCTACAGGCCAGGGGTCGGGCGATGGAGTGGCGACGGCGGACAGAATGGAGTCACGGCTGATCCCGGCTGTGCAGTTGGTCCGCAACGAGACAGTTTCGGGCCACTCCGTCCGGTCTCGCAGCGTCACGCATGGCACCTTCAGGTAGAAGGCCTCTTTTTGAACCCCACCGGAGTCGGTGAGAATTTTCCGGGAATGCTTCTCGAGCGCGAGCATCTCGAAGTATCCCAGGGGAGCTACCGCCCGTAATTTTCCATTGAGGATAATTCCGGCAGTCTCAATAATGTGCTGGGTCCTTGGATGCACGGGGAAAAGCACGGGCAAGTCAAGATTGCTCGCAGTCTCCAAAATGACTCGCAAATTTTCCAAGCGGTCCGTATTTTCCGCTCGGTGGACAGTCAGCAGGTAATATCCCTGCTTTTCCAGCCCAAAATCTCTTAGTGTCTCGTCGGCAGTGACCTCAGTGAGCGGCAAGTCATGCAGCAACGCATCGTACATGACGTCGCCGACCATGGTGATAGTGCGTTGAAGGGGGTCGTCTTTGGTGCCGATGCCCTCGCGGTGCAGATTTTCTACCGCCATTTGTGACGGCGCCAGCAGCAACCTGCTCAAATGATCGGTCACAATGCGATTCTGCTCTTCAGGCATTTCGAGATTGTCGCTTCGGCAACCCGCTTCCACATGGGCAGTGGGCAAGTTGAGTCGAGCGGCCAGAATCGCCCCGGCCAGGGTGGAGTTGGTATCACCGTAGACAACAACCCAGTCTGGCGGCCTGGACAGCAAGATCGGCTCAAGCCTGCCGATCATCCTGGCAATTTGTTGACCGTGGGACCCCGACCCCACGGACAAGTTGTAATCAGGCTCGGGAATCTGCATCTGGTGAAACAACAGTTTGTTCACTTCCCGGTCGTAATGTTGGCCGGTGTGGATGATGCAGTGGTCAATGCGCGGATAGCGATTCAACGCATTGTGTGTTGCAATGGCGCGGGTGACCGGAGCGAGTTTCACAAACTGCGGCCTAGCGCCGACGATACTGATCCACTTTACGGACGATCCGTTGCGTCTCGCGGTCGCAGTGTCCATTGCCATCCGAACTCCTCTCATGGGTGTGGTAGGCGCCTCAGGAACGCATATTCCGCATAAAACACTGGTGCCAATGTCTCTGATCGGTTCTTTTCAGGATTGCTGTCGTGCTATGAAATGGGCAATTCGCTTCAAGGATGCAAACTTCATGCCTCGGCAATCGCCTGCAGGCGCTGCAGGATGACCTGTTTCAGATGACTCGGGAGATAACCCTCCTGAGCGAGAGAGCGAGGTCCGTCGGCATTTAGTTGCAATTGCCTTCGCTTTTGCAGCTCATTCAGCCTGGCAATGTGATCGTGTGCCTCTTCCGCTGACTGTACCTGCAAGCAGCCAGGGAAAGGATAGGTCCACATCACGTGGCGTCCGTAACCCAAACCTTCCATCACCATGCAAGACAATCCATCGTGCCGGGAAGGGCGCCATACCACCGACGAACGATGATAGAAATCCCGCAAGTCCGGCAGCCGACCGTGGATTTTTAGATTGCTGGGTGGATTCGGGATGCGTCCCTGAACGAAGCCCACCAAATTAAATCGTATTTCCGGCAACGATTTCGCCACCTGGAGAATGCGGTCCAACCCATATAAATCGCCGCACCGGACACCCGGAACATAGACCAACACCGAGAAGTCTTGTGGAAGCGGTGCGGGCGCCTCCGGTACGTAAAAGGAAGGGATCGGCACCCAGTCACAGGAAACACCGAGACCGGCAACCTCCTGCCCAATCCACTGCGAAACGGCCCAATGGTGGATGTCTTGCATCACCCACCGCGCAGTGCTCGCCTCCGGCCCGCGGTCCTGTTCCAGTAAAGTGTCACTGCCTGTCCAGTGCATAACGATTTTCTTTTTGGAAAGCAATTTGGCCGCGCAGAGAAACTTGCCCGCCGTGCGCCTTCCCCCAATCTGGTAAACCAGATCGCAAGCGGCCAACTCTCGCGCCATGGCTGCCAGGTTGTTCAGGCCACTATCCCGGTAATACCGGAACTCCCAATCTCCTCCATTCAAATGTTCAGCAAGCATCCGCCCGCAATAATAAAGGCCATGAATGAGGACACGGCGCTTTTTGCGCACGCTATTCATGCTTCCGTACTTCGCCTGCGGATGGGAGAAGAGTTGCTGAATTCATATTGCTCAGGACAACTGGTGGAATTCTCGGCAGAAGGACGAATGATTTCATCCCACTTGCGGAAAAGGGTCGAACGAACCTTCTCGGGGCTGAACACTTCGGCAACAATCTTTGCGCCGGCTTCGTTCACTGGCAATTTTCCCGACAGATGGAGCGAGCGCAATCGCTCCAGCTCCCGCTGCGCCTCTGCAATTGAGGTGGCCCGGACGCACGTCGGAAAAGAATAACTGTAGATAACGTGGCGACCTTGAGCCATCGCCTCCAATACCATGAAAGAGACTCCCGCATCGTGCAAAACGGGACGCCAGAGCACTGTGGCCTGCTGATAAAAAAGCGTCAAATCTTCACTCCGGCCAAGGAACCTCAGATTGGGCGGCCCGTTCGGATGGATCCCTTCCCGCCATCCCACAACTTTGAAGTCCACATCTGGCATGGCTGCCGCCACGGCCTGGATCTGGTCGAGGCCATACAAGGATGACTTTTGGAGCCCAGGGACAAACGCTAACACGGAGAATTTCTCAGGGAGCGGGGAGAGGTTCTTGACCAGATCCACGAACGACGTCTGGACGTACTCGCATTTGAGTCCGAGTGCTCTCACCTCTTCCGTCAAAACAGGGGAAACTGCCCAATGGAGCTTTTCTGCTACCCAGCGGCTTCTTCGGCCTGCTTCTAGATCTCCTTTGGCGTACAGCACGTCGCTGCCACACCACAAAATGACGACGTGCTTTTTTCTTAAGCAGCGGGCAGCCCAGAGAAACATTCCCATGCTGATGCGGCCGCCCCAAGTGAAGGCCAAGTCACAGCGCGCCAAGTCCACGAGCAATTTTAGAAGCCCCCACGGAGAATGCTGGGCTTGGTAACGAACATCCCAATTTTCAGCTTCCAGAATATTCAGGAGCTTCGCGCAAAAATAAGGCAATCCGTGAAGCACCACTCGGCGCCGACGCCGAACCCAAGCTGGCATGAAACTCTCCCTGATCGAATTGCTGATGGCTAATCGGCTCCCGCGGAGGCTGCGAGACGCTGTAGTGGCTGAAAGTTGGGGGCTACATCCTCAACCATCAGCGAGATATCCTCCCCTTGCAGAATATAGTTCTTCCCGCACTCGGAGCAGGTGCCTTTTTCGCTCTCCATTTGCAAGGTGACCCCACATTGGCAGACCCATCCGATGCGGCGCGCTGGGACGCCCACCATCAAGGCGTGCCGAGGGACGTCGCGCGTAACAACAGCGCCCGCGCCGATAAATGCGTATTCCCCAATCGTCGTGCCGCACACAATCGTGGAATTTGCTCCCAGCGAAGCACCCTTTCTTACAAGTGTCCGCTGATATTCCGATCTTCGATTAACGTGGCTGCGGGGGGTGGTGACATTCGTGAACACCATCGAAGGACCGCAAAACACGTCATCCTCGAGTTCCACACCGGCATAGAGCGAGACGTTATTCTGAATTTTGACGTTGTCACCGATGCGCACGCCGGAAGCCACATGGACGTTTTGCCCAAGGTTGCACTTGGCCCCAATCTGGCAATCCTTCATGACATGCGAAAAATGCCAGATTTTAGTTCCGTCTCCGATCTCACATGGCTCGTCCACGACGGCCCTGGGATCCACATAAAAACGTGGTGCTGCGGGGGGATTCATGGAAACGGGGTGGCCATTTTCGCGGATGGACTTGCCCGCAGCGTGCAGAATGGCGAGAACCTTCAAGCCGTTCTCGCCGTCGGTATTCGGGGTTTTGCGGTCTCGCACACAGCCCAGAAAATGCTGGCATTCGATCTTTAGAGGTTGTTCCTTGCTGAGTGGAATAACTTCTCCTTCAGCTTTTCGGGCTACCGGCATGCGATTGATCCAATCAACGCGGTGGGAATAGACAACCAGCTTTTGCTCTGCCTGGGTGTCGTCAAAAACCACCATTTTCTTGTTGCCTACGACCACCAGCTTCTGCTCCTTAAAAGGATGGAGCCAACTGACGAAGATGTGAGCCTTGACGCCGCTGGCAAAATTCAGAATGGTGAGGGTTACATCGGAGATCGGATGGTTCAGGTAGCTTGCGCCCTGCGCGACCACGCGCGTCGGGGTTTCTTCCAGTAGATATAAAATTGCGGAGATATCGTGGGGGGCAAAACTCCAGAGAATATCTTCCTCGGTGCGCAGTTTCCCCAGGTTGAGCCGTGAGGAGCTGATATATTCGACGCGCCCCAACTCTCCGGAATGCAGCATTCGGCGCAGCTCGTTGATTGCCGGATGATAGTGCAAGAGATGACCGACCATCAGGATGCGCCCGCGCTTCTGCGCCAGTTCGACGAGTTCCTTGCCCTCCTCGAGATGCAAAGCAAGCGGCTTCTCGACAAATGCATCCTTACCTGCGAGCAGGGCCTTCTTTGCCAGAGCGAAATGCTGCGCGGCAGGCGCGGCGATGACAACCGCTTCGATATCGCGACGCTCCAATACATCTTCAAATCGCGGGGTTTTCATGACGGCGGCGTCGACTACAAGCTTTTCCAATTTCTGGGAGTCTGCATCACAGACTGCGGCTAGCGCGCCCAGTCCAGCAAAATCCCGGACCAGATTTTGTCCCCAATACCCGCACCCGATAACGGCGATCTTTGGAATCCTTGGTTCACCCATTTTTGCCCCTTTGCAATGCTGTGATTGAATACGAGAAGCGTCACGCTGTGTACAAGAGTTCCTAAAAATTCCTCTGATTCGGGATGCGTTTTCGGCGCCTATGAGGAAAATCGCGGGTAGTGCCACGCAAACTTGAATTCCTCAAGGGAATCTGCGCAAGCCGCGTCCGAGTCAAGAATTGCGATACTGAACTACAGAGCAGTCACCCCTGTAGAGACTGGGTGACCCGAATGAGAGCGCACAAGAAGGTCAATAAGCGCCATAGCCGAGGCGGTAGCCCAAGCCATAGGTGAGGATTCCGGTCGCCGCGGTGACCGCAAATTCTCCCATCGCTTTCAAGGTTTTCTTCGATCCGCTTTCCGGAATGAATAGAATGTCATTCGGCGCCAGAAGAACATCAGTCGATTTTCCCGTCATCATGAGCGCTATATCTACTGGAATCTCCTGCCGCCCGTGATCGCTGGTGGATTGCCGCACAATCAGACCTCGATGAGTTGCCGCGGTAGAGTACATCCCCTCCGCGAGGGCCACGGCCTGAACTACCGAAACTCCTTCCGTCGGATTATTCATCACGTATCCACCGGGCTTCTTCACGGCTCCAACCACATAAACAATCTGGGAAGCCGAGACACTGACGACATCACCATTCTTCACTTCGACCTGGGTTACCAGCGACTCTCCCTTTGCCGCCCTGTTCATGTCGATTATTTGGACCGATCCGACTTCCGTTCCAGTGGCTTCCGCGGCGGCTTTGCCGCGAATCACGGTAATGGTGCCGCCGGCATTTGGCAGGGGGCCACCTGCCATGGAGATTGCCTCCAAGACGGTGGTCCGCTTTTGCAGACTATAGACCGCTGGTTTGGCCACGGCTCCAACCACGGAAATGGTCCGACCGTGATACTCCTCAATGTAGACTCTTACTTTCGGGTCCCGCAGTTGTTTGGAATCAATCAGCCGGTCTCGAATCGTCAGAGAGAGGTCTCGATCAGTTAGCCCCTCGGCCCGAATCGGTTCCGGCACGCCGATCATCTCGATTAAGCCCGCTTCCGAGACGCGGAACCTGCCATTGAATTCCGGTGCATCCGACACGGCGACATTGATCACGTCACCGAAACCAATCTTGTACTCTTCCCCCGAACTTGCAGAGTTGTCGTTCTTGGCGGCTGGGGGTTGCTCAGTAGTCTGGGCATACACGGTCAACTGACCGGCCAGGAAGAAAATGGCCAGGACAGAAAAGGCAATCAGGGACTTTGGCATTTTTTGAAGCATGTCTCGCGTCTCCATTTTCAGGACGCCTCCGCTCTCAAGACTCCTAAATTCGGCGTCCCACGCTAGGCGTGGGCTCCGATACCCTTCTCTGGATCGGCGGGCTTTGGGGTTTCCACTGCTGTTGTGGCTGCGTTCTGGTAATAATCCAGCGCGCCGTGAATCGTCCGGCTGAAACCGTAGTTATAGTAGTGATAATCCGGGGAGGTAATGTCGATATCGTTAAGCATCACCCCAATGATGGGAGCCTCTACCTCCTCCAAAATTTCGGCTCCTCGCGCCAAAGCCCTGCGGGTGGTTAAACCGTAACGCCCGACCAAAATCACAGCGTCCGCCAAGGTCGCGAGCACACGCACATCGGAAAACGGAATCACGGGCGGGGTATCAACCACAATGTACTTGTAGCGATCGCGAAGTGCGATCAGTATCGCCTTCATATGCTCGGAATCGAGCAGGTTCAAGTTTTCTGCCGCCGAAGTGCCACAAGGTAACAAGGAAAAGTTTGGAATTTGCGCAATTTCCACCAGGGCTCTATCCAAGGAAGTTTCGCGCGCCAGCACCTGGCTCAAGCCTGCCTTTGCCTGCAAACCGAAGGCCTTAGCAAAGAGTGGCCTGCGCAGGTCGCTTTCAACAAGACAGGTTTTGCCGCGCTCCGCCAAGCTGATGGCAAGATTGGTGGCAATCGTGGTCTTCCCTTCACCTGCCGAGGAAGACGACACAACAATCACGGCGGGAGTGACGCTGACTTTGGAAAGCAGCAGATTCGTGCGCAACTCCCGTATGGCTTCGCCTTCCGCCGTATGGCAACCTGCGAGCAAAATCTGGGAACTGCCGGTACCGATGGTCCTGAAGGTACGAATCCGCGCCAGATCTACGGGCAGGTATGGCCGCTTCCAGTTGTCCGCAATCGTGCCTATTTTGGGGAGCATGCCGAGTGAAGCCAGGCCGGTCCAATCTCTCACGTCATCCGGGGTCCGGAGGGTGTTATTCAGGCTCTCCTTAATAAAAGCCATAAACACGGCGATCATGCAGCTCATGAGAACACCCGAAACGATGATTAGCGGCCGGTGAGGGGAAGTTGGTTTCGGCAACTGGGAGGCGAAATCCACCACGTTTATGTTGGTCGAGCGCAAACCGGCAAAAATACCAGCTTCTTTCAACCTTCCCTGAAGGGTGTTGTATAACTCCGCCTTGGCCGTGGCTTCATTTTTTAAGACTCGGTAGGCGACCATGCGCGAAGTGGCATCTCCCATCTGCGCTTTCAGTTTTTCGCGGGCAGACAACATCATTTCTTCCCGGTCCATGGCAGCGGCGTAAGAGGTTCTTACCCGGTTGACCATGCGAGAGCGCTCTGCTTCAACTTGCGCGCCGATTTCATTCGCGGCGTTCTCGAGTTCCTTTACTTTGGAGTTCTCGTCCCCATAGATGGTACGGGTACGGGCAAGCTGCGCTTTGGTGTCCGCGTACTGAGTGATGAGGTTCTGATAAACGATGTCGTCTTTTACCACCGGAATCGATTCCGATTGCCCCAGGTCAATCATCCGAACGTAGGCTTCGGCTTCGATGCGGTTGGCCTGCGCGTCACTCAGTTGGTGGTTCACTTCAGACATCAGTTGGGCGAGAGGCACATCCCGCTCGTCCGTCTCGACAAGGCCGTATTTCCGTTGGTATTCCGCGACCGCTTGATTGGCTTCTTCAACTTTTTGTCGAAGGTCGTATAACTGCGTCGAAAGCCATTCTGAAGCCCGCATCGTTGTGGTGTACCGATGCCTATAATTCTGATCGATGTATCGCGTCACCAGCGTATTGGTCACCAACGGGGCGAGCTTGGGGTCATGGCTTGAGAAGCTCACCTCGATCAGTCGGCTGTTACGGATCAAATTTACGCCGAGCCGCTTGCGGAACGATTCCAAAGCCAGGGATTCCAATGGAGTCCGGCTGGCGAGGCCGAATTGCTCTTTGAATGTAGCCGTGTCTCCCGCGAACACCTTGTTCGCTGTGGGTGACGACGCCGCAACTTCCTTAAGTTTGGCAATGTCCCGTTTGCTGACAAACTCCGGATTGGTGTCCAGATGGAGTTCACGAATAACGCTGATCCCCAACCCGTCGCTGCGCAGAATTTGGGCCTGCGTTTCCAAGTACTCCTGAACATCCAGAATTCTTCCTTGCTCGATGTCCTGCATGGAGCGAATTCCCGAGTTCACCGGGTCAATTTCAAGGCGCGCCACTGGTTGGTAAACGTCGGTCATGAGCATCGCAGCAGCAACGACGGCCGCTGTCAGACCCAAGGCGATCAAGAGAGCAAAGCGTCCGTGTTTTCGGAGAACGCGGACGGCCTGCTCCCAGGTAAAGATACGTTCCGCGGGCTGAGGAAGGAATCCACGCATGAACGAATCTTCAGCCGCCCAAGCAAGATTGTTTGGCCTTTTTTTCTTTACCAGTTCAAATCCATCCATGTTTCTGATGCCGCCGATCCTTTTGCAGTATTACCGCGGAGCGCCTGCGTGTTTCTTCTACTCTGACCGACACGCTTAATTGCGGATTTGTCGAGAGGACAGCGCCCTTGCGTTCTGTCCTGAGACGTCCTCCAAATCTGACCGATCGACTTCAACCGAGACCGCCTTTTGCAACAACTTCAGAGAAACTACGACGCGGGTTTCGTTTTTGACTCTAATGAGAATCCCAGTCAACCCGGCTAGCGAACCTCTACTCACCCGCACTTCAGTTCCGCAAGTAAGATAGGGATGCGACTGGATCTTCATCCCGGCCTCGGCAACCTTGCGAATTCCCTCGATCTCCCAATCGGGTATAGGACATGGCCGCCCCACACTTTCAACCATCCAGAAAACGCCGGGAGTCTGCAGAATTTCGACTTTGCAAACCTCAATCAAGCGCAGAAATAAATAGCATGGGAAAATCGGGAGTGATATCTGCTTGCTTCGATCCTTCCACCGCCGCGTCTCCTTAAGCAGCGGCAAAAATACTTCAAACCCTCTGTTGCGTAGCAGGTCCGCAGCATTCTTTTCATGTTGGTGCTTGGTGTAAACCGCATACCAGTGGCCCGGGCCGATGAGCCCCTCGTTCATTTGTGTTTGGCAACTTGCCTGTGGATACATAGAGCTTCGCCCTGTGACTTACGGTACGGCCGGCTGAAGAACCTTATCTGCCCATCCACAGCAATCCTGAACTGCTCATACCACAGGGTGTGGACCATTTTGCACGCGCTCGAATTGCTGACTGCCAACTTGTTCACAGACTGAGAAATTCGAAGAGCGTGGACCTTTTGGATAGTTACTAGATACGCGCTACTTGTTATTCCCGCATGAACGATGCATGAAAAACAGTAAAGCACTTGCGGAACAGGAGTTCTTTCTTTCGTTGGTGAGTTCGTCACGCGCTGTATGGATCATTGCAATTGGGTTTTTCAGAAGCTGCCATTGTTTGGCTGCAAAGTTCTCGTGAATTCAGCGAAATCGAATGGTTCCCGGGAATTCATTCGTCACGGTCAACATTCATCAGGTTGTCATCTGTGAATAACATTGAGCAGATATCAAGCTGAAGAGCCTGGGCTTGCCTCAAGTCTCCTTTGAAGCCCGACGGCACGCTCCTAGAATCGACGGACGCTACCGCAGGTAACTCAATTTCATGAATTTCCGCGACCAGGGTAATCAAGTAAGTCAGACGCAGGAGAAAGCCGCATCCCCCGGGGTGGCCACGCGGGGCTTTGCCCGGAACGTGCTCGCTGTTCTTGGGGGACAGTTATCTTGCGCGGTCGTGGCGATCGTTGTTCAGGTGTGTCTGGCCCGGTTACTGGGCCCCGCTGGTCGCGGACAGATCAGTTTGGCGCTTATGGTCATCGCTTTTTGTGGACTACTTGGCGGGTTGGGGGGCGAACTTCCGCTGTCGTGTTGGACTGCAGCAGCGAAAGGGAAGCCTCTCGACTGGATTCCTTCCGTGATCTGGAGCGGCATCGCGGGGAGCGCTGTTGTAATTTCGCTGGTGGCTCTCCTCTACTGGAAATGGGACCCGGCGTTCCTCAAGGGACTTTCTCCCGCTCTCGCCACCATCGCGTTGCTGAGCGTCCCGTTGAACATTTTCGTCAGTTATTTTATGGCGTTGCTTACTGGCCTGGAGCGCTTTCGAATTCGTGCCGGACTTGCCTTGTCGAACCAGGTGCTGAGCCTTGTTTGTGTTTTGTCGCTGGTCTTCGCTTTCGGGAAATCGTCCGAGATGGCTCTTTTGGGAACTCAACTCGGCCTGCTTTTCAGCGCGATTGCAAGCGGGATCTTCCTTCGTGAAACTTTGCGGGGCGCCTGGGACGTACGTCGCGCGGGAACCCGCCTAGCCGGCTCGCTGAGCTTGGGGCTTCGGGGCATGTTCGGTAACCTCGCAACGTTCTTCAACTACCGCCTGGATGTTTTTGTCGTGAACTACTTTCTCGACACGACTCAGGTGGGCCTCTATGCTGTCGGCGTTCTTGTTACAGAGGCGCTCTGGCAAATCCCTCAGGCGGCCGCTCTGGCGCTGGTTCCGCGAACAGCGCGCACGATGGACGAGGATGCCACCAAGTTCACTTGCATGGTTCTACGGCAGGTAATTTTTATCTCGGCCGTCTCCGGCACGATCGTTGCGTTACTGTGTCCATTTCTGATCCCACTGGTTTTCGGGGCCAAGTTTAGCCCTAGCGTTGCCGTAATCTTCTGGCTGATGCCCGGAGTGGTCGCACTTTCAGCCGCGAAGGTCATCAGCGCGGACTTGGCGGCCAGGGGCAAACCTGAATACAGCATGAGCTTTGCATTCGTTGCCCTGGCGGTGACTGTCGTACTCGACTTTCTGCTGATACCTAAAATGGGTATTCGAGGCGCCGCACTCGCTTCCTCTGTTTCCTATGTTCTTGACTCGGCGCTCCTGCTCGCCACTTTGAAATACAAATTTCGGATATCGTGGAAGGATCTCTTCATACCTGCACAGAACGAATTCAATGTGTACCAAGTGGCGCTGTTGCGCTGCAAATCCTGGTTTTTCCAGTCGCCAAGCCCCGCAAATGCGAGCCCGCTAAATTGAAAAAGATGCCTCAGGGGACATGCGAATGCAATTTTCCGAAACATTGAAAATTGAAACAAGCCAGCATCCGCTGGGCGCTTTTGGCGAAACCGACCGGCAGCTCCCTCAGACATTGGCACAACTCACTCTTATTCCCCTAGTTTGTGTCTCCATCCTTGCTCCATTCATTCCCATCAGCCCGGCGCTACCGTCGTTTCGGGTGGAAATTCTGTTGCTTCCGGTAATCTTCTTCTTTTACGGCTGGTTGTTACTTGCAGGCTATGTTCGCGAGATCCGGGTCAACGGCATGTTTTTGGTCGGCGCCGTGTATGGCCTGTGCCTTTTGATCTCGACGATGTATGGAGCCGCCCTGCTTGGCCAATCGTTGGTTCCGCAGGATTTCTATGAATTCCCGAAACTGATCCTTCCCGTGGCTTTCTTCACCGTCGCCTACGAAGCAAATCTGTCGGAGCTCGGTCTCCGGCGGCTTCTTCTGGCCTTGGGCGGAAGTCTGCTGCTGATCTGCATCTACGCCTGGGGGCAATGGGGGGACATGGGTTTTTCGCGGGCTCTCAATGAGGTTTATACCGCCGGCAAACATGTTGACGATGCCCTGGTCTATGCCCGCAGGGTCTATTCGACTATGGGAAATCCCAATGTGCTCGGAGAGCTGCTGGTCTGGGCGATTGCCGCATTCCTGTTAGCTTTCCTCGCACGCATTGTGAATCAGACTTTCCTCATTTTTATTCTGGTATCGGCCCTGATCACCTTGAGCATGACCGGATCGCGTTACGGGATACTAAACGCTTCTCTTGCGATTGCGCTGGTCATGTTCATGCCCAACGCGAACCCGCAGACCAACCGGCACCGCCGCCGTAAAGAGATCGTCCTCCTGTTCATGCTGCTCCCTATCTTTGCGGGTGCCATCACACTTGTTGCGATGAGTAACCCAAGAATTCTGGAGAGATACCAGACGCTCTCGAATCCCCTGGTCACCGATTCGACAACCGAACGCTTCGACAAATTGTGGCTTGATGCGCTGAACGATTTCTATAAGTCACCTATCCTGGGACGCGGGCCCGCGAAAGACATCTATGCAGATATCAACACCGATTCGGAATATCTCGGCGTGCTGAAGCAATTCGGGCTGCTTGGATTGCTCGCTTACCTGGCTTACTACATTTATCCCTTGGTTCTGGTTTGCAGGGGACTACGCGCGGGGAAGATGGCCGGCCGCAGCCTGGAAGCGTTTATGCCGTTCAATTATCTGGTCATGAGACTCGGCTTCGTCATGATCATCACGGCCCTGGTCATGAACATCGGGATGTCAACGTTTTATAACCAACTGCTTCAAGGTTTTCTGTGGATCTGGATGGGGCTGAGCGCACGTGCCTCTAGAAACATAGTTTTAGCCAAGTCCTTTCGTCCTTATCTGTCTGCATGAACGATAGAGTACGCGAAGGAGAAAAATGAGCAGGAGGCGCGGGTCGCGAAGAATCGACGAACAGGGTATGACCCTGCTTGAGCTGATCATTGCTGCAACTATCCTTCTGATTCTATCCGCAGCAGCGCTGCCGGTAGTCCGGATCGCGGTGGTACGTCCCAAAGAAGCTGAATTAAGGCGTGATCTGCGCGAGATGCGCGGCGCAATTGATAAATACAAAGATGCCGCAGATCGGACGCTCATTCGAACGGAGGTCGGAAGCGAAGGGTATCCCCCGGACCTGGAAACTCTGGTGAAAGGTGTTCAGTTCAGCGCCAGCGACATGAGCAAGATTCGATTTCTGCGCAGAATACCTATCGATCCTATGACAGGCCGAGCCGAATGGAACTTTCAATCCGTCCAGGATGAGCCGGATGCCAAAAGCCAGGGGGGCAACAATGTGTATGACGTGCACTCGAAATCACAAGGCAAAGCGCTGGACGGCACGCGGTATTCGGAATGGTAGATGTCCGGAATGCTCAACTCCCTGATCCACGATGCAATTCCCGGTTAAAGGGCCTCAATCGTGCCACTGATGTTGTAAACCGGCGTGTTGGTGGTCAAGACGGAAATATTGATCGCACTCGAGGGAGCGGACTGCAAGATGAAACTGAAGGGGATCATTGCCCCGACTGTACCGAGAGGAACCGCTGGCCCCGTGTCCTGATGGTTGGCCCCTGAAGCATCCACGTAATCAATTCTTACCTGAGCCGTTGCACCCGTTGCAGGGGACGTCGCCACGACGTAGCCGCTGAACCGGAAAAGCCCATTTGAGGTGTAGCCGCTCGCCGGAGTCGTATACATTGTAAACGGTCCGAAGTTTCCAACCTGTGGAGACGTTCCTCCGTACAAAATCACAGGCATGCCGTCTCCGCCTTTTGTCGCCACCCCTTGATAGTTTACGAGGGGGCCATCAACGGCAAATGCCACATTCCAGCAGGATCCGTTATTGCCGGCAAGGCATGTCCTCCCCGACGCGTCAGTGGCAATCCCGCCTCCGTTGGCCCCGTAGAGTGCAATATTTCCATCCGTATCGAGATTCAAAAGCGCCTTGATGTAGCTATTTTCCAGTGTGACGATTTCGAATTGCCCGTCGGTATTTTCCAGGAACTCCGTTCCAGCGTGAGTCTGTTGCGCATACGAGTTCGAGTTTGTAAACCACACCGGAGCAGACCACGTTCCCGGCGCTGTAAATACAGTTGCATTCAAGACCGGATCCCACTGGGCCAAAGGCCCCAATCCACCGCCGCACTGCGTGGTTCCATCGGGATTGATCTGACTTACAGCGAGGCCCGTGGGGCACCGCACGGCCGAGACTTGCGGTGCGTTCGGGGCGTTTGCGTACTGCACCAGGATAAAATTAAACGGCCCTGCTGCTGTAGCCTGCACGTAGCCGAGAAGTTCGCCCGGATTGAACGGAAATCCCGTCGACCTTGAAAAGACATAAGCCGCGCCAATTGAAACCGTGGTCGGGAGCACTTGCGTACCATTTGCCTGGCTCGGGGTTACAACGAAAGTGGCCGCTGGATTCGTGGAATTCTCGTACAGCACCCCAAAGTAACCGTTGATTGAAGCATAGATTGGCGTGGGTGAGGCGCCGACAGAAAGCGTTTCCGTGGTTTGTGCAGCTAACCGTGAATATGGGTTCCAGCTGACCAGAATCACCAATGTAAATAACAATCGCTTCATAAGTTTCGCTCCCGATGGGTATGAGGCATTGGCGCAATTTCTTGTATTCAGTTCTGGAAAGCTATGCATATAAAGCGAGCCCCATCCTTCCTGCGGAGAAGAAAAAGAGGTTCGTCGCATCCGAAGAGCTTCGAACCGACCCTGCGTATTCAATTCTTAGGGGCTTGCTGGTGAAAGCGTTGGTAGTGTTTATCTCGAATGTTTGTGGGAGATGACCTGAGTGTGAAAACTTCGTGGCAACGGCTCCAACTCCCGTTCGTGAAACGCTTTAAGGGCGTACCAACACCGCAAGGTTGGGGCCGTACCCGCCCAGAAGAAGGAACGTGTTGAAAAGAAATCGTAGACTACTATCCTATGGCCGCAATTTGCTGAGCGACCAGATCACTTTCTGGTAGCTTCCCGGAAACATTCGCTGCAATCGTTCGGCCCACACGGCATCCGCGCCGACAAGGATCCTGGTCTGCTCTTTCTTCACGCCATCTACGATCTGTCGAGCCGCCATTTCTGCTGACAGAATACTTTTCTTCCCCGCATCCTCCGCCTGCGCACGCCCACCTAATCGCTCCATTGCGCCCGCGGCGATTCGAGCGCGTTTCGAAAACCGCGTTCGTACTTTCCCCGGGTATACACAAGATACTCTCACTGCGGTGTCATTTAATTCCTGGGCGAGAACCTCGGTCAAGCCTCGAATCGCAAATTTGCTCGCACAGTAAACGGAGTCTCCGGCAGGCGCGATAATCCCCAGGATGCTCGAAACATTCACAATGTGAGCGCCCTGCTCTCGCCGGAGAATGGGGAGAAAGGATTTCACTCCGTGAACCACTCCCCAAAAATTGATTCGCATCAGCCATTCCATCTCTTCGAGCGACACCTCTTCGAATCTGCCCAGAAGCGCGACGCCTGCGTTATTGACCAATAGGCTTGCTCTGCCATGGTGCTCCACTACTTCTTGGGCGAATTGGCACATCCGGCCTGAATTGCCAACATCCACCTGGTGCGTGGACACCTTGACCCCCGAACTCGCAACACTCTGCGCCGTCTCCGCCAGCCCTGCGGCGTCGACATCAGCGAGGGCCAGGGCCATCTTCTCCTGGGCCAGAGTTTTTGCCAGAGCTTGGCCGATGCCGGAACCCGCCCCGGTAATCACCGCAACGCCACTTTCCAACCGCCATCTCACGCGCACACCCTATCTACCAGGCACATCAGCCTTCATGCTCCGGGTCGGAACTGATTACGGCCCGCGCCCGATTCCCACCCTGCTCTTCCAAAGATTCGCGGAGCTTATCGAGGCCAAAGTCTCTTTGAAAACGCCGATCAAGCGCCCGGTCGGTATAAAATCGTCTGGCTATGGTCCAAATGTGCGCGGTCCGGGTCACCGGATAGCGCGTCTTCGGAGGGGTATCTTCGATTGCCCTCTGAATCACACGCGCGCAATCCTCTGGAGTATCCGTAGTGTCATTCGAAGCTCGCAGCCACTGTTGCAGAAGTCTATCGTAGATCGCAGCGTAAGGGCTGGCCTTGGCCTTCTCCGAATAGGAAGCAGAGTGCGCTCCGGTCTTCTGCTTGATGTTAGTGCCGATATAACCCGGTTCGATGACTACCACATCAATCCCGAATGGATAAAGCTCTAGTCGCATCGCATCACTAATGGCTTCCAGAGCGTGTTTGCTGGCGCTGTACGGTCCCCAAAGCGGGTGCACGACCTTCCCTAAAATGGAACTCATATTGATGATGCGGCCATGGCGTTTCGTCCGCATTCCCGGCAACACCCTTTGCGCGACTCGAACTGCTCCGAATACGTTTGTTTCAAATTGTTTCGTTAAATCCGCGATCGCCACCTCTTCCATAGCCGCAACGATGGCGATTCCTGCATTGTTAATGAGGACATCGGGAGTGCCCGCCCGTTTTTCCACCGCGGAAACGGCGGCGTCCACGGAAGCATCTTTGCAGATATCCATCTCGAAGGTTTCGAGAGGCAAATTCTTGTCGTTTGCCAATTGCTGGAGAGCTTGCAGTCTTTGCGTGTCGCGGCCAGTCGCAAAAACCGTGTAATTGCGTTCTGCAAGAAAAATTGCGGCGGCGCGACCCAGTCCGTCGGAACCTCCTGTAACCAGTACCGTCTTGAAATGCGTTTTTGTCATTTGCCGTTCATCGGGTGGTCACAGAAGTATTTCGAATCGAAACAGTTTCTCAGCTTTGCATGCGAAGTCTACCGCGTGTCAGTGCTCTGCGTCATGCATGCACGGTAAAAAAGCAAGAATTGGAAATTGTTACTGCTTTTTCATTCTGAATTCTATCTACCGTAACAAGCACTCAATTTTTGACGCGCACGATGGCGAGCATGGTGTCGCATTAGGTTGTGGTTTGGAGTGTAGTAAGTCTCGCCTAGGCGAACTCTCGGTCCCAAAGAGGAGCCTCGATGAAAAAAAGACTTAGAAGTGCAGTTGTGGCTGTACTGCTGTTTCTCTTACTGGTGTCACTGCCTCCCATTGCGAGCGCGTCTAGCAACCCTGTCCCTCACATTAACCCAGTGGTTCCGGCTTCGACAGTGCCAGGAGGTTCAACATTAAGTCTTCCTGTCACGGGAACCGGTTTTGTAGCAGGTTCGGTCGTCTATTGGAACGGGACTGCTCGGACAACCACTTTCGTCAACAGCTCTAAAATAACCGCGACCATTCTGGCCGCAGATATTGCCAGCCCCGGAACAGCAACCATCACGGTGGTCAGCCCTGGACCCGGAGGAGGGCAGTCGAATTCCGAGTTCTTTCAGGTGACTACGCCCCTTGCAAATCTATTCTTTACCGTCAAAGACCTTACCGGCAGCGTGACCATCACTTCTCCCGCCTTGGCTGCGGATTTTAACAACGATGGCAAACTCGACGTCGTGGCGGCTGTCGGACAGACTGTTTACGTTTTGCTTGGCAATGGAGATGGCACGTTTGCCGAGGGCCGTGGCACGTCCGCTCCCGCAGGCACATCCGTCACTGGGATCCAAGTTGCCGACGTGAATGGCGACGGCATTCCGGACTTGATCGTTACGGGGTCAAAGGGTGCCTCCACCGCTTTTACTGCGACCATGCTTGGAAGTGGTAACGGGTACTTCCAGACGCCTGTTGAAACTGATTTTGCCGGCGTCCACATCCCGCCGTCTGTAGTCCTGGCAGACCTGAATGGCGATGGAGTCCTCGACTTGGCTTTTGCCTCAGGCATGTCTGTCCAAACACTTCTGGGCAATGGGGACGGCACTTTCCGTCTGGGTCCCAGCACCACTCTCAACCAGATCCCTTTTGCCGTAGTTGCTACGGGGGACTTCAACAAGGACGGCCATGCCGATCTTGTGGTGACCGTATATGACCTTTTTAGTACGGGCTTGGATTTTGCCGTAGTGCTACCTGGCAATGGAGACGGGAGTTTCGGGTCGACCCTCCCCGTGTCTGGGTCCGGGAGTTCCCTTGTCGGTTCAATTACAGCAGCGGTAGGCGATTTTAACGGGGACGGAAATCTCGATATCGTTACTGGGATCCAGACCGTGGGTTCTACGATTCAGGGAATATTGCAAGTCTCTTTGGGCAACGGCGACGGCACGTTCAGCACGGGCGTCAATGTTCCAAACGTCGGTTCCGTCACAACCCCGGTGCTGGTGACCGATCTCAACGGAGACGGAATTCTTGACCTAGTCACTGGAGGATACGGCTACTTTGGCCGCGGCGATGGAACATTCCCGACGAATCAGGGCTCCACGGGGACTCCGACATACGTGTTCGCGGGCGACTTCAACGGAGATGGGTATCCTGACCTGTTGGATGAAACAATCACTTTGAATGGCACGAACACGCTTACTGCATTAGGGGTGACCCTGCAGATTCCACCTGCTCCAGACTTCCGCGGAATCGTCGCTCCGTTCGATTCCATCCTCGTGCCCGGCTCCAGCATCATGTTGCGGGTTACCTTGCAGCCTCTTTATGGATTTACTGGCGACGTCGTCGTGAGTGCCTCAAATCTGCCTAGCGGAGTTACACCCAGCTACAATCCTGTGCTGGTTAAGGGTGGGTCTGGAACAACTCAGATCACCCTGGCTGCCGCCGCGTCGGTTCCACTCGGCAGCTACAGCATCACCCTCACCGGCAACAGTGGGTCCATCACTCATACGACAACCATCCCGATTACGGTCAATTCCAGCCTCGTAGATTGGGGAAGCTACGTAGTTCAGTCGACCCAAAACGTTGCCCCTGGCGGAACGGCCACTTATTCGGTAGTGGTTACTCCAGTGAATGGAGTAGAGCACGCAGTCATTACTCCGTCGGTTTCCGGTTTGCCTCCAGGCGCCACCGCGACGTTTAATCCTGCGCTCGTCACCGAAAACCTGACGGGAACTACGCTTACAATTCAAACGGCTCCCGCCACACCGCAACCTTCTATCTATAACATCACTTTGACGGGCACAGCCGGGGTACTGGTTCACTCAACCGCCGTCTACCTTGGCGTGAGCTCGGCTGGCGGTGACTTTACCGGCAACATCGTTCCCAACTCTGGCATCACCGCCACTGGAGGCAGTGTTGCATACAACCTCAACGCAGTGCCGATCTCGGGGGGAGCTGGTGACATTTCGTTGTCCGTCAGCGGCCTGCCGGGTGGGGCGATCGCTGTTTTCAGCCCGCTGGTCATTCCGGCGAGCTCAGGCAGCAGCACCCTAACGGTATACACTTCTGCTGGCACGGTGCCAGGCACCTATACCTTGACCGTCACTTCAACTGCATCGGGTGTGATCCATCAACAGGGGATTACCCTGACTGTCACACCATAGTCACAATTCGCCTGCATCCTTAATCGGGGTGGGAACCTGAGCCATCCAGGCAAGTTTCCCACTCCTTTTTTTTCGCCGGACAGCGCAAGGCAGGCATCTTGCTTTCATTTGGAGGTCGCATCTGGCCAGTATTATTGTCAGTTCGAGTCGCACCCATCTCATGACGTTTGCCGAAATACGCGTTTGCTTGAGGAAGCGCCTTGTTTGTGTCGAACGAATTGGAATGGTCGCCGTCATACTCTTGTCAGCTTTCCCATGGCTCCCAGCCGAAGCGAACCAAACTCCCTCCCCCGCAAATCCGACGGACCGCTATGTTTCGAGTTCGGGATCCGACGCAAACGATGGTTCCCTGCAACACCCTTGGGCATCGATCACTCATGCGGGAAGCCTTTCGAAACCAGGAATGACAATCCATGTTGCCCCCGGAACGTATACCGAAGCTGTTGACACATCATCGGCTGGGACGTCCACAAGCCGGATCTCGTACATTTCCGATACGCGCGGCGGCGCGATCATAAATCCCTCTGGCCACTATGGGTTTGCCTGGAAAAACACGGGAAACTACAGCGACATCACCGGATTTGAGATCGCTGGGACGCGTTGTGGAGGAATTGGGCTCGGGGGCTCATTTCAAGGCGCCATTTCCAACAATGTCCACAATACCGCCGCGGGCTGCAATACTTCCGATGGCGGATCCGGCATCAACGATTACGATTACACAACCCAGGCAAACGACATCCTGAACAACTTTGTCCACGATGTCGGCATCACCGAGCCGGCATGCGGCCAGCCAAAGCACAACTACATTCAGGGTATCTATCAGGCAAACTCTGGCGGCCACATTGAGAAGAATATCTCCGCGAATAATTGCGGGTTTGGCATCCATCTGTGGCATGCGGCCTCCCACGCGACGATTACAAACAACACCGTGGTCGGCAATAAATCCAGCGGCATCCTGATCGGGTCTGGTGACGCACCGTGTTCCACCACTGGGTGCCCAGGCGGAAATGATTACACCATCGTGCGCAACAACATCGTGGCTTATAACGGGAACCCGATCTCCGGGGGTTGGGGATTAGGCGAAACCGCCCAAGATCCCGGGCTCAACGGCCCTCACAATGATTACGGCAATAACCTAAGTTTTCAGAATGTGACTGGGGATTTCTACTTACCCAATAGCAAGCCGTGCCGCAACTGCATCACGGGACAAGACCCTAAGTTCGTCTCCTTGAGTGCAGGCGACTATCGCCTGAAGTCCGGTAGCCCAGCCATTTCCGGCGTGCAAGCAGCATCCAGTTCGGCGGTAAAATCGAGATTGACCGCAGATACTACTACAGGACTTCCCTATATTGGGGCCCTTCCCGCTGTTTCCAGCCAGACAAAATGACGGAGAGTGGAACTCTGTGGTCGAGCAAGCAAGCCAGTTGCCAACGCCACTGGGTCACCTGAAATTGATTCTGCATTGACCAGCGGTTAATGCCAGTCGGGGATGCTTCGGAGAATCCTCTAACCATGTCTCTTGAAATAGCAGGCGAACCGCCGACGGCCAAGCCAACCCCTTTCCCAAATACTGTCCAAAAGATGGAACCGCTGGCGCAGCCCGCGGGCAGTTCGGGCATCGCGGGTTGCCGCGTTTTGGTGTCCGACGAGCACTACAAGAGCAGCCTGGGAATCGTTCGGCACCTGGGCCGATTGGGTGCGCAGGTCAGCCTACTGGCATGCTCCAAGAATTCCCTGGCATGCCGATCACGGTATTGCCATGAAGTGATTGTGTCGCGGACGGAGAGCCTGGAAGGTTTGATCGAAACCGCGCTTCAGGCTGTGGAGCGGAAGCACTTTGATTTGATGATGCCGGTCAGCTACACGATGACGCTTGCGTTGGCCCAGCGGCGAGAGCAATTCGTTCCGCATACGCATCTCGAACTACTGGAGAGCGCGACCATCGAGCGGGCGGCCAACAAAGTCAGGATGGTTGATTTGGCGGGGAAACTCGGTGTGCCGGCACCCAGGACATTTCGGGCAAGCGATCTGCCCAGTTGCGGCAAAGGACTGATGTTCCCCCTGGTTGTTAAGCCCCAGAAAGAATCGCCAGGGCGTCCCCCAATACGCTACGCGAGCGATTACGAAGAGCTCAACAATATTCTGTCAGGGCAAACTGACGGAAAACCCCGCGATCTTGAGGACACCCTGGTTCAGGAATATATCCCCGGCCACGGCTGTGGTTTTTTCGCGACTTATCAAAAGGGTGCTTGCAAGCGTGTATTCATGCACCGCCGTGTCCGCGAGTATCCCGCTAACGGTGGCGTGAGCACTTGCGCGGAGAGTTTCTATGATGCGAAGCTGCAGCTTTACGGACGCCGGATGCTCGATGCTCTCAGTTGGCATGGGGTGGCGATGGTGGAATTCCGCCGGGATTCCCGCGATGGAGAGTACAAGCTAATGGAGATTAATCCGAAGTTCTGGGGTTCGGTCGATCTCCCACTCGCGGCCGGCGCGGACTTCGCCGGGGATCTTTGTCAGATGGCTCTGGGGAGAACGCTTGCCTTTACCGATCGTTATCAACGCAATCTGAGATTTCAATGGCCGCTTTCTGGTCACGGGGACCTTTTCCATCTTTGGACGCGGCCGCAGTCCATATTCGACGTCGCCCTGGACTTTTTGAATCCCCGGGTAAAATCAAACGTGTGGCCCAGCGATTTTGCGCCAAACCTGATGGAACTGCGTGGGCTTGCGGTGCAGCTCCTTCGCAAGGGCCGGAGATAAGCAATGGCGTTTCTCTGCCTCTTCCATTTGCACACGCGCCGGTCTTATGACTCGCTGCTCTCACCGGAGAAGATACTAGCCCGGGCACGCGAAATGCGCGTTCATGTTCTGGTCGTCACGGACCACAATACCATTCAGGGATCGCTCGATACCCGGAGTTTGGCGCCTGGAGGTCGTCCCATCGTGCTGACAGCCGCTGAATACAAAAGCGAAAAAGGGGACATTATCGGACTTTTCCTGCGGAAAGAGATTCGTTCGGAGCGCTCCGCAGAGATTATCCAGCAGATCCATGCGCAGGGAGGACTGGTCGTCCTGCCGCACCCGTTTAAGGCCCACACGCTGGATGACGAATTGCTGGAGGGGGCAGACCTCATCGAGACGTACAACGGGCGATGCTCCGAAAACGAAAATGATCAAGCCGCAAAACTCGCGCAACAGCAGAATCGGCCAGCTCTCGCCGGGGCCGATGCTCATTGTGCACTTGAGCTGGGCGCCGCACTGAACGTGTTCATGGCAGAAGCTCCCAGGAGCGAATCGGAATTTCGCGAGCAATTGTTGCAGGCTCCGCGCCACGCCGAGACGCGACGCGCCTGGAGCGCCTGCAGACCCTACAGCCAGATGGTCAAAGCTGTTAAGACAAAGAATCCGCGACTTTTTCTCTACCAAGCAAAGCGCCTGGCACTCGTTCTGGCGCACGGAGAAAAACAATAATTGTCAGCGCATAACTTTGACAATGTCGCTCGCCCCGGGTCCGACAATCTTTCTTGCGCCGTTGAGGTCGCTTCACAAGCACCCATGACCATGAGTTTGCTGCCGCAAATCACTCCTGAAGCCCGGCGCTATGCGGTGAAAGAACTTGCGCGTCGCGCAGGAGTTTCGAAGGAGTTCTTCCAGACCTGGGTAATCGAGACGAGTCCCGAGCATACGACCATTTCGCTCGGCTCGGGACTAAACGCAACGGTACAGTTCGTCCATTATCACGGGCGAATGTTCGATGAAATTGCTGGCGGAGCGATCCCGGTGGCGCGAGCGGGATGGCTGGCCGGCGGGCAAGATCCTATCCCGGGATCCGATCTGATTGTCCCCTTTTGCGATTCCGAGACGAATTCCGGTGCGCCGCTTTACCAGCCAAACGGCGACCGCGGATTGATTTGCCGCCTGGACATTCTTGCCTCCTTTCTCTTCACGCTTTCGCGAGTGGAGGAGGCCCTCTGCCAAACTCATGATGAACACGGGCGTTTCCCTGCTTCCGCGAGTCTGGCTCTTCGTCATGATTTTCTGGAACGGCCAACCCTCGATGAACATGGGCTGGCCTTTCAGCAAGCTCTCTTTTCCCTTCTTCCTGCCTGGCAGCCGCAACCACGGACACTAAAGCTGAAACTCACTCACGACATCGACAATATCGGTATTCCGTTTCTCATCCGTACTTCAATCGGTCACAGCCTGAAGCGTCGGAGGCCGGCCGCGACCCTGCGGGACTTGCTCTCACTCATGTCGGACGGCCTCCCTGTCGAACTGTCCCAGGTGCTGACACTCGCGAACATCTCATCCTCTCGCGGCTTTTGCTCCGCGTTCTACTGGAAGGGCAGCCCCTTGGGTCCTCGCGACTCCGGCTACGACCCGCGGCACAAAAAGGTGCAAAACGTGATCGACAACTTGAGGAGACGCGGCTTCGAATTGGGGGTGCATCCAGGTTACGAAACGTTTGGCGATCGCGGCAAGCTGAGGAGCGAAGTCGAGTTACTGCGCCAGGTCTTGCAGGTCAATTGTCCTGGTGGACGGCAGCACTACCTACGCTGGACTGCCGACACATGGCTGGACTGGGAGGCTTGCGGATTATCCTACGATTCTACATTGGGATTCGCGGACCACTTTGGCTTTCGGGCAGGCACTGGCGTTCCCTATCATCCCTGGTCTCTTCATGACAATAGAGAACTCGCGCTCATCGAAGTACCACTCGTCTTGATGGATTGCACTCCCGTAAAGTACATGAAACTACCTCGAGCCGAGGCGCTACTACGGATAAACGCGCTCATTCAACGGATGAAGCAAACCGGCGGTGTTTTTACGCTGCTGTGGCACAATACGCCTTTGCTGGATCCCGATTACGACGGCTGGTACGAGTCCATCCTGGATTTGCTTGCCAACGTTCAAAACTTCGAAGGGCCATGGATTGGAGAACCATTGTGGTGAGTATGCCCTCCGCGGCGGGCTGACAGATATGAAAACGGCGCGCCGGTTCACTTGCTAAGCGGTGACCAGCGACTTTCGCGCGCGTCGTGCGTTCCATTCCTGTAAACCGACGGCGATGCAAGGAACAAAAAGTATTTCCACATAGCAGTGGGTAAACCGGAATATCCCATAGTACATCGCGGTCGTAATTATTTGGGTAATCGCCATTGCCGCAAGAAACAAAAGGTAGGCCCTGTTCATTTTTGGCCACCAGTATGGGAGGAGGGCAATGCAAAACGCATCCAGCAAGAAACGGCAAAAAAAGACTGCGTAGGTCGCGGGGTTGGGGACCCAGGGCAGTGGGACAAAAGCACGCACAAACTTTCCCAATTCCAATCTCGGCAGCGCGCCTGGGTTGCCCCTAATCCAGTCCATCGCTCTCTTGTGGTAGTAATCGTCCAAAGCCAAATCACTTCCAAGTTCTTGAGCTAGTGTCACCTTTGTTCTTTCGCCCGGAATGAGCTCCGGCATAACCCAATAGCCCCAGTACTCCAGATTGTTTGCCGCAACGCCGTTATTTCCGCCGTAGATCAATTGGCCTTCTCCCTTGCAGGGAAACGGGAATTGACCCGTAACCACAGCGTTACGGACACTCCAAAGCAGCACCGGCGTCGTGGCCAGCATACAAGCCAGCAGGGCACGGCTGAGTCTTACGCGATTAAGTAATTCGGTGCGAGTCGAGTCGATGAGAAGTGCCATGAAAAGAACCAAGAACGGCACAAGAATAAAATTGGCACGAACCAGTGTCGCTGTACCTAGAAAAAGCGCACCCGGCAAAAGCCAACGGCGATCCGATAAGAGGATCGCCAACCCGATAGCTATGATCGTCACAAACAGGACTTCCGACATACCTCCCACGGAAAGCGCGATTAATGATGGGGAGAGGGACACTGCGAATCCGGCCGCCGCCGAGAGCATGGGAGAAACACCGAGAAGTCCGCACAGAACACAAAAAAATGCGCCGGCGAGCGCCAGGCATGCGGTGTTACTGAAACGACTTACTGCTTCCGGCGGCGCTCCGGGGGCCAACCGGATGCCAAGCGAAATGACGGCAGGCCAACCTGGCATTCGAGAATATTCGGGAGCGTTGGGCCAGAACCCAACAGGATTCTTATAACCGTTTCCGGATGCAAGGCTTTGACCTAGCGCCATGTAGTCTTCCGGGTCATCGTGCCTGTGGAACTTCTGGGAGGGTCCCCAAATAGTAGTGAACGCCCCCAAGATGAGGATACTTATCAAAAAGACGAGCAGTGGCGTTGCGAGGCGTGTGCGCACCCGTGAAAGATTTCCCGTGGCCAGGATTTCCTCTCGGTTTTCGTTGATCGATGAAGTAAACAGTCCCATACGCAAAGTTTACGTGCGCGGCCCATTACAAAGGTTCCGGATAGCAGGTATGTCAGCTGCAAGCTATCACGTCAGAGTTTAAGGGAGCATTAAGATCAGGTTACGAGGCTCGCGCGTGAAAATTCTCTGGCGCGAGTGGTACCCCAGAATTGGGTTCGCTACTTTTGTTGCGCACTAAAGTGATAGACGACACTCCCGACGGCACGAAAATTACTTTGTCCCTGTAGCGAAGTGAGGGATTGCGCAAATTTCGTGTGGAGATAGTCGGCTCCCAGCCGGAACGAAATCCTGGGAGAGAAACGGTATTGCACGCCGCCGCCCACGGCAAACGCGAATCCCTCCACGTAGCCGGACAGGGCTCCCGACTGCAAGGGAACTATCGAGTCAACGTGTGCGCCCCCAAACAGGGCATGCGCGCTAAAAGTGAAATTCTTTTTGCGCGCCAGGTAGGCTACCGGCCCGCCCATGTAAGTAGTCGCGCTGGTGGTCAGGTTGTAGGCAAGGGTGCTTGAAACCCTCGCATAGCTGAAATCAGCACTCACTCCAAAATGCTCCGCGAGGTTCACGGTCAATGTGGAGTCGAAGCCGTTCAGATTTGCGCGGCTAGCCGAAGGGATGCTCAGATTGAGGTAGGCATAGCCTGCGCTGGCCTCAATAGTGGGTCCGACACCAGCGGCGTGCGGAAACTGCGCCCAGGTTGAGGGTGCTGCTCCGAGCACGAGCGCCAAGATTGCGAGGATGGCCTCATTCACGCCTCGCCTCGGAATCCCGGTTTGAATCCGGGCTGTTGTCGGGCCTATCACACTCGTGCGTTTATTATTCCAGGTGAATTTTACCTCAGCGATCGCGGCCAGGGGGTAATACTCCAGCTTCGGACTCGTGGGCGGGGCCGAAAATCAAGCTCGCACTCCTCGGGAGAGTGCATCAAAGCTAAAGCGTTCCGATAGACAAGGTATTAATGGGAGATAAACGCTGTGTGATCTCGGCGCCAGTCGGAAAGCTACGCTTGGGCAAAAGAGTATTCGTCACGAATTGTACACACGTGTAATTCTGCTGAAATAATCTCCTTCTATTCTCTGGCTATTGGCCGCGAGCTCCACGCGAGCACACCTAACGGGACTCCATATGACATCCGCGGTAACTCCCCTAACGCAAGCGAAAGAAGTAATTCAAGATACGACAGCCCCGATGCAATTTCTGGACCTAAAAGCGCAGTTTGCAGGAATTCGCGAAGAGCTCATGGCTGCCATCGCCGGAGTCATGGAAAGCCAGATTTTTATTCTTGGCCCGGAAGTAAGAAAACTTGAGGAAGAGATTGCAGCGGCGCTAGGAGCGCGCTTTGCGATTGCTTGTGCCTCCGGGACGGACGCGCTGATTCTGTCGTTGATGGCCGCCGGAATCGGTCCGGGCGACGAGGTAATAACCACTCCGTTTAGCTTTATTGCCACAGCCGGCTCCATTGCTCACGTGGGCGCCAAGCCGATCTTTGTGGATATTGATCCGGCCACATTCAATATTGATGCGAATAAAATCGAGGCGGCTATCACTCCCAGAACACGAGCCATCATTCCCGTACACCTGTTCGGGTTTCCCGCCGACCTCGATCCCATCCTGCAACTTGCCGAGGCGAAGAAACTGTTGGTCGTGGAAGATGCAGCCCAAGCTATTGGCGCGCGCTACGGCGGTCAGGCCATCGGCACTTTGGGAGATTTTGGCTGCTTTAGTTTTTTCCCCTCAAAGAACCTCGGCGGCGCCGGCGACGGCGGAATGATTGTCACCAACTCCCCCGAGCGTGCTGAGCGGCTGTCGATGATCCGCGCCCACGGCAGCAAACAAAAATATTTCCACGACGTCCTGGGTACAAATAGCCGCCTTGACGCACTGCAAGCGGCCATCCTTCGCGTGAAGTTGCGCCACCTCGATTCCTGGGCCGCGGGACGCCAAAATCGCGCCAATCGGTACCGAGAACTCTTCCGCAAGGCAGAACTTGACGCATCCATCAGCTATCCTCCGCGGCCCCAAGAAAAGTTTCATCATGTTTATAATCAGTTTACGATCCGCTCCGGAAAGCGCGATGAATTGAAGAACTTCATGCGCGCTG